>Ga0206683_10000981_pt1 | contig 20041 bp, 16 predicted proteins | sample M280m12015metaG_FD_155483 | JGI IMG/M metagenome (GOLD analysis project Ga0206683, IMG submission 155483) | Ammonia-oxidizing marine archaeal communities from Monterey Bay, California, United States - M2 80m 12015 | ecosystem: Environmental > Aquatic > Marine > Intertidal zone | place: USA...
TTTAGAGAATTAGATGAAGCAACCGGTGATGTGAAGAAAACAATTCAAGACAAAATTGATAATTTCCAAACTCACATTGTCCCAATAATTGCTGATATCGATGCTGGTTTTGGTAATGAAGAAGCTACCTATTTAATGGCGAAACAAATGATAGAAGCAGGAGCTTGCTGTATACAGATTGAAAATCAAGTTTCTGACGAAAAACAATGCGGGCATCAAGATGGGAAAGTTACAGTCCCTCACGCAGATTTCCTAGCAAAAATTAATGCTGTTCGTTATGCATTTTTAGAATTAGGTGTAGATGACGGTGTGATAGTTGCCAGAACTGACTCTTTAGGTGCAGGTTTAACTAAACAAATAGCTATTACTCATGAAGTCGGTGACTTAGGAGATCAATATAATTCCTTTCTTGATCTTGAAGAGCTACCTGAGTCTGAATTGAATCATGGAGATGTATTAATAAACCATCATGGAAAGGTTGTGAGACCAAAAAGACTTCCTAGCAACTTATATAGATTTAAGGAAGGAACCGGTGAAGCGCGTTGCATACTAGACTCTATAACTAGTTTACAAAATGGTGCTGATTTAATCTGGATCGAAACTGAAAAACCACATATAGGTCAAATAGGAGCAATGATGGATGAAATAAAGAAAGTTATTCCTAATGCTAAACTTGTTTACAACAATAGTCCTTCATTCAATTGGACTTTAAATTTCAGACAACAAGTTTTTAATACGATGCAAGAAGCGGGAAAAGATGTAAGTGAATATGATAGCAATGACCTAATGAATGAAAAATACGATGACTCGGATCTTGGTAAAGAAGCTGATGAACAAATACGTACTTTCCAAGCTGATGCTGCAAAAGAAGCCGGTATATTCCACCACCTTATCACTTTACCAACTTACCATACTGCCGCTCTTTCAACAGACAATCTTGCTAAAGAATACTTTGGTGATAAAGGAATGCTAGGTTATGTCGAAAATGTACAGAGAAAAGAGATACGAGAAGGAATTGCATGCGTAAAACATCAAAATATGGCTGGATCAGATATGGGTGATGATCATAAAGAGTATTTTGCTGGTGAAGCTGCTTTGAAAGCCTCTGGTGAAGATAACACCATGAATCAATTTTAGTAGAGCTCTTATAATTAGAAAAGGAAGCTAAGGCTTCCTTTTTTACTGTTCAATGCACTTAGAAGGGTTTCCGCCACACAATTCACATTCTCTACCAGGTTCTAGATTGGCTAAACCACCACAAGAACCGGATATGGGTTTTCTACCAAAAAAAATTCCTACCGACATTGCGGTTATAATTAAAAGCAGAACTAAAAATGTTATTAAACCTGTTAGCATTTTCTTATTTTACTATCTTTGACATTGAATTAGAAAAGATTAAGTCTGTTTGCTTCTCTTGATCGGATATAAAAACAGCTTTTACGTTATTTGTATTTGAGTATTTTATGGCTTCTTCTAGTTCCATTGCATTTAGCGCAGTTGCTAATGCATCAGCTTTCATTGCATTCTCAGCAATAACAGTTACAGAAGATTTTGAGTATTTCTTAGGTTTACCTAATTTTACGTTAAATGTATGAGAAATTAGCTGTTGATTAAAGACTCGAAAATTTCTGTAATCTCCTGATGTAGCAACAGAAAAATTTTTAAACTTATTGGATTCAAGTTTAATAAGAAAATTATTTGGATCTTTAGGGTCTTCTATACCAACTACCCATGGCATCTTATTTATCTTTACAGAAGAAGCTCTAATCTCTCCACCAAGCTCTATATAGTGAGATTCAATACTTACATCAGATAAAAGCTCTAAATGAACTAAATCTATAGCGTAGCCTTTAGCAATAGAAGAAAAATCTAAATATACATCTTTTACTTTCCTAACAGATCCTTGGTCTACTTGAATTGAGTCACAGCCTATCTCGTTCATTATGTTTTCTTCTTCTTCTTGCGTTAAATCGCTGGCTTCATTAGGACCAAATCCCCAAGTATTTACTAACTTTCCTAATGAAACATCGTATACGCCGTTAGTGTCATTACAGAGATCTATAGCAAACTTTAATACATTAATAAATCCATTAGAGACTTTATGCCATTCAAGCACATCAATGTTGTTGATCTTAGAAATAGATGACGTTGCAAGGTACGTAGACATTTCTTGATTTACATTCTCAAAAATATCATGAATTTCTTTTTTGGAGGTTTGAATCTCTTGACCATAAAGAATTACTTTGTAACTTGTACCCATAACCTTTCCTTCAAAGGAAAGGGGGTTGAGTTCTTTATTAGAATCTAGAAGAAAGAAAACAAGTAAAAAGAGAAATAAAATAAGTGAAGCAATGTAAGAGAGTTTCAATTTTAGATATTAGCTCCCAAAATCATCAAATTTAATTGCTTCTGGTTCAACGCCTAAACTATCAAGCATCGTAAAACATGCATCCATCATCATTGGCGGACCACACATATAATATTCACAATCTTCTGGAGCAGGATGATCTTTTAAATATTCATCATGAATAACTTGGTGAATAAAACCCGTAAATCCTTCCCAATTATCTTCTGGTAATGGATCTGATAAAGCTACATGCCATTTAAAGTTTTCATATTCTTTGGCTAATTTATCGTATTCTTCAGCATAAAACATTTCATTTAAGCTTCTTGCCCCATAAAAAAATGTAATTTTTCTACTTGAATTTAGTCTTAGCAATTGATCAAAAATATGAGATCTCATTGGAGCCATACCTGCCCCTCCTCCTATAAAGACCATCTCATTGTTTGTTTCTTCAGCAAAGAAATCTCCAAAAGGTCCAAATATGGTTAGATTGTCTCCTTCTTTAAGATTAAAAATATAAGAGCTCATTTCTCCTGGAGGAAAATCGGTACCTGGAGGTGGTGAGGCTATTCTTATATTAAACTTCATTATGCCCTTTTCATTTGGGTAATTAGCCATTGAATATGCTCTTATAACAGGCTCAAGGGTTTTAACTTTATTTTCCCAAACTCCAAATCTGTCCCAATCACCACGATACTCTTCTTCAATATCAAAGGATTTATAATCTAATTCGTAGGGAGGTATTTCCATCTGAACATAGCCACCAGCTTTGAACGCGACTTCTTCACCTTTCGGTAATTTTAGAACAAGTTCTTTTATAAAGGTTGCTACATTATTATTTGATATGACTTCACATTCCCATTTTTTTGCACCAAACACCTCATCAGGTACGACTATCTGCATATTATCCTTTACAGGAACTTGGCAAGACAATCTCCACCCTTCCTTTTTTTCTTTATTAGTAAAATGAGATTCTTCCGTAGGTAGTATTGAACCACCTCCACTTATTACTCTACATTTACATTGGGCACAGGTACCTCCACCACCACATGCAGAAGAGAGGAATAAATTTTGAGCTGCAAGTGTCTGTAGCAATTTTCCTCCCGCCTCTACGTCTACAGACTTAGCATCTTCGTTCATTGAGATATTTACATTGCCTGAAGAAACTAAAAGCTTTCGTGCGCCCAAGATAATGAAAACCATCAAGTTCACTGCAAGAGTAAAAACCAGAACTCCTAAGAGAATTTCATTTTGAAGAAGATTCATTTTATAAAGAGATTCCTCCAAAAGATAAAAATCCAAAACACATAAGTCCGACTGTTATAAATGTTATACCCAGCCCTTGAAGACCTTCTGGAATATCAGCATATTTAAGTCTCTCTGTTATTCCTGCTAACGCTACTATCGCCAAAGCCCACCCTGTACCGGCACCTAATCCATAAACTATACTTTCAGTGAAAAGTAAGTTCCTTTCAATGGAGAATAGAACACCTCCAAGTATTGCGCAATTTACAGTTATAAGAGGCAAAAAGACACCTAAAGCATTGTAAAGAGAAGGCAGATACTTATCTAAAAACATTTCTAAAATCTGTACTAAGGCTGCAATTATGCCGATATAGCATATTAAACCGACAAAATGTAAATCAGAACCAGGGAATAAAGCATCTGCTTTTAAGAAGAAATTAAAAATTAAGTTATTAATCGGTACAGCTAAACCTAGTACAACTATAACGGCCACACCAAGACCAATGGCTGGTTGTATTCGTTTTGAAATCGCTAGAAATGTACACATGCCGAGGAAAAAGTTAATAGCAATATTCTCTATGAAGACGGCTTTTATAAAAATACTAAGATATTCTTCTACCATCAGATAGTCCTCTTCTCGGCTTCTAAACTATTTTTAGAAATTTTAAATTCAGGTTCTTCAATTTGATCTGTTTTCCATTGCCTTAATGCCCAAATAGTAAAACCTATTATAAAAAAGGAACTAGCAGGGGTAAGAAAGAAGTTATTTGCAAGATACCAACCGCCATTAGTTGTTAGTGGCATTATTTCTATTCCATAAAAAGTACCTGCACCTATAAACTCTCTTATTACTGCTATAACAATTAGAATTACGCTATAACCTAAACCATTCCCAAAACCATCTATTGCACTCATGATGGGTCCATTCTTCATTGCAAATGCTTCTGCCCTTCCCATAACTATGCAATTAGTCACTATTAAACCTACAAATACTGATAGGGTTTTGCTGCTTTCATAATCGTAAGCTTGGAGCACTTCATCTACCAACATAACTAAAGTAGCAATAATCGAAATCTGGACAATGATTCTAATGTTAGTTGGGATATGATTTCTTATTAGAGAAACGAAAAAATTAGATAAAGTCACTACTGTCGTTAAAGCAACACACATAATTAATGTTATATATAGAGTGCCGGTTACAGCGAGAGCTGAACATATACCCAAGATCTGAAGAGCTATAGGATTATCATTGAATATAGGATTCAATAAAGCTTCTTTTACTTTAGACATCAATAGACTCCTTAGATTTCATTTCTTCTATTAATGGGCCATAACCCATTTCTCCTAACCAAAAAGAAAGAAGATTTGTAACTCCATTGCTAGTAATCGTTGCACCAGATAGACCGTCAACTTGATATTTAGCTTTTTTGCTACTTTTATCTACCGATCCTTTAATAACCGAGATAACCACATCTCCTGTATCTGAATAAACTTCTTTTCCTTTCCAAATTGACTTCCATCTGGGATTATTAATTTCTCCACCCAAACCAGGCGTTTCTTTGTCATCAAAAAACTCTAAACCTATTATCGTTTGAAGGTCAGACTCTAATGCCAAATAACCTTTCATAGTGCCCCATAAGCCATAACCTCTGACTGGCAAAATAATTGCATTCAAAGATTCATTCTCATAGTGAAGATATATAGCCTGAAAGTTTTCTCTTCTTTTCAGTAAAGCTATATCTGCATCAGAAGTAAGTTCTATTGAAGTATTAGGATTTCTAGAGAAAGAACTTTCATCAAAATCTTCTATATTGATACTTGCATCAAATAAGCCAGTTTTGAGATTAACTATTTTAATTTCAATAGAGTTAAATAAAGAAGAGATGTCTTTACCATCTTCTATCAATCCAGCTGCTGATAAGATTTTAGATTGCTTATCTAATGTTTTATTGGCTTCTTGCAGATCTCTCAATTCCACTGCCGAAAATGAGATTAGAGCTGAGCAAACTAAACACAAAGAGATAGCGACTATTAAAGTTTTACTGATGGTATTATTATTTGCCATTAGCAGCTTTCAGTCTTTGTTTAATATTTTTTTCTTGTACAAAATGGTCAATAAGAGGAGCAAATAAATTGGCAAAAAGTATAGCGAGCATCATCCCTTCTGGATAAGCGGGGTTTACGACCCTGATTAAAACAACCATTATTCCTATCAAAATACCGTAATACCATCTTCCTAAGTTTGTATGTGATCCTGATACTGGTTCTACTGCCATAAAAGCTAAACCAAAAGCAAAGCCACCAATAACTACGTGCCAATGAAAAGGCAAAGAAAACATTGGGTTTGAATCAGAACCTATAAGATTAAACAATAGAGAAGTTAATAAAGTACCGAGCAAGACACCAACAACTATCCTCCAAGAAGAAACTCTAGTATATAAAAGTATAAGAAGGCCTAGCAGAATAAATAATGTTGAAGTTTCTCCTATAGAGCCAGGGATATTTCCTATAAAGGAATCTAACCAAGAATATTGCATTTGAATGCCTTCTAGTCCCTCTTGTGCACCTATTCCCAAGATAGTTGGTGAACTATATCCATCTACCGCTACCCATACAGAGTCTCCTGACCAATGAACAGGGTATGCAAAATACAGAAATGCCCTTCCCGCTAACGCAGGGTTTAAGAAATTTTTTCCAGTGCCTCCAAAAATTTCTTTTGCTACTACAATACCAAAGCTTATACCTAAAGCTACTTGCCATAATGGTGCATCAGGAGGACAGCAAAGAGCAAATAGTACAGTGGTTACAAAAGCTCCTTCATTGATTTCGTGACCCCTAACTATTGCAAATATCACTTCCCATAAAATGCCAACTATAAAGGTAACTAGATAGATGGGAATGAAATAACAAGCACCAAACCAAATACAATCCAATATATTTTTAGGATCATAATTGCATAAAAGATCTATAAAAATAAAATGCCAATCATCTTTATTTATAGCCCCTAACTGTTCAAAAGCTGAAAGAGATTGAAACCCTAAATTATACATTCCATAGAACATTGCAGGGAAGGTAGCCATCCATACAACGACCATCACTTTTTGAAGGTCTATGCTGTCTCTTATATGAACTGAACCAAAAGTTCTTTTATCTGATGAATAGAAAAGATTTTCAATAACATCATAAATCGGGTAATACTTCTCTAAAGAACCGCCGTTAGTAAACTTTGGTTTTATGTTGTCTAAAATTTTTCTCAACGGTCTCATTTAACCCTCGATTTCTATTTTTGTTAGACCTGCTCTTAACAAAGAACCAAAATCATACTTACCCGGACAAACGAAGCTGCATAAAGATAGATCTTCTTCGTCAAGTTCTAAACCGCCGAGAGCTTGAATCTTTTCTGTATCCATTAAAACTATATTTCTTAAAAGCATTGCTGGTAAGAGATTTAAAGGTAAAACCTCTTCATATACTCCTATGGGAACTATTGGGCGATCAGATCCATTCATAAGGGCTTTAAATTTAAAAATCTTATTAGGAAAAAGTGAAGATAAGAATAATGGTATCTTTGAGAATTTTCTTGGGCCAGGAATAAGCCAATTCATAAACTCTCTATCTTTTGAATTTGGCTCAGCGACTACTGAAATTTGATTATGATACCGACCTAAATAGGCGTATGGACCAATAGCTTCTCTTCCAGAAATAACAGAACCTGAAATAATTCTATTCTCTCTTTGGGTTAATTCACCAGCCGTTATCTCATCTGAGCAAGCTCCTAACCTAGTTTGAAAATAAGCAGGATTATTAACTTGAGGTCCAGCAATAGAGATTATTCTTTCAACATTAATCTTCCCGGTTTTAAATAATTGACCTATGGCAATTAGATCTTGATAACCAATAGTCCAATTAATATTTGATAAAGAAGCTGGAGAAATAAAATGCATTTGTGTTCCAACAAGACCAGCAGGATGTGGACCAGAAATAGTATGTTTTTTTATATTTTCGTCTTCAGTTATAACTAAATTTGAATCTTCTGCTGTAGAAATGTGGATTGGACAATCTAAGAGTGTCTTTAAAACTATAAGCCCGAAATCAAAGCTATCTTTTTTTAGGTTGATAATTTTTTCAGGATTAGGGCTAAGAGGTTGTGTGTCTAAAGCTGAAATAAATAAACTTGAAGGGGAAGAATCTATAGGCGGAATTTTACTATATGGCCTTGTTCGAAAAGAAGTCCACATACCTGAATCAATTAATTGTTTTCTTACTTCGCCTGAAGTAGCCTCAGCTAATTCATTTTCTGAGAAAGTTTTAAACTCTAAAGATTCCTCATCCTTAGCAATCTCTATGACTATAGACTGAAGGACCCTTCTATCACCTCGGTTGATTGATTCAATCTTACCTCCAGCAGGAGAAGTAAAAATGACTCCAGGATTTTTTTTGTCTTCAAATAGTGCTTGGCCTAATCTAACTTCGTCACCCTCTTCTACCAACATAGTTGGTTTCATGCCAATATAATCGTCTCCTAATATAGCAACGGAGCGACTATTTTTAGAGTCATTGATTTCTTCGGCAGGTTTACCGTTAATGGGTATATTGAGACCTTTCTTTATTTTTATCATTACCTATATGATATTTAGAAATACAGCCCAGAACGCGAGCGTATTATAATGATCAAGCTAATATAAAGCTATAAAGATTAGCTAAAATTTGGGTATCTTTTGTAGGTTAAACCTACCATTTCTTTAGCCAAACCAAGAAGTTGAGCTGTATAACCATATTCATTGTCGTACCAAACATAAAGAATGCATTTATTACCATTTACTATGGTGGCAGCTGAATCAACTATACCCGCATGACTATCACTAACAAAATCCGTAGAAACTACTTCAGGAGAGTTAGTAAAGCCTATTTGCTCTTTTAGATCTGAATGAAATGCTTTCTGTCTAAGAAAATCGTTTAAACTGTCAACAGTCACTTCTTGGCCCAATTCCAAACTCATTATTGCTAAAGAAACATTTGGTGTTGGCACCCTTACTGCATTAGCAGTCAGTTTTCCTAAAAGTTCGGGCAATACTTGCCCAACAGCTTTCCCTGCACCAGTTTCTGTAATAACAATATTAAGTGCAGCGCTTCTTCCTCTTCTTTCTTTTTTATGGAAATTATCAATTAAATTCTGATCGTTGGTGTAAGAATGGACACTTTCAATATGACCTGATTTTATTTCATACTCATCGTTCAGTACTTTTAAGGTTGGGACTATCGCATTTGTGGTGCAAGATGCAGCTCCTAAAACATCATCGTTATCAATAATTTCATTATTGATTCCGTGAACTATATTTTTTATACCGTGTTTTGCTGGTGCAGTTAATAGAACCTTAGAGATACCTTTACAATTCAGATGTTTTCCTAATCCTTCTTTTGTTCTCCAGACTCCTGTATTGTCTATCAACAAAGCATTTTCTATTCCATATTCAGTATAGTTGATAGTTGTTGGGTCATTAGAATAGATAACCTTTACTTCATTTCCATTGATAATTAATAGATCTTCTTCTTCAACTACTCTTATAGTTCCCTTAAAAGGCCCGTGTACTGAATCAGTTCTCATTAAATTAGCTCTTTTGATGATGTCATCATCTATTGCTTTTCTTACTACAATTGCTCTAAGTCTTAGATTATCTCCACCTGCTGAATCTTCAATAAGCATTCTCGTAAGCAATCTTCCTATTCTGCCGAAACCATATAAAACAACATCTTGAGCTTTATCAAGAATGGATCCTGATTTACCTACTAAATCTGCTACAGACTCTTGAACAAACTCTTCTAAGCTAAGACCTTTATCTTCGAATAAATAAGCAGCGGCGATAATACCTACGTCTATTTCTGCTGGACCTAAATCTAAATCACTTAATGCAACGATGACTTGATAGGTTTCAAATTCACTTAGTTCATTATTCTCTGTTTCCCTTACAAACCTATGAGAATTCATGATCTCGGAAACTGATAGATTAACTAAAGGCTTCCCGTACAAAAGAAGATGCACATTACTTCTATAGATACGACCTATCATAGGAAGCATTTCCTCAGCTAATGCTTGACGATATTGGAAATCGCCAAATGGATCTTTAGGAGGTTCTGGTCTTAACCTCTTATCGGGTTGATCTTTTGTCATATCTTTATAAAGAAGTATATTGTTTTAAATGAAAGTCTGCATTACCAAAGATTGTTCCAATTGTGGTTAACCTCTTAAAGTAATGACCTACATTTAACTCGTCAGTTACACCCATACCTCCATGTAACTGAACGGCTTGTTGGCCAACAAATTTTCCTGCTTTACCAACTTGATATTTAAGGCCTGAAATAGCTTTTTTAGCATCAGGGGCCCCTTCTTCATTTTTCATAGTGGCCATGTATAAAAGTGATTTGCATTGTTCATATTCCATGAACATATCTACCATTCTATGCTGAAGAACTTGGAATTTCCCAATAGGAGTTCCAAACTGCTCTCTTGTTTTTGTGTACTCAACCGTTGTCTTGTATAAAACCTCCATAGCACCCACAGCTTCAGCTGATATCGCTAAAATAGATCTATCTATTGATTCATCTAGAATATTAAAACCTCCATCCAGTGAGCCAATTAAAGATTCACTTGGAACAGATAAATTTTCTAAATTTAAATCAGAGGCCCTTCTTCCATCAACAGTTTTATAATCAGTTCTAGTTAAACCAGCTATATCAGAGTCAACTAAAAACAAAGAAATTCCTTTGTTATCAAGTTGTTTCCCAGAGGTACGTGCAGAAATAATGAACTTATTGGCTGAAGGTCCATTCATAACAACGGACTTAAAACCATTAATTATAAAGTTTTCGCCATCTGCCTTTGCTTCTGTAACTACATCAGAGAGATTAAACCTGCTTTGTGGTTCAGCGTAAGCTAATGCCAAATGCATTTCACCGCTTATAACAGAGCCAATAACCTCACTTTTTTGTTCATCAGAGCCGTGTTGATCTAACAAGCCAGAAGACATGACTATCGTTTCCAGAAAAGGCTCGACCACTAAACCCTTACCAAATTCTTCCATGATAAGCATTGTTTCTATAGAAGAACCTCCAAAGCCACCATTGTCTTCAGATATTGCTATGCCTAACCAGCCAAGTTCAGCAAAGGTTTTCCAGTTGTCAGCTCCGAATCCTAGATCAGAGTTCGACAACTCCTGTCTTGTTTCCCAGTCATATTCCTTTTGAATAAATTGTTCAACTTGATCCTGAATCATTGTTTGTTCTTCATTAAATGTAAAATCCATAATTTAAAGTCCTAAAATTGCTTTTGATATAACGTTACGTTGAATTTCATTACTACCTCCATAAATGCTTACTTTTCTATAGTTTAAGTAATGAGGCATTACAGGTGCAGCATAATCCGGTCCTACTGTTTCATTAGAACCTATTTCATTCTCTAGATAAAAAGGATGTGCATAATAACCAAGCATTTCAACAAATAATTCAGATATTGTTTGTTGTAATTCAGTTCCTTTAATCTTTAGAATTGAAGACTCAGCTCCAGGAGAGCCACCTTGAGACATTGCAGCTAAAGTTCTAAGTTCAGTAAATTCTGTAGCTGTTAATTCAATTTCTGTTTCCTCGATCTTACTTCTAAATTGAGGATCTTCTAATAAGGTACCCTCTCCTACAGGTATTTCTGAAGACAGATCTTTAAGTCTTTTTAGTTCTCTTTTCAGAGCTGCAATACCGGCTATTCCGCTTCTTTCGTGCGCTAGCAAGAATTTAGCAATATTCCAGCCTTGACCCTCTTCTCCAATTAGATTTTCTTTTGGGACTTCAACATTATCCAAATAAACCATGTTTACTTCATGAGATCCATCAATTGTTATGATTGGTTTAACTTCAATTCCTGGTGTTGACATATCTATTAATAAAAAACTTATACCTTCTTGCTTAATAGGAGTTGTTTCAGTTCTTACTAAACAAAAAATCCAATCGGCATGCTGAGCTAACGTTGTCCAGGTTTTAGTTCCGTTAACAATATATTTATTATCAACTAGTTCAGCTTTAGTTTTTAAAGAAGCTAGGTCAGAGCCAGAACCGGGTTCAGAATATCCCTGACACCACCAAATATCACTATTAAGTATTGAAGGTAAGTGTTTTTGTTTTTGATCCTCAGTACCAAAACTGTAAATAACAGGAGCACACATACCCATTCCAAATGGGATAGTGGTAGGAGTGTTAGCTTTAGCTAATTCTTCTTGTAGTATATATTTTTCTGTAACTGAAAGTTCTTTGTAACCAGAAAATTCAGTTGGCCAATTAATAGCAAACCATCCTTTGCTGTGAAGGATTTTCTGCCACTTTACTATCTCTTCTTTCTCTAAAGGTATCCTCTTGTCTTGTTTTTCTTTTATATCAGCAGGATATTCATTATCAAGAAAGGCAAGCACGTCCTTCCTGAAAGAAAGATCAGAATCTGAAAAAGTTAAGTCCATTTTGTATAACCTAAAATTAAAAAAAAATAATTATACACTTACCTATATAATTTTCATTTTTTGATTACTAATATAAGCTTTAAAACTAGTGACGAAAAAACTTAACACCCTTACAGATTTAAAAAATCTGGGGTTAAACTCGCCTAAACAAAATCTACTAATAGCCAAAGACAGCCGATCAGCAAAAATATTGTTTGGGGAGCTTAAAGATAAATTTCATTGCTTATTATTTCTAGAAGGTTCAGAGCTATTGCCTTATGACTTTTTTTCTTCTTCTCCTGTAACTAGAGCTAGTAGATTAAATTGCTTTTCTGAATTAACTAAACAATTAGATATTAATCTTATTGTTTCGGTACAAACACTACTATCTCCTTGTCCAGACATAAGTCATGTCATGCCTATCAACAATATAAAAGTTGGTGATAAGTTGGACCTAGAAAACCTATTAAATCTTTTAAGTAATAATGGATATTCAAGATCAGATTTTGCTTATATTCCTGGTGAATATGCTTTGAGAGGTTCAATTTTAGATATTTTTTTAACAAGTGAAAAAGATCCTATAAGGATTGAATTTTTTGGAAACGATATAGAAAGCTTGCGTATATTTGATCCTCAAACGCAGATTGCTAGTGAACAGATTCAGTCCATTAATCACCTTCCCTCTTTTGAATATCCGCTAAACGAAAAAAGTGCAATTAATTTTCAGAATAATTGGAGAAACAAATTTAATGTTTTTGAAGGTGATTCAGAAATTTTTAACAAAATTATAAATACAAGACCTGCGGAAGGGGTTGAGATATATCTACCTCTATTTTATGGACATAAAACTAGCCTTTTAAGTTATATAGAAAATATGAAAACAATTTATATACAAGAAGAAGTATCTGAAGAAGCTAGTATTTTTGAGGAGTTAATAAATGAACGATATGAAGAATACAGATATGATCAAAAAAGACCTCTTCTATCTCCTGACGACTTATTCATTAAATACAAAGATTTTCTTGATCACGTTAAAAATAGAAAGATAAATCACTTCAAACTAGCTAAAAATTTAGAAATCGAACTTAAAGAGAAAGAAATAAAAGAGAGAAATGAAAAAAGTGATCTAAGTTTACAAAATATGCCTACCAAGAATGATTTAGTGGTGCATTTAACACACGGAATAGGAATCTTTAACGGATTGAAACATATTGATACATTTATAGGAATGACTGATTGTCTTGAGATTGAATACGCAAATAACAGTAAAGTTTACGTTCCAATAGAACACATGAACTTAGTTTCTAAATATTTTGGTCCAAAGGATAGGTCTATTGATGTTTTAGGGTCAAAAAGATGGGTTGCTAGAAAAGATAAAGCGTTAAAGCAAACTTATGATACAGCTGCTGAGCTGTTGCAAGTTCAGGCTAAACGATCTAGCAGACAAGGATTTGCTTATGAAGTGCCTATTAAAGAATATCAAGCATTTTGTACAAAATTCCCTTATCAAGAAACGTTTGATCAGAAAAAAACAATTGATGAGGTAATTGTTGATATGCAAAAGCCGGTTCCTATGGATAGATTGATTTGCGGAGAAGTTGGTTTCGGCAAGACAGAAGTTATTATGAGAGCAGCTTTTGTTGCTGCTTTTAATAAAAAACAAACCTGCGTTCTAGTTCCAACAACACTTTTAGCAAGTCAACACTTCTCCAGTTTTATCGATAGATTTGAAAATACCGGGGTTGAAATAGGAGTACTTTCAAGAAATATTAAAAGTAAACAGAAAGATGAACTTCTGCTGAAATTAAATGAAGGAAAAATTGATATCCTTATAGGAACTCATGCAGTTTTACAAAATAATGTTAAGTTTAGTAATTTAGGTCTCCTCGTTATAGATGAAGAGCATAGATTTGGTGTACGTCAAAAAGAAAAAATTAAATCTTTAAAAGAAGAAGTTGAAATAATAAGCCTTTCTGCAACGCCCATACCTAGATCATTAAATTTTGCTCTAACTGAATTAAAAGATCTGTCAATTATAGCTACGGCTCCAGACGACCGTTTACCTGTAAAAACTTTTGTATATTCTTTTAATGAGAATCTAATCTACGAAGCCATACAAAGAGAAAGTTTAAGAAATGGCCAAACCTATTATCTTTGTAATGATCTGAGGTTAATAGAAGATAGAAAGCAAAGATTAAAATCTAGATTTCCTAGTTTAAAAATTGAAATTGTTCACGGACAACTTAACAGTAAAGAAATAGAAGAGAAAATGATTTCATTTCATGCTAACGAAATAGATGTTTTAGTATGCTCAACAATAATTGAAAGTGGGATCGATGTACCTAACGCTAACACTCTAATAGTAGAAGAAGCAGATAAATTAGGTTTAGCTCAGTTACATCAGTTAAGAGGTAGGATTGGTAGAAGCAACAAACAGGGTTATTCTTACTTCTTAAGGGCGAGACATATAATTTCAAAAAAATCTGCAGATAAAAGACTAGAGGCCTTGCAAGAAACAGATTCATTATCAGCAGGATTCTTATTAGCTTTAAAAGACCTTGAAATAAGAGGAGCAGGTGAAATTCTCGGCTCTAATCAAAGCGGTGTTTTTGATTCAATAGGTCTAGATTTATATACAAGAATGATAAAGAAAGCTGCAGACTTTATAAAGAATGGAGATCTTGATTTCCACAACCTAGATGAATTACCCGAAGTAAATATCAATGAAAGTTGTTTAATTCCTGAAGAGTATCTTCCGGATATCAATGTAAGACTTTTAATGTATAACAAGATCGCATTAGCAAGCTCTGAAGAAGACCTAAGAAAAATTCAAGTAGAGATGATTAACCGTTTTGGCTTATTACCTATTGAAATTAAGCATTTCTTTTATCAAGCTGAGCTTAGATTGTTAAGCGAAGAAAATTTAATAACTAAAATCAACTTTAATAAAGATAAGATAAATATCTTTTTTAAAAATACTGATCTAAATACCTCCCTTATTAACGCTGAAGATATAGAATCTAAGATAAATATGACAAAAGATGTAATTAAAGTAATTAGCCAAAATGGTAATTAAAAAATTTCTTTTCCTTGTGCTTTCTTTTCCTGTATACGCGGTTGTCACACCCAATGATTTTATAGATAGTTATATAAATGAAGGTGAGTATGGAGAAGTTTATAAAATAGATCTTTTGATCTTTAAGAATGAATTCATTGAAGATGTTGATTTAAAAGAAAAATGGAAAGCACTAGAACCATTAGATCTTGGCCAAGAGCTCTTCATGATTAAAGATCAGCCTACCCTATTAATCGAAAAGCCAGTCTTTAAAGAAAAAAATCAAAATAATTTAATTTCTTTAAAAATAGAAAACTTAATCGAAGAGGTTACCGAGAGCGAAGAAGAGGTAACTGAAGAAAAACCTAATAGAGTAAGATTTAATCTTTTTGAAAGAATTCTTTATGAAAAAGAATTTGAAGAAGTAAAAAAGAAATTAGATAAAAATAAAGAGTATAAGGTTTTACATTCAATTTCTTGGTATCAACCTCTGGTTAAGAAAGACAAATCTGCCTTTATCTTTATTGAAAATTTTAAAGATCAAATGAAGACTTATGGAGAAATTTTAATCTATAAAGACAGATATCTTCATTTTGAAGCCAAACTAAGATTAAGTGAAAAAACTGATTCACTGTCTTCTGAATCAGCTGCAATTAAAACCATTAATTTTAATGATTTATTAAATGAAAGATCTAAAAAAGAAGAAAAAGAAGTTCCTAATAATAATTATTGGATGGAGACTATCTTTAATAACGTAAGAGTAAATATTGGTGATTTTTCTAAATGGATTCTAAATAGTGAAATAAAAGACTCGTCTTTAGATTTAAACCCAGAAGAATCATTGGCATTTAAATACATTGATCTATATGAAATTAATCAAGAAATAAAGATAGAAGATAAAAAATATCACTTTATCGATCACCCTTATTTTGGGATCATTGTTAGGATTTCTGCTTTAAAAGCTAATTAAAACTATTCTTATCTGATAAATTCTTTTCAAGCTTCTCAAGAATTTCTTTTTCTTCTCCAGATGCTTCAGACAATAGAGTCTTTGTTTTTTCTAGGCTTTTCTCTAAAGACAACCAGGGGCCTTTATCGTATAGTCTTTGATTCAGAAAATTTTGGTATCTAGACATCATGTCTGGAGAAGCCAGTTCAGATGAATGAGAGCAAATTAATCTTTCTGCCAATTCTTTGTATCTAGCATCTTCAAAACCATCAAGTAATTTGCTGCGTTCTTCCCAAGGCAAGGAATGAAATCTTTCCATCCATAAATCATCAGCCCCTGATGGAAAACCAGAATAGACACTTTGTTCTAGGTACTTTGGTGGAGGGTAGTTTATTTGATTACTAGCCAATAGTTCGCTCACTCTCGTTTGAAGTTTAACGTTTTCTTGTATCTTTCTTGCTCTTTCTTCCAATTGATCATAAGGAATATCTAAAAAGGTATCAATGTTGGGTATTTGGTCTGATGACATCACGGGCAAGCTTTTATTAATTCTAACTTTTCTAATTGCAGTTCCACTGTTACCAATTTGTTCTAATAATTCCGAATCAGTTAATTCATTTAGTTGATCTGGATCAAAATATAAATCCGCCACTGCAACTTCATTGTTCATTTTTGGATTTTGTCCGCAAAAGGTTACTGGATAAGTAAAACGCTTCCTCCTAACCACTTCCCCTATCATTGCAAAAGGTTGAGATTGTAATAATTCTAAGTTTCCGTTCTTAGAAGCACCTTTTATCGATGCTTTCCATACTGGTGCAGCGTTCTTAATAATTAATTTACTTAGCTCTAGCATTTGAACGCAATCTGCTAGAGCATCGTGGGCATTTACGATCTCTATAGAGTTAGCATCTGACCAATCAGTAAGTTTCATGCTAACTTCATTTTCTTCAAAAGAAGGTAGTTTGAGGCTATCTGGAAAAAAGTTTGCTACCAACTGCAGAGAACTCATCATGTCTAATCTTGAGGCGCCTAAAGTATTGGTTATGTATAGAGGTAAAAGATTCCAATAGAACTGTCTTCGAAAAAGCTCTTCATCGAATCTGTGCCCATTGTAAGTGATATAAACAGCATTTCTTTTGTTAGACCAGTCTAGCCAAGTATTTCGAAGTAGTTTCATCATTTCATAGTGAGACATTGCATCTTCTTCTAAACATTCTGTTTTTTTATGAACCAAGAATGCTTCCGGTGAAGGCACTACCCAAGGTAATAATTTGCTGCCTATATCTTGTGAATTCTCTTGATTTAAAGATTCATCAGTAAGTATAGATCCTACCTGAATTATCTGAGAGAAATTAATATCTAGTCCTGTTGTTTCAGTGTCAGTGAATATATAACAAGAATCAGCGTTTAATTGAGACATATATTTTTATTTTAAATTGAGGACACGACAATTAATGCCGCTTAGTATGAAAATTCTATTTGTAATAAGCATTTTCACGGTAAGAGTGATCAGTTACGTCCATAACTCCTTTTAGACCATCAACCTGCTCAAGTAAAGTTTTTTCAACTCCATCTTTAAGAGTTAAATCCACCATTCCGCATCCTTGACAGCCGCCTCCAAATTTAAGAACTGCTGTTTCTTCATCTAAAACTTCTACTAAAGAAACTTCCCCTCCATGCGAAGCCAAACTAGGGTTTATTTCAGAATAAAGTACATAATTAATTTTTTCTTCGATAGAGGCGTTCTCATTTAACTGTGGAAGCTTTGCATTCGGAGCTTTAATAGTTAATGTTCCGCCAAATTTGTCTGGGGAATAGTCAACTACTGCATCTTTAATAAAATCAAGTGAGCTTTTTTCTAAAAGCAGAGAAAAGCTGAGTTCCTCAATAAGCAAATAATCTTCAAGACTTTCATCTTCTTTTGCGTACGCAATACAGGTTTCAGCTCTAGGCGTTCCTGGTTCACTTACAAAGATCTTAATACCGACAGTATCCTTCTCTTGAGACCCTAAAAGTTCATCAAGGTATTTTTCTGCTGATTCTGTGATTGTTAAGCCTTCCATATCCCTATTCTAACAAATTTAAGTTAAATTGAATTTTTAAGTTTTTCTGTAAAATATACCTATATTTAAAACAATAAACCTAACCTTGATCAAAATTTCAGCTAAGAATTATAAAAAACAATTAGAAGATAAAGAGAATTTATTTAATTCTTACTTTAATGATGTTGTTTTAAAAGATATTTATCCTTCAGACCATCACTCATTCAGGCATAGATGTGAATTTGGATTAGCTAAATTTAAGAACGGTTTTAACTATTCAATGATTGAAGACCATAATCGTATAGAAATTAATGAATACCCAATATGTTCTGAAAGTATTCAAAATTTGATGAAAAATCTTCTTGAAGAATTAATAAAAGAAGATGTTTTATTAAAAAAATTATTTCAGATTGAATTCCAAAGCTCTAGATCACATGAAGTAATGGTGTCTTTAATCTATCATAAAAAATTAGATGAAAATTGGGTAAAGAAGATTGAAGCCTTAAAAGAAAACCTTAAATGTTCTTTCATAGGTAGAAGTAAAAATCAAAAAATTATCATTGGACATGACTATGTAACTGAAGAGTACAAATCTATTAATCAAAGTTTCAAACTAGATTTATATGAACAATGTTTTAGTCAGACTAACCCAGGTATATGTGATCAAATGATTAATTGGATAGAAAGCAATGGAAAAAAAGATACTGATATCATTGAACTACATTGTGGAATAGGAACATTCACAATTCCTCTTAGTAGATTATTTAACAACGTAATAGCAACTGAAAATAGTCGTCCTAGCCTTGCAGCTCTCGAAAAAAATATAAAGTTAAATAAATGTAATAATATTAAATACGCCAGGCTGTCAGGTAAAGAAACTCTTGAAGCTTACGAAGAAAAAAGAGCATTTAGAAGGTTATTAATTAAAAAAATTGACTTAAAAGAATATAATATAAAATCAATCTTCGTAGACCCTCCAAGAGAAGGAATTGATAAAGTTACCATCTCGAAAATATCTCATTTCGATGAAATTATTTATATTTCTTGTGGTTTTGAATCTTTAAAAAGAGATCTAGATATACTAAAGAAAACTCATAAAATAAAGAAAGCTGCTATGTTTGACCAATTTCCTTATACCGATCATATTGAATCTGGCGCCATCCTAGAAAGGATAACGCCTGCAGATTAAATAAACTTATAGTTTGGATTCAAGTTCAGGAAGAGCGTCGAATAAATCAGCCACCAATCCGTAGTCAGCAACTTGAAAGATAGGGGCTTCTTCATCTTTATTAATCGCTACGATTACTTTACTGTCCTTCATTCCTGCTAAATGCTGAATAGCACCTGAAATTCCTACAGCAATATATAAATCTGGTGCAACTATCTTACCTGTCTGCCCTACTTGCATATCATTTGGAACAAATCCTGAGTCTACAGCTGCTCTAGAGGCACCAATTGCTGCTCCAAGCTTATCAGCTATACCATTTAGTAGACTAAAGTTGTCTCCATTCTGCATACCTCTTCCCCCGGAAATAACCACATCTGCTGCAGTTAACTCTGGGCGATCTGATTTAGCAATCTCTTCTTTTATAAAAGATGAGACACCAAGGTCCGTGTCATTATCCAGCTCTTCTACACTAGCACTACCTCCAGATGATTCGCAAGCATCAAATCCCGTAGTTCTTACCGTTATTACTTTAATAGGATCATTGCTTTTAACAGTCGCAATACAATTTCCAGCATAAATAGGTCTTTCAAAAGTATCCTCTGAAGATACTGCGCTGATATCAGATATCTGAGATACGTCTAATAAAGCAGCTACTCTGGGCATAAAATTCTTACCGCTTGTAGTTGCTGGGGTTAATATATGAGAATAATTACTTCCTAATTCAGCTACAAGATTACCTAGATTCTCTGCAAGCGCATTGG
>Ga0206683_10000982_pt1 | contig 20038 bp, 19 predicted proteins | sample M280m12015metaG_FD_155483 | JGI IMG/M metagenome (GOLD analysis project Ga0206683, IMG submission 155483) | Ammonia-oxidizing marine archaeal communities from Monterey Bay, California, United States - M2 80m 12015 | ecosystem: Environmental > Aquatic > Marine > Intertidal zone | place: USA...
ATGACATCCTGATTCGTAATCAGTAGGTCAGAGGTTCGACTCCTCTTTCCGGCACAGCTTTAAAGCCTTACAGGTATTGGCTTTTAGGAGCTAAATAAAAGATCTAAACACAGAAATTAGTTTAGAGCACCTTCTAAATCCTAGTGCCGACTAAGCGTCATTAACGGTTATTTTTATTGTTATTTTCAACTATTATTTTATCTGTATCTTCAAGTTGATTTGTTTGAACAGTTGTTATATAACATTGAATTTATTAGTTTCTTATTTATCATTTGATTAATAAGAAATTTAGTTTTATTATGGTTTATCAAATGACAGTCAATATGCCATGAGTCGAATAAACGTCATTAATACTTACTTTTTTTGTTAATTTCAAATTTTATTTTTATATTTAGGAGAAACACATGAAAAAATATATATTGTCTATATTATTATTCTCGGTACTGGCTACTAGCGCATATCAGCCCCTCGTCTTAGCACAGAATGAGCAACTTGTGCTAGAAGAGATAGTTGTCACGGCCGAGCGTCGCGAGGGGTCATTACAGGATGTGCCTTTGGCCGTTAGCGCCTTCGATGCAAATGAAATTGAACGCCGCCAAGCATTCAATGTTAAGGATGTTGTGAATAATGTTCCTAATCTCATTGGAGCTAACAATGTCGGGCAAGGCACCGCGACAACAGTGTTCCTGCGGGGAGTAGGAACCACAGAGTCTATTGTCACAGTAGATACCGCAATGGGCTTTTATCTGGACGATGTTTATATCGCCAGACAAGGTGTCAATAACTTCAGTCTTTACGATGTTGAGCGAGTTGAGGTACTGCGAGGGCCACAGGGTACCTTGTATGGCAGAAATACTAACGCTGGAGCTATCAACGTAGTGACGACGAAGCCTCAGGGCGAAAATTCTTCCGCAGGTGAGTTCAGCTATGGAGAATTTGACAGAGTCAACGTCAAAGGCATGGCAAACGTTGTACTACAAGAGGACACACTATTCCTCCGAGTTAACGCCCTGTCACAGACCGGCGATGGACATGTGGATAATGCTTTGCTTGGTAAAGAGGTTAACGACGTTGATTTCTTGGGTTGGCGAGTCGGCCTTCGATGGTTGCCTACCGAGAATCTTGAATTTATTCTGACCGCAGATGATAGTACAAGTGATCAAAATGGCGTTTATGCGCTTAACGTGCTGAATGGCATCCCTGACGATTTGTATCAGTCTTCAAGCGTCACCGACATCTTCAATGAATCCAAGACCGATGGGATAGCGATGACGATCAATTGGGAAATTTCGCCAAATCTCAGTTTCCAATCAATCACATCAAGCAGGACCACCTTCCAGAAGTATGATCTCGACCTTAGCGACTCTCCGATTCCTGTTTTTGAATTGTTTACCTTCAATAACAGTGATCAAGTAAGTCAAGAATTTAAGATCAGCGGCTCCGCCTTCAACGACAGACTTCAATATTCCGCGGGAATCTTCTATTTTGATGAGGACAGTTACTCGTTCATTGGTGATCGATTCTTCTCTGGCAGCTTGTTGGCGCGGGAATATAACGTCGATGTAGAGAGTATTGCGGCCTACTTCGATGGAACCTTCGACCTGACCGATAAATTGTCAGTTGTTCTTGGCAGCCGCTACACGCGTGATGAGAAATCTATCGACATTGAGGCCGCGGTAGGTGTAGCACCAGGATTTTCCATCGCTGGAGGTACCCCCACCTGGGACTCTGCAACATTGAACTCCCTCGGGACTCCAACGGATCTGAAATTTAATGATTTCACGCCCAAAATAGGCTTGAAGTACGCTTTCAACAACGACCTTGATGGCTACATCACCTTCACCGAGGGCTATCGCGCAGGTGGTTGGGCTGCCCGAACCAATAACCCCTTGCAGGTACTACCGTTTGACCCAGAGGTCATCAATTCTGTAGCGATTGGCCTCAAGGCATCCTTACTAGATGGAAGAGCAAGGCTCAACACTGAATACTTTTTCTACGACTATCAGGACATGTTTAACACTGCTACGGATCCAGCTACAGGCAATTTTGCAGTGTTTACCAATGATGCCGAAGTACAAGGTCTGGAGATTGAAGGAACCATACGCGTAAGCGAGAACTTCGATATTTTCGGATTTGTGGCTTTTTCTGATGGGGAATATAAAGATGTCGATCCCGCAGTTGGCGCCTCACTAGGTAAAAAACTCCAGCGTCTTCCTGAAACATCTTTCAAGCTAGGGTTCACTAATATTTGGCCGCTCTCCGACGGGTCGAAAATACGACTAAATGCTGACTATCAGTACACAGAGGACCACTTTACTGACCCACCGAACACAGAACTTGGAAGATCTGGAGACATGGGTCTAGTATCGGCATCTTTAGGCTGGGAGAGTGCTGATAATCGATTTAGCGTGGGGTTATCTTGTCGCAACTGTACAGATGACGAATACAATACGGCGACACTCGCGTTCGCACCATTTGGATTTGTTTCTATATACCCCGGCGAGCCAAGAACTTGGCTCATTACTGTAAAAGCCAGAACCAATTAGGATCTAGTTAGCAATGCAGGGCCTCTACATCGCAGATTAAGGTGAACTCATGATAGAAAAAGTTTGCATCAATGTGGCTCTGCTTGTTATAGATATGCAAAACGGATTTTGCAGCGATAACGGTTCAGTGAATGCCGTTGGTCTTCCAGCGAAACGTTTACAACCTGCAATTTCCCCCTGTGTGAAATTGGTGGCAGCTGCTCGAAACGCAGAAGTACCCATTATCTTCACACGATACGTTTATCGTAGCGACTATAGAGATGGAGGGTTAATGGTCCATGAACTAATGCCCGATCTCAAGAACGGGAAGACCCTGATAGCCAATACCTGGGATACCGATATTCTAGATGAATTGGCGCCTCGCGAGACCGACTTCGTTGTAGATAAAAACAGACCCAGTTCTTTTTACGGCACCAGCCTGGACGGGATACTCAAAAATCTTGCTATTGAGAACCTCGTTGTCTGCGGGGTTACCACTAATTGCTGCGTTGAAACTACTGTCCGCGATGCCAGTCAACGCGACTATCGGACGTTCGTTGTACGTGATGCTGTGGCCGAGTACGAAGACGACCGACACGAAGTCGCTTTGAAATCTATTGATATGCTATTCGGGCATGTTGTGGAGAGTGATAGCATAATAGCTGAATGGACCTCTTAGTGAGGGTTGTAGAAATCAATGGAGTAGTTCTTCAGTCATAATTTTAAATATTTCTTGTCGCTCTTATTGTTTCTCTTTTTTGTTTAATAGTGACTCTCTCTTTAAGAGCTCTCCTCTCCCTAAACTTTTTAGGGTTATGAAATAACCAAGAAAAATTAAGACTTACGGTTAAGGGCTGCATACCCATTTCATAATCAATTTTTTCTGGAGCATAGGGGCCCATAATAGTTTTATGGAGTTCTGTAGCAGTGGCACCTGATGAGGTTTTTAGTTTTCTGACATCAAGATTTAAACTGGTTTTTTCATTCACGACATAGTCAAAGCCAACCTGATAAATAGGATCCAAAGACTTTTTTAGCTTGAAATTAGCACCTGATAAGATGCCTAGAGATTTTTCTTTATGGAAGGATGAGTATATTAGACCTAAGCCTATATAGGGTCTAAAATCAGAATCTTTTGGTTTAAAATAATATTGCACGGTTGCATTAGGTGACAGTGAAATAAAGGATGCAATTTTAGCTTCCTCTCCTAAAGCCTTATTGTAAATTTCGATTTCTGAAGGGATTCCAGTCAAAAATTCAACCCCTAGATTATCAGTCATTAGGTAACTAAATGAAAAAGTAGGCATGCCATGGACTGCCATGCCAACCTGACTATCATTTTTAAATTGTGGCACTAAAAAGGTATAACCTGATCTTAAAATCCAATCACCTTTATTTATTTCATAATTCTGACTCCATGTATTTGTGGAGAATAGAATAAGGAAAAATATTAGAAAATTTTTCATAATAGACACCTTAGCTTAAAAATATGTTGAGAATATGAAGAATTTATCCCCATACCAAAAGCCTCCCAAAAATTAACAAATTAGTAACCTTTCAACTAGAGCTTAGTTAGTCATCATCTTGAATGTGAGCTATGCATTCCAATTCAAAAGAAGCATTCCCAGCAAGACCATCAGCACCAAAAGCACTTCTTGCTGGGTAAGGTTTTTCAAAATATTGCACATAGACCGAATTAAACAATGACCACTCACTGATGTCATCAATCATTACTAAGCATTTAAATACATCATTGTACCCAAGATTGAAGTGAGCAAGAATTTTGGCCATTGTCTTCATTACAGTATGAGCTTCTGCAACGATACCGCCTTCTACTAAATTGCCATTGTTATCTTCTCCAATCATTCCAGATATATAAATGGTGTTATCCACTCTAACAGCATCTGAGAATGGGAAGTTTTGTTTGATTGTTTGCTCAGATGAAAAGTGTTCAATGACAGTATCATCTGCCCAACCATTAAAGCTGAACAGTAGTGCTGATATAAGGATGAGTTTTTTCATGTCTAGAAAAACAATGATCCAAAGATTGCAACTATGATTGCACCGATAATAGTTAGAATAATAAATGCAGGTATAGATGCTATTGCCCATTTGACCATAAACTTAACCATGTCTACAAAAGGCATATCAAAGCTTATTACATGGACATTTTTATCATTTATTTCTTTATCTAGTTGTTGGTATTCTTTATCTGTTTGTTGGCGTTTTTTAGTTGTCTCGATTGGTTTTTTAACATATTTATCTGACTCCTTTTCAAAAGTATTTACGCAGTAATTATGCATAACAATGCCATCTATATTGATTTCGTCTATAAAGGTTGTGCTTTTACCACAAACCTCACAAATCTTAGCCATATCTACTGTCTCCTTTAAATTTTTTTACCTTCTGATTAGTAGGGAGAACTAAATGAAAAAAATAATACTAATCCCCAGGATATTCTCTAGTAACAACGGTGTCGAATAGATTCAAACTTCGACAATTCATCATTTGACCTAATTTTTTCATAAAATCATCACCTTTTCCTTGGTCTGCCCATTCGCTCATGTCATTGCCATAAATCTGATAACTTCCCCAAAAATTGAGATAGTAAAAGTCAAATTCTGAAGCTTCTGTCTGTTCTATAACAGGCATCATAAATAGCTGACCGAATCGCTTCTCGTTATAACCATCTCCATCTTGAATCTCATTCACTTCTTTAGAAAATGCAATTGCATCATCCATTGATGTTCCTTTCTTGAGGTTACAGCCCTGAACTTCGCTAAGAGCAGAATGAGTATCAAGAGAAAAAGAAAGAGTGAGGATTAGTGTGCATAGGAATATTTTTTTTGACATATTTACTGTCTCCTTTATTAATTTTTTTATTTTTTTCTATAGATAAAGCCTAACAAGACAAGACAAAATTAACAAATATCAGTCTCAATCAATTGATATATGATTGTGAGATCTGACCAAACCAGAACCAGATTAATTAAAATATATTATTGATTTAAGTAAGTAATAGTTAATTGCAAACAAGTGGCAAAAGTAGCCCAGAGAAGGTATGGAATATTTGCGTAGACTATCCATCGAAGGTCAGGAGCAGCATGCCACAATGCATAGAGCGCCCAGATAAGCGTCCCGGCGACAAACAGAATATCAATTGAGGCAAGTAAGTTGTTTCTGAGACCAAACTGTAGTGGCGTAAATGCAAAATTAAATACAAGATTTAGAGCAAAAGGCAGTGCAATAATCCAAGGAATTTGCCTTGTTACCGCCTTATAAAAAACAGTACCAAATGAAATAGCAATAATCGCATAAAGCACTGCCCACACTGGACCAAAGAGCCACGCAGGTGGTTACCAAGAAGGTTTCATAAGTTGTGAATACCATTCAAAGCTTTGCATATAATTTATACTTTACATTGGATAAGTATTTTTATCTATATGAGCAGGACGTAGTTTTGCTGATTAAAGCAAGCATTTTTTCTTAATTGACTTGTAGTGTTATAGGTCTTAGGCTAAATAAAAAAACTTAAATGAAAGAATTAAAAAAGAGAAATACTCACCAAAAACCTCAAAGCAAAAGCCAGAAGTTACTTATTCAGTCTTTAACAATACTGATCATATTTATTCTCTTTTTCACCTTCTTTATTTGGTAAAACCTATTTTTTTATTTTTTAACTAGAATTAATTACATGATAGTAATTGTAGGTTCAACTACTATTTCAGGGCAACTATAGTCTTTTAGTTATCAATTTAGATATGCTTTGTTAAACTAGCCTTTTTTCAGACCCTTACAAATGCTTTCATTTAATAATTTAGAACTGATTCTTGGTGGGAAAACATTATTTACTAATGTATCTCTTATAATTCACCGTGATCAAAGGGTAGGCTTAGTTGGAGCAAATGGGGCTGGTAAAACCAGCCTCTTTAAAATTATTACTGGTGGCATTGAAGTTGATGAAAGCTCATTGAGTTACCCTTCAAAACTTAGAATATCTTATCTTGAACAAGAGGTTCCTGCGACTGATGAAATTGCTATTGATTATGTTCTTTCAGGGGATCAAAAACTTATTGATATTCAAAACAATATATTAGAAGCAGAAAAGAATGAGCAATTTGAAAGCTTAGGTGAGCTTTATGCATTATTCAACTCCCTAGATGGTTATTCAGCAGAATCAAAAGCCGAGAAACTGATGATGGGTCTTGGCTTTAAAAAAAGTGATTTTAAGAAATCATTAAATGAATTTTCAGGAGGTTGGAGGACCAGATTAAATCTTGCCAAAACGTTAATGCAACCATCAGATCTAATGTTATTAGATGAACCTACCAATCATTTGGATTTAGACGCTATTCTTTGGCTCTCCAATTGGATTAAATCTTTTTCAGGTGCTTTGCTTTTGATTTCTCATGATAGAGAGTTTCTGGATGATTGTGTTTCTTCTATTGCTTACCTTCATCGTAAATCAATCGAACTCTATCCTGGTAATTATTCTAAATTTGAAATTATAAAAGCTGAAAGATTAGCAGGCATTCAAAGAAATTATGAAAAACAGCAAAAAGAAGTGGCGCATATGCAAAAATTCATTACACGATTTAAGGCTAAAGCCACGAAAGCAAGACAGGCACAAAGTCGAGTGAAAGCATTAGAGAGAATGGAGCTAATAGCTCCAGCACACATCGACTCTCCGTTTAGTTTTGTCATTCCAGAAACGGAGAAAATATCCAACCCATTGGTCGCTTTAGACGACGTAGATTTGGGCTATGATAGCGTTATCTTGGAGAAGGTTAATCTTTCCATTTGCCCCACTGATAGAATTGGCCTCTTAGGCCCTAATGGTGCTGGTAAGTCAACATTGATTAAAAGCCTAGTTGGAGAGTTGGAGATTATTGATGGAGAGAGAAATGAAGGAAAGAATCTTAGAGTCGGTTATTTCTCACAACATCAAGTAGATGATTTGGATTTATCTATGACTGCTTTTAATCACATTCAAAGATTGGATCAAACTAAAAGCGAGAAACAAATAAGAACATACTTAGGGGGTTTTGATTTTAAAGGGGATAAAGTCAATGATTCAATTCATTTATTTTCTGGAGGGGAAAAAGCCAGGCTTGCTTTTGCAATCATTGCCTATCAAAAACCAAATGTTTTACTTATGGATGAACCTACCAATCATTTGGATATGGAAATGCGTCATGCTTTAACAGTGGCATTGCAAACCTTCAAAGGAGCAATACTTCTTGTTTCTCATGATAGGCATCTTCTGAGCAGTACAGTGGATACGTTTTATATGGTAGACAAAGGACAGGTGAGTGTATTTGATGGTGACCTAGATGATTATAAGAATTATATTCTTAATGGAACAATCTCCAATTATAAAGCAAAGACCAAAATAGAAAATAAAAGCATCAATCATGAGAATATAAAAAAAACTAAGAAGCTAAAGTCAGAAATTTCATCAATCGAAAAAAGATTAACCAGATTAAATAGAAAATTACTCAAAGCCAATGAAGATTTAGCTGATCCTGAGCTTTATAGTTCGGATATTAAGCCTGATATTCAGAATTTAATAAAAACTCAATTGGAGTTAACTTCAGAGATTGAAATTGCAGAGAAAGAATGGCTTATTGCGTCATCTCAAATAGATGAATCAAGCTCATAAATCATTAGTCTAAAAAAAATCTAATCTTCTGCAATACAAAGGTTTAATAACTATTAACTTATTGTTTCTTTTCTCTTTTAAGTGCTCTCTTCTCTTTAAGGGTCTTACCTTTTTTCTTAGGAACTTTCTTTTGCTTATTCATGCCTTTTGCCATTTTCAATACTCCAGTTATTAAATATTTAATTTACTTTAGAAATTAGATTAACAGTCATTGGAACTTTCTCCTATCATCTAAAAATCTTTTGGAATTAACAATCAATTTTTTAGAGATAAGTATGCTTGGATTTGCTACTGGAAATCTCTTGGTATGACTTCCTGCCAAACTTTTTCTTTATAGAGTTCACCATTAATGGATACCCAACGATGAAATGTTAAATAGAAGTTTTCCTCATCGCTTTTGAACTCAACATTCTGTTCAAAATCAAGAGTTCTATCCTTTAATTCTTCAGTTATCTTGTATCGCCCTGTAACTGATGTATGTGCAGGATTATCATCAGAAGTTCGATGTTCAATCTCTTCTTCAAAACGTTCAATTCCCCAAGGGTATTGAGTAGCACCTGTGTTGGTTGCAACACCAAATGCTTCACCTGTATCTTGGTCATATTGAATTGAATTGATTGCAGCATAGCCACTGATATTCCCTGAATCTAATACTTTATAATTTGAGAGTGTTGGACTTGGAGAAGGTTTTTTAAAACTGGGTTTATCTTTCTTTTCTGAAGGGACAATTGGTAGATCAATTCGAGCACCATTATTACCACCTATTGCAAGTGTTGTTTCCATTTGCATAGGAGTCGGCCACAGCATTGGCCATATTGCATTAGTGATTGACATCCTAATCTTATGACCTTTTGGAAAAACCCATGATGTAAAATGAAGCTCTATATTTAAGTCAAATTCTTCTCCTGGGACAATATCGCTAGGCTCACGTGCAGAAATTCTATGTGTTCCATTAAAGGCTGCACCTACTACTTGGGTGACTTTCCCATCTGGTGCTACATCAGAAAGACGAACAACCCAATTAGCTCTTGGAGCATCAGCAGAAACACGAAGTCTTGCAATAGGTCTGCCTAGAATTTCATGAGGAGCATCTAGTATCCCACTATCATAGACTAAACTGAATTTATCCATGGGTTTCTGGTCTGTTTCATGAGGAGCATCTAGTATCCCACTATCATAGACTAAACTGAATTCATCCATGGGTTTCTGGTCTGGAGCAATACTACCCCACCACATGGTGGGTCCTCCACCCTCCAGTCCTATAGAAGGCTTATAGGTTATGTTATGCGTTGTATTTTCATTTGATTCAATAGATAAGGTATGGTCCGCTTGGGCATATAAACTAAGATTTTCAATCCGTTCAATTGGCCATTTATCCTCCCATCGCCAAAAACCATCCACTTTGTCTAAAGAGGGATCAGGCGGGTGATAATTACGAACATAGACTGCAAAATCAGGCTCATTGAGGATACCTGTATCTATTTCTTTTAGCCATTGGTCAAACCAACGAACAGCTTCTTCTCGCCATTCAATCTGAGGTTCAGGCCAAGCATTATGAGGAAAATAATGATCCCAGGGACCAATCATTGCTTTCACAGGCGCTTGAACATTTTCTAACATTCGTGGCAAACTATTACGATACCCATCATACCAGCCACCTATATGATATCCCGGTATACGAATTTTTTCATATTGGTTTTTCGCAGATGCTCTATCCCAGAATGCACCATCTCGTTGCTGACGCATATAGCTATAGACACTTGGTTTTATGTTGAAGCGATTGTTTACCCATTCTTCATCCATCTTAAAATCAGGTGCACCTGGTAAAGCATTGTAGAGATCATTGCTCATCATCCAGGAATCACCAGCAACGAGAATACCATCCATATAGTGAACATCTTCTTGATACAAGTACTCGGTCGCCATTAAGGCAACAAAAGCTTTTAATGCTGGTGGGTTTCGCATCGCCATTTGGATTGAATTAAAACCACCCCAAGAGATACCAAACATGCCTACACTGCCAGTTGACCATTCTTGTTTTGACAACCAATCTATAATCTCTTCGCCATCGTCTAATTCTATATCTGAGTACTCATAAGGTATTGTTATGCCTTCACTATTTCCCGTACCTCGCATATCTACACGAACAACAAGGTAATCGCGTTCTAAGAAATAGGAATAAAGGGAATAATTACGAGCCCGACTTTCATCCTTTCGATAAGGCGTATATTCCAATAAAACTGGGAAACGATTTTTTTTATCAGCCTCAGCAGGCCAGTAAATATCAGCTGCTAACTTAATACCATCAGACATTGTGATCTGGACTTCAGTTATATTATTGTCATTTACCCAACCATTAACACTGAACAATAGTGCTGATATGAGAAGGATTTTTTTCATAACTCAACTCTAGCAAATTCTTTTAGATCTTCAAAATCTGAGTTGTTACAAGCTAATGGATCTAATTTTAAAATTCTGATTTATTTGCATTTTGCTAAATCAACTTCTTTATTTTTTAAAAAACATTTAGTAATGTCTGGGTTGCCTTCATTGTCGTAATAATCCCATAGACCTTCTTGTGAATTATTCTCATATTGACCTATGTACTTTAATTGTCCATTTTCAAAAAAAACTTTTATGAAGCCATCTCTCAGGTTATTTTTTGCCATGCCTTGCCACCACAATGACCCATCATCGTAAAAACCCTCAAAGATTTCTTCCAAGTTTCCATTTCTATAAGTCTCTTTTTCAAACAATTCACCATTTTCATGAAAAGTTTCTCTCATGCCTTCCTTTTTTCCATTTTTATAGACTAATATCTCTTTGATTGAGCCATTTGGATAATGGATTGAATGCTCGCCATTAAATAGTGTGTCTGGATACTCTTGATAGAGAATACCTTCTTTTTCAATAGGCTCAGATTGATTGTGATTCTGTCCATTAATAGAAAATGATATTAGGTAAGTCAAGAAAGTAGTAATTAAAATAATAAATTTCATATCAGCCTTGTTTTAAAATTATATATAAAATGAATGATGAGGCAATAAGCCAAAAAAATAAAGTAATGGGTTTGGGTGCATCAAAAAAAAGCCCATCCTTTTTTAGAAGCTTAGTTATCTTTGCTTGTGCCTCTTGTTGTTTCTTATTTTCTTCCAACATAATTTACTTTTTTAAAAGGCCATTCATTATTGACCCAATCTTTAACATTATTAAGTAGCTCTTCATCCTTTGGCTCGCCAATGTAACTTTCCTTATACCAAAGGAAAATATCAGCACAGTATTCTTTATTTTGACTGGGATATATATATAAGCAACCAAGAACCTCATTGTCATCTAAAGATACGACGGTATAGGCAAAAGATCTCCTTTTTTGAAATTCTTTTTGATGCCAACCTAAGTCAATTAAATTTTGCTCAAGTGTTAAGCCATTAGGCCATGGACTATCATCATTAAATCGATTGACGAGTTGTTCCTGGCTTGAGATAACAGCCAGATAATCTTTCAAAACATCGTTCACTGTTAACATTCTCAACCTGTAATTCATTGTTTCAAGAGTTTCAGGTACTTCAAAGTTATCAGGCACTAGTTTAGTAATTTGCATCATTTTCTAAAGGTTATATTATTATCGAAAATAGTATATAGATATTAATGGTTTATTCGGTCTCAGTCTTATCGTCTTCTTAATTGTTGCTGGAATCTATTTTTATGGAATTCAAAAACAACCAATAAATTGCAGATGGAAGAGAAATAACCCTTTTATTCAAAAAAAACATTCCTTCTTTTTTAATGATTTTAGGATGGCATAATTGTAATTAACTCCTGATTCACCTGTATGCAGAAGAGGGTTCTTAGTTTCAGGAGTGACATTCAACAGTTTTGCTAAATCATCATTAAAATTATCTCCCTCAGGAAAGTACCCACAAGCCATAGCCATACTTGGAATATCAAAAACCTTATAATCAAACCAATGATCGAATCTGTAGTCGTGCTTTCGAAAAAGATTACTAAGAAAAGCAGAGTCAAACCAACTATTGAATGCTATGAAATATGGTTTACGTTCTAACTTAGAGAGAAAAGTGATGAGTTTCTTAGTTGCTTCTTCACCGGATAATGCATTTTCTTTCTCCCATGCAATAAGATTAAAACCATTTATTTTTCTGGCTTCAGAATTAATCCTTTGAGGATAGAGAGGCAATACTTTTGAATTAAATCTAGCAATCTCATTCAAATCTTTATCAATTAATATAAGTCCTATATCTATGATTTCATTGTAATTAGGATTAAGTCCTGTTGTTTCCACATCAACAATGGCAAATATAACAGGTAACTGAGTTGGTTCTTTGGAAGCTTCAGAAAGTAAATTATTACTGAGAAAGAGAGCGGTTAAAAAAATAAAGTATTGCATTCTTAAAAGCCTAGCAAATCCAATAGAGACTAGAAAGTTTATAATAATTATCTTTTTTGTTTCTAAACATAAATAGATGAACTAGAATTTAAATCTTAATTTAATTAATTAAACAATCATGAATAAAACAACCTCTAATCAAGTTTTCTTATTTCTTTTTATAACATTATTTTTTTCAGTCAGTATTTATTCCAATGATATGGAGCATCAGCATGATATGCCTATGTCAGAGATGGAGCATCATGATATGAATGAATCCTCTATGAATCATGAAATTCATAATGCTGCACATCTAGTTCCCATTGGGATCATGGGTGGGGAAGTTCATATGAAGGGACATTTTATGATGTCAATAAAGCAAATGAGAATGAGCATGGAGGGCAATAGTAATGATGATAAAAGTTTATCTGACTCCGAGATTATTAATTTACCTAACCCGTATACGATGATGAACATGCCTTCAAAACTGAGTGTCGTTCCTCAGGAAATGGAAATGAATATGACCATGATTGGTGGTATGTATGGTGTTAGTGATCGGCAAACATTGATGTTTATGGGTATGTACATTGAAAAGGATATGAATTTATTGACCTATAGCCCAATGATGAGCCGTACTTTACTTGGAAGTTTTAGCAGTAAAACTCAAGGATTATCGAGTGTATCCATATCATCACTATTAAAGATTAAAGAAAATGATGGATTTAAGATGCATGCTCAGATTGGCATTGAGAAATCAGTTGGAGATAATGATGATTATGGAGAAGTTCTCACTCCAATGAATATGAAAAAAGAGATCATGCTTCCATATTCGATGCAAATAGGGGATCAATCAACTTCTCTTCTTTTAGCACTAACTCTCCTTAAGAATAATGAAGATTGGAGTTATGGCAATCAATTAAAGATAAAAAATAATATCAAAAAACAAAATTGGAATTATGGTGATAGTTTTACGATTAATGGATGGATTAGTAAAGCTCTTTCCGAATCATTATCAGCCTCTTTCCGATTGTCTTATTCTGATCAGGATCCAATAAAGGGAAGAGATACTAAAATTATGGCACCCGTGCAAACAGCTAATCCTGAGAATTATGGGGGTACAATTTATGAGGCTTCTCTTGGCCTTAATAAAATTTTAAAGCAGGGCAATATATTAGGCCTTGAAATAACAATTCCTTTTAAGCAAAAGCTTAACGGTCCTCAAATGGAGAGGGATACCACAATCAGCTTGAGTTTTAAGAAATCTTTATGAAACAGAATAGAATTTAATTTCTTTTTTATTTTCTTTTTTGACTAAGGACATTCTTTTTTAGCCTTCTGTTTAGTATAGATAGCTGAAGATTACCAGGTGATCCAACAGATTTTCTCTGTTTAATTGATTCAATGGGATCGTTAATATAGTCCTCTGATTCTTTGATCTGATGATAAGCTTCTCTGAAGGGTGTTCCACTCTTAACTAAATCATAAACAGCATCTGTCATCATCATTTCATTAGTAATTGATTCTTTTGAAACACAATCATTTATTTTTATAGACTGAATTAGATCCGGCATTACTTTTAAGCTTTTGATAGTACATTCGCATGCAAGAATCAAACTTCTTTTGGTTAATTGTAGATCTCTATGGTAACCACTGGGGAGGGATAATAAATTTTCCAGTTCATAATAGTGACCACTGACTATTGAATAATTGGCTCGCAAAATCTCTATTACATCTGGATTTCTTTTATTTGGCATAATGGATGAACCAGTTGTATAAGCATCATCAATGGTTAAATAATTAAATTCTTGAGATAAAAATAAACTCATATCCCAGCAAAACTTTCTCATATCCAGCATGGATTGTTTTAATGTTTCTATGATTTGTAATTCAAACTTACCTCTACTGTTTTGAACATATAGTGTATTTAATTGCTTCCTTCTAAAGCCCAGTTCTTTGGTTGAAATGTCTCTTTTTATTGGTAAATTAACTCCATATCCAGCAGCACTACCTAATGGGTTAAGATTAATCCACGAGTGAGTGTGATTTATAAGATCAATGTTATCTAGGAATGATTCTGCGAATGAAGAGAACCATAGTCCCCAGTTAGAAACGACAGCTTTTTGCATATGAGTGTAGCCTGGTAAAACAAGGTTCTTATTTAAATCAGCTTGTTTGAGAAAGGTTTCAGTGATTTCAATATTGATGTTTTTTAATTCCATTAATGCTTCTCTGGCATAGAGTCTTAATGCGACCAATACTTGATCATTTCTACTTCTACCAGTGTGTATTTTAGCCCCTAAATCGCCCAATTCATTAATGAGAAAGTATTCAATTGCAGAGTGTGAATCTTCAAAGTCCGGAGTCAACTTAAAGCTATTATTCTGATACTTTGTTCTGAGGACATTAAGTGACTTTTTAAGCTTATTGACTTCACTTTGTTTAAGTATATCAATGGCTTTGAGTTCATTGATGTGTGCTATTGTGGCTTCAATATCGAATAAAAATAATTTCTGATCCAGAAAGATATCTTCTCCAGACAGAAGGGATTCAATTTCACTTGTTATTTTATTGGTTTTTTTTGACCACAGTTTATTATTCATAATGTATTCCTAATGTCTCATTGAATTGACAGGCATGATTTAGATTCTGTATTACTTGTGTTGCTGCACCTTTAAGTAAATTATCGAGTGTGCAACACAGTCTTAATTGCTGCTTGGAATTGTTTAAACAAAACCCTCCAAGGCAAGCAATATTCTTACCAACAGCATCTGTGATTAATGGCACAGATCCATCAATGTGTATTAAAGGTTTATTTTTATAAAACTCTTGATAACGAGCTAATAGAGCATCTTCTGTAGTTGGTTTATCCAGCTGGATATGGGCCGTTGCCAGAATGCCTCTGAAAAAATCAGCCACATGTGGTGTAAAGCTAAGTTGTTCATAACAATGTTTTTTTACTTCTTTTTCATGAGTATGATTGACAAGATTGTAAGCTAAGATATTGCCTTTTAATCGGTCTCTATTGTTTTTATCATTAGGCGTGGAACCCGCACCACTGAATCCTGAGAATCCCATAATTGAAACTTGACCATTAATGTCTTTTTTTATTGGGGCTAGCATCAACTGCATGGCTGTCGCATAACAACCAGGATTACTAATTTTTTTTGGTAATTCTTCATCAATAGAAGTTTCAGGAAGTCGATAAGTCCAATCATCATTAAAACGATGATCAGAACTGACATCGATAATAATACTTTTATTAAAGTTACTGTTTAAAAAATTAACTACATTTTTTGAGTCATCATTGGCTAAAGCCAATATAAATATATCAATATCAGGATCTATATTTCTCATTTCTTGATCGAGTTCAGTGAATAATAAATGTTTATTTTTTTTATAATTGGGAATTGTTTTTCCAGCATTTGATTTTGAAAATACTTGAGACAATTCAAAATAAGGATGATTGTCAACCAGTGCAATGATTTCCTGACCAACAAAACCTCTTCCGCCCATTAATGCAATGTTATATATTTTATTCATAATTAACCGATGGAGACTTAGACGCTGCATAATTTATGCAAAATGATAACTCTTTATAGTCATCAATACCGATCCAGAAAATATTCCAATTTTTATATTTTTGAAAGCCATCGCAAACATTGATATAAAATTTATTAATCGGATTTGATGATTTTGATCTCCAGAAAAGCTGTGAATTCGATTCTCTCATCTTTTTCCATACAGCTGATCCAAGACCTTCACCTTTAGCAGAATCCATTACTGCAAATTTATCCATATAGGGTATGTTTGAGTCATATGACATAACAATTGCAGCTCTATTGCAATGACTTAAATAAAACTTATTGTGCTCTATTTCAGTTAAAAAATTGGAAGATAAATAACCATTAAATCCTGATTCTATAATTTCCTTGAGTGTGTTTTCTTGAGTATTAGAAAGATTCTCAAATTCTTTAATGATATGGCCTTTTTTTATTAAGGTTCCTGAACCTGAATCTGTAAATAATTCTTTAGTTAAGTATTGAGGTTTTGTAATTGATACAGAAGCTTTGGAGGATAATGAATTAAGCAGTTCTTCTATCTGTTGCAACTTTAATTTCATGCCTGAATGCAACCATTCAGCTTTCATCAACTCATCAAAATCAGCATTGAGATTTATGGTAGAAATAATATTCTGATGGGAATCGATAATGCCACCAGTTTCTGTCAAAAAAATCATTTTCTCGGGTTGTATATGTTTCCCAAGAGCAACCGCAGCGATATCTGCATTGATGTTAACAATTTGCCCATCCTTAGTGATGCCTAAAGGGGCAATGATAGGAAGGCATCCATTATTTAATAATTTGTTGATTGGCTCCATATTGATGCTTTGAACATCACCAACCAAACCCAATTCTTTGTTCGATATAGAGCAGTTAAATACATTGGAAAGAAGTGGCTTAGCATTAACATTATTAGCAGACAATGCTTGCAGTAATTTTTTATTTTCTTGTTTGAATAATTCCTCAGCTACCATTAAAGCAGAATGACTGGTGACTCTTTTTCCATCGATAAAATCATATTTAATTCCTCTTTGATCCAGTTCCGATGAAAGCATTGGACCTGCACCATGTATAATAATGGGTTTCAAGCCTACTTGATTTAAGAAAGCCAATGCGGAGGCTAAGTTTTCAATATCATTTTGAATAATTGCTCCGCCAACTTTAATGATTGCAAAATTAGGCCCATCCGATGAAAACTTTTCCAGATATTTCTTGATTTCTCTTTCTGAGCTAATGCTATTCAGTAGTTTGAGAATTATTTTCTTTGTTGAATTGTTCTTCATGATTATTATTGGCAATATTATTTTTTATTAATTTCAGTCCATGTTTCGGTACTCTGGCCGTAAAGTTTTATGAAGCCAGCTGCCTCTTCCACTCCCCAACTGGCAGATTGAGCATAAGAGCCTTCTTTACTAATCAATATATGATCAGAATGGACAGCTACAGCATCTACTTTTCCTGGTGATAGCACCACATCAACAATGCCATTGATATTGGTTTGTATGTCTTTTAGAAAAGTTTCAAGGTTTTTGACAAGGGGGTCAAAATAAAGACCACTGTATACAAGATCCACCCACTTTTGGCCAATCATAGGCTTAAAAGTATTTTGTTCTCGCGTAAGTAGAGATTCCTCTAGAGCTCTATGAGCCTTATAAAGTATAGCTAAACCAGGGGCTTCAAATAAGAATCGACCTTTCAGTCCAATAATAGTATCTCCTGTGAATATTTCTCTACCAACACCGTATTCTCCACCCATTTGATTGAGTGATTTTAAAAGATTTGAACCCATTATTGCTTCTCCATCAATAGCAATTGCTTCGCCATGTTTAAATTCAATGGCAAATTTTTTTGATTGATTAGGGTAATTATTTGGTTGGTTACATAAGATAAAGCTAGCATCAGAAGGCTCATCCCATTCATCTATTTCTGAACCGGAAGCTGTTGCTCCAAGAAGATTAACATTGATACTGTATTTGCTATGCAAAGATGGGACTTCAAATCCCTTACCTTCAAGATATTCTTTTTCATAATTTCGAACATCGCTTACAGTATTTTGAATTTCTCTAATTGGTGTAATAATTTTAAACTTACCCAATGATTGAATTGAAAGATCAAATCTAACTTGATCGTTACCCATGCCTGTACAGCCATGGGCAATATACTCAGTCCCTAGTTCTTGGCATTGTTTAACAGCCTCTTTAACTATCAAGTATCGGTCAGAACACAAAGCAGGGTATTTATTTTGATAAGTGGCGCCCGACCATACCAATGGTTTGATAATTTCTTGCCATAAGGATTCCTCAACATTGATGTTAGTATGATTAGCAGCACCTAATTCATCAGCTCTATTAGAGATTGACATCTCTTCATCAACACTGGTTCCACCCGTATTGACAAAGACAGTATGGACTTCAAAACCTTGATCTATTAGGTAGGGGACACAGAAACTAGTGTCCAATCCACCTGAGAATGCTAAGACTATTTTTTTCATAATAATTTATTCCTTTAATAAGTTAAATAAAAGTGATTTTTGCACATGCATTCTATTTTCTGCTTCTTGAATGGCTATGCAATTGTCAGAATCCATAACAGCATCAGTAGCTTTTATATTTCTTCTAAGCGGTAAACAATGACTGAATAAAGCATTGTTCGTAAAATTCATTTTCCGTTCATCAACAATAAAATTTTTATATTGATCTCTAATTTTTTTCTCTTTATTTGGTTCGCCATAGAATGGAATGGAACCCCAACTTTTTGCATAGACTATATCTTTGTTGGCATAGCTTTTTTTAATGTCATGACTGATAGTGAAGTTTGTATTGTTTTCTTGACAATTTAATTTAGCTTCGTCTATGTATTTGTCATGCAATAGATAGTCTTCTGTTGGACAAAGAAGGGTAACGTTCATACCAAATTTACTTGCAATGATTAAACTTGAATTAGCCACAGCTGTGTTTAAAGCTTTAGGATGATAAGTCCATGTGAGAAGGTAGTTCTTATTTTTTAGATCACCCAGTTGTTCTTGCAAAGACAGAATGTGTGCTAATTCTTGACATGGGTGAGTGATGGTTTCCATATTGATAATTGGAACTGAAGCAAATTTTTCAAAACCTCGAATAATTTTATCTTCAATGTCTTCTTTAATATTTTGAAATTTAGGGAACGCTCGAACTGCTATCAAGTCGCAATATTTAGAAAGAACCTTCGCAACTTCAGCAATGTGTTCTTCTGCTTCTTCATTCATGATTTTACCAACATCGAATTCAATTGGCCATGCATCTTGACCTGGGCTAATAATCACAGCATTGCCACCCAATTGATTCATACCAATTTGGAAACTTGTTTTGGTTCTTAAAGAAGGATTGAAAAAGATCAATGCTATAGATTTATTTTTCAATAGAGGTTGTATTCTATTTGCCTTTAATTCACTAGCAAAGTCCAGAATACTCTGTAACTCATTTTTAGACCATTCACTTGTAGTAATAAAATTTCTTTTCATATTTATTTCCAAAAAAAAACCCAGCTTAAGCTGGGTTTCTATGTACACATAAAGACAACCCAACCTATAGTTGAATTCTCCTTGCTTCGTTTGTAGTGTTTAATTTCATGAGTGTGATTATAGAGTTAAATTATTTTTTGTAAACAAATCATTCAAATAAAAACATATATTTCTTTGAGTTATATCGATGGAACAAAAAAGTCTTTAATTTTAGAAAATATTTATGTATATTGTTTCTCGCACCGATTTGGAACCAGCTTGCGGGTGCTTTATAAATACTGCTAAATAGGAATAATTTCTAAGAAACCTGTTTAGCTAAGCTGGCAGGTTTTTTTTGTTAATAACATCAAGAGTAGAGTTTAACTCTCGCCAACCTGCTGACCTAAGCAAGGTGGACCAGAATGTGGC
>Ga0206683_10000983_pt1 | contig 20037 bp, 15 predicted proteins | sample M280m12015metaG_FD_155483 | JGI IMG/M metagenome (GOLD analysis project Ga0206683, IMG submission 155483) | Ammonia-oxidizing marine archaeal communities from Monterey Bay, California, United States - M2 80m 12015 | ecosystem: Environmental > Aquatic > Marine > Intertidal zone | place: USA...
AGAGAAATATTCCGGTGTTCAAAAATATGACTATGGAAAGGCCGAAGAAGAAAATCAAATTGGGCAAGTTAATGGTTTAGCTTGGACCCAAGTTGGTGGTGAATTATTAACCATCGAGGCTATTGCTGTAGGCGGGAAAGGCAAGACCATAAAAACTGGTTCTCTTGGCGACGTAATGCAAGAGTCAATTCAAGCCGCATTTACCGTTGTCAGAAGCAGGGCAACGAGCCTTGGCTTGAGCTCGAACTTTCATGAAAAATTTGATTTGCATATCCATGTGCCGGAAGGGGCTACACCAAAAGATGGCCCTAGTGCAGGCGTGGGTATGTGCACTGCTCTAGTATCTGTTCTAACGAATATACCCGTTAAAGCGAATGTGGCAATGACTGGCGAGATTACCTTGCGTGGTCAGGTCCTGCGAATAGGGGGTTTAAAAGAAAAATTACTAGCAGCTCATCGCGGAAATATTAAAACAGTAATCATTCCGGCCGACAACGAGAGAGACTTGGCTGAAATTCCAGACAATATCAAGGCGGATCTTACAGTTGTTCCTGTGCGTTGGATTGATGAAGTTTTAGAGCAAGCTTTACAATATCAGCCTAGTCCTTTGAAAGGTGAGAAAAAGACAAAAGTAAAAGAGAAAGCGAAGCAGGAAGACATTGATTCGCCTAATGATGAAGAACATATAAATACCCACTAATTACGCGCGTTTCCAGTTGACAGGGCTTTCCAGCGCTTGGTATAAAGAATTGGTTTTATAGGGCGCATGAGTCCCTTCCGGGGAAACAACTTAGATCAACTCAGAGGTCAAAATTCTTCTCAAAATTTCTAGATTTTTTTAACTTTGTAGCACTGATTTTTTTAATTGTTCTAGCGTATTTTTAAGGATTTTTTTGACAGTCTTAGATTAAAAAATAACTTCTAATTTAACAAAAAGGGGATAACGTGAATAAATCTGAACTAATAGATGCTGTTGCTGCAAGTGCGGACCTTCCAAAAGCTGCTGCTGGGCGTGCTATTGATGCAACAATTGATGCAATTACAGGCTCATTAAAAACAGGCGAGCCAGTAGTACTTGTGGGTTTTGGGACGTTTGCTACTAAGAATAGGGCAGCACGGACTGGTCGTAATCCCCAAACAGGTGCACCCATCGAAATTAAAGCGGCGCGAGTGCCAAGCTTTAAAGCTGGTAAAGCGCTTAAGGATGCAGTGAATATATAAACTGATTGTAAGATCGGTTTAAAAGCGGTCAGTTTGGTACTGTAGGCACTTTGCTACTTATTTTGCTGGCTTGAGGTGTTTGGTAGTTGCGAGCTAGAAGGCCGCATACTAAATAAGGCTCTCTAGCTTACCTAGACGTCTTGTAAAAACGCTAATGTATGGATTAAGCTTTAGGGTTTGTGGACTGAAAATATTTGGGGCGCATCTTTGATGCGCCTTTTTACGTTTACAATATCCATCAAGATTAGAGACTTTATCGACTAAATTCATTCAAATTCACACTACGCACTGGCTCTGATAGTAAATTTTATAGAGCCTCTAACTACTGGTAATAAATATGTTGCAGGATCTGAGAGACAACTCCAAAGGTTTAATTGCTAAGGTTATCATTGGAGCAATTGCGTCTATTTTTGTCATTACTGGCTGGGAGACTGTTGGTGGATTAATTCAGGCGCCGCCTGTTGCAGAAATTAATGGCGAAGAGATCACGCAGCTACAATTGGATCAAAGTACTCAGAACCTGGTGAATTCAGTAGGTGGTGGTTTAGAAGGTATTGATCAGGGCTTTCTCGAATCAATCGCTCTTAATCAGCTGATTGAAGAGATTATCCTGCGCCAACATGTTTTAAAATCTTCCATGGCTATATCCAGTTCACAGATTGACCGGAATATCTTAGAAACACCTAGTTTTCAGGTCAACGGGGTCTTTGATCCAGACTTTGCTGTCAGAACTATATTGTCGCAAACTGGCCAAAATGTTCCGATGTATAGGGAGTCACTGGAACAAAGAATGTTGCTTTCTCAGGTTGCTAGCGCTTATACCAGCTCAAATTTTATTACGGAATCTGAATTAGACAAAATTGCTCAGCTCACGACGCAAACAAGAGATTTTCGTTATATCTCGATAACTTTAGGCACCCGAACGCTGGGTACAGCGATAAGTGATGGAGAAATAGCTGTATATTATGAGAATAATCAGGATGCGTTCGAGGAAGACGAAACCATTATCGCTCGATATGTTTTGCTCGATAAAGACATAATCTCGCAGGAGCTTTCGGTAGATGAGGCCGATTTAATTGCGCAGTACGAAGAGGAGCGATCGCAGTATGAAGGATCTTCAGAGAGACGAGCTTCCCATATTTTATTTGAAGTTGGTGGTGACCTGACAGAAAGCGCGGCATTGGAGTTGGCCACGACGGCTCAGCAGCGTATTACAGATGGAGAAGAGTTCGCTTCTTTAGCCTTGGAATTATCTAGTGATACTGTTTCGGCAGAAGAGGGTGGTGATATTGGGTATACCGATGGGAGTGCCTTTCCACCCGAATTAGAGGAAGCATTATCAGCTCTTTCCCTTGATGAAATATCGGATCCGGTCGTTTCAGAATTTGGTGTGCATTTGGTAAAACTTACTGAGGATGCGGAGAATGTATTTGCTTCGTTTGAAGAAGTGCGTGATCGTATTGAAAGAGATTTAAAGAGCTCAGAAGTTGAACTTATTTATGCGGAGAGACTTCAGGATCTTTCTAATCTAGCTTTCGAAACCGGTGATTTACAGACCATATCTGAAGAACTCAATTTAAATATACGACAAAGCGAGGCTTTTGGTCGTCTAGGTGGTAACGGAATATTCTCCAATCAAAATGTTGCGAGTGCTGCATATTCAGATGATGTCTTGCTTGAAGGCAACAATAGCGATGTTATTGAGATCAATGATTCGCAATCTGTTGTGCTTAGGCTGTTCGAATTTAACGAAGCATCTATATTGCCACTCGAAGAGGTTCAACCTGAAATAGCCGTTATCCTTCGTACTGAGATGGAAGAGGATGCAGTTCAAGAATTGGGTAGTGAGATAAATGCTGCGGCAATCTCTGGAGTAGGCCTAGATCAAATCTTGGGTGACAATGAATTAGAATGGATAGAAGAAGTCCAATTAGACCGTAATGCATTTACGGTTAATCGTCAGATACTCGATCAAGCGTTTGCTTTGTCAAAACCCTCAGTAGGCAGTGTCGAAAGAGCGAGCTTAACACTCGATAATGGCACGTTTGTGCTGGTTGAGCTGACGGAAGTGAATGAGGGAACAGTCGACTCAATTCCAGAGGAGGAGCGGAATACGATGGTTGATTCAATGATTGCTGATCTGGGTAATAGTGAATTTCAAGCCTTCATGAGTACTTTGAAGAGTGATTCTGACATACAGAATAACCTTGAAAACCTTGAATTATAAGTGGGATTTGTAATTTAGCGTTTTGTAGTGTGCATCTGTTAAGGATTAGTTTTGGGGTCTAAGTCGTTAAGTGACCCCATAGCCGTTGTGTTAAATCCACCATCAACATATAGAATTTCACCAGTGATTCCAGACGCCAGATCTGAGCAGAGAAACGCGGCAGAATTTCCAACTTCTTCAGTCGTAACATTTCTACGAAGAGGCGTTTGGCTAGCGTTGTGTTGAAGCATTTTCCGAAAGCTCTTAATGCCAGCCGCGGCTAAGGTTCTGATGGGCCCTGCTGAGATGCCATTTACCCTGGTGCCTTCAGGCCCCAAGCTAGAGGCCATATAGCGCACATTAGCCTCGAGGCTTGCCTTAGCTAAGCCCATCACATTGTAGTTGGGAAGGCTGCGCACAGCCCCTAAGTAACTTAGTGTAAGTAGGGAGCCATTGCGGTTACGCATAAGCTCGCGCCCCTCCTGTGCTAAAGCAACAAAGCTATATGAGCTAATTTCGTGTGCGGTGAGAAAACCCTCACGAGTAGTGACATCGACATAATTACCATCTAGTTCATGTGCTGGTGCATAAGCTAGGCAGTGAACTATGCCATCTAATCCGTCCCAGTTTTCGCTGAGTTGTGAAAAAAGGTCAACAATTTGAGAGTCATTCGTTACGTCGCAGGGATAAACTAAATTTGATCCCCAGCTCTCTGCAAAACCCAAAACTCGATCTTTAAGCTTTTCGTTTTGGTAGGTGAAGGCTAATTCTGCTCCTTCTCTGTGCATAGCCGCTGCAATTCCAGATGCAATAGATAGCTTGCTCGCTATACCCAACACCAAGATTCGTTTGCCAGCCATAAAGCCCATAACATTTATTCCTTGTTTAAAAAATTGTAATTATGAAAAATCTAGTACGGCCTGATCATTTAAATCGATAAAAGTCTAAGATTTAATTTCGTTCTCTAACAGAGATTCCCAATTTTTGGTCTTGAACGAAAATAATCCAACTACGATGCCAGCAGCAATGGCAAAGAAGCTAATTTGTAAAAATAGATTAGGCATTTGTTGGATATTGCTAGGATCGAAATTACCAGCTATCAGGCCCGCTACCACACTTCCTATAGAATAAGTTAAGGTAAAAACCCCCATCATTTGGCCTGCAAATCTTCGTGGGGATAACTTGCTGACTGCACTTAGAGCTACAGGGCTTAGACAGAGCTCTCCAACCGTATGCAAGAAATAGGTTCCGATTAGCCAATAAGGCGCTGCTTGCAGACCAGATGCTGCAACTTGTGCCGCGAAGAACATGACGATAAATCCTGTCGCCATTATGATTAATCCAATAGCACACTTAATACCATAATATGGATGAATCCAGCGCTTTCCGATATTTATCCAGAGAGCCGCAAAGAAGGGTGCAAGTATTATAATGAAGAATGAATTTGCCGACTGAAACCAAGCGGGGGGGATTTCAAAATTGCTTATAATTCTATTTGTGTAGTCACGACCAAAAAGGTTTAACGAAGAGCCAGCCTGTTCAAACCCAGCCCAAAAGAATGTTGACGCGACACAAATGAGAAATAATGCACCTAATGATTTTTTCTCATTATTGTTTAAGTCTGCAAAGGCATAAATGCCAACATAGTATGCAAGAAAAACCGCAGTAATTGTGATCGCGATATACTGAGCTAGTGTTACCGGATTAACTGAAATACCTCCAGAGAGCATAAGAATCGTTACTACACAAAGCATGACCATTGAAGCAAGTATCGCAATTTTGCTATTTCTATGGGCTACGGTTGAAAGTGGTTGCGTAGGTATCGAGCCTTGGCCATCAAGCTTGTAAAGTGTCAAACGGAATTGTATAAGCCCCACACCCATGCCAATGGCTGCGGCGCCGAAAGCCCAGTGGTAGCCAGCGTTTAATTGCAGCCACCCACAAACTAGGTAGCCGATAATTGAGCCTAGGTTGATACCCATGTAATAGAGGGTATAACCTGCATCTCTGCGCTCATCTTCGAGGCTGTATAGCTGTCCTACCATGGCCCCAATATTTGGTTTTAATAAACCTGTGCCCAATACGACCAGGATCAAACCGATGAAAAAAGTATTATCACTAGGTATGGCGAGTAGTACATGGCCAGACATAATAATTATGCCGCCATACCAAACAGCCATTTGGCTACCAATTAGTCGATCCGCAATCCAGCCCCCAGGTAAACCCATAAAATAAGCTGCGCCAGTGTAGACGCCATAAATTGCAGTAGCGGAAGCGACAGTGATCCCGAGCCCACCTTCTTGCATACTGAGCGTCATGAACAAGACCAATAGTGCCCGCATGCCGTAATAACTCATTCGTTCCCACATCTCAGTAAAAAATAACGTGGAAAGCCCAGCTGGATGTCCGAAAAAATCGTGTCCCCCAGCTTCGTCTAGCACAGTATCGGTCATTTTAATTTAAGTTTATTTCCAGTGGAGTTATTCGAATTAGTTGTCCAGGAAAAATTAGATCGTTAGAGTCCATGTCATTCCAGTTTAACAAGTCGCTGATAGCGATTGAAAACTTATTAGCGATCCCATGCATTGAGTCGCCTCGCCGGACGCGATAATCTTTAGCGCTAGCACTTATAGAGATTTCTGAACTTGGACTGATTGGGGTTTGAGAAAACTCTAAATTCAGTTCTTGTCCTGGTTGTAAGACTGATTCGATGCCTATATTGTTCCAGCTCGCGATCTCAGCCGACCGCAAATCGAATTTCCTGGCGATACTCCACAAATTATCACCATTTCGGACAATGTATTCATTGGGCGTAGGAAGGATGCGACGCCCACTGCGATTTGCTCGGTTATAGTTTGCCAGTAATGACAAGTCTGTCGTCCGTGGCACTACTAAGGAATCACCAGCTACGATTCGTGTGCCACTTATTTGATTTACAGTCTGCAAAACATCGACTCTGGTATTCAATTTCAGAGCGATAGCACCGAGCGTATCTCCTGGTTCTATTTCATAGCGATCCCAGGTAACAAATTGATCTGGACCTAAATCTGCGATTCCTGTTTGTAATAACTCGGCATTTTTAATCGGTACCGCTATTACTTGTGGATTATCTGGGTGTGTGGCCCATTGAAGGTAACCTGGATTAAGACGCCTAAGTTCCGTGTAATCCAGTTCAGCTAGGCGTGCCGCCTGGTTAAGGTCGATTTGTGAATCGATTTCCACTAGCACCAGCGGTTCTTCATTTGCGATCGGTGATAGTTCAACACCGTATTCAGTGTTATTGGCGATTAGCTTTGCAAGTGCAATTATCTTGGGTACATGTGAGCGTGTTTCACTAGCCAAGGGTAGAGACCAGAAATCAGCAGTTCCTTTGGTAAGCCCTGCGCGGCGGATTGCTCGGCGTACATTGCCCTCGCCAGTATTATAGGCAGCTAAAGCTAGGAGCCAATCTTGATTAAACTCCTGATGTAGTGCCTGTAAATAATCTAATGCCGCTACTGTTGAAGCCCGAGGGTCTCTTCTGCCGTCATACCACCAGTCTTGCTGTAGACCGAAGCTTTTTGCGGTGGGCCCGATAAATTGCCATAAGCCTACTGCGTGTTTTGGAGAGTAAGCATTCGGATTAAAGGTACTTTCAACAATAGGGATTAGCGCCAATTCCATTGGTAATTCACGTCGCTCTATTTCGCCAACTATCCAAAACAAAAAAGGTTGAGCTCGTTCGGATATTCGATCGAAATACACTTGATTGTTTGCATAGGCGGTGAGGTGTTTATCTACAGCTGGGTGCTGGTAATGCTGGGCAAGCTGAAATTTTGTCCGTAGTCGGTCCCAGAGGTCATTAAAGCTTTCGATAACATCGTCTTGTTCGATTTCCAGTACTGGTGAGTTGATGGCTTGCTTGATGATAAGCTCCTCACTTGAAGCTCGATCAGCAGTGCTAATAATTTCTGCCACGCTATCTTCAGGGGCAATAGAAGACTGGCAGGCGGTGAGTATTAAAAATGGGGCGATTAGCAGGGAGTTGCGGTTACGAGATTTACTGCTTGAATACGGCATAGGCATGTTTAGACCAAAAATTCTTAGAAGTTATCCTTCAGAATCTGAATTGTTGTAAATACTCCTTTATCTTTAATATTAACGACCTGATTGGACATCTATTAATAGTTACGTAACAAAGCAAGTATATTATGTATATGTTTGATATTAAATGATAAAGTACTCTTAAGTTTGGAGAGGAATCTTCTTCAGAACCGACATAATATAGAGAACAGTGCTGATTTCAAGCGCCGTCGCCAATGAGAAATATAGATACGAAAGGTGATCGACGATATTATTTGTTGTTGCCTGAATACAGAAACCTCTTATGAAACTATCTTTGAAGAATGAAAACGGGCGTCGTTTACTCAAAAGACTCCCAGATTCTGAATTGCTTCCTACACTAATGAGTGAGTGGTATCGATCTGCTCAAGGGATAGCTGTATTAGAAGCTGAGTGCGCAATAGTCAAACCAATTATTTCCCGATTATTTGGTTACCATATCTTGCAGGTGGGCGCTAATGATGAATTCTCATTAATCGACGAGAGCCCAGTCGGCCACAAGATAATTTTTGCCCCAAGCTGGCGACCGGGGATACAAAATGCAGTTAGTGACATCGAGGAACTCCCGCTTGAAACGGATAGTATTGATGTTGTAGTCGTTCATCATGCTTTAGATTTTACTGATGACAGCCACAAACTATTGAGAGAAGTGACGCGCGTACTTCGCCCTGGCGGGCATATGTTGATAGTAGGATTTAATCCGGTCAGCCCTTGGGGTTTCTGGCGAATGTTTAAGCGTAAGACTTATTTGCCTTGGCGCGGAAGATTTTTATCTAAAAGACGCTTGGGTGATTGGTTACAGTTATTGAATCTGCAAATAGATTCTGTAGATTACGGTCTTCACTTTCTGCCTTTAAAGTTTGCAAGCTTATTAAGAAGGGCGAAAAAGATTGAAAGGCTATGTAGGAAATTACATAGCCCATTAGGAGGTGCTTATTTTGTACTTTGTGTAAAGCAAGTACCGACTATTACTCCGGAAATGCCAAAATGGAGACCACTTCGGTCACCGGCTACTGCGACGGCAATTCCTGCTACAGAGAATGTTCGCTTAAAAATTCATTAATAATAAGGATCAACAATTGGCACAAACCGTTGAAATGTATACTGATGGTGCTTGCCGAGGCAACCCTGGCAAAGGAGGTTGGGGCGCGCTCTTGCGCTACGGAGATGTTGAAAAAACGTTGTATGGCGGTGAATCAATGACAACTAATAATCGAATGGAGCTTACTGCAGTCATAAAGGGTTTAGAGGCTTTAAATAAATCTTGCCAGGTAAAAGTTACTACCGATTCAAAGTATGTCTTAACTGGTATTACTGAATGGATGCCGAATTGGAAAAAAAGAAATTGGCGTACCGCAAGCAAGAAACCGGTTTTAAATGTAGATTTATGGAAGAAGTTAGATGAGTTGGTAGCATTGCATAAAGTAGACTGGGACTGGGTTAAAGGTCACAGTGGACACACTGAAAATGATATTGCCGATGAATTAGCTAACCTAGGAATAGATGAGCTCTAAATTTCAATTAACTAATAGCTAAGAAAACGATGCGACAGATAGTACTCGATACAGAAACAACAGGGCTCGATCCTCAACATGGCCACCGGATTGTTGAGATCGGTTGTGTGGAAATTCAAAATCGCAAGTTAACAGGAAGCCATTATCAGGTATATCTCAATCCAGAAAGAGAAGTGGATGAAGCTGCTTTCGAAGTTCATGGATTAAGTGCTGAATTTTTATCAGATAAGAGGCGATTCCATCAAATCGAACAGGAATTTATCGACTTTATAAGGGGGGCGGAACTTATTATTCATAACGCGCCGTTCGATGTTGGTTTTATCGATCATGAATTAAAACTAACACAATCTGATAACATGAATCTAAATGGATTTTGTACAATTTTGGACTCGTTAGTTTTAGCAAGAGAAAAACATCCTGGCCAAAGAAATAGCTTGGATGCTTTATGTAAACGATATGAGGTAGACAATACGCAGCGGACCTTGCATGGAGCGCTGCTAGATGCCGAGATTCTTGCTGATGTCTATCTAACTATGACTAGTGGTCAACCAGGCCTTTTTCTAAATGAGGGGCCAAATGAAGCAAAGAATATTCAAGATAAGCACCGCAAACCCGATCCGAATAGAACGCCAATTATTGTGCAAAATGCGACTCAAGATGAATTACGGGAACATCGAGAGCGACTTGACGATATAAACAAGCGAAGCGATGACGGTTGTCTCTGGCTGCAACTAGAAGGAGAAAATTAATGTTTTCTATTCTGGCCTATTAATGATTGATCGAAATTATTTTCTATTACACGAGCATCTTGTTGAGTCTGATCGTCTGATTCTCTTCTATAATAATAAAATTGTCATACAAGGTGAAGAATTTCTCTGGCGCTACGAACAAATTATAGAGAGCCTGCCTACTAATACTGAATTTTTGATCGTAGATCATGACGATAGACAATTTGTAGCAGCTTTTTTTGATCAAGACATCTCAGTCAGGCTGGCGGCAGAAGCTAAAAGCTTGCGCAGCCTCTTGTTCAAGGAAAGTGATAAAGATTTTGCCATCGCTGGTAAAGCGAGTCAGATTGTAAACTGGTATAGGGCGCATAGATTCTGTGGTGCCTGTGGAACGCCTACAGTTCATCATGTATCTCAACGGGCGCTTTGTTGCCCTAGTTGTAATGAACAATATTTCCCGCGTATTAATCCCTGCGCAATAGTTTTAGTAACTAAAGGGCGCAAAGTATTACTGGCGCGAAGCGCACGTTTTCGTAGCGGTTTCTTTAGTTGTCTAGCAGGTTTCATTGAAGTTGGAGAGTCGGCTGAAGAGACTGTGCTTAGAGAGGTTAAGGAAGAGTCGGGTCTAGTTGTGCACAATATACGTTATATAAAAAGTCAGTCTTGGCCTTTTCCTTCTCAACTCATGCTGGGATTTCATGCTGATTACAAATCCGGTGAAATAGTACCTGAGCCTGAAGAAATTGATGAAGCGGCGTTTTATGATATTGATGATATGCCAGCGGTGCCGTCGCCGAGAATAAGTGTTGCTGGCGAACTGATTGAAATTTATGCTGATCAAGTTAGGAAAGGGTTGATTTGAATTCAACCGAAATAGAGGGGAATATGGCCTCTGGATATATAATAGTATTTTTGGGAGTTAATTTTGGGATATCTGATCGAATACGGCATGTTCTTAGCGAAGGCAATTACTATTGTAGTTGCCATTGTCATCATAATTAGTGCAATTTCTTCTTCTGGAGGCAGGCAGAGGAAGCCGGGTAAAAAAGGTTCTTTAAAGGTATCTCGCCTTAACGATCACTTAGAGGAAATGCGCGACACTCTTAGGCACTCCGTCTTAGATAAAGACGATTTAAAGCTTATTAATAAAAAAGAAAAAAAACAGGCTAAAGCTGATCGGAAAGAGAAGAAAAGTTTACTCAAACAAGAGCAGTCTGAAAAAGATGATGCTGAGTTGTCACGTTCTAAGCGCGTATATGTTTTAAGTTTTCAAGGTAATATTGCTGCAGATGCCGTCGACTCTCTACGGGAAGAAATTACAGCTGTACTTTCAATGGCTGAGCCCAATGACGAGGTGCTCGTCAGACTTGAGAGCCCGGGCGGTATGGTGCATTCCTATGGTCTTGCTTCTTCTCAATTAGTGAGAATAAAGAATGAAAATATTCCATTAACGATTTGTGTCGATAAAGTGGCTGCCAGTGGTGGTTACATGATGGCCTGCCTGGCCGACAAATTAGTTGCTGCGCCCTTCGCCATCATCGGATCCATCGGAGTGATAGTGCAACTCCCGAATTTTCACCGAGTCTTGAAAAAATTTGATGTTGACTACGAAATGGTAAGTGCTGGCGAATATAAACGGACGCTTTCTCACTTTGGAGAAATTACCGAAAAAGGAAGGGAGAAAGTCCAGGAAGATGTAGAAACTATTCATGATATTTTTAAGACTTGGGTTAAAGAGCATAGACCCACCATTGATATCGACAAAATCGCAACCGGCGAAACCTGGGTTGGAACTCAGGCTATGGAACGCTGTATGGTGGACGATCTTAGGACAAGCGACGAATGTATCATCGACGCGTGCAAAGAAGCGGATGTTTATGAGGTCGAATATGAATTCAGGAAATCTCTGCAGGATAAATTGGGCTCAGTTTTCGAAGAGTCTACTGCCAAACTTTTTGGTCGCTGGTTTAATCGTTCTACAAATGATATTTATCAATAGAGTAGATGTCTTAAAATAATCCTCAAATTCTAAGTTTTAGTTAAGAGAAGTTTATGTCTGATCCAGTATTTAAAGCATTGGTAGTCAATGAGGTAGCTGAAAAAGAATTCGCCTCCGTAATACAAGAGAGAAATATTTCAGACCTTCCTGAAGGTGATGTGTTAATCAGAGTCGGTTACTCATCTTTAAATTATAAGGACGCGCTTTCAGCAAGCGGCAATAAGGGAGTTACGAGAAAGTACCCACATACTCCAGGAATTGATGCTGCAGGTATAGTGGTCTCATGTGCCAACGCAAATTTTAGTGAAGGCGAGGAGGTTATAGTTATCGGCTATGACCTAGGCATGAATACAGCTGGCGGATTCGGTCAATATATTCGAGTACCTAGTAGCTGGGTAGTCGCCTGTCCTGAAGGCCTAACTATTAGACAAACTATGGTATTGGGAACTGCAGGATTTACCGCAGCACTCTGCATAGAGAAATTATTAGCAAACGGCTTGACTCCAGAAGATGGTGAAGTGTTAGTGACTGGGGCGACTGGTGGGGTTGGTATTGTTGCAGTTGCCCTGCTTGCAAAAATGGGTTTCGAAGTAATAGCTAGTACTGGAAAAGAGGGGGAAAAAGCCTTTCTACAGAAACTAGGAGCCAAAGAAGTTGTCGATCGAAGTGAGTTTTCTGAAGGGACCTCTCAGCCCATGCTTAAGGAAAGGTGGTCGGGCGCAGTAGATGTTGTAGGAGGGGATACGCTGTTTAATATTGTGAAATCATTAAAATATGGGGCGAGTGTTGCCGCTTGTGGATTGGTTCAATCTCCGACGTTCCAAGCTTCAGTGCTCCCTTTTATCTTGCGGGGCGTTAATTTGCTTGGGGTCGATTCTGTAGCTCTACCTCTAGAAACTAAAAAAAGGGTATGGAGTTTGCTCGCCTCTGATTGGAAAATAGATGAATTGGATAAAATTGCAAAAGAAATTCACTTAGAAGATTTGAACGAGAGTTTGCAACAAGTAAAAAAAGGACAGGCCGTTGGTAGATTTTTGTTGAACTTAAATAATTAACTTCTGTGAATTAATCCCATCATAATTTTCGGGAGAAAGTGATTGGGGTGAGCGCAAGCATTACAATATAAGACGAAATCGAAAAATGATTATTGCAGCACCTTGTGATACCAAGAAAGTAACTGAAAGCCAGTAAAAAGCTGAAGAGTTTGGAGTCAGATTCTATTTTAATCGTAGTCAACTAGCGTCGACGGAACAAGGGGCTAGGTTCGGAGATTGTTGCTTGATAGCTGGTGCTAAAATCTGCAAAGGCCGTAAGACAATTTTCAGGATTTTGATCACTGCGCAAATCGAACGCATTGAAACCACATTGCGACATATAGTAAAGCTGGTCTCTTAAAACATCACCAATGGCTCGAATCTCACCTCCATATTTGAGGCACTCACGGAGTTCTCTCGCATTAGTATAAGGTCTACCGTCAGAAAATATTGGAAAATTCAAGGCAACTAAAGAAAATCTCTCTAGTTCAGGGCCGATGTCATTTACATTTTCATCGCTATCTAACCAGATAGCCACATCGCCGTCATAGTCAGCGAGGTCACCTTGGTATAGTTTCCAAAATTTAAGCGGGACTATGAAGCTCTTTCCCGGCACTGCCTGCAATACTTCTGGGCCGGTTGCTTCGCGGAGAATTGTCCAATAGTCTTGGGTTAATTGACCATTCTTAATCAGCTTTTGCATAGACCTTTTCCTTGAATGGTTTTATTCCTATGCGGCGATAGGTGTCGAGAAACGCTTCTTCGTTCTGTCTAGAGTTTTTGTAGACTTCTACGATCTTCTTTACTACGACGGGGATCTCATCCTGAGCAAAAGAGGGGCCTATAATCTTTCCTATGCTCGCCTCATTCTGTGAAGAGCCGCCTAAGGAAACTTGATAGAACTCTTCACCTTTTTTGTCGACCCCAAGTATGCCGATATTTCCTACATGATGGTGACCGCAAGCGTTCATACAACCTGAAATATTAATGCGTAAATTGCCAATATTTTTTAGTTCATCAATGTCATCAAATTTACGTTGCAATGATTCGGCAATAGGTATTGATTTCGCATTGGCAAGAGCACAAAAATCGCCCCCAGGACAGCAAATCATATCTGTCAATAAACCGAGATTCATACTTGCCAGAGATTTGGTTTTAAGTTTTTTCCAGAATGCATACAATTCTGATTGTTGGACATCGGCGAAAACTACATTCTGATGATGGCTTATTCGGACTTCGCCAAAGCTATATTCATCTGCGAGCTCTGCGAGATAGTTTAACTGAATGTCGGTTACATCTCCTGGTGCGACACCTGTTTCTTTGAGGCAGGCAGTTACAATTGCGTAGCCAGACTTTTTATGTTCACTTACATTACGCTGATACCAGTTACTAAATAGTACATCGTTCTTAAGTGCGGCGGTTAGCGCTTCGGGGGCATCTTCCTTTTTTATATAAAATGGGTCAACAAAAAAAGATTTGCAGTGATTTATTTCTTCTTCTGTAAGAGTTTGAGCCCCATCTCTAATCTGAGACCATTCTTGGATAACTAATGAGCGAAATTTTTCTATTCCAGTTTCGCGCACAAGAATCTTGATGCGCGCCTTATATTTATTGTCTCGTCGACCAAGTCGGTTATAAACTCTAAGAATGGACTCCAACGCGGTTAATAAGTGACGTTTTTCTACGAACTCAAATATTTCCTGCCCAATCACCGGCGTCCGCCCTAAACCGCCACCTGCAAGTATGCGGAAACCTACTTCCCCATTCGAGTTTTTAATTAGATAAACGCCGATATCGTGTACTTGAGTAGCTGCTTGATCAATTTTAGTACCACAAACAGCGATCTTAAATTTTCTAGGTAGAAAGGCAAATTCGGGATGGAAAGTTGACCATTGTCGAATCGCTTCACAAAATGGTCTGCTGTCTTCCAATTCATCTGCTGCTACACCAGCATATTGGTCTGTTGTAGTGTTGCGAATGCAATTACCACTGGTCTGTATTGCATGCATTTCTACTTCCGCTAAATGAGCTAAGATATCAGGGACATCTTCTAGTTCTGGCCAGTTGAATTGAATGTTTTGCCGGGTTGTAAAATGGCCATAGCCTTTATCGAAATGCTTTGCAATGAATGCTAGTTTTCGAAGTTGATTAGAAGACAGCAAGCCATAGGGTATCGCTACTCTTAGCATAGGTGCTAAGCGCTGGATATATAGGCCATTTTGTAAACGTAGCGGCAAAAATTCAGGATCACTGAGCTTTCCAGCCAAATACCTTTCTGTCTGATCACGGAATTGGGTAACGCGCTCCGCCAACATTTGATTATCATATTTGTCGTACTGATACATAACTGGAATAGTGTCCTCGCACTTCGGGCAGTCATTGTAAACAATGAGTTTGCTTTTGACAGTCGTCTCGTTACATTAAATTACAGGTTAGGGGAGAGAAGTCTGGTTAGAAACTCTAGTTTAACGTTTTTCCTTTTTGCTAAATCTTCTACTTGTTCGGGAGAAATTTTTCCTACAGAGAAATAACGCGATTCAGGATGAGAAAAATACAAGCCGCTGACGCTTGCAGCTGGAAACATTGCATAACTTTCCGTTAGTGAGACTCCAATAGTATTCTCAGTATCGAGTAATTTAAACAATGTTTCTTTTTCTGAGTGATCAGGGCATGCTGGGTAGCCTGGTGCAGGGCGTATACCTCGATACTTTTCAGCAATCAGCTCGTCATTACTTAGTAACTCTGTGGGCTCGTATCCCCAAAATTCTGTCCTTACACATTTATGCATATGTTCGGCAAAAGCTTCTGCTAATCTATCTGCAAGAGCTTTTATCAGTATTGCTTGATAGTCATTATTTTCTTGTTCATATTTTTTGGCGATTGTGTCCGCGCCGAATCCTGTTGATACTACAAAGCCACCTATATAATCCTGCTTACCACTATCCGCAGGAGCGATAAAATCTGCGAGAGAGAGATTCGATAATGATTCATCTTTAAACATTTGCTGGCGGAGAAAATGCAAGTTTGCAACGGGTTCACTTTTATCATTTGAACAATACACTTCTACATCATTATTGCCCTTTCTATTCGCTGGCCAAAATCCAATCGTTGCTTTTGCGGTAAGTAGGTTGTCTTCAACTATTTGTTGTAAAAGTTTCTGGGCATCATTAAATAAATCCGTTGCTGCCTGACCGACCTTTTTGTCATTCAATATTGCTGGATATTTTCCTGCTAACTGCCAAGTAATAAAGAAAGGAGTCCAGTCTATGTAGGGAATTAGTTTTTCTAATGGGTAATCTTCAAATACTTTAGTACCAATGAAAGAAGGTTTGCTTGGGTTAAATCGATCCCAATTCAATGCTTGATAATTTGTATTCGCTTCTTCATAGCTCAGAAGATTACGTTTATCTGCTCTATTAGCACTTCGTTCACGAATAATTGAGTATTCTTTTCGGATATCAGCGCAATACTTGGGCTTTTGAGAGTCATTCAGCAGTGTACTTACAACTGAAACACTGCGAGATGCGTCGGGCACATAAATAGTACTTTCATTTTTATAGTTCTGTTCAATTTTGACGGCCGTGTGAGCCTTAGAGGTTGTTGCGCCTCCAATTAATAGTGGAACCTTGATCTCTAAACGTTGCATTTCACTTGCGACATGAACCATTTCATCAAGAGAAGGGGTGATTAACCCACTTAGGCCGATAATATCGACATCTTCTTCCTTGGCAACTGCTAGGATTTTGTCGCTAGGGACCATGACCCCTAGATCAATAACGTCATAGTTGTTGCACCCCAGCACAACACCCACAATATTTTTTCCAATATCATGCACATCTCCTTTAACAGTCGCTAAAAGAATCTTTCCTTTACTTTGAATTGCACCACGGCCCTTTTCAGACTCAATATAAGGTAGTAAGTAGGCGACTGCTTTTTTCATCACCCGAGCACTTTTCACCACTTGTGGTAAAAACATTTTCCCATTGCCGAAAAGGTCACCCACTTCATCCATACCTTTCATTAATGGTCCTTCTATCACCTCTATGGGCCTTGAGGACTGTGCTCTAGCGGTTTCTGTGTCCTCGTCTATAAACTTTGAAATCCCTTTAACCAATGCATAACTTAATCGCTCTTCAACAGGTTTTTCACGCCAGGACAGATCTTCTACCTGTGCAGTTGTGCTTCGACCGCTAACTGTCTGGGCTAATTCCATTAGGCGCTCAGTAGCATCAGGATTTCTATTTAATATGACATCTTCTGCTGCAAGTTTTAATTTTTTCGGAATATCGTCATAAACGGCAAGTTGCCCAGCATTGACTATGCCCATGGTCAGACCAGCTTTAATGCTATGGAAAAGGAAGACTGAGTGTATTGCTTCGCGCACCGTATTATTGCCACGGAATGAAAAAGATACATTGCTGATTCCGCCTGAGATTTTTGCCCCCAGAAGATTTGCTTTTATGTATTTGCAACTCTCGATGAAGTCGACAGCATAATTATTGTGATCATCAATTCCTGTTGCGACCGCAAAAACATTAGGATCAAAAATAATGTCATTGGCGGGGAAGTTGAGTTTTTCTCTTAGCAAATGATAAGAACGATTACATATCTGATTCTTACGATTTAGGGTGTCAGCTTGACCAGTTTCATCAAAGGCCATTACTATGACAGCTGCCCCATAACGCAAGCATAAGTCTGCTTTATCAAGAAATTCTTGTTCTCCTTCCTTAAGGCTTATTGAATTTACAATCGCTTTCCCTTGGCAGCATTTCAGTCCAGTTTCAATAATCTCCCATTTTGAAGAATCAAGCATCAATGGGACTCTAGATATTTCAGGTTCAGATGCTATGAGTTTGACGAATTTCTCCATCGCAGCTTGAGAATCCAACATGCCTTCATCCATGTTTATGTCGATAATTTGTGCGCCAGCTTCAACTTGTTCGCGCGCAATCTCTAACGCTTCATCGTAATTATCCTCAAGTATTAATCGAGCGAATTTGGCTGAGCCCGTTACATTAGTCCTTTCGCCAATATTGATAAACAAAGAGCTTTCATTAATGTTAAAAGCTTCAAGTCCGCTTAAGCGACAAGCTTGGTTGGCATTTGGGATTTGCCGTGGAGCATAATTAGCTACCGCATCGGCGATTGCTTTTATATGATCGGGATTTGTACCGCAGCAACCCCCGACAATATTTACAAAACCTTTCTCCGCAAATTCTCCAATGATGGTCGCCATTTCTCCGGGTGTTTGATCGTACTCGCCAAACTCATTAGGAAGTCCAGCATTCGGGTGGGTCGAAACAAAGCAGGGAGTAAGAGCAGATGTTTCTTCTATGTGTGGTCTTAATTGTTCAGCGCCAAGAGCGCAATTAAATCCAATCGAAAGTGGGTTTGCATGTGCGACGGAATTACAAAATGCCTCCACTGTTTGTCCAGAAAGTGTACGGCCGCTAGCATCGGTTATAGTACCTGAAATCATAAGTGGCAGCTTAATATGAAGCTCCTGATAACATTTTTGGACCGCGAAGATGGCAGCTTTGGCATTTAATGTGTCGAATGCGGTCTCGATCATTATGATATCGGCGCCGCCTTTAATAAGACCTTTACAGCAGTTCTGGTAATCATCTACTAATTGATCAAAACTGGTATTACGAAATCCTGGGTCGTTAACATCGGGAGAGATAGAGGCAGTTTTGCTTGTAGGGCCTAATACTCCAGCGACAAACCGGGGCCGGCCAGAAGTTAACTGTGAAATTTCATCGCAGGCCTCTCGAGCAATTTGGGCAGCAGCAAAATTTAGTTCGTAGGATATAGCTTGAAGATCATAATCTGATTGAGAGACCTGGGTAGCATTAAAAGTGTTGGTTTCTACGATATCGGCGCCAGCATTAAGGAAAGCCAAGTGAATTTCTTTAATGATTTCCGGCTGTGTCAATGTCAGTAAATCATTGTTGCCTGACACATCATGATGGTGGTTGGCAAACCTTGCGCCTCTAAAATCAGTATCAGTGAGCTTCTTAGACTGAATCATAGTGCCCATAGCCCCATCTAGAACCAGAATACGCTCTATTAGTGCTTCGTGAAGTTTGGATTCAGCTGAATGATGTTTCATGTTAAAGCCGTGTCTGCCTCGCTAAAAATCTATCAATACTATCAAATGGTGCACCCTAGGACAGCTTGAAATAACTGAGTGAATCACTCAAGTATTCAAATTATTCGCCCGATCTAGTAGAATAGAACTTTTATTAGCCTCGCTGAGAAATCCCTATGGTTAGCATCACAGATTCCGCACAAGAATACCTAGCTGAGTTGCTCAAAAAGCAAGACGTAGAAGGTATTGCGGTGCGAATTTTCATTCTCGATGCAGGTACTCCAAGAGCAGAAACCTGCATTTCTTTTTGTCGGCCAGGAGAAGAAAAAGCGGATGATGAAGTGAAGCAATATGAAGCCTTCAGAGCCTTCATGGATCAACATAGTATACCTTTTCTAGAAGACGCGGTAGTTGATTTTCAGAAAGACTCAATGGGTGGGCAGCTGACTATAAAAGCGCCTAACTCTAGGATGCCAAAATTATCTGAAGATAGTCCTCTTGAGGATCGCGTGAACTATGTTCTATATAATGAAGTTAATCCTGGTTTGGCAGCCCATGGGGGTCATGTCACCCTTGAAGAAATATTCGAGAAAAGTATAGCGGTACTTCGGTTTGGTGGTGGATGTCAAGGTTGCGGTATGGTGGACGTGACTCTAAAAGATGGCGTTGAAAAGTCCCTTCTGTCACAGATACCTCAGCTCACAGAGGTTCGTGATGTTACTGACCACTCAGTTAAAGAAAATGCTTATTATCAGTAGTTATCAAGGTGGATAGGAGCTTTTTAAAGCTATGTAAACCTGATCTTTGAACTTGGCTTGATTCGGATCCAAAGAGTCAATGATTTCAACCAGATATTCATTGTCTTCTCGGCCGTTCCATATTTTCTGATAAGTTCCATCTTTGTAGCCATGATCTTGGCGAAACATGTTCAAAACGTTCTTACCTACATATTGACGATAAAGATCGATCCAGCTAATTTTGCAATCAGACATTATTGACTGAAAAAGTCCTAGTTCAATTCTGCGGACAACAGAAAGTGCAATAAGTAATTCAAGTTTCGTTAATAAATCTAATTCGTCGATTGAATATTGTTGATCATCGAAATCTATAATTTTTTGCGTATTCGCTGAGTCGAGAAGCATA
>Ga0206683_10000985_pt1 | contig 20027 bp, 23 predicted proteins | sample M280m12015metaG_FD_155483 | JGI IMG/M metagenome (GOLD analysis project Ga0206683, IMG submission 155483) | Ammonia-oxidizing marine archaeal communities from Monterey Bay, California, United States - M2 80m 12015 | ecosystem: Environmental > Aquatic > Marine > Intertidal zone | place: USA...
AATTTAGCTAAAATACTTTTTTCTTTTTTATCTGGTATCAACCAGTCGAGTATGTTCGAGATAGATAAAGAAGGAACTGTTACGTGTTTGTATTTTTGATAGCGCTCCTCTTTTTTCCATTGGTAGAGCTCTTCTGGGTTCCAGTTGTCAAGATTTATAAGCGTGGCTCCTCCGTCATTGTCGGCTTCATAATTAAGCTCAAAAAAACCATTAACATCAGTAACGGCTATATTGTAATACTGAATATTATCTTTAAACTCAATTTTTTGAAAAATATGAGGGTTAGCTTCAAAGCTATGAATTTCAATATCGTCTTTCAAATTCTCTCGTTCGCGTATTTTTTCCATCCCTTCACCTAAGTGAGTGCCAAAATCCAAAAAATAGTCGCAATCATTGCTTTGAGAAGGCTGATCTTGAAATACGGAGCCTATAGGTAAGCTCAAAGCTTCTTTTTTAAGTCCTTTGATGAACCGTAGGGGTGGTTTGGTGTCTTCTGATATATAGTCCACTATGTTTTTAATTTCTTTTGGAAAATTTTTTTTAGTTGCCAGTTATTTCCATTGTTGTTTTAAAGGATCCTTCTATGGAACAGTTTTTATTGAACCATTCGATGCAATTATCCGACATTTCTTGCCATTTTTCCTTACTTGTGGCCGCTATTTTTTCCTTAGCTTCGCGTGGGTGTCGTGCATACAGATAATGAATATTCTCTTGAAGAGGGTTGTGGTAATCGTTGAAAGTATCCCACGTAAAAATAGGCACAACGCCATTTGCTATGTATTCGATATCTCTTTGGCATTTAGGGCCGTAACCTTCGAGGCATAGACCAAATCGAGCTCTTTTGATTAATTTTAAGAATTCTAGGCTAGAATACTTATGTGGAGTTTTTGAAAACAAATTAACAGAAAAGTCAAAGCGATCTACAGCTAAGCTCCAATCAAACTTAGTTCTATTAAGATATTGAACAGGGTTTTCTGCGGCCCCTATAAACATAGAGTGGCAATCGCGCTCAGTATAAGATAAGATGCTTTCTTTTCTCACTTGCGTTACTTCTTTAATGTGACGAGGCCAATATATCCATGGTGATTCACTAAGGGGAACCTCATTTGCAAATAAAACTAGACGGCACTCTTTCTTAAGTTGTGCTACATGCCAAACCCACCCCTCACTTTCATTGTCATTACACCGGTCATATTCATGCAGCATCACAACGCCATCGGGATTATTATCGTCTAACCAAGATAGTTGATTGCCTCCTTTAACAACTTCGCAAAAGCCTGCCTCCCCCCAACAATCAGCAAGCTCTTGAAAACTATCTCCCCATGCAGTTACTCCTTTGTATACTTTCATCCAGCAGTATTCTCCTCTTGCTCTATGTAATAAGAAATTAAATCATCTCCTTTGTGTTTTCGGGTCCGAAAAACATCTTTCACTGCTTTGCATAAAGCTTTGTGGTCAAAAGCATGGTTATTGTCACGAAAATAATGAAAATGAAAATTGATTAATGGTTTATTGAAAAACAACAATGTGGAAGTTATTGGGTGCCTTAATGAATTCCCATCGCGGTCTTTATTTTTGTTTTTAAACCCAGTTGATAATCTAATGTTATCCCATCGGGGTTGCGCATGAGGCCCTAAAAACTTCCACCATCCAACATTATAACTGATCGGTAAAGTTAAGGTGTTGTACGCTTCTGTTGTGACTTCTAGCGGTTTTTGTTCATAATAAAGCCCTAATTGTTTGTGGCGCATAAACAAATCTTCCCATGTCTCGAGAAAATCGGGGTTAGAGATTAAAACAAACCCACAGTTGTAATACCCTACTGTTTTTTCATCTGCAAATCCATCTGAATGATGGGGTGTAACTGCAGCGTCTATAGCTTTTGTGTCAATCAGCTCTAATACTCGCTTCTCGATAGGGTTAAAGAAAATATGATCAACATCACACCAAAAAATAAAATTAGAATCTTTAAAAGCTTCTTTTGCGACAGTGAACTTAGCTTTAATTATCTCAATAAAATCCTCTTGCTGTTGCGGCGACTGTGAAACATGATCGGCATTCTCTGTTTTGATTAATTTGAAACATTTAACATGTTGAAAGTTTTCATGTAAATAGTCATAACAAAAGTCATCAACGGCTAAATAGAATTCAACAAAATGATGTTGCTCTAGCGTTTTTTTCATTAAAAGAAAATCTTTAAGACAGCTTTTTGTTACAGCGGAAACAGTACTTATTTTCATTATGCTTTTACGATAGGAGAAAAATTCACTGGAGAAGGGAAGGTCTCTCGCTCTTGCGGGGATTTATAACTGGGTTCATATTTGCGTCTCATCTCATTGACTTCGTCTACCATTTCTTTCAGGGTTTCTGGATTACTTGATCTACCTGTAGGATTATGATAATAAATACCCACCGTGTCGTCAATCTTTTTCATTCGAGCTCCTCCTTTAGCGGACTTAAGCCATAAATCAGCATCCGAAGAGGTTAAATAATCTTCATCAAAATAACCAAACCTATCATGGATAGATCGGCGCCACATAGGCATGCAGTGAGGATTGTTGTTTTGCAATAAATCTTTCCAGTTATTAGTTTCGTTACAAATATAAGTATGCTTAGCTGTTATATTAAACCAAATTTCATTAGGCGTAGAGCTTATAACGGTATTGCCATATACTAAATCAATATCACTATTTAAAGCAAGAGAGTCTCTCATGATTTCTAGAGACCAAGGTGTTTTTCTGTCGTCAACATTCCAGTTTGTTAAAAAATCTCCTTTAGAGTTTTGTATACAAAAATTCCAAGCCGGATATAACCCCGGGTCCGTGTCTAATCTTTTATATGTTATATTTGAGTGATCTTTAACATAAGGCAATATTGTTTCAGATTCATTGTCAGGGGACGCGCAGTCTAATATAAAAAACTGGACTTCTTTAAAAATCGTTTGGCGTAGCATGTCTTCCATGTACCCCTTAATAAACTTCCCCCCTTTAAATATTGGACAGTAACAGGTTACGCTGGGATATTTGCTTGACATGTCTACCACTTTACGCTAAAATGATTCTATGATTAGAGTACTAGAAAATCAAGAAAAAAAACTATATTACGCAACTAGTAGCGATTGGGAATGTGTTGTTTTAGCGAAAGATGCTATAGAAGCCGCAGGGGAAGCCCTTGAAGAAGCTTTTGACACATTCGGGGACAACCTAAACCTTAGCTCATGTATTAATATTATCAATTGTTCTGAGTTGCATGAAAAGCACATGATAGAGCCAGAGCAGGTAGAATTTGATATATTCTATGTACCTTCAGTACTTGCGGATATTGGAAAACATCAGCTTTCTAAACAATTAGACGAAATAATTCAAAATATTGAAAAAAAAGCTTGACACGGCTAAAATCCTGTATTATATTAATGACTATGGAAGTTTACATCAAACAAAACTCAGACAAACCTTCGATCAAACGGCCTGAATACGAAGGAGATGCAGGATATGATCTATTTTCTCGAGCAGAACCCAAGATCTCAGGAAAACCTATAGGGAAGAACAGAACGCTCCAAGCTGTATATAAAAACATCGATTATATTGAATATGATACCAACCTAATAATCGCTCCAGCCAACGAAACTACATTTTATTCAATGATTTATCCCAGAAGCAGCATTTCTAAGTACAATTTATCATTAGCCAACTCTGTGGGAATAGTGGACTCAGGGTTCCGTGATACCGTCAAAGTAAGATTTCGATATGTCATGCAGCCTGAGGATATTGTCTTAAAGGATAACAAGATACAAGGAATAAAAATAAACACTGATAAAATTTATCAAAACGGAGATAAAATCGCTCAGATCATATGGTGTATGCACAATCATCCTTTTTTAAACTTTACAGATACGGTACCCCCCTCTCACCGAGCTCTTGGCGGCTTCGGAAGCACAGGTAGATGACCATCAGTAATCATAATTTGATTGGAATTTCTGGATTCGCTCGCACGGGAAAAGATTCTTTAGCGTCTATACTTGTGAATTTACTCGAAGAACAATCACATAAGTGCAATATAGCCTCTTTTGCTTACCATATAAAAAAAGACGTAGATCTATTTTTAAAATCACACTTAAATATTAGCGCCTTCACTGAAGACCCTAAAGAAAAAGAGATTATTAGGCCACTGCTCGTGTGCTGGGGAACAGAAGTGATAAGAAATAAAATAGACAGCGAATACTGGATACGCAAAATGCACAGCACCTGTGTTACACACACACTCCAAGGCACAAAAACCATTATTCCTGATGTTCGGTTTCAAAATGAAGTTGAATGGATCCACTCTCTTGGGGGCACCACAATTTACATCGAAAGAGATGGAGTGAACCCCATTAACCAAGACGAAGAAAAATACACAAAAAAATTAAAAAACATGTGTAAATTTTCTTTTTTCTGGGATAATCTAGAGGACTTTGAACACGCGGGACCAAAATTAGTTAAAACCTTTTTTAAATGATACACAAGCAAACAGACGTAGAATTAACGCACAACCTTAAGAATGACATAGAAGCGGAAGCCTCTCTGCAAGAATTAGTGGATCGACACTCAGGTATTTTCTTAGATATTGTTAATAATTATATCCCTAACGCTTCTCCCACCTCTCACAAACAAGACATTATAGACGAAATCCAATATTACATCTATAATGCGGGTCTAAAATATGACCAAAACCGAGGAGCAAAATTTAGCACCTTTTTAGGCAACGAAGCTAAATGGCTATGCCTCAACCAGCACTACAAGAATAAAAAATATTTGCTTGCGTCTTCCCCAGAAGGAGATTTTGCTTTGCATAATAGAGCTAAAGAAGACGAAGAGCCTGAAAGAAGCCCTCACGTAAACGAAGCACTATTGTGTAAGATTTTTGAAATTATAGAAAGGCACCCGGACGAAAGAGTGAGGCGTATATTTAAGATTAGATACGTCGATCCAGAGTTTAATAAACTAACCCCATGGCAACAAGTCGGTAAAAAACTTAAAATGAGTATTCAAGGGTGTATCAACATACATAATGCTGCCATAAAAATCATCAGAAAAAATTTAAAAGAAAATGAACTTGATAGCAGATATTCCTATTAACAACCTCTCTTTCGGAAATGTCGGAGTCAATATACTACGAGAGCTTTACGCAAGAAACTCCACAGTTTCCCTTTTTCCTCGCGGAAACACAGACTTAAGCTCGTTTAATAAACTTCCCGACGACTTTAAATCTTGGATAGAAAAAAGCACTTACGATAAGCATAAAAATTTAGACAAAGACCTTCCCACTCTAACTTTGTGGCACCTTAATGGGTCAGACAGACGTATATCCCCAAAACAATTTCTATTAACTTTTTACGAGCTAGAAACCCCTACCTTCACTGAAAAAAAACTTGTCAATTTTCAAGACCACACTTTTTTAACAAACCCCTCGGCTGTAGAAGCCTTTAAAAGCGTAGGGTGTGAAAACGTTTCTTATGTACCTGTAGGTTTTGATCCTGATTTTATTGAACATCAAAGCGACAAAAAAAGCGTAGAAGAAAAAACTCATTTTGTCTTAATGGGAAAATATGAAAAAAGAAAGCACACCCAAGAGATTGTTCAAACATGGTTAAAAAAATATGGCAACAATAGCAAATTCCTTCTTACGTGTTGTATAACGAATCCTTTTTTAAAAACAGAACAAATGACATCATTGCTTAATCAACTACTTGATGGAAAACACTACAACAATATCAACTTTCTTCCCCATCTTAAAACAAATACAGAAGTAAATCACCTACTCAATTCTGCAGATATAGACTTAACTGGACTAAGCGGCGCAGAAGGCTGGAATTTACCCGCTTTTAATGCTACGGCTCTCGGTAAATGGTCCATTGTTTATAATCACACCGGCCACCAAGGGTGGGCTACTCCAGCTAATTCCATACTCCTAGAAGCGAAAAACAAAGAGGATATCTATGACAATCTCTTTTTTCAAAAAGGACAACCCTTCAATCAAGGCTCAATGTGCTCCTTCGACTCCGATCAAGTTACAGCTGCTATGGAAGAAGCTGTTATAAAAAGCAAAAACCCTAATACAGAAGGCAAAAAAATCCAAACTGAATTTACCTACAAACGCATGGTAGACGAAATATTAAAAACCATAGGAACATAAAATGGCAAAAGCAAAACAAGGCAAAATTATTGCCGTAGACAACAAGGACCGAAAGTTCGGAGCTAACGAAAAATATTATGCTATATGGATAGAAGACAAGAAAAAACGAGAAAAATGTCTTTTATTTACAGAGCACCAATTAGAAGTAGCTCAAGATAGGGCGTCTAAAAACCTAGAAGATATCCCTAAAAAAGGCTTCTGGTCTAACCTCTTCGACTAATGTACGAATATAACGCGGAAGTTTTAAGAGTAGTGGACGGAGACACTATCGATGTTCTCATTGATGTAGGTTTTAGCACTTTTAAAAAAGAAAGAGTTCGCCTTCACGGTATCAATACCCCAGAATGTCGTACTCGCGATTTAGAAGAAAAAAAGAAAGGACTAGCCGCCAAAGATCGCCTAGAAACCCTAATTGCCGCTTGCAATAATAAATGTATAATTAAAACAGAGCTAGACAAAAAAGGAAAATATGGGCGCATCCTTGGCGTGATACACAGTCCTAATAAAAAGAAAAACTTCAACAAAATGCTGGTCTCCGAAGGACACGCAACGGAATACTTTGGGGGAAAAAGATGAATTTTTTTAAAAAAGTAAAAGAACAGTACGAGCAAATAACGTGGAAAAAAATAACAAACGAATATTGCAACCGTCTTAAAGGGGCAAAAATGGGACTAGGGGAACGTGTCACACCGCGACAAGATGACTCATCTCCTCAACCCCCTAAGAAATAAAGGGGCGCCCTTTTGTCTCACTTATGCTAAAAAACCTAATGAATAAAGGGTTTTTTATTTGGCATGCAACGTGCTTTATATAAACAGATATGACAAACACTTATAATCACGGCTTCGGACTCGTAAGAGGACTTGAAGGTTTAATTACAGACATTATGGATACAGAATTCTACCCACACGTGTGGAGCCACTGCAACTCTCGCTCTGCTCACATCACCAAAGAAGATGATAAATATCTTTTGGAGGTGGATGTACCGGGACACAATAAAAAAACATTGGATATTAAAATTTTAGACGGAGTGTTAAGAGTGCTATCTAAAAAGGACGATAAAAAAGAACTATGTCAAACCGCCCTTGATAAAAGCGTGGATATAGACAAAATAACAGCTAAATCCGAAGATGGAATTCTTTACATCACCCTCCCTAAAAGCAAAAAATCCTCTGGAAAAGTAGTGGAGGTCGTGTAATATATATAACACCCAGTAGATATTGAGAAGTCTACTGGGTGTCTTTATATGTTTTACAATTTTATACACACAGTCACCGGGGAAACCAAAGAAGTAGAAATGCCCATGTCTGACTACAAACCTTATAAAGGCGACGACGGACAAGACGAAGGATGGCAACGCGTGTATGATGCTCCTCAGGTCAATATAGGAAATTATATCGCCAAAAAAGTAGATCCGTGGGATAATAAGCAATTTATAGATCGCACCGGAAAAATGAAAGGAACCTACGGAGACCTCCATGATTATTCGGCGCAAATGAGCGAAAAAAGAGCCAAGGAATCCTTAACAGGAGAAGACCCTGTAAAAAGAAAACATTTTGACAAGTATGAAAAGAGTGTGGGGAAAAAGCACCTTGACGACACGCCAAAAGTAATTGAAACAAAAAATGTAAAAGTAGAGCTTTAAGTTATACTGGAAGTATTACTCGTCGCGCTCCCTAATTCGTTTGAAACGACTACATAATAATCATCCGCCCCACTTGTTACCGCCGAACGTTGATTAGACCCAAAAGCAACCCCCCCTTTGTACCATTCATACTTAAATCCATCAGCATTATAAGCGGCACCCCCCGACGTTTTTCCAGTAGGCTGAACATACAAAGTGGCTCCATCGCTAGCAGCAGCAACAGGCTGATTCACAATTAATGGCGGTGTCGATATTTTTAAACCACTAATATCTGACATCGAAAAACCAAAACTAGCTGTAATAGAAGCGTTGTCACCCATTGTATCACTAAGCCCTTGACTATCTAATTGAGCGTTTTCCACCTTAAGTTGTAACCCAGTTATTCCACTGCAATGGTCTTTAAGATTAAAAGTAAAGTTGTAATCATTTTTTCCAGACAAAAACTCGTTTAGATTGCCGCTGGTAAATTCGGTAGCCAACGCTGAAAAACTTAAAGTACCTAGAATAGGCAAAACCGCACGCTTACCATAAGGATACATTGAGCCTAATCCATACAAATCTGTCCTCTCTATACTGAAATCAACATCCAAGGAATTAATAGACGAGCTCCTCGCTGGACTAGATCCCGTAAACTCAATGCCCGGCTCATTAACATTAGCTAAAATTAACTCAATATCTCCTGCCGTAAACGCAGCATGTATATTGCCATCCCTATTTGTGGTATTTTGAAAAGTGCTAGAAGTAATTTTATAATTTTTATCTAATACTGGCTCTCCGGGACCGACTTTAGTGGTGTTAATTGCAGGTATAGTTTCTCCGTTTGTGCTACTATTATATTCGTTCATAACAACATTGTAAGCACTCAAACTGCTCGAAACAGCAACAGGAGAACCAACACTAGCAGACAAAGAATAAGAATCCAAAAAAACATTCCCCAAAGCCATAACATTAAATTTATTTTTAAAAACTTCAGTCGTATTAGGCGCATCATTATCGCCGGTTCCCATTAAAATATAATAATTTCTGTCTTGATTTTCTTTTTTGATATATTTTAAGGCGGTACTATCCTCTCCATTAACATTTAAGCCCATCATAGCTTCATTTGTGCCATTAGAATAAAGATAATTAACATCTAAACCAATATCAGCATTTTTTACTTGAACTTGACCAACATAATCAGGACTGCCAATCTGCTTGAAGCGCTCCCTAGCAAAAGCAAAATTAACAGAAGCTGACTGCACCCTTTTTAGGCCAGTTAAATTACTCGTGTTGTCAGAGTTAGCCGGAGGCTGTGAAACAGCGATTGCGCTTTGACCATAGGTTATTCTGTTAGTTGCCATTCTCTAAGCTTTCTATGCGAGATTCTAATTTTTCGATCCTTTTTAGAGTTCCCCTTAAAGCAGTCCACAATGTGGGCACTAATCGATCATAGTCCACCACTTGATAATGCGGAGACCCATCTTCTTTCAGTTCATCTTTTTGTCCTTTAACAGCATACCCAAAACCTTCGTCCTGAAGCTCATGAGCCATTAAGCCATCTCTCTTTATGGACGTATCATATTTGAAGCGACTACCTTGTGCCTCAAATGTGGGCTCTTTATATTGAAAATAATAAGAAGGTACGGACTTAATTTTTTCCATCAACACCTCTTCGTCTGCCATGGAAATAATGTTTTTCAAACGATAGTCAGAACCTCCTCCTCCACCACTCCCAGAAGTACCAGAGCTGCCAGAGCTACCAGAGCTGCCAGAGGTACCGCTGTTACCATTGTTACCATTGTTACCTGAGTTGCCAGAGCTACCAGAGCTACCAGAGGTGCCATTGTTACCATTGCTACCCGAATTACCGGAAGTGCCAGAGGTGCCATTGTTACCATTGCTTCCCGAGTTACCAGAAGTACCAGAGCTACCAGAGGTACCATTGTTACCATTGTTACCATTGCTTCCCGAGTTACCAGAAGTACCAGAGCTACCAGAGGTACCGCTGCCACCTGAGTTACCAGATGTGCCGCCTGTTCCTGAGGTGCCGCCTGTTCCTGAGGTGCCAGAGGTATTTCCGCCTGCACAGGTTCTAGTTTGGGTAATAGTTCCTAAGGTTGCTGTAAAAGAAACATCCCAATTAGTATTCCAATTCTGCCACGCATAGTTACTATATCCTCCATGCCAATCCCTTACGACAACTTGAGGGTAACTCCAACTCGATGAAGCTCCTCCGCTGTCATCTATATAAATAGCGCACTTACTTCCATCATGACCAAAACGAGCAGTAAAGCCCGTACCACCCCCATCTGAGATAACATAAGCTGAAACATTATACCAAGATCCGCTTCCGCCCGCATAATTATATCCCGCTACACAAAACGTCTTCGTCAGGCCTGTACTATATTCATAAACATCAATATAGAACTGCATCATGGTATTAGTCCATGACTGAGGAAGAGTGATCTTCAGATAACCTGTTACAGTACTTGCTGAAGTTGCATAGTTAGCTCCGCCGGGATAAAGCATCACAGCTGCGCCGCCAGTACTATCTGCCCCAATACCAGCGTCGCCCCCAGCTCTATATCCGCCACTCCCAGCGTTGTCTAGCGTACTACCATCAAAAGTCAAACCACTTTCCGCATTCAGTGCCCCCGACACTCCAGTAGCAGTAGTGACCCGATTATTAGCATTGTTAGCAATACTAGCTACTCCGGAAGTACCAGAGCTTCCCGAGTTACCAGAAGTGCCAGAGCTACCAGAGGTACCAGAGGTACCATTGTTGCCATTGCTTCCCGAGTTACCAGAAGTGCCAGAGCTACCAGAGGTACCAGAGGTACCATTGTTACCATTGTTACCCGAGTTACCAGAAGTACCCGAACTACCAGAAGTACCAGAGGTACCTGAGCTACCAGAAGTACCAGAGGTGCCATTGTTACCATTGTTACCCGAGTTACCAGAAGTACCCGAACTACCAGAAGTACCAGAGGTACCTGAGCTACCAGAAGTACCAGAAGTACCAGAGGTACCAGAGGTACCAGAAGTACCAGTCCCTCCTGTAGCACCAGAAGTACCTGAGCTACCTGAAGTGCCTGAAGTGCCTGAAGTGCCAGAGCTACCTGATGTGCCAGAAGTACCAGACGGACCACTTGTAGCGGCCACCCAAGCCAAACCTGTACCAGTAGAAGAAAGGACTTGAGTGTTGCTTCCAGCAAGATTGGAAGAATCAAAGATTTGATCAGCGTAAAAGTACCTCCACTTTAAAGTAGAGGTTCCTAAACTAAATAAAGAATCTTGTGATGGCTCAACAGTTCCTGCAGCCTTCAGGTTATTTACCAATGTATCTCCAACTACCCTTAACTTATAAGTAAGAGGATCGCTGGTTCCAATTCCCACTTTATTGCCCGTGATAACCAGATCGTCCTGCCCATATTGTCCCGCCACAATTGTGTTGTCCGCAAACACCTCGAATACCGGAAGCCCGGCAGAATTATAAGCCCCGAATAGTGAGTCTGTCAAATCATCACTGACGGTCATTAAGGTGCCCGCATCCCCATATACCTCAAAAACATTACCTGTCTGTAAACGATCCAAGAACTTAACCCCAGATCCTCCTCCACCAGCCCCAGAATCGTCATGATAAATCGAAAGATTTCCAGTCTCAGTATTATCAAATACCTTCATTGTGGCGATATTCGCGGGGCTAGCAGAAAAGATTCCATTGTTAAAACCAATGGTGCCTGAAGCTGGAGCTATGAAGATATCGGTTGCCATTCTATATTAGATTACACTATTATTCCCACAGCAACCATCAAAATGGCCCAAATCCCCAAAACTTTAACGTAGTCTAAAAATGGGGTTTTAAAGTACATTTTCCCTATACATGTACACTTATGAGCGGGAGATATTAAATATGCAGCATATTCTAAAGCAAAAAACAAAGTAAAATAGCCCAGACCAAAAACCTGCACAAGCAATACGGTTAATCCTATAAACTTACCTGAAGAGCCCAGTAAAAAAGAAGCCCAAAAACTCAAAAAAGCCGCCCAATAAAGCCTGTTTTCCGCACCCACATAAGCTCTTAACTCCTCATCATAAATCCCTATAAAATTAGAAGCTAAAATAATTCCCCCTACCATTATTAATAACTTCCAGTTCAAATATTTAACAATGTCTCCCGTTTTAGCTATTATCATATAATACAAAGCCAACCCTAAAAAAACCAACCACCCCGCATAACCACCCATCAACAGACCAACGCTTAAAACCAGCGGCAACAACGTCCAAAATAACGCTTTAGGGCTCTCCTCTCCTTTATAAGAAATTGTAACATCCCTTTCCTTAATTGTGGTGCAAATAAAAAAACTAATATAAAGCAAACTCACCAATAACAACGGCCACGTATATGACAAAACACCCCAATAAGACAACCCTAAAACACCCATAGGTAAAATGATAGTCTTTTCTAACGGACTCCATAGATAATAATGATGAGTCGCCAAATAGTCTATAATCCCAAACTTAGACCTAGACTCGGGCTCTTGGGAAGCCAACGTATCTAATATAGCAGCAGAAACAGACACGCGCCCCGGAACAGGCAAAACTCCTGACACTAAAGAAACTAAAAATACCAACAATCTCTTTGATTTTATATGGGAAATTAATAAATTAAAAAGTACCCCAAAATAATTCTTCTCTTTTATGATCCCAGATGCCACCATAATAGCAGCCAAAAACACTACATATTCCTGTTTTGCCAACAAGATGTTCCACATATTAATATTTACTAGGAGAATCTAAATCGACCCCTCTTCCTGAAAAATATCTGTTATGGCCATTTATAAAAACTCCGCTAGAGCGCCTAACGTACCCTAAGTGTTTTGGAAATTTACTAGAAGCATGACCATCTCCAAAACTCACAGTAGCTTTGCCATTATGGCGGGGTTCAACCGCAGTGCGAGGGCTACCCGGATCACCTGTACCCTTATCAGAAACTGCCGTTAACCTAGGAGGATCTAAAGTCCATCCATGGTTGGTTAACGCATTGAAATCTTTTTTATTGTCTTGGTAAGCAATTCTGTCTTCTTTAGGAAATCCTGCTGCCGTACCTAAACAATCGCCCATAACGACAGTATCAGAACTAGAACTAACGAAAGACTGTTTGACGGGAAAGTTGACAAATCTCCCTGCGGACATTCGCGCATTTCCTAAAAAATGATGATTATAACCGTAAGCACTGTTGCGCTCGTCTGTTCGCAACGGAACACTTGGGCACATATAAACCTTACTATCATAATTTTGCCTATCATCTGCCACAACCGGCACTCTAAAGGCATAAATTCCCACGTGTGCTCCCACGGTCGCAGCCCAACGCGGCCTATATTTTAAACCGTTACCCACTGGGTACCAATTTTCAGGATTAGAAATGCCTCCGGCTTTTTTAGCATGACGCCCCGGCACCATAATACCGTCGTTATCGTCGTTATGCATTTGCCAGCCCAATGTTAACTGCTTTTGATTTGATATGCAGTTGATGTTTTGCGCTTTGGCTTTTGCCTTACTTAAAGCAGGCAACAATAGGGCCGCTAAAATAGCTATAATAGTCAGCACCACCAATAACTCTATAAGTGTAAAAGCTCTCCTCATTTCTCTAATACAAAAATTCCTAAGCCATTCCAAAAATCATCAGGATCTTCCCCTTTAGTGAATATTTCTTTTTTATATTTAACATTTAATTTTAAATCCTTTATACCTTTTAGTACCCCTCTTTTTTCCCAATTCCAATCGTCTACTATCAAAATAAACCCTGAAGCCAAGTAATCTTTAAAGTCAGCAAGCACTTGATACTGATCCGCAAAAGTATGTTCCCCGTCATAAAAAAGAACGTTAGGTTCATATAATAAAGACTTTTTATTAAAATTTAAATAGTTTTTATCTAAAACTTGCACATGGTTAGTCCCTTTAAATTTTTTTAAATTTTGCAAAAAAACATCTTTGGGCTTTGTTCTGGTCAGAGACCCCCCAAAACCTCCCCATATAGGGGCAATAGCTGGCATCATCTCTTCTGCCTTCCAATTATCTATCGCAATCGCATTTACATGATTGCCATACAAGGCTGAAAAAAATGTAGCGCCCTTATAGGAACCGACCTCTAAATATACTGTGTTTTCTTTGCTGCAAATATTATTTAAAAAACACCTTACCTTTTTACTGGTGAGCCCCTTTATATCTATTACATCTTGGGTCAATTTGGATACTTCAAGGTTACCAAACTTTAGCGACTCTTCTATGTGTTTAATTGTTGCTGACATCTTTTTTCGAATCTGCTAACGCATCGCAATAATTACAATCCCAACACTGAAACTTACAGGTTTTGATTTTCTTGCGCCACCCGCCCAACTCCTCTCGGGAAACACCGTCCAAATAAAGCCCGGAACCATCACACAGCGTCTCCTCACCCTTCGCATAATTTCTAACAATAGCTAAGGACTCATCCAGCCTATCCACACTGTCTCTACCGTGCATCTTAAACACTTGAACGTAATTTAAAAGTTCATCATACTCCTGCCTGAAGGGAGGGATGGTGGCCGCTTTAAAAAAGAATGCATTCACCTCGCGTTCCCATTTGTGTTCACAGGTTACCTTTGATATTTCATGCTTAAAATAAGGAAGCTCGTTTGGTTGTTTTAAATTGTTATAAGAATAGTGTTCGTCCATCATCGGACAGCGACCAAGACAACCTTCGTTTGTTAGCAGCGCTATCTCCACGAATCGATTGTGTTTTTGGTAGATGTAATCTTGCGCCCTTTTTATTTGCTTAAGTTCTTCTTGGTCTCTCATCAAGATACGATCTATATTAATATAGTCAAATCCTTGTTCAGCCGCTAAAACATAGTCTTGAGCTGTAGCTACCTTTCTAAGAATAGTGTTCTTAATTTTTAAGGCTGGAAAGTGCTTCTTTAAGCCCATTGCCACCCAATGGGCGTGGGGAACAGTTGCGCTTCTTACCCCTTGATCATAAAGCCCCTTAAAACTTTCCACAAACAATTTGTAATTATCATAACGCGGCGACACATTAATATTATTAAAGGTTGCACTAACCGCTATCCCCAACTCTTTTTGGATCTCTAGCGCATTTTCCCATACAGTATCCCGATCTTCAGGTCGAATAAAACCACCCATCGCATCTTGAAAAAAAGGAGGTATTCTAGACGTGAAATAAATGTCATAAATATAGTCTTCGTACTCTTGTAAAAAAGGAAGAAAAGTATCAACAAAATATCCTCGCGTAAGAAAAGGATTTAAAGGGATGGAAAATATTTTTTTATTCATTTTGTTCACCATTCAAGCATCCTGCACAAATTCCATTGCAGCCTTTCTTATAAAAGACACCAAGGAATTTTGGAGGCGCGCTACCTCCTCAGTAAAACAAAAAGAACACCCTTTAGAACATGTTCCATTGATTATAAAATTAAACACATCAGAAGGTTATTTTTAAAGTGGCCGGAGTTTTTTCGATCCCCTCGTCTTTAGATTGTTTACCCGTTAAACTTACCCCAAATTTCAGGTGCCGTAGCCGGTGACAGTCTGCTAAAGTTTGACATTCTTTTATCTCTTTTTTAATTTTTTGTTCTTCCGCGAGCAAGGCAGCTACCTTTATATTTCGGCTTTCTACTGCACCCAGAACCTTTTCTGCCATGTCCCCCACCGAAATTCCCTGCGCCCCAGCAAGTATATCCAACACGGGCGTCATGCCGGGAATACGTTGCCCACGCGCACGACGTGTCGCTCGTGCTTCCGCTTCTTGTGCGCTCCAGCTTGCTTTCTCTAATTCTGAAGCGTCAAGCTGAAGCTCTTTGGATTTTTCTGTAAATCTGTCTTCTACTATTTTATTAAGAACCGCCTTATTGAACAGAATACCATTTTTTTCATCTTCTTCGGAAAGTGCATATTTAACTTTCTGATGTAATTCAAGCTTACCTACTAAATGTTCCATCTGTTCTGCAGGCCTAGTTTGCCCTTTGATGGAAACGTGTCCACTGTAAGCGTCAGCAAACAACCACCCAAGTGCAATATCTTTATCAATTACTCTTGCATCAAATTTGCTTAATTGAATACGATTATCCACATAAGCCTCATCAATTTTACCAGCGCAATAATTCATATAAGAGCCGAGCTTTTTGACGTATCCTCCCACCGCCCCTGAAGGGGGGTAAATTATATAAATATCATGCAGGATCATCAAAGGAAGCTAAAATAGTGTGATTGTCGGTCATATTTTCGAAGAGATAACCGGAAACAGGCCCCACCGACACACCATCTACTTGCACATCTTCCACCGTACCATCTGTGGTTGGCTCTATACAGAAAAGCTGAGAAGACCCAGACGCAAGAGCCACTATCCCAGTTTGGCTCATATTGGCCGCCCCCACCCCGAAAGGAGTAACAGAACCACCATTTATACAAGGAAGAACAGTAACCGTATACACCCCACTAATAGGCTCAAAAGCAGCTGAAATACTATGATCGCCGCTAAGATCTGTAAACGTATAAGATTCTTGAAGAGGAACGCCCGAACCCGTAAGACCCACCTCGACCCCATCCACAATAATATTACTAACCCTATTCCACGGCAATCCATGGGATGCCAAGGTTTTAACACTGAAAGCTTCTATATTAAAAGTTTCAGTCCTACCAGCCTCCCCGCTTACAACCCCATTTTCCCCGGTCGGTGTTATAAAGCCTCCCGCTTCAAATCCGCCGGGACTTACTGTAACTTGAAAGCTATCCATTGTCTTCTACCTTTTCTTCTTCAGCTAAAAGACCCGTAAGGTATCCTTTGTCTTGCAACTCTTCACGCTCTATACCCTCAGGATCCACCATGTCCAAGCGCTTAGTTGCATTATGCTTTAAACCTGCGAGGCCGCGGTCCCACTCTAGCGCATGGTTCATCGCTAACTGTAAAACCTCCTGAGATTGTTTAGGATCCATCATTAAAATAGAGTCCATATTACCCTCGTTGACGCGGCCGTAAAACATAACATCTAAAGCTGCCTGCTTAGCCATTCTTAGGGTCCAATATTCCGCTTCTAGCTTTTCCTCGAGCTCTTTGTTTCCAAAAGCATCCATTAGGTTTGTGCCATCAGGCAAATTAGCTTGATCGCTGGCGATAAATTCTTTTATTATGGCTAAAAGTGAGCTCTTTTCGGTGTAAGCATCCCTTACATTACGCTTAAACCTCACATGGTCTTTTGTTTTATTTTCGATTTCCAGCTCTATTAACTCTTTTTGAATGTCACTGCTAGCAAACTCCAACTTTTCTTGCTCCTGTTTTATTTCCAAAGAGTGTTTTTTCATTTGATATTCAAGTGTCATAACAGACTCGTCTCTGGCTCGCAATTCCATAAGCCACTGCTTGAGGGTAGCGTAGGGTGTTAATTGAGCTCCCCCTACAAAGTATTTAAACTTAAAAGAAGGAGTGGCATTACATTTTTCACAGGCGAAATTTACTAATTCTTGATCATTCATCTACCTATATTATTCGTCAAAAAAAGCATTTCTCAACCTTTTTTTACTCTCTCCAGCCGCAGTTTCCCGAAGACTGCCCCGCGTGAGCAGTAGGGGATAAACCTGCCACATTGGCTGTACCAGTATCAGTTGAGTAAACATACTTCCAATTTTCATTGTTCTGTACGCCATCATAATTACCTAACATATACTGATGGTCTTGGCCCATTGTAAAATTCTCCTCGCCACAATTAGGTTGAGGTTTCGAAACATTTCCAATGTTCGTATCTGTGGGAAAATACCATCGTCTCAAATTGTAGCCGCCGTTATAAGAACCCTCGTTGCCCGTATATCCTTTTCTAACCTTGCTTGACATACCTTTTTGTTGTCCGTAATGCCAAAATTGTGTATGACTCGCGAAAGTATCGGTAGCATAAGTAATTTTTTGAGTACTTCCTGAATAACCCCAGTATCCATAATGTTGATCTGAAAATCCAGAGTCACCTGACTGACCATCCCAGCCCGGAATCCCTCCTGAAAAAGTAGAAGTCCTCATGGTTTCCGTGGTATAATCATATTTATCTACTGAAGTGCTTCCCCCTCCAGATATCCACGCAAATTCCGCCTCCTTAAAAACAGTACAACTATCATTACGACTTACCATCATATTCATACTAGAGGTCAGGGTATAACTAGTGGCTGTAAACATATTACATGCGGCCGTCTGTGTTGTAGTGCCTGCAAAACTGTTGCTTGCGCCCCAGATATATAAAATATTCAAGCTACACCCACCAGAAACATAAGATCCCGCATATTGCATAAGATCCCCTAGGTTTGTTGTTTGGTCCGTCGAAGCCACGGTTCGATGTACGCTTTTCCACGGAGCACTGCTTTTATAACCGCACGCCGTAAAAGCATAGTTAATGATCTGCTTGTATTTAAACTCAAGAAAAAATCTGGGACCTTTTGTTTTTCGTGGGTCTTCGCTGCTCCCTGTTACACCTGCCCGCACATACTCCCCTTTTCCGTCTGCACGAAATCTCCCTATATTTTCCGCAATAATTCCCATCTTCCGAGGAGTCAAAAGCTCCTGCCATATGGCTATATTACGCAAATGACCAACAAAGCTGTCACCACTATTATAGCCCCGCCCTATTCTGTCGTAAAACCAGCCAGTCGAACCGCTATAAGCGCTCGGATTAATATAATCTATATTACCATCTATATAAATAAGAAGCCTACTTGGATTACCAGCTTCTTTAGTAAAACCCACAACATGCCATTTACCGTCATTTACCGAAGTATTCGAATCATAAAGGTGCCATCCCCCATTATAAAAGGTGCAACGCACCTTGCCACCATGAATGCCAAAGCTACTCACAATACCTCCGTTAGTATCCCCTAAAAGACAAACAACAGCGTCGCCAGCATAACCAGCGCTTCCTCCACGGGAATCAGTACTCTTAATCATCGCCACCACCGAAATTGCGTTGCTACCGTTTGCTCCGCAGACCGTTTGACGCGATACAGTAAAAGCACAATTACCTACACCAGAAAATTGTACCCCATCTCTGGTAAATTGAGGAGTGGCAGTACCCGCAGCGCCAGATGTAGTTGCAGGCTGGGTGGTCCTCGTGGCATTCCTACTGTTTCCGCTCAAATCCTCCCAAGTATCCTGCCATGCCCCTGAATGACAGTTTTTGTCAACGGCATCATACAAGGCAAAAAGCGAAGATGCCCCGGGCCTTCCTACTCCTTCTAATGCTGGTCCTACTTTTTGTCCCATATCTATATATTACACTCTATTTGCCAAATCTAGCTTTAAAGCTGTTGTAGTTTTGTTGGATTTCTGCGTAAGTTAGGGCTCGATTGTAAATTTGCAAATTAGCCACCCGACCATCAAAATGATAATTTCCTACTGAATGATTAGCCAAATGACCAATATAAGTTAACTCACTACTGATATCGTACATAGTGGAACCTCTCGAAGCGCTATCCCCCAGCACCCCATCAACATATATAGCAGAATCTCCTCCGTATGTAAATACACATTGATGCCATTTCCCATCGTTAATTGTAGACGTAGTATCGGTTAAAGTAGGATAACTACCGCTCACATATGCATTGTCCCTATAAGAAAGATAAAAATAACCCGACGAATTAGCACTCAAACTAATACCCCCACTATTACTTGCGTTTGCCCATGAAAGAAAGGCGTAATTCGTAGCCCCAGTAAAGTTTGTTTGTACCCAGAGGGACACTGTAACATAAGGAAAATCACTCCAATCTAACGCCGGGGTTATATTAACATAATCCTTAACCCCATCAAGGCCAATCGCCCCATTATTTTCATACAAAAGCGGAAACCCCTGACCATCGCGGCCGGTGTTTACGTTTTTGCTACCGTTGATGCCTTGTTTGAAAAGTAAATCGTCAGGAGAGCCGGTAACTGTACCAGTGTTGCTATTACTGCTGCGGTCTGTCCACGTTACATTGCCATCGTTTCTCCAATAACCAATAAGATTAGCTGTTGATGGTAATGTGCTTGGACCTGATGCCGGATTTGGTGGCAATGGACCACCATTAGGCCCAGTAGCGGCAAGAGCCTGTATCTGAGCAAGAGTACAGGCGCTGTCATAAACTGCAACCTCATTTATTATACCCGGAAAATACCTGCTTCCATAATTCATATATCCAATTGCCCTAAACCCCGAGGTAAAGG
>Ga0206683_10000986_pt1 | contig 20026 bp, 9 predicted proteins | sample M280m12015metaG_FD_155483 | JGI IMG/M metagenome (GOLD analysis project Ga0206683, IMG submission 155483) | Ammonia-oxidizing marine archaeal communities from Monterey Bay, California, United States - M2 80m 12015 | ecosystem: Environmental > Aquatic > Marine > Intertidal zone | place: USA...
CCAAGTACATCTACGGCGAAGGGGGTTACCCCAGCGGTCATGTGGTCTATGCCGTAATGGTCTTTGGAATGATCGCTTTTCTAGCAGAGAAACACTCTAAAGTACGAACGGTGGCAGTAGTTAAGTATTCGATGTTTTTGCTTATTTTACTCAATCTTTGGACAAGAATAAGCGGCCTTCACCATTGGCCAGGAGATGTTATTGGTGGGCTACTCTTATCTGGCCCTGCCTTGTTGGCAGTCATATGGTTGTATAATCGGTTGCCTTTGATTATTAAACGCAGTCCAAAAATGTATAATTTCGTACTAGCAGGTGAAAATAGTTAACCGACAAAAGCTGAAGCGAATACAAGTGAAACGATTGTCATTACCTTTATCAGAATATTCATGGAAGGTCCTGCTGTGTCTTTGAACGGATCGCCTACAGTGTCACCGACTACAGCAGCCTTATGAGGCTCTGAACCCTTTCCTCCCAGTTGACCGCTCTCAATGTACTTTTTGGCATTGTCCCAAGCGCCTCCTGCATTAGCCATGAAGATAGCAAGACAAAAACCCGACACTAAAGCTCCGGCTAAAAATCCGCCTAACGAATCAATACTGACAAAACCCAATATCAATGGTACGGCAACTGCGAGGATCCCCGGGGCGATCATTTCCCTTAGGGAAGCGGTGGTAGAAATTGCTACGCATCGAGCGGAGTCAGGAATAACACCTTCAACTCCCTCTCTAAGTCCTGGGATTTCACGGAATTGTCGGCGCACCTCTTCAATCATTTTTTGTGCAGCTCTCCCAACAGCATCAATTGTTAAAGCAGCAAAAAGGAAAGGAAGCATAGCTCCTAAGAAAAGGCCAATAAATACTTCAACCTGACCGATGTCTAGTGAAAGTGATCCACCGGCTTGAATTACAGCAAACTCAAAACTCTTAAACAACGCCAACGCTGTTAAAGCAGCAGAGCCAACGGCAAAACCTTTCGCAACAGCCGCAGTGGTGTTACCGAGTGAATCGAGAGCGTCAGTAACTTCACGAACTTCAGGTCCCAATTCGGCCATTTCAGCAATTCCACCAGCATTATCAGCTATTGGACCGTACGCATCGACTGAAACAACAACACCGAGCGTTGCTAACATTCCTATAGCGGCAACAGCGATGCCATAGATACCTCCATCAAGGTTGCCAATCGAATCGAATGCTACTTCACCGCCCCAGTATGCAACGGCGATACCAACTCCTAGCAAAGCGACAGAAGCTGCTACTGATATCATTCCAGCTGAAATCCCACCGAGAATTGTTGTTGCGGGTCCAGTTTTCGCCTGATCAGCAATTTTTTTAACTGGTGCAAAATGATCAGACGTGTAATACTCTGCTGTTTTACCCAAAGCCCAACCAACAAGCAGGCCGCCCACTACTGCAATAGCTAAACCGAGCGGATTATCGAAAGCCTCATTATCGCCGAATAGCCAATAAGAAATACCGACTGTTGCTATGACTGTTAAGAACATCGCCACATTAGTTCCAAGATGCAGAGCACGGCTTAAGGCTCGGCTGTCAGTAGATTCACCACCGCGGACGAGGAAAGAACCAACTATCGAGGCCAACATTCCAGCGAAAGCTATTGCTAGAGGAAAAGAAAGTAGAGAAATGTTAGTCGTCAGTGATGCATCTTCCGCACTAAGTCCTAAAGCAAAAGCGACTAACGATATGGGTGCGATGATTGAGCCTGCATAACTTTCAAAAAGATCGGCGCCCATTCCAGCTACATCGCCGACGTTATCGCCGACGTTATCTGCGATGGTTGCAGGATTTCTAGGGTCATCTTCTGGAATTCCAGCTTCTACTTTTCCGACTAAGTCAGCTCCCACATCAGCAGCTTTAGTGTAAATACCGCCGCCGACACGTGAAAAAAGAGCGATCGATGAGGCACCAAGTCCATAGGCGGTAACAACTTCAAATGCATTGTCAACTTCAGCAACTAAAACAAAAAGAATGTATACAAGTGCTAAACCACCGAGAGCTAGGCCAGCAACAGAAAAACCCATTACAGCTCCACCGCGAAAAGCGATTGGCAGAGCCTTACCGGGGCCATCTTGAGCGGCATTTGCGGTTCGGGCGTTGGCCATAGTAGCTACAGTCATGCCGGCGTATCCAGCTGTGGCCGAGAGGACTGCGCCAATGATGTAAGTTAGTGAAGCTACAGGAGCAATTAGTATTCCTATAAGAATTGCCATAGCAACTACAAAAATGGAAACCCACGAATACTCTTGACGTAAAAAAGCTCGTGCGCCGTTCTCTATTTCCTTCATTAGAAAAATCATGCGGTCGTTTCCGGGTGAGGCTGCTTTTACATTTGTGTAAAAATAGCCAGCCAGAAGCAAAGCTAGTAGAGCAGATGATAGTGCTAGATATGGTATGGCTTCCAAGGGGTTGTCTCCTCATTGGTTATATTTAGGCGAATTATTAATGTACAACCAAAAAGGCTGAACAGTATGGCTAATAGTAGCCAAAACGACGGTATTAAGTGTGATACAACCTTCCAACCTCAGTGTCATATTTAACTTACTAAATCATTAAATAAGTGGACAAAAACATAAAAGATCGGCGACGCTTAATGTATGGAGCGACGGGATTTACGTCACAAAATGCTTGAAAAGCGTAAAATTCTAAACCCTGAAACAGTGTCTACAGTTTCTACTAAAGTATGCGAAAGGGTTAAAGGCTTAGATTGCTTTAAAGAATCTAAAAAAATTGCTTCTTATGTTGCTTACAACGGAGAAATTGACCCATTTTCTCTTGAAAGTAGCGAAAAAGTATTTTCATTTCCTGTGGTTCAAAAAGCAGGAAATTTGAAGTTTTTTCGTTCTGATGGAAATTTCACCAAAGGAGTTTTGAATATCCTTGAACCTATTTCCGAAATTGAAGAAGAAATACAATCACTCGACGTGGTTATCGTGCCCCTTGTCGCCGCTGATACGGCTGGTAATCGGTTAGGTCATGGTGCGGGTTATTACGACAAAACTTTTAATCTTGAAAAAGTATCAAAAAGGCCAAAATTAGTTGGTTTGGCACATAGTTTCCAGATTATTGAACGAATCGAACCACAATCATGGGACATTCCATTAGATGTGCTGGTTACAGAAAACGAAGTATTTTTCTGTGAAATCGCACATTTGAGAGTTTCGATGGGGGAGTATTAACAAATGAGAATCATCGTTGTTGGGGCTGGTGAAGTTGGAACTTATGTAGCAGATCGCCTTAGTCGGCAAGAGCATGACATTGCCCTGATCGAATTAAACCCTGAGCGCTTTAGGCAAGTAGATGCAGAATTAGATGTTTTGGCAATAAATGGTAGCGGAACAGACTCTGCTGCATTAGAAAGAGCAGGCATTGCCGATGCTGATTTGCTGGTGGCAGCAACAAATAAGGATGAAATAAATCTCTTTTCAGCACTTCTTGCGAGACAAGCGGGGGTAAATAAGACAATAGTTCGCGTTGAGTCAAGAAAACTTCGAAGCAAGGAAGTTTCTGCTCTATTTGAGAAATTCGACGACCATTTAGTCATCGATCCCGATCAAGAAGTCGCTGATTCCGTTTTGAGACTGATGGAATATCCCGGAGCGATGGAACTTTCGAGAATGGCAAACGAAGAAGTTGTCATAATCGGTGCTCGGCTTCCCGCTCACGCCCCAATGGTTGGAATTTCCTTACACGCTTTAGGAAGAGAACTCGATCCTGATTGGGATTTTATTGTAGGAACAATTACTAGAAAAGTTGAAGAAGACGACTCAGAAGAAACGACAATCATCCCGCGTCAGGACGAAGTTCTTAGGGAAGGAGATTTACTCCGCGTAATTTGTAAGAGTCGAGCATTACGTGATGTGACTGATCGACTTGGAATAGCGAAAGATGTACCCAGAAGAGCTTTGTTGCTGGGTGGTGGAAGAACTGCCGAAATGATAGCGGAATCTCTTTTATATCGGGGAGTTGATGTTGCCATTATAGAAAAGAAACATGAGAGAGCTATCGAGTTGAGTGAAACTCTAGCTAAAGCACTCATATATGAAGGGGACGTTACAGATGTTGAAATGCTTGAAGAAGCAGATGTTGCTCGTCAAGACCTTGTTATAGCACTCACCGGCGAGGACGATGCAAACGTTTTGGCATGCTTGTATGCAAAGGCGACTTCGGCTCGTTCAAAAAAGAATAATAATGAAGCCGGAATTGAAACAATAGCTGTGGTTCACAGGTTAAAACTTCTGGATCTATTAGAAACAAATCAAGTTGACACTGCTCTTAGTCCACGAACAGCAACCGCAAATAGTGTTCTTAGGTTCGTACGAGGAGATGTCGGAAGTGTGGCAGCAGTAGAAACATTTTTGCATGGTGATGTTGAGGTGCTCGAGTTCGCTGTTTCTGATGAAAGCCCCTGTGTTGGAAGAACACTTTCAGACATGCAAGTTACAAAAGATGCTCTTGTAGGTGCCATTGTGCGTGATGGGAAAGCTCAGATAGCACGTGGACATAGCACTTTCCGTTCGAACGATCATGTAATTGCCATTGCTAAACCCGAATCAGTTGACAAGCTAACAGCTTTTTTCGTGTGATTCTTCGTTCATCTTTTAAAGCCGGGGTTTCAAACAAGAGTTTTTTTGTTACTTCTTCAACTTTAGTGGCAACATGTCTAGGAATAGCGAGTGGCACTTCAATTGCTGGATTACTCTCGATTGCTTCTGGTCTTGTTGATTTGACTGGAACAGGTGAAGATACTTCTGTTTTGCTTATTTTCGGAAGTTTTATAACACTTATCTTTTCATTTTCATTCAGGTATATATCCGACGCCAGGCTTAATAAATCTGAAACTCTTTTGGCGGTTACCTGCGGTTTCATTTCCTGCATTTTGACGACTTCGCTGGTATATCTGATCGTGGGTGATGTAAGTAGTTTTAGTGATTCATTTTTTGAATCCACTGCTGCTTTTACAACTACTTCATTGACAGTTCTTGATGTAAATAAATTAGGAAATGGGATGCTTTTCTTGCGTAGTGTGTCACAGCTGCTGGGATCGTTTACTGCAATGCTCACCGCAGTAATGTTTCTCCCTATCTCCGAACATCAACATGGATCCACTAGTTCAGAACTTCGAGTTGAGGAGAAATTTTTTCAGAGACGCGGAACAGCTATTAAAAACATTGCTTTGATATACCTGATTTCAACAGTTCTTATTGCAGCTCTTTTGTCGTTTGGAGAAATGAGTATTTTCGTATCCTTATTGACTTCAATAAGCGCTGTTTCAACTGGTGGATTCACTACTAATTCTGACTACTTGACAGACCCATCGGTCCAGTGGTTGCTAAGTGCAGGAATGCTTGCAACTGGAACCAGTTTTCTGATTCTGTGGAGGTTAGCGACAGGGAAGGTTGCTTCTGTATTTCGTTCGACTGAGCTCCACACCTATTTGTTACTTATAGCTCTTTCTACTCTCTTGCTTTACTTTTGGACAAGTACCGCCTCTCAATCCTCCTTTCGTCAGTCACTACTTTTTACGACTTCGTCAATTTCAACCACCGGTTTTCATTTTTTACCTTTTGGAAAGTGGTCTGTAGCGGTTTCTTTTCTTTTACTATTGCTTATCGCTATAGGCCCAATGTCATTATCTAGTGGGGGTGGGTTTCAGATACTTCGATTGCGTATTCTTTTTGGTGTTTCAATACGTGAACTGGTCCGGCAACTGCACCCGCGAGCAATAGTTAAAATTCGAGTTGGTAAAGAAAGCATCGATGATGAAAAAGTACGACAAGTTGTCGTATTTCAATTTCTGTTCTTATCTGTGGCTTTTGTAAGTTCAGTAATTCTAACGTGTCTAGGTATGAGCGTTTATGAAGCTTTTGCTTCGTCAGTTAATGCTCTAGCAACTGCTGGACCGATTAGAGCGGTCGACGGGTCCATAATTCAGTCAGACACGTTTTCATCAGGTGAACGACTTGCATTAGTGCCGGCGATGATCTCGGGGAGATTGTATCTATTGCCTGTTTTCGTCACCTTCGGGTATTTATTGTCAGAGTCGAGAAACTTTTTAAGACCGCGTCGAAGATTTTTACGCTGGAAAAGTAGTAGTAAGTAATGAAATTAGAGACTCAGCACATCCGAAGCACGAGCATGCACGTTTGTGGTATAGCTCTTCTATTTCTCTCCCTTGGGATAGCAGTTAGCGCTATTGTTTCTCTGTTTGATAGTCGTGTTGATTTAACTCCACTGTTTCTAAGTTCTCTCATCGTTGCAGTCGTAGGTTTGATTTTGTTTACCTCCACGACTGTAGGTGAAACTGATCAAGCTTCGATATTTAGTGCCGTAGGTGGAACTTGGTTAGTAGTTTCACTATTAGGCGCTTTGCCATATCTATTTGCTGGAACTTTCAGTCGAAACGGTATTGGTGCGCCAGAAATTTTTATAGATTCCCTCTTTGAGTCAGTTTCGGGTTTTTCCTGTACCGGTTCAACGGTCTTTGGCGCACACAACCTTATTGAGCTTCAGGGAACCGGAATGCTCTTTTATCGACAGTTGACTCAATGGCTTGGCGGAATGGGAATTGTGGTGCTTGTAGTCTCAGTTTTACCTTCGCTAAGAGCCAGTGGATTAGGCCTCATTGACGCAGAAGCACCAGGTGCAGGAGTTGAGAGAATAGCTCCAAGAGTTGTCGATACAGCAAAAAAGTTTTGGGTCATTTACGCCTCTTTAACGATTCTCGTTTCTATTTCACTTTTCTTCGCTGGAATGGGCGCATTTGATTCGATTGCACATGCAATGACGACGGCTTCAACTGGCGGTTTCTCCACACGAGATTTGTCAATAGGACATTGGAACAGTATCTCGATTGAAATAGTAATCATGGTTGGACTGATTCTCGGAGCGACTAATTTCACTTTGCATGCTAGGTCGATCGAAAAACGCCGAATCGATTACGGGAATGACTCAGAATTCAAATCATTTATCGCACTTGTATCAATCGGAATTATTTTAGTCACGCTCATTTTAACTGCAGACGGTGCATCTTTTTCAACCGCTTTAAGAAGTGCTTCTTTTAATGTGGTTACTCTTGGCTCTAGTGGTGGTTTTGGAAATACGCTTGGGGCGGGAACTCCAGGTGATTTTGTTTCCTGGTCATCCTCTGCACAATTAATTCTTCTGTTTTTTCTTATTTTCGGCGGTTGTACAGGATCGACGTCAGGTGGAGTGAAAATAATGCGATTACGCATAGGACTAGCTCATACTTACCGAACTTTACGCTCCATAAGGAGACCGCGAGCACTCTTACAAGCCCGTATGGGAAGTAGGACTATCCCAGACACTTTGGTTGAACGGGTAGCTGGATTTGTAGTTGTGTACGGAATTCTAGTTGTGGTAGGGACTTTTATTTTGACTGCTTTAGGTTCAGATTTAATAACATCATTAAGCGGCGTGTTCAGTGCACTTGGAAATATGGGCCCAGGACTGGGTGAAATCGGACCCTCTGCTTCATTTGTTGACGGTTTTTCAGCACCTGGAAGGCTTGTCCTTTTAATTTTCATGATGATTGGACGACTAGAAATATTTCCTATGTTGTTAATGTTCGTTCTTCCATATCGGAATTCTATGAAAGTTATAAAAACAAAAAAATGAAGCTCGGTACCAATTTCTGCCTTTTGAGCACTAAAATTAACTAATAGTTTAATTCACTCAGATCAACGGCGCTCCGAGTGATCATTTATCTAAATAAATGGAAGAAGTATGAGCGCTAATAACCGGCAAAGTCTACGAATCACGGAAGCACCAACAACTCAAGGACTTTACGATCCCAGATTTGAGCATGACTCATGTGGTGTGAACTTTGTTTGCAATTTACGTGGAGAAGCAAGTCATGAAATCGTACAGATGGGAATTGGTGCTTTATGCACGCTTCAACATAGGGGAGCGATAGGAGCAGAAAAGAACACTGGGGACGGAGCGGGAATACTCATGCAGATTCCCGACAAGTTGTACAGAGAAAGTGTTCCATTCGAATTACCACCAAAAAATGAATATGCGACTGGCATTGCTTTTCTTTCGCATGACAAAAAGAAGGCGGATAATACTCTAAGACAATTAGAAGAATTAGCCGAGCAAGAAGATTTAGAGATTATCGGATGGCGTGAGCTTCCTGTGGATCCATCAGATATAGGAAAATCGGCTAAAGAAGCGATGCCATTTTTGAAACAAATCTTTATTAAAGCTCGTGGCGCTTCATGCGCATCAGGTTTAGAGTTGGATCGAAAAACTTTTCCCTTCAGAAAGCGTGCTGAACGTGAAATTTTCGAAGAGCAACAAGATGGGGTGACTCTTTCCGGCATGGGCTCCTCAACGAAAGAGCAAAGCGGTGTTTATTTTCCATCACTTTCTTCGAGGACAATCGTTTACAAGGGAATGTTAACTACTCCTCAACTAGGTAGTTTTTTCTTGGATTTAAACGACGAAAGAACAGAAAGTGCAATGGTGTTAGTCCACTCAAGATTTTCTACCAATACTTTTCCTTCTTGGCCCTTGGCACACCCGTACAGATTTATTGCACATAACGGGGAAATAAATACGGTCCAAGGTAATCGAAACTGGATGAAATCTAGGGAGTCACTTTTAGATACAGATTTAATTGACGGTGATCTTGACCGACTATTTCCCATCTGTACACCCGGAGCTAGTGACACTGCAAGTTTTGATGAAGTTCTCGAACTACTTGTACTTAGTGGTTATTCACTACCTGAAGCAGTTTTGATGATGATTCCGGAACCATGGGAAAATCATGAAAGTATGACTGCAGAGAGACGAGCTTTCTATCAGTATCACTCGACATTAATGGAACCTTGGGATGGACCTGCTTCTATAGCTTTTACTGATGGAACAATGATTGGTGCGGTTTTAGATCGTAATGGTTTACGCCCTAGTAGATATTGGGTCACCAGCGATGACTTGGTTGTCATGGCAAGTGAAGTAGGAGTGCTTGAAATACCACCAGAAAAAATTATAGAAAAAGGACGACTAGAACCTGGACGGATGTTTCTAATTGACACAGAAGAAGGCCGAATAGTCCGTGATAAAGAAATTAAAGAAAACCTAGAGACAGAAAAGCCATATTCATCTTGGTTAAAGGACAATTTTTTACATTTGCGCGACCTTCCACCAGTTTCGTTCAAAAAAGAAAACTCGATACCTCTTCTACAGAAACAGCAAATTTTTGGGTATACGCATGAGGAAATTAAACTCCTTATTGCTCCAATGGTTACTGATGAAAAAGCGGCTATTGGATCGATGGGTAATGATGCACCAATAGCCGCCTTGTCTTCACGACCCAGAAAACTATACGACTACTTCCAACAACTTTTCGCTCAAGTCACTAATCCACCTCTAGACGGAATTCGCGAAGAACTTATAACTGCTGTGTGTGTAAATCTTGGATCAGATCGAAATTTACTTTCACCTAATGAGCACTCGTGTAAGAAAATGTTTCTACCAAGTCCTCTACTTACTGAAGATGAACTGGCCAAAATCGAAGCGGCAACACAAAGTGAAGATTTTAAAGATTTTAAATCTGTTCGAATCGATTCAATCTTCGAAATTGAAAATGGAGAAAAAGGCTTAAAGAATGCATTAAACGAATTAAGAAACCTTGCATCTAAAGCCGTAACTGATGGTGCGAATATTCTGATTATTTCAGATCGATTAGTATCACGAAAAATGGCGCCAATCCCGTCACTTCTTGCTGTAGGCGCTGTACATCATCACTTAATCAACGAAAAAACACGCAGCTTGACCGGAATCATTGTTGAAAGTGGAGATGCAAGAGAGGTGCATCATATAGCCACCTTACTGGGCTACGGAGCATCTGCAGTTTGCCCATACATGGCTTACGAAACGATTGATCACCTTGTTGAAAAAGGCAAACACGGTATTAGTCCCGAGTTGAGCCCGTCGGCTGCTAGAGGAAGCTATATAAAGGCACTCGAACATGGCATATTGAAAGTTATGTCAAAAATGGGGATTTCAACAGTCGCTTCCTATACAGGGGCGCAAATCTTTGAAGCTATTGGATTAGGACACGAAATTATACGAGAATGTTTCAACGGCACAGTTAGCCGTTTAGGCGGAATTGGTTTTGGAGTTTTAGCAGAAGAAGTTAAACAGAATCACCAAGTTGCTTATCCACACAATTCAGGAGCAAATAGCCACAGAACTTTACAAGCAGGGGGCGAATATCAATGGCGTCGAGATGGAGAAATTCACCTTTTTAATCCTGAAACAGTATTTAAACTTCAGCATGCAACAAAAGACGGACGCTATGACATCTTTCGTGAATACACCAAAATGGTTGATTCTCAATCTGAATCCCTCGCAACTCTTCGTGGCCTGTTTAAATTCAAAAATCTTGAAAAATCTTCAATTTCTATCGATGAGGTTGAACCTGTTTCGGAAATAATTAAAAGATTTGCGACAGGAGCAATGTCGTATGGTTCAATTTCTAGCGAAGCCCACGAAACTCTCGCAATTGCAATGAACAGAATAGGTGGCAAATCAAATACAGGTGAAGGCGGAGAAGATTCTGAACGTTTCACACCCGATGAAAATGGCGACCTTCGACGTTCAGCAATCAAGCAGGTAGCTTCGGGAAGATTTGGAGTAACGAGCGAATACCTAGTGAATAGCGACGATTTGCAAATAAAAATGGCGCAGGGAGCTAAACCCGGAGAAGGAGGCCAACTACCTGGACACAAGGTTTATCCGTGGATTGCAAAAACACGTCATTCAACACCAGGAGTCGGTTTAATCTCACCCCCACCACATCACGACATTTACTCAATTGAAGACCTTGCTCAACTAATTTACGATCTCAAAAACTCAAACCCAGAGGCGAGAGTGCACGTCAAGTTGGTTGCAGAAGTTGGGGTTGGCACAGTTGCCGCTGGAGTGTCAAAAGGACACGCTGATGTTGTTCTAATTTCAGGACATGACGGTGGTACAGGCGCATCTCCTCTTACCTCAATAAAGCATGCAGGAGCCCCATGGGAACTCGGTTTAGCAGAAACTCAACAAACTCTTTTACTCAATGGTTTAAGAGACAGGATTGTTGTTCAGGTAGATGGTCAACTCAAAACCGGTCGAGATGTCGTTATAGCAGCTCTTCTTGGAGCGGATGAATTTGGTTTTGCGACAGCTCCATTAGTCGTAATGGGTTGCATAATGATGCGTGCCTGTCATTTAGATACCTGTCCTGTTGGTGTGGCCACACAAAACCCAGAACTGCGAAAAAAATTCACTGGAAAACCGGAATTTGTCGTCAATTTTTTTGAATTTATTGCTGAAGAAGTACGAGAAATTCTCGCTGATCTAGGATTCAAAAGCCTTGAAGAAGCTATTGGTCAAGTCGAAATCCTTGATGTGGAAAACGCTATCTCTCATTGGAAAGCTGATGGATTGGACCTCTCACCAATACTTTATGCACCTCCTTTACCTGAAGGGACGCCGAGACGGCAAACCACTTTTCAAGATCATGACTTAGAAGCAGTTCTGGATCGAGAACTTATTGAACAGTCAATTGCATCCTTAGAGGGTAATGGAGAAACAATAATTGATTCTCCAGTGAACAATACTAATCGTTCAGTTGGAACACTTTTGGGTTATGAATTAACTAAACGCCACGGTGGGAATGGCTTACCAGATGAGACAATTTGTGTGAATATGAACGGATCGGCTGGTAATAGTTTCGGAGCTTTTATGCCCTCTGGAATAACTCTGCGATTAGAAGGAGACGCAAACGACTATGTCGGTAAAGGACTCTCAGGAGGGAAAATATATATAAGACCTCACGAAAACGCACCGTTTAACGCAAGCGAGCAAGTAATAGCAGGAAATGTTCTCTTATATGGAGCCACTGCAGGCGAAGCTTTTTTCAGTGGACGAGTTGGGGAAAGATTCTGTGTGAGGAATTCTGGTGCCACTGCAGTAGCAGAAGGAATAGGAGACCACGGATGCGAATACATGACCGGAGGTCATGTTGTTATTCTGGGTGAAACAGGAAGAAATTTTGCTGCTGGAATGTCGGGTGGCACTGCTTTTGTCTATGATTCTAAAAATCAATTTCGTCCAAAAGTCAACCCAGAAATGGTAATTCTAGAAAATGCTAATTCTGATGATTCAGAGTGGCTAAAAACTCTAATTACCAGATATGTGGAAGAAACGAAATCTGTTTTAGCAGATCAACTTCTTAGTGATTGGAATGATTCAGCTAAGCATTTCATTAAAGTAGTTCCAGTCGACTATAAACGTGTCTTAGAAGCTGCAGAAGCCGCAAAAAGTATCGGTAGAGACGAAACAGAAGCAGTCATGACTGCTTCTAGGAAGTAATACAATGGGTGACGCTCGGGGATTTTTAGAACATGATCGTGAAGTACCTGAAAGACGTTCAGTTTCAGTCCGGTTAAATGATTGGAATGAAGTGTATGAAGATTTCTCAGACGATCGTCTTCAAGTTCAAGCAAGCCGATGTATGGACTGCGGGATACCCTTTTGTAACAATGGGTGCCCGCTTGGAAACCTCATCCCTGAATGGAACGATCTTGTCTACAGGGACCAATGGGAAGAGGCTAATAATCGATTACATGAAACAAATAATTTTCCAGAATTTACTGGCCGTCTATGTCCAGCTCCTTGTGAGGGGTCATGCGTTCTTGGAATTAATGAACCTCCGGTTTCCATCAAACAGGTTGAAGTTTCAATAGTTGATAAGGCATGGAAAATGGGATGGGTTAAACCAATAATCCCGCAGATACAAACCGGAAGACGGATTGCTGTGGTCGGTTCTGGGCCTGCTGGATTAGCAGCAGCTCAACAGTTGACACGTGTTGGACATGAAACTGTAGTTTTTGAAAAAGCAGACCGTATAGGTGGACTTTTAAGATATGGGATACCAGAATTTAAACTTGAAAAAAAACATCTTGATCGCCGATTAGCACAAATGGAAATTGAAGGAACAGAGTTTCGTACAAATACAGAAATTGGAATTGATATCTCCGGCGACCAACTGTTGGAAGGTTTTGATGCTGTTGTCTTAGCTGGTGGAGCGACTCAATGGCGCGATCTGCCAATACCGGGACGTGAACTTGAAGGCATCTATCAAGCAATGGAATACCTCCCACAAGCAAATCGAATCCAAGAAGGAGACAAGGTCACTGAATCAATTTCAGCTGAAGGAAAAAAGGTCGTAATAATTGGAGGTGGAGACACAGGTGCTGATTGTCTTGGAACGGCTCTGCGTCAAGGAGCTGAAATTGTACACCAGTTTGAAATAATGCCACGGCCCCCAGAAGAACGCTCTGACTCAAACCCGTGGCCAACTTGGCCATTAATTTACAGAGTTTCATCGGCGCACGAAGAAGGCGGTAAAAGAAGCTTTGCTATTAACACCTCAGAATTTGTAGGTGAAAATGGAAAACTGAAATATCTGAAAACCCACAGGGTTGAACAAGTAATTGAAAATGGAAAAATGTCTTTTGAGGAAATTGAAAACTCTGAAAAAGAAATAGAAGCAGATCTTGTCTTTTTAGCACTTGGTTTTAATGGACCTGAAAAATCACCCATCATTGAACAACTTGGAGTCTCACTAGATCAAAGGGGCAATGTTGATCGGACTGAAACTTATGAGACATCGATTAAGAGGGTGTTCACTTGTGGGGACATGGGTCGTGGACAGTCGTTAATAGTTTGGGCCATAGCTGAAGGAAGAAGTTGTGCTGCAGCGGTAGATCAATTTTTGATGGGAGCAACTGAATTACCACTCTCTGTTACAGCAAAAGAGACGCCGTTAAGTTAGAACGGTTGAGCGTCCAGAAAATCTAAAGCTGCATCAATGAAACCAAAATTCTTCGGTGTTGCGAAGTGATCGACTCCGGGGAGTGTTACAAGTTTTACATCCGGTAGAGCATCTACAAGTTGATCAGGTGGATACACGAAATCATTTTCTCCAACCACAATGAGAGTAGGAGTGGTCAAATTCGAAAGAGTTTCAGCTGAAAATACAGGAGAGTTTTTTCGTCTTATAAAAGCAGCTAAAGCCTCACGATTTGCGTCCGGAGCTTCCGGTAACTGGGCAAAGTATCTAAGTTCAGGATTATCGGCTGAACCTGTTTCTACAGCGTTGGCTATTGCATCACGAAAATTTTGATCTCTTTCAAATAGATTTCTTCCGACTCCTGAAACCACGAGTCGATTGAATCTTTCAGGAGCGGTCGAAGCCAAATGTAAAAGAACAGTTGCCCCCATAGAGAAACCGATAGCGTCAACTGGCGTATTCGGGAAATGAGAGAGAACGTCTTCTTCTAGGTTTTCATATGCACTTGGGTCAGTCGGTTTTTCAGCTGAGCCATGCCCGAGCATATCTATTCCTATTACCATGCGCCCGGCATCTTCGAGTAATGCTGTCCAACCATTTGTAACCCAAGTCGAATTATAAGAGGTTCCAAAACCGTGAACACAAACAACAGGGGGAGAGCTCATCACAGAACCTTACTCGCGAGACTTGTTTGTATAGCGGCTGTTCAACAATTCGTAAAAAGCTGCTGCAGCAATAAAAAGAATTGCTACGACACCTAGAATGTGAAACCGTTCAAAAAATAGAGGCCAGACGAAATCTCTCGGGTATCTCTCTTTTATCTGATCCAGCATGATCAAAATTGACGATAACCCCATGAATAAAAAAGAGGAAAGTAGAAGTATGTAGTCTGGTAAATGTAATCTTGAAGTCAAAAAGAAGAGCAGAGCCACAAATAATGAAATTATTAGCATATTTGGCAGGTTCAAAAGAGAGAAGATGAGAACGGAAACACTGCATAATATTGCGTTAGAGAGTCTAAATTTTTCCACATAGATTCCTTTACTTCCTCTGAAATGTGGTGTTGAAGTTGTTTGTGTGCGATCAGGTAATGAACGAAATGCCAACACTGAGAAAATAAGTACTGAAATTATTGAAACTAGTAGAGCTATCCAGATAGTTTTCTGAGGCTCCCAAGAGAGAGACAAATCCATTGATTCACCTGATGGGGAGTCAATTAGCCATCCGTTAGCAAATCCATTAATTAAGACTGGAGATTCACTAGTTGTATGGTCTGCCCCTTTTAATCTCCACCCATCGCTGAAACTTTGTCCAAGAATAAGCCAAAACGGTTCTTGAATCTCAGAAATTGAAAGATCTACTTTAGTACGTGAGGTTTTAATAGTGGAGACTTCTGGCATTACTCTGACGACGTTCTTTTGTTCGGCGAAAGAATGTGAAGTAAATACCAGCCGGTCGATATTAAATCCTGTTAAAAAACCAGGTTTCGTTCTCAAAGTGTGTTCACCGGGTTTCAGTTTTAGAAGAGAATTATCGCATATTTCCAATTCGAGAACTTCAGAAATAGAGCCGGTAATACTAATGCTTAGAGGTGAGTTGTTGATAGTTAAGAGATCGGTTCGACAACCCGAATTAACGTAATTAGTTGTGTCAGTAGTGAATGGAACACCAGATATTTCCAAGATTCCTAATGGCATTACCTGCGGTAAACCGGAATACCAGTCCATAGTCTTACGATTTGCGACTTCATCGAAGGTTATTGAAATGCTCGTAGCCTCGAAAGGTTTGTTATTAAAACTAATAGTTTCACGGGCGTTGACTTCTTCAGTGATTTTTCCAGGTGTTGAAAGAGAGGAGAAGGGGACACCATCGACGAATAAAGTCATTTTTCGTGGAACTGAATGATTGCCATCTGCTAAATAGGTAATAGTAATGTTTTCAAAAGTTTGTACTTTTTCAGTTTCATAAACAATGGAACTGTTTATCGGATTTCCAATACCAGTCCTCCACGCTGTATCGAAACTCGAGTCAAATGCTGAACGCGGTGAGGAACTCAAATGACCTGCCAATGAACTAGACGCGTCAAGCGAAATTTTTTCTACTCCTACTAGTTGATCGATAAGCGAAGAGTCTGCGTCGGTGGAGAGACGAACATCACCCTTTAGATGAAAATCACGCTCCCAAGGAGTCATAAAGGTCCTTGAAATCATTTCCTCAGGGTCAGAGCGGATTGGGTCAAGAGGGTCAGATCTTTCACGAGAAACTACAAGAACAAATTCTGAACCCACATCTCGTTTAATAGCTTCGACCAGATCAGTCGGCATTTTAATCGACTCTAAAGGTGTAATGTCATTAACTTCGATTGTGGAGAAACCCACACCAGTTACACCCGCGTAATAATCAAGTTCCCCGACATCGGTTTCGAGTATTTCAATATGTAAAGAAGAGGACAATAAGGAATCAAATTTGACTATTTGACCAGGTTCGCTGTGTGAAACTTCATCAAGGTCAATATCGAGATGGTCATTGTCAAAGTGGACTCTAATTTTAGTTATCCAGCGGTTTTGGCCTATTCCATTTACTTGAGCGAACCTTATTTTATCTATAACGATTTTTTCGTCGAAAGATAAATGCAATTCTTCACCAATAACTTTGTTGAAAGCGCCTACAGTCCAAGCGGTTTCAGGAAATGAATCGATTGCATGAAATGGTCGGTCGCCTGCTGTGAAAGTCACAGGATTTCCATAAGACGAAGCAGTTACTTGCATTTCCTTCTGTTGAGAAAAACTAATAGTAGAAGGATGTGAACCTAAAGAATTCAATCGGTGATCGGATAAATCTAAGCGAATAGATTCTTCATCGAGACGTTCCGTGTAACCCTTGGTTTCCCTAATCGTTCCCCAACGTTGACCAGCTTTACGGTTAGTGTCAGTAATCACTATTCGGGTCTCCGAAGTAATCATTGAAATTAACTCATCTGGAGATTCGACATAACTGGCGCTCATAATTACTGGTCTGCCTGGTTCTAGTAATCCCTCAGAAGCACTGTGGACTATGCCTTCAGCATCACCTGAGATGATAATTGGACGTAATGGATCAGCTAAGTGAACTATTTCCACTTGGTTTTCTAACTCAAATACTGCAGAAGGAGGAGGAGTTTCGTGTGATAGAGAGCTAGCAAGTGTGTGCTCGTCCAACATAGGGCGTTCTGGACCTGCAATATTACTTACACGTTCTCCAAATTCAACAGGATTAGAAAAACCTGGAGTGTCGGCTAGCTGACTCCACAATTCTTTAGGTCGTGGAGTTCTAAAACGTTCAAACTGTAAATCTGAACGAACCACGACATCACCAACATTCATTAGTTGGGCCATTGGAGCTAATGAATTCTTGTCGAATCTTCCCTCCTGAATTTCACGATCAAAAGCTACGATCAACTCAGCAGACGGTTCAGTACCGAGAGGTATAAGTTCACGCGATGCATAAGGTCGATCCATTAAACCCGGAAGAAGAGGGTCGCCAGAATTACCCCATCTGTATGCTGAGAAATCAGCTCCTGGGATTTCCAAAACGCGAGTAGAAGATCCTTTGGAATTCAAATAATCGGCGGTTTCATTCCAGTATTCGGGTATTTCTTCAGGTCTTTGAACGGTTTCTCCCAGAAGATTACCGGTCCACAAGGGGGAGAGATTACCAATAATTAGAAGTGAAATAAGAATGGTCGCAAAATGTTCAAGTCGAGGTCTGAGGGAAGTTAAAGCGGCTATACCCGCACCAAGAAAAAGTGCAACTGACAGTAAGAGAAGTGGTAAAACTCTTGGAGTGCTTCTAAGTGCTAGCCCTGAATCGCTTAAAGTCCATTCGCGAAATATTTGTCCAAGAATTGATGGAGAATCGTACGGGTGAGATCCGATTGCAATGAGCATTGATATGAACATCAAAGCAAGTAGATGACCGCGATATCGGAACTTTACGAAAGCAGAAATAAGAAGGGCCAACAGAGGAAGAGCGAAAGAAAGCGGTAATGCCCATCGGGTATAGATAGTCGAAGGTTCTATCCATGCACCAACGCGACCCTGTCCATAGAAATACCAGTAACCGAGACCACGGAAAAGTTCTGGTGCAGTAGCGGCGTCCGATACAACACGGTAATTCTCAGTCAAACGTAATGTCGGGAGACCATATTGGGCTTGAATAGAGAGCGCAGCCATCCACCAAATACCGGTTGCTATAAAAGCAGTTCCGATTTTAAGAGCCGTTATTCTGACTTCTTGCCAGCTCGCCGATTTATCCAAAGCAGACCAAAGAAGCCAAATAAATGGGCCAAGACCAACTAGAAGAAGGGAGCTGGCATTAACACCACCTATTGTGAGCGTTGCCAATCCGAAAAGTGCAGGATGCCTCCACCCGGGTGTACGGAGGGAACGAACGGTTAAAGCCATTAACCAGGGGAGACCCGCCCAAGGTAGAAGTATTACGGAATGACGATCTACATAGTTTAGAAGATAGGGGCTGAGCATGTAGGAGAGTGAAGCTACGAGTACAGCTCCTCCTTTCCAACTGAGAGTTTTAAGAAACCAGCGAACACCTAGACCGGCGGCAAGAATGATTGAACCAAGCCACAAGCGTTGAACTATCCAATCAGGTATTGAAAGTAAATCCCCAAGGGCGAAAAATGGTCCTATTGGCCATAGATAACCTATGTTTTGATGAGTTACTGTCCCGAAAGCCAACTCGGGTTGCCACATGTAAGCGGCTCGTTCAAGGAGGCGAAATGGATCTAGGTATAAATACGCTTTTGTGTCAGCAGCAACACGACCCGGATCATTTAAAAATAAGGGTAAATAGGAAATAATAATCAGCGAACACACTTGAGTTCGGTCACGCAAGAAAAGTTTAATTTTGTTAGGCATTATTTTTCTTTGTTGAAGCCAGTACCCGGAATGACTCAGTAGCGGCTTTTTCCCATGTGAAACGTGAAGACCACTGAAGAGCAGATTCACCAAGCGAGATTGCGTTATCACGAGAAGAAAGAAGTGAGATCAGATGTTCTTCATATTCTTCATCATTGTCGAACAGGTAGCCAGATACTCCGTGTGAAACAGCATCAGCATGGCCGGGAATATTTGAAGCAACACTCACAGTCCCACAACGCGCACCTTCAGTTAGAGTCATTCCCCAGCCTTCGCTCAAAGAAGCGCTGCTAACAACCCATGCTCTTTGATAAGTTTCGATTAAATCCTTTTCAGCAACTCGCCCTTTTAATAAAATCCAATTGCTATCAGGTAAGGAGGAGATAATTGTACGTAGATTCGATTGATCAGGCCCTTCACCAATTATCTCGAGTTTCACATTAGGAATTACAGTTCGAACATTATTGACAGCCTTAATAACACGATCTATTTGTTTGTAAGGAGAGAGTCGTCCAGCTACCACCACAAGAGGGTCTTCAGATTTATTGCCAGATGAATGAAAACTAGGTGAAACACCTGGTTCGACAACGTGAATATTTTCTTGATTTAATCTAAGCACTGAAGACAACTCAGAGCGAGAAGATTCAGACAGAGTCACTATTGGGGTTGAACGATAGAAATTCGGGTAGATCTTTCGCTCGAGGAACCGTCCTAAACCGGCTAAAGGTTTTGGGAGTGCAATATTCCAAAGTGGGCCGTGTTGATGGTGAAGGAAAGCCATATTTGGACCCCTTGTCAACAGGGGAGTCATAAACGGCACACCATTCCAAATTTCAACAAGAGCATCAAATTTTCCCAACCGTCGAAGAAGAACATCGGTTGGCGCGCTTGCAAAAACTCCGAATCGTCCACCTGAGCGAATAGACGTGTAACCGCTTCGTGGAATCGACTTACTGGAGTTTTCTACTGCGGAGGTTCGAAAGGTAATGTTTAGGCCTTTTGATGCCCAAATTTCGGCAATATTATGTGAATGAACTTCTGATCCACCAGCATCTGCGTCCTCAAGGTCGCGCCATTGAAGAATTAGAACTTTATCTATTTCCGATTTATCAATAAGGGAGTCTAAATTTCCTTCTGGTAAACGGTTTAAACTCATAGAAGAATCGTAGTTGCTTTCAGTCAAAGTCGAGTTCAACAGCAAATAAGTGGCAGAATTATCCAAATGCTTT
>Ga0206683_10000990_pt1 | contig 19999 bp, 23 predicted proteins | sample M280m12015metaG_FD_155483 | JGI IMG/M metagenome (GOLD analysis project Ga0206683, IMG submission 155483) | Ammonia-oxidizing marine archaeal communities from Monterey Bay, California, United States - M2 80m 12015 | ecosystem: Environmental > Aquatic > Marine > Intertidal zone | place: USA...
CACAGCAGAGGAGGGCTAATGCCTGACATAACAGAAATAGATATGTATGACTTACAGAAACTCTGTAGACAATACGGTTTAGACATAGATGTGCTGAACGCTGACCTTTGGGATTTGCGAAAAGAGTTGCGTTGGGCAGGATGCGAGGAGGTGGACTGATGTCTATTGAAGATGACCTTAAGTTTCATTCTCTTAACACCCCTGAGGGTGACGCATTGTATAACGAGATGTACGGCTATTACCGTTGCGGGATTTGCAACAGGAGAACAAGCCGTCATCCGTCTGTGCGTAGTCGAGATGGGGTGAAGATATGTCGGAAATGTTAGAGACAACAGTATTCAGAGCATCCAGTGACCGCAAGGTTGCACCTTACGGACGTAGGAAGGGTAAATCCCCTAATGGGATGACACCACTTAAGAATAGTTTCGGTCTGCCAGCAGGCAAAGACTTTTCTTGTCTGGGAGCAACCGAATGGTGTCTAAGCAATTGTTACGCTGGGAAACTGGAGAAACTGTTTCCTAATGTACGCAAGTTGTTGTTGCACAATTGGGATGTGTATCAGGAAAACAAACAGTCTTGGTTGATGTTGCAAGAGAAACTGCGCCCAATGTTGGAAGAGTTTGTAGCAGAATGCTCTAAACGTGAGGTTGAGCCTGTGTTCAGATGGTTTTGGGATGGTGACATACCTAACCGTAACTTTGCTAAAGCGATACGTAACTTGGCGTGGGAGTATCCGAACGTCAGGTTCTGGGCGTACACCAGAAACTTTGATGCGGTTAATGATGTGATAGGTCCGCTTAATTTCATTCTGTATTTGAGTGTGGATGATGGGAATTTGGTGAACGCATTTCTTGCGAAGAAACGATACCCCGAAGTTAAGTTGGCGTTTTGTGCTGACACTTGGGATGAAACAGAGAGTCTCGCTAACCAGTTTTATGGTGAGCGTATAGGTCCCCGTTGCCCTGAACTGACCGGCAAGTTGCCGTTAATAGTTTGGGACACGGAGAAAGAAGGTCACGGTGCGTGTGTTGAATGCAACATGTGTATCGATGGCGTAAACAACGTGAGGTTTGCCTCACAGAAAGGGTAAGTATGATTACCAAACAAATGGTGATCAACGCTATTGATGAGGGTCTCATTGATGGTGATGGTCACAGTATCATGGATGCTCAGTATTATTTAGAGCATGGATTCGACTGCGATAGTCTGGTTACAGAATTTGAGTCAGACACTAGCAGTCCTAAGTCCACCATCTTTAAGGATGGTGTACCACAAGAGAAAGTTGAAGGGATTTGGTCTCTTGATTTTCATTGTTGGGTAGCGGGTCAGTGTGGACTGGCACGTGGTATCGACTACGCCGAGCAGTATGGGCGTGGGTCACAGGCGCAGGCTATTGCAGGTGCGCTTAGTAAGTGGGCTAAACAAAAGGAGATTGTATGAACACTGCTCATGAAATAATGGAAAACGTGGGGGCGTTATTCGATGTCGATTATGCTCCTGCCGGTTTCCAAGTCAACGGGTTTTACACCCGTACACCTTTGGTAGAGGGTAAGCCTATGTACAAGTGGGTTAATCGTTTATCAGATGATAATGAGTGTATACCGTTGGCTATACATAAGAGTAGTTATCCAGAAGTGGATGGCTACAAACATTTAGCGGACATGGCAGAGTTCATGTTCCCATTATCCAGTAAGGAATGCACACTCTTTGGTAACGGTGAACGTGTACTTTTAGTGCAACAACTCACGGACCCAGTGGATTTAGGTGATGGTGATACCATCCAGTCTAATATTATTTGGGTCAGTTCCCTTAATGGGTCTTGGTCTACCAAAGTGTATGACATGACTGAACGGTTCTTTTGTCGGAACCAGTTAATTGGTCTGCCTCTTATCAGTGTGCGTCACACCACTAACCATGACAATCTGCTTTCTATGAGAGTGGAAATATTGGAAGGTGCAAAGGCTCGGGCTGACGCTTGGACTGTTCAGGCACGGGAGTGGAAGGATCAGGAGATGATTGACAGAGAGTTTTTTGATATGGTCAGTTATCTGATGCCTATACCTGAGTATGACAACACTAATGATTTGGTTCGAGACAGAATCAAAATGAAACGTAACGATATCCTTAACCGTTGGTATAAAGAGCGTGATGCTTTTCCTACTTCTACGGAGCCGAAAGTTGCTAACAAGTGGTGTGCTTACAATGCGTTTCAAGGAGCCGAGCAGCATTACATTAATGCTAAAGGTCGTGGTCATAACTGGTCACGTGATCGTGCGTTGGTTAAGGCTATCGATGGTAAAACACCGTTGGCTACTCAAGCGTTCAACTATTTAAGGGGGTGAATGATGAGTAGAAATCACAGAGAAGCAACAGCAACGATATTAGTAACAATAGAATACGATGTTGAGCAAACATTTGACACTGGTGTCTCTATACATGATATGCGTGACAACTGGGATGAATGGATAGAACTACCAGAAGGTTGCATGCCTAAACAATGGGAGTACATAGAGGTAGATATATCCAAGATTGAATGTGAAGGGGAAGAATGGTATAGATGGTAACTAAACTATTACTAGTCGGTGCTTTGGGATTCATAGGGTCTTGTTACCCTGTCGCTTCCACTGACAGAGTTCAAATACCTGTCATCACAGTGCCTACTTCAACAACAATGGTGTGGGAAGAAACATCCTACGCTAAACACGTTGCGTCTAAACCTATAGTGGAGTGTCCTGCATACGGTTCGTGTGACATACCGGAACATGAGTACATCGCTCACCTTCCCACATTGCATGAACTGGTGCGGTACTACTTTGAACCTGAGGATGTGCCTCTGATGTTACGAATCGCTTTCTGCGAGTCGTCCGCTAAACCAAATGACAAATGGTCAAAGGCTATCAACAAGTCCAGTGGGGCTACGGGCTGGTTTCAGCACATGCCTGACTGGTGGGAAGAAAGAAGTTTTAAGGCTGGGTTCAGTGGCTGGTTGGCTGTTGAACCACGCGCTAATGTTGGCGTTGCCTCATATCTATTCTATAATATAGATAGTAATAAAAAGTGGGGCGGTGCATCCCACTGGTATCCAAGTAAATCATGTTGGGAGGAATAACATGGGAATACCACCTACAGGTTTGATTGAGACTCTCACACGGGAAGAGTATCTTCGTTACCGTGAAGAGGATCGTCAAAAACAGAAAGTCTTTGCCAAAGGGGTAAAGCAAATATACAAGGAGGCAGAAGCCTATGAGTAAAACAATCGAAACATTCCCATCTGGGAGCAAGTCAACTAGACCACTATACAATTGGGAAGATTGGGAAGATGGACAAATTCACGAACTTGTTTCTTCTAAACACAGTCCTGATTATGATTTTGATGTTCCAGTCGAAAGCATGAGGGCTATGGCATATACTTATGCTGGTAAGAAGGGTTTAGTTGTACGTACCGCTAAAACAGAAGTGGGTATAGCATTACAATTTTCACCTTTGGTGGATCCACTTGAACCAGATGCGTTTTTTCCATTTGACCCACCTACTAAATATATTGATGGTCGTATAGTCCGTGGTTAAACTGACAGACCATGATGGTAACTTACATGATCTTGTTCCTGTTGTGACAATCGACTGGGGGTACAACCCCGGAGAGTTTGATTGGGCTACAATAGTTAAACACGAAATAATTGCTTTAAACTCTGTGTTGAACAACAAACAAGGTGTGCTAGACACACTGAATAATATACATTCTGCCGAAAAAGCAGACGATTTTATCAGATGATAACAATTTGGGGGACGGGGTACTACCCCTCCTTGTGCCTCGTCCCCTCTAAACAAAGGAGAAACTATGTCAGAAGACAACGAAACAACAGAGATGGATATAGGACAGTTCGCTGCTTCTATATCGGTTATACAAAACAAACTAATAGGAGACTTACTGCATGATGTAGGGCATATATGTCATAAATATATGAATGAGTTTGCTAATCTGTTAGAGGGGTTTGAGCATGTCCCACAACCGGAACACCCTGAAAACGAAAAAATTAACACAAACTTAATATTAATTGACGGCGATAAGGAGTAATTTGTTGTAGCCTCCCATATGAACATATGAAATATGAACAAGTGACCGTCACGAAGTGACGGTAACATATGCATATGTTCATATGGTGCTTGACACACGATTAAACCCAAACTAGGATGGATACCATGCAACCTACCAAACCACCAGAAGACGCAATCATACTCAGACAATCATGGCTAGGTGATCTTGCCATGTGTCCTGAGAGAGCCAGACAGATCCGTGAAGGCGTTGCCATAGGCACCGACTCATCCAACACTGTGTTAGGCTCCGCAGTTCACTACGGGATAGAACAATGCCTTATAGACAAAATGGACACAGGTACGCCCTTGTCCCGAGTAGATACACTTTCTGCCTCTATGGAATACTGGCAGAAACACGTTCAAGACATCGTCCGGTTCAACCACAAACAAGGCGAACCAGAACAAATTATTGAAGCCAACACCAACGTATGGTGGGATGAAGTAATGCCAGACATACAACCAGCAGCAGTCGAATACGAATTTTGTTTACCTCTCGTCCCCCAACACACACCAGAAATCTGGTTAAAAGGAACCATCGACTGCATACAAGAAGCACCCCTACCTATAGTCGATTGGAAAAATCCGGGGCGTAAACCACATGCAGAATGGGAAAAGAAACGCTGGTCAGTTCAAGCAGCCGCATACACATGGGCAGTGCAAGCAATGGAACCACAAGGTTTCGGACAAGCACAAAACTTTGAATTCGTGTACCTCGTCAAAGGTACAGTACACAGAACATACTTAGAACTTGGACCGGCGGATTGGGCAGGACTGGTTGCGCTTGCTCACTCCGCTGGAACACAAATAGCCGCTAACCTACCAGAGTGGTCACTCCAAATGAGTGGCTGGCACTGTTCACCAAAGTGGTGTCCTGCATGGAATTCCTGTAGGGGTAGGTATGCGGGTCCAGACCCTTGGGCTCAACTGTAGGAGGTAAAAATGGGTGAACAAGACATACGGATATCTATCTCACGTAGAAGCGTGGCACAGGTAGCACCGTACGAATCAGAGGAGGCTTCCGCTAGTGTGGAAATCTCACTTGCTGCTGACACATCTGCTGAAGATGTGATAGCACAACTCAAAGGCTGGGGTGATCGTATCGCCACAGCAAACTTTGAAGCACTCGGCATTGGTTACGAGATAGACGAGGTGGCTGTTAGACGGCTGCAAAAAAGCGTTCCCGAGAACAACCAGAGTCCTGCCGTGGCTCCCGCCCCGAAACCGGCAGCAGCCGCTCCAACCAAGAGTGCGCCCGCTGACGACAACGTATGGCGAGACATAATGGACAACTCAGACAACTGGTTTGTCAACTGGGAAGACATACTCAGCGGTGTAGAAAGCAACGCTAAACGTCCCGCCTATCGCAAAAAGGGACCTAACGGTACAGGAGTTTGGTTAGTCAACCAAGACAATGAAAACTCTGCGGCATTCCCAGACTGGTTTGTTTGCCCTAAGACAGGTAAAGGTTCCCAAGAACTCCTCGAAATAGGTAGACAAATCAAACAAAAATCCTTCGCTAAGTAGGGGGGGAGCATGGCGGTACTTCACTCAAAAGAAGAAATCGCTCGTCTACTTGCTGAAGCACAACAAGAAGCGAACGACGACACTTCCGAAGAGATAGAAGATACGTCACCTCAAAGACCTAAACGTTTCCCACTCTCATCCACTGTAGTCGAGAGTCTCGTCGGGTTCATAAGGAACCCAACGGAACGTTGGTACCTTGGGTTTCCAGAATTTGATCTGGCGACCCGAGGTATAGGTCGAGGTGAAGTCATGATGGTAATCGGACGTAGCCACACAGGTAAAAGTCAAATACTTTTAAACTCCATAGTGTGGAACCTGATCAACCAACACGACTCACACACCGTAATCTTTTCCTTAGACGAACCAAGAGAACTAGTTTTAATGAAACTGTTCTGTTTACTTAAAGGACGCTCATCAGAAGAAGTCGAAGACGCAATCAAAGACGGAGACAAAGACACACTCTCCGACCTTGAACGTGCCGCAACACAAGAACTCTCTCGTGTAGCCATCGTGGACGAAGCGATAAACCTGACAGAAATGAGTCGGGTGTTAGAAGAAGCCAGAGCATGGTGGGGTGTAGAACCCTCATTCTGCATGATCGACTACCTAGAATTACTTCCGGGTGGTGACGCAGACGCAGCAGGTGTCACCGGTAAAGCACAAGCGGTGAAACGATGGGCGAAAGAAGAACGAGTCCCAATAGGACTCGTACACCAAGCAGGAAGAGGCAGCGCAGACCCCGGAAAAGCAGCAGGATTATACGGAGGTAGATACGGAGGGGAACAAGAAGCAATCTTTGTTCTAGAAGTATACAGAAAGAAAGACAGAACAGACCTGTCCGACTGGGAAACCCTCTACCACGCCAACTCCGTTAACATGAACCTGTGTAAAAACAAACGCACAGCGAAACTGTTAGACCAAACATATTACATGGACCCAATAGCAGGGCATGTACACCAATACCACGAGAACCTCATACCAGAGGCAAGACGATGAACTGTTGGCACTGCAACACTAAACTCATATGGGGTGGAGACCATGACCTAGACGACGATCTCAGACCAGCAATCATGGACGGATCATACTCAATGGTCACCAACTTGAGTTGCCCCAAATGTGACTCTTACGTAGAGGTTTACATATGAACGAAGAAACAATACAAGGCTTCGCAGACCTGTTCCAAGGGGGGAAGATAGCCAAATCACACAAAGATGGCTACTTCGCTCCTATGGAGGCAACAGATGGCACACATTTCGATGCCACAGGGGACGTGTTTCTAAGGGCTGTGAAGGCTCACCTCACAGAAGACGACGCAGGCATAGGGGTTTACCCTCTCATCGCCTTAGAAGACCCCACAGACGGCTCTCACAGCCTTGTAGTTCATTGGGGTTGCGTCGATTGGGACGATGGAATGGCAGAATCCTATAAACATGCGAAAAACGTGTACACATTATTGAAACAATTAGACATCAAATCGTGGATAGAAACATCCAGATCAAAAGGACACCACCTGTGGGTATTCTTTAACCGACCACAACCAGCACGCATAGTCCGAGAAGGACTAATAGGAGCATGCAACATAGTTGATGCACCCATAAAAGAAGTTAACCCTAAACAAACAGAACTAACAGGAAAAGGATTCGGTAACGGGCTACGACTACCATACCCACACAATCATGAAGCAGGCAGACAAGAAATGGACAACCCCGAAGTATCCTTCTCCATGGTACCAGTACGAGTCTTCGTGGAAGAAGCACTACCAACCAAAGTCACTACTGAACAATGGGAAAACGTACACGTCCTATACAAACAAGCAGAACCCACACCAGTAAGAAGACAATCGTACAGTTACACAGGGCGACGGTTAACAGGAATGGCAGAAGCAATCAGACGCAACGGTCCACGCAAAACAGCAGACAAACCGCATGGTGACAGATCGTCCACCCTATTCGGGTTGGCATGTGCCATGATAAGACAAGGCTACACCGACGGGGACATAATGACTGAGTTAACTTCAGCCGATGAAGAATGGGGCGGAAAGTTTGCTTTACGCCACGACGGTGAACAAAGGTTACGCCGACTAATAGACACCGCACACACAGATGCATGGAAAGACCGTGAAAAGTATAACACTAAAAATAGAACGTAGACCCAAAGCCAAAGCAAGACCAAGGCACAACAAAAAAGGGCAAGTGTTCACACCCAAAGCAACACTAGACGAAGAGAAAGCAATACGCATAGCATGGGAAGAAGCAAAGTTAGACACACTGGAAGGACCAGTGGAAGTATCGTTAACTTACACCCCAGAATGTAGTATAATAACTGTACAGGAATCCCCACATGACGCTACAACCCTGAGAGGCGACATAGACAACTATGTTAAACTCACATTAGATGCACTCAACGGAACAGCATGGATAGACGACAAACAAGTAGTACGAATAAACGCAGTGAAAGTAAACAAAATTGATCCTGATTGAATTAGAAAAATGGGAATACGAATGGGCATCCCACGTAGGGATACGCAGATTCACAGAAAACTGGGAGAAACAAGACGCAGCCCACTACAAACGTGAACGAATGGAAGACGACAGAACAGCACAAGTCGCAGCAGCAATAGGGGAACTAGCAGTAGCACGAGTAACCAACCAGTACTGGGGAGGACACGTCTGGGCAGGCAACCGACACGAAGAGAACAGGTCACGGGCAGACGTAGGACACAACATAGAAGTAAGAAGAGTTAGAACATCTAACAACGCAGCCGTAAGAAGAAGGCAACTAGGACAAGGACTGATCCTGTTTGTGGTACGACCAGTACCACCCGAATTCAGAGAAGTAGAAATGCTCGGGTGGATAAACCACGACGAAGCATGGGAACTCGGAGAACCTTCAGGTTATGACAGTGACAACACTAAAGTAATTGCTGAAAAGTTCCTCCACGAAGTGACGGAATGGCAAAAAAGCGAGACATCTCTTACGACCCAAACTCTTTAGCATGGATGGCATCAGCAGGATTACCTAACGTAATCGGCTGTACCTCAGACGTGCGTCCCCTAACCCACATCCAAGCATTAATGGAAGAAATTCCCGGCGGACCCAGCGCTCTACCACCATTAGAAGAAACACTTCTGCTTAAAGAAACACTCGCAGAAGCATTCGAACATCTCACACCAGAAGACAGATGGATAGCCGAAAGACTCCTAATAGAAGGCTTATCATTACGCAAAACAGGAGCAGTGCTAGGCATACCTAAAACGACACTCGCCCGCAGACGTGACAAAATATGTTTACGACTAGTAGACGTACTAGTAGACTCACCAGTAGTCAGAGAATGGATGCGTAACTAGTAGTTATCCTCAGATAAATCATAGTCATCAGGCAACACGATAAGAGACTGTTTAATAATACCCATCAAAGATGTAGCCCACACAGCCCAAGAGTAAGTGGCATCATCAATACCGTCAACGCCAGCGTGAAACGCAGCCAACAAAAACTCTGCCTCCTCCTCACTGAACACAAGAAGTAAACCAAGGATCCTGTCACTCGTCCATTTAGCATGAGTACCATCTTCGACATCAAATATATTCGCAGTTACTTGCAACTCGTCATATATTTCTTTTTCAATAGTCCGCCCTTCACTCTCAATGAATTTATTCCACGCCACATCAAGAGCGGACTCTTCCATTATTATTTCGCTACTTTATCTTTAACGATAGTCTTAAGAACAGACACGGCTGCTGCCATACCAGCAATACCCGCACCTTTCGCTGACGACAAGTCAGCAACAACGAAAACACCAAGGAACGCTTGAGCGAAAGTCCACCCAGCACGCTCTAATACATCAAACATGTTCTTCAAATTTTTTCCTTTATTAGATTAATATCTCGGACGACGAGGCTTTTTTTTACCAGCCATTAATCGTTCTCATCGAACTTGGCTCGCATCCCGTTACTCATCCGTAACATAGCGTCCCCAGTAAGAGAACCCTGATTACCCCCACGACGAACAGAGTCAACTAAGACCTTGCCCGCAGTAGGCACCCTAGGGGATTTTCCATCCAATTTATGTGGCATAATAACCTACTTTCGTTAATGATCTCTATGAAAAGGAAGACCACCATAAGCAGCGTTCCCTAATTTAGTGTTGCGCAAAAACTTTGCGGCTTTCTTAGCCTTCTGACTCATATCCCACATGTTAAATGAAGATGTAGAGTTGTAAGGCTGTTCATCTTGTGAACCAAACGTTTCTTCAAACGTTCCATATCCTTTACCTTTTGGCATAATATATCCTTATTGTATAAACAGGCAGCCGAACGTTTCACCGTTCACCACACCCGTAACCTTCAAAAAACCTTGTGTCTTCTGAAACTCTCTAATAGCATCACCAGTTTTTTTACCGTAAACCCCATCCACAGGACCCGGATTGAAACCACGCTCCGCTAACTTTCCCTGCACCAAACGCACAGGTAAACCACGACTACGAGAAGGACGAGACAAAGGAGTCTTCTTAACCTGCTCGTGTAAATCTTTAAAGAACTGTATGATAGCAGCCCAATCAATAGCATCAGGAGCCTCAACGATACTCATACCATTCTCAACCCAGTCACCCAACCAGTCACCCGGACACGTCGTGTAACCTGCTTTCGCTTTCTTACGGTGGGTAGAAACCCACAAACCCTTACCAAAATGGTACTCAGCGGCATCAACAACTGTTTGTAAAGAACGTAAAGCAGCGTCACTAGGCTTGTGAAAACCCCAACCAGTGAAACACACACTAATGGAACGACTGTTCCAACCCTTAGTACCAGCGCCACGACTCTCCCAGCCGCGCCCCTCAAAAATAGTACCAGTCTCATCAACAAGCCAGTTGTAGCCAACACCATCCCAGCCTTTACCCATATGATGGCGTTCAAAAGCCTTAACAGCCGCTGACCCTTTAGGTCCGTTTTCTACACCAGAATGGTGTATAACAACGCCAGTAACACGAGAACGGTTCAACTTGTCGAACTTTCCCTTAGGGGGAGGTTTCGCTCCCCAATCATCTCTCGATAAGTGTTTCATAACTATCAGCCCTTTCTGTCCCGACTATTGAAAAGTCCTACGATAAGATGATCTATCAGAACCTTCTCTAGACATACCGCCACGTGAATAATAGTTTAATGCACCCTGCTCACGATCTAATTGATACTGTTTGTAACGCAAATACTCTTTATAATTCTCTTGCCTTTGAGGAGTATTACGACGCAAACTCAAACCAGCCATAGAAGAAAACATAGTTTCAAAAAACTTTTGCTGATATTTTGCTTCCGAAGGAACCATTCGACGTAATGTACCCAAAGCAGGTAAAGAATTAAGAACAATATATTGAATATGATCAGCCATCATCCACTCACCATCATCACTTTTCTCTGCCCATCCTATGGATGCTAAAGCAGGCATAAGCCCCGGAAGACCACGCAACGGTTGAGGAGTAGAAATTTTTTCCCCACTCATAGGAACCCCAGAAGCCAACTTCTTTCCAAAAGCCACCTCAATAGGAGTCTTAATAATAGGAGTAGCCTGCCATGCTAAATTTTGCAACATGGTTTCCACACCAAACAAAGGATTACCTATCTCACCCTCAGTTCTAGCCAACGGATCAAACTTAAACAAATCTTGAAAAGGAAGATCAGGAACAGAATAAACTCTAGAACCAGCAAACTCGAAAGGCATCCTAATACCAAAAGGTTGTAACAAATAATCAGGAACAACCCCGTCATCCCCCGTACCCCACTCAAGGTTACGTTTAGCATTCATCACAGCATTGTATTTAGCAGGATGCTTACCTAACATTTGGAACTGATAAGGAACATTTTTTCTTGTCCACGTATAAAATGGCATAGCCCTAGACCAAAACTTTTTTTCAACCTCAGTCAAATCAGAATAATCAAACTGGGTTTTAGCGATACGAGCCAACGCATCATTAAAATCTCCACCCCATCGCATCGAGTCCAACCCAACACCCAAACGAATAATGTCTTCAGCCTGCATATTAGCAGAACGAACCATTTGATAATAAACAAAATTAGAACTTAAAGGTGACATACTCGTAGCAGCCATCTCCGCTGCTCTAGCCTTATCCGCACCAACCATGACCTGTCCACGAGCCAAATTCTTTAAACCACTAGGCTTGCTTTGTCTCCATCCTGCACCTCCAAGAGGTATATCAACCGACACAGTAGCCTGACCGCCACCTCTAACACCACGCTCCAGTAAACCAACATAATTTCTCATATACTCAGTGCCTTCCTTCTGAGCGACACTACGAGCCGCTTCCAAGAAAGACATCCCTTGATCACTTGCATGATTAGCAATTCTTTTAGTTGTATTCATCGAATCAAAAATAGATTTAGGATTAACACCATCCAACCAAGCATTAAAGAAAGCACCAAAAATGTTTCTCATAACGAACCCCGGAGTGGAAATCATTCCAGCCTTTAAAAAGTTTTGCAACGTATCGAATGCTTTCAATAAGCCTTCCACCTCTACAGGTGAGTTCATTCTTTGAAACGCTTCAGCAGCAGCGATCATACCCTCATCTAAATCTTTGTTCCCTGAAGCCAACCTCCAAGGACCCCAATTGGTTGTACCATCCAACATTGTGTCAATGAAAGTATTAACCATTTTCTTATCAATAACTGCTTCTGGTCCCGGTGTTTTAAAGAAAGCATTCCATCCTTCATCCCAACCAGTAGCAACGCTGTCATCAACCCGAGGAGGTTTAAACTCAGGTATATCCGCACCCGTAGCACGCAACTTTCCTATACCACGTTGAAAACTTGTCAAATTAATGTAAGACGCTGCTTCTCTTGCTAATGATTGTGCTTCTAGTTCCGCTACAAGAGCCATCTGGTCAAGCATCTCTGCTTCACGTAGCATTGCTTCAGGTCCACCTTCTGGAAATTCCATAGCCGCTCTAGGACCTTTTTTGAATGGATACTTTTTAAAATCAGCGGAATAACCGGGACGGTTGGGTTTTATTGCATCAAAATAATACTGTTCTAAACCACGCCACAGGTCGTTTCCATGCATGCCATGCCCTGAAAGATTTTGCAAAGCCCCTTCTAATGCCCGCTGAGTAACATCATCTATTTCTCCTGTAGCAGGATCAAGAGATTGTTGTCCAATTATTCCTGTTTGAAGTTCACGTTCAGCATTTCGTGCTTGCAGTAAACTATCCGCAGAAAACTCCCCCAACTGTCCTTCTCCAGTCACATTAGGTTCGGCTACAATCTTCTGCACAAAATCTGCATCTTCAGAAGCAGGCAACAAACCTTGACGAATCTTTCGTGTCGTCTGAGCAACAGAATCGTCACCATACAAAGTTTGCCAGTTGGCACGTAACGAAACAGCCTGATCCCTGTAAGTAGTAGCCTCATCAAACAATAGGTTTGCGTTAGTCGTAGTCTCTTCAATAGCCGTGGCTATTTCTTCATCCGTAGCATCCGAAACTCTGTATCTAAGAGATGCCCTGTTTGCTTGCCTCACATCAGGATCTAAAAGTCCTTTTAAAAGATTTGTTTCGTGCGCTTGCCCTATCGCATCAGAAGCCTGCCTTAGCAACTGTCTGGATTGTGCAACATCTATTTTACCGGATATGCCAATCCCAATAAAATCGTTATGTTCTAACTCTATACTTCCTTTTGAAGCAGTCTTATAATAATCTTCCCATTTTTGAAAATGACCCCCCCTATTAGGAGACAGGTCAGTGGGTGCTAAACTTTTAGTACCTTTAGCAAAACCTGCTTCGATAGTGTCTTCTATACTTTTCAACATAGCAACTGTTTCATCCGACAATTTCAATTGTCTTGCTTTTGCTGCTATGATAGGCAACTGCCCCGGATAAGCAGGCGCATATTCTATACCTGTCATGCTAGCCTGATAAGGATCATCCATAACAGACAATGCGCTCTCTCCGGGACTGTCTTGAGGGTCCATCCCACGGGAAGGATGAGTGTACCTTTTTCTGAAAGAAGAAGGATTTTCACGCCCTCCAGCGTAAGCAAAACTGTCATCAAAAATTCTTCCCATAGCGCGACTCGAATTTTGAATATCTTCCATAAGAGTCACAGGAGTAGATTTACGTTTCAATGCTGCTTTAGGATTAATCAACAGTTCTGCTTCAGGTTGACCAAAAGCGTTACGCCACCCTCCACGTGCATCAACCGCAAATACAACATCTTTTTTGTTTACAGTAAACGCTTTATACCCTGAACTGTATGGATCCATATCGGGGCGTAAGTGACCCGCAGTAACTCCCGATTGGTAAGGATCGTATGCAGGATTCAGACTGTAAGACGGTCCTTTCTGCAACTCGCCGTAACCATAAACTGTTATTTTGTCATCTAAAGGCTCTAACGCTTCAACAGTCAACCGTTTCAATTCTTTACGTACTGTGCCTAACATTTTTTTAAGTTGACGCACTTCAGTAGTAGTTAAAGTAGCACGAAGACCCGCATCAACATCTATTTGACCTTTTAGTCCTTTTTTAGCATTAACATGTGCCATAACTTTTTGTAAAGTAGGATCAACATTCCACAATTTGCTTGAAGCCGCTGGCATCGGAACTAGTGCTTTTTTCGCTGTCATACCTGTCAAAAAAGAAAGACCTAATAAATCTTCCAAAGTGAAATTTTTAACAGCCTCATCCACTAAACGTTTATCAACAGGTTCTAAAAATTGAAATTTAGTGTTTACTAAACCCTCTTTCCAAAAAGCGCCATCCATACCCATGATTGCTCTTAACAACATTGTGTCACCCATTTGTCTTTCATGGACGATTCTGTGCAACATAATATTTACAGCATCATTTTGAGTAGCCTTCAATCCATTAAAAGTTTTACCCGCTTGTCTAGCGCCATCATCCCAATATTGGATAAGAGTCGGAGTGACAGGCATAGCACGATTAGTTAAAGACTCACCAACTATTCTGATACGAGGAGCCAACTCATTTATTTGAGGCATAACTCTAGTACCCATATTGAAACGAAGCAGTTCCATTTCTGTAGCCAAATCGTTTGACCTAACTAAAAGATCATCAACCTCAGAACTAACCTTCCCACCAAGCAACATCTCTTCATTTAATCTATTTGCTATCACAGTGAGTTCATCACTGATCTGTTCTATCCGACCAACATAAGCAATTTGCAAATCAAACGCTTCTCTCAACGCCTTGAGTTCCTCGCGTGTTTGTGGAATTTTAGCCCTTAAAGATTCTTTAGCCCAGTTAGGATCAACAGCAAACACAAGTTCATTATTATCTATCCTAAATAACTGAGGCGCACTATCAGCAACTTTTTCAGCATCAGCACGAGTAACCTTATTAGTATTGGTTGCTGGTACAGTATCATCAATAGTCACGGAAGTTTTAAGTCTTCTAAGCCCCCTACCTGCTATATGAGTACCCTCTAAACCACCCCTAGCCTTTTTCACATACATCGCTAATAACTGTTCTTCAGGAAAATCTGTAGATCGTGAGTATGCACCAAGAAACATTTTTTGAAAAATTCGTTCAATCTCAGGATCACTATTATAGATTCTTTTCAGAATCTCATCACCCATACCAGACTGACTAACAGGATCAAAATACAAGTGTTCACCCGTATAAGCAGCAACATGCTGCTTAACACTCCCAGTAGGGTCCACAGCACGCACATAATCATCCAGACCTTTTCTACTAGCAGCAACACTCGGACCTTCAATACCCTCAACAAGATTCTCAGTCTGACGCAACTCAGGAATATCAGTCTTGAATTCAGCCCCCTGCATAAACTCTTCAGACTTTTCTAATCGTCTTTCAAATTCATCCAACCATTTATTAACAGCATCCAAATCTTCTCTAGCAGCCACACCAGTAGTGACACGCAACTGAGCCACCCTATTCAATCCTTTTTGACCACCACCACGAACCTTATCTATTTTAGTTTTAACACCCTGTATAGTGTCATTACTCATACGACGAAAAGCATCAACACCCCTGTCAGACATTTGCGTCACAGGATACCCTAAACGTTCTGCTTCACCCATAAGAGCATTCTGCCCCTGCTTCAACCCCATACTCTTATAATAAGTGCGTAAGATCGCAAGCGGATCTTCGCTGTACATAGGCTCACCAAACACATGTCGGGCTACATCATCCACTTGATCAGCACTGGTTCTATTAACAAGAGAAGGTTTTTGAATAACAAAAGGTTTAGAAGGATTTTTTATATCGTTGATGTACCATTTATTACCAACCTTAACTACACGATTCTTTGCTTGAGCCTCACGTAACGCTTCACTACCATCAGGCAACTCTATATTTTTACCAACAGTCCACATCCTGTCATATTCGTGTTTAGAATGAAATGCCCCACCTGCCTCTGGCAGATCACCTCCTGTCTTATAATTAAATTTTGCAGACATGGAATCAGACATCGCTCTTGGGAAATAGCCACCTTCGCCAGAAGCCGAAAACTTATTTTTTAATTCTAAGTATTCATCACCCATCTGTTGCATGTTGATATGATCCAATTCGTTCATCATCCGAAAAGCAACAGTAGCAACCTCATCCAACTGATCATCACTCAACTTTTGAATATTCTCAGGAAGATTCTTAAACCACTCACTGTTCCTATTCAAAATCTGTCTCACCGAATGAGAAGAATCAGGAGTCGCACCAAAAGCAAACAAGTTCCGCAATAATATGTTTAACTCCCTCGGTGCTATCTTCCAAGCACGAACCAACTTGCTTAAATCATCAACACCTTTTTTACCAACAGACTCATAAAAATTTAAAACACCCTTACCGTAAGCAATAGATTGCTCATTACGCCAAGCAGTGGTCAGCGACTCCATGTCGCCCTTTTTTAACAAGTCATCAAAATACTTGTCAGGAGTGCTGAAATGATCACGGAACTTTCTGACAAGCCCACGTTCCATCTCCATCTGAATTTTAGGATCCAAATTACGCCATGTCTCAGGTTTGAAAGCATCAGTATACTGTTGACCTTGCCTAGATAAAATAGCACCCAAACGTAAAGGTTTAATCATCGAACCTGATATAGGAAGATTTCTTAAAGCACGCAAAGGAAAATCCGCCGCCCCAAATAACGTTCTTCCCGGACCCATCTTAGCCTGACGGCTACCAATCTTGAACTCCACAGGCGCTCTAGCAGCCGTACCAACCGTTTTACGTTGAGGAACAGGAATCCTAGTACCATAAGTGTCAGGTGGACCTGTTCTCATTTTCTTAATGTAAGAACGGAACTGTTTATCTGTCGTACCTACCTTGTATTTAGTAGGAATGTTTTTAACCCGTTGCTTATCCAACAACAATCTTAAATCTAAACGCTGAGAAAACTTACTAGTAGCAGTCTTTGCCGCTGTAGTAGAAGCCCGTGCAGCAAGCATGGTTTCCAACCTACCTAAGGCACTCTTAGCAGGAGCCTGTCCACTAATAGTCCTACCAGCACCCATAATGAAATCATCCACAGACTTGGATGCTTTAGAAACCATACCCGTAAACGGCACACGTAAACGCAACCCTGCATCAATCCCAATAGACTTAGCAAGTGCCTGACCAACCTCACCTTGCTTCATCAAATACCGAGACATACCAGAAATAGTTCTAGTTTTACCACCCACCTCCACAGCCTGAGTAGCAATCTTTATAGCCCTATTACCCAAATTTTTAGTGTCTTTTATTTTCACACCAGTTGCTCTCAACAAACCAGCAACCTCATTAGGACTCTTACCTGCTATTTCCCCCAACTGCAAACCAACACCCTTGTAACCCAAGTTACGAGCCATCACGTTGTAGCCACCCATGTAAGTTAAAGGATCTATAGCCACATCACCAACAAAACCAAGCACACGATCAGCCCAAACCTTGTCTGCGAAAACTGCGCCACTGGCTAGTAAAGGCACAGCCCACCCCAACGCAGCACCACCTGTCAAAGGAGCCAACGCTGCTAAACCAATGCCTACAGAAGTGCGCTCATCACGAATCAGATCCTGAAAACCGTAATGGTTTCTTGTCTGATCCCACCATTCAGAAGTATTAAAACCAGTATCTTGACCAAATAAAGATTGAACAGCGTCAATGCTTTCTTTAAGAGTACTCGCTATAGCAGAACGACCCCAATCGAGAGCGCCTATTGCTGAACGCCAACCTCCGGTTGGCGCAGAAGGAGGATCAGGTAGAGGACCACGTGATGTACCACCCCCACCTAAAGTTCGGGTGTAACCAGATCGTGGAGGTAACCTAAGATCAGTTAAAGGACTTCTAGCAGATGAACGTAAAACAGGTTGAGGTTTACTGAAAGGTGCAGTTAGTTTAGGTGCTTTTGCTCTATCTAAAGCCTGTTGCAGTTGTGTGTAGACATCAGCCATTATTTCCACTCATATGTGCCATCTGGATTAGCGATAAACTGTTGCATCATCTTTCCTGCTACTAAATCAGTACCTGATTGTTGTGTTGTCCAATCTTGGTAACCTTCAACAGGTATACCTGTAATGTTTGCCCAAACTCTTGCAGTCGCTAAATCAAATTGTGCTATATCTGCTAACACTGTTAACCAAGCAGACTCATCACTTTTCTCTTTAAGACTAATACTTGTACCTTTAGGCTCTTGAGCAGTGATAGACCCTTCTCTTATATATTCACCTTCTGACATAGCATTATTAACAATTTCTGTAAGATTTATTTTTTGAGTAGGAGTTGCCAGTTTATCCAATGCCAACCGTGGGTTACCCTCAGAGTTAGGATAATCACCCCACACAGCCAATCTTTCTTCTTCTGCCGCAACCTTTTCCTTAGCCCTTGCTATCTCAGCCTGAGTTTCTGCACGATCTACTTCAGCCCACTCATTTTGCTCATCAGTAACCGCAGAATTCACAACCGATTCTAAAATAGAACCATAAGTGTCCATCTCTTCAGGACTCATCCACCACGTGCCACCAGTATCAGGGAAAGCATTTTGTTTAAATTCTCCTATATCTTCACCTAAAGTTAAAAAGTCTTCGTCTGTGAAAGCAGTCGGTACTCTTTGATTCTCATCTGTTTCTAACTTCAATCCAGTGTCTTGATCGAAACCAGCCTTCAACCAGTCCAAATCAGTCTGCAAGTCCACTGCACCTTGAGCATCTAAATATTGGTCTTGAACATCTTGATATTGTTCAGCCGCTAAATCTATAGCATTCTGTTCAGCAGTACCAACACCCGTTGTAGGAGTGTAACCCATTTGACGACCATAAGCAGGATTAGGTAAATCCATTTCACCAGTCATAGGATTTTGAATAAATGGTCTAAGATCAATACCTTGACTTGATAAACCTAAATCAAACTGCTGTTCCGCTACACGATCAGAATAACTAGAACCAGTCAAAGGATCCCAACCAACCATACGACCATAATTTTCAGTGCCTTCTGTCATGTTCACACCAGCAGCCAACAAGTTAGCCTGATCCGCAGCGGACATATTCTCAAACTGATGTGCAGATTGTTTTACTTGGTCATCTGCCGTATCAGCACGCTGCTGACTAATCTTACGATCCAACGCAGATTCTCCTTGTTGGAATGTCTGACCTGCTACACGTTCATCTGTAGTAAACTTTTGAGCATCCTCTCGAGATATAGTGTCATAAGCCATATCAGCAATCGGCACATCCCCACGCATACCAGCAAATATAGTATTAGCAGGAACACCCAAATAATCTGTTAAATCTCTAGAAGACAAAGCATCCTCACGGACCTCAAGTTCCTTACCAGCCCTATCGATGCTAGCGCCCATAATCAACTGAATAGCATTGTTTATAACCTCAGCCTTATAAGAAGCGATAGTGTTAAGAAGCATAGAGTCACGATCATCCTTAGACATTTTGCCTATACGCCACAACGAATCCACATACTGGAACATTGTGTCTACCTGATCACCATGCAATTGATCTATCGCATCAAACTCCACAGCAGAAGCAACACCCTCCGCTTCAGCCAAAGCACCAATAATTGCTTTGTCTGTAGCACGTGCTGTTTTAGATTTAGATTGCTCATCTTTCCAAGTTGAAAGAAGACGATCCATCTCGCCCGGCTCAAGCAACTCACCCGTTATAGGATCTTTTAAAGTACCATACTGTTTCTTAAAAATTGAATTTAACGCTGTTTGAGTAGTCTCTTGCAACCCAGTCAACTCTTCGGTACTAGCAGTTTTTGCAGTATTAATAGCAGATTCTATATCATCAAATTGTTCTTTAATAAGTTCCAACGCTGTTGTTTGACTAGTAACAAAATTGTTTAAAGGATCCTGTACAGGCGTTTCTGCGGGTCCACCAAAATCGCCTTGACCTCCACCGGGACCTCCTCC
>Ga0206683_10000992_pt1 | contig 19966 bp, 13 predicted proteins | sample M280m12015metaG_FD_155483 | JGI IMG/M metagenome (GOLD analysis project Ga0206683, IMG submission 155483) | Ammonia-oxidizing marine archaeal communities from Monterey Bay, California, United States - M2 80m 12015 | ecosystem: Environmental > Aquatic > Marine > Intertidal zone | place: USA...
ATATTCGTGAGTAAATTCATAGCCAATTGAAAGTAGACTAATTTCTTTTTCTTTGTTATAGAAAAGACTTCTTTTAAAATTTGAAAAAAACCTTTTTGAATAAAGACTGCTCTCAGCAAATATTTTGGCGTCTAGCCTAGATCTGTCTAAATATCCATCATAATATATCATCTCATTTGTGCCATCTTCATTAATAATAGGCTCTCCATAGTCATCTACAACAAAGTAATCTGGAGCTTGTTCAAAGAAATATATTGCATCTGTAGTCAATCCACCATTTTCCTGATTAATAATATTCTGTGAAGTAAAATGAATTCTCCATCTTGTCAAATTATTTTTTGAATTATAATTTGAAGAAAATCTAAATTGATTCCCTCGTGCTCTTACACTCTGATATTTACCAAGTGATTTATATCCTTTATGAGCAAGCATAAAATTATATTCTGGAGTTAGATTTAGTGAAACTATTGCATCTAAGATCTGACCTTGTTCAAAAGTTGATTTTGCAAATAATTCTGTAAATGGTGTAGGTAAATTAAAATACTCTATATCTTCTTTTTCAAAATAATTGAAATGCTTACCTCTAACCCCTATCTGAGGTAGTTTAAACCTTTCGCTAAAATTATAACCAAGTTTATTATACGTCTGCCCAACATTTGAAAAAGATAAAAGTTCAAAATCATCCTTTCTCAAAAAATTAAATTTGTAATCTTTATAAATTGTTAGTGTTGTATCTACACTTTTCTCTATACCATTAGAAAAGAAATACTTATAGTCAGTTATAGGAATTGAGTCTTTTTTTTCAGCTTTCTTTTCAGTCTCTTCTTTTAATTGCTCTTTACCTCTTAGAGTTTCTTCATCTGTCATCTCTTGTTGAGAAAATATTATTAATGGAAATGAAAAAAAAATTAGAACAAGAAAAAATCTATTCATCTATTTTGTAATTTAACACTAAGTTAATATTTCTTTATCTAATTATTTATTTTAAAACTTTTATAAAGTATGCTAAAAAGTCAGTATAGTAGTTATGATTATGAAGCTGGTGTTGATGAGGCTGGTAGAGGTAGTTTAGCTGGTCCTGTTACAGCTTCAGCCGTTATTTTACCAAAAGGTTACAAGAATAGAAATCTTAATGACTCAAAAAAAATTAGCCCAATAAATAGAGAGAAATTAAGAATAGAAATTGAAAAGGATGCAATAGCATATTCTATTGTTAGTATAAACTCAGAAACTATTGATAAGAAAAACATTCTAAATGCAACATTTATTGCTATGAACTCAGCTTTAGAAAAATTAAAAATTCCACCTAAGTTTATTATCGTTGATGGAAACAGATTTAAAAATTATCTAGATATTCCTTTCAAGTGTATAATTAAAGGAGATCAAAAGTATTTAAATATAGCTGCAGCTTCAATACTAGCTAAAACATATAGAGATAATATTATGCAAGAACTTCATTTAAATCACCCTATCTATAAATGGTTTAACAACAAAGGCTATGGAACACGTGAGCACAGAGAATCTATAATTAAATATGGAAGAACAAAGTTTCATAGAAAAACATATAAACTAAAAGAGGAGCAATTAAAATTAGACATATGATAAAAGGAGAAAAAAGAATAATTCTTTTACTATTAATCTTATTTATATCATGCAATCAAAAAGCTGAAAAAAAAGATTCAATGCTCGATTTAATTCCTAATGACTCAAAAATTGTTGTACAAATTAATGATCTTAATTATATTAAAAGTTTTATAAATAATAATCAGTTATTTTCAATTACAAACTTTGCAAATGATTCTTTAAATAATTTAATCAATAGGATTAATATTGATGAATCAAAAAATTCAGGTTTATTAAGTTTTTCAAGCTATGGTAAAAATAACATGGCCATTACATTTATCTCAAATAAGAATTTTTCAGACTCTCTAAATATAAATGACAACAAATCATATAGATACACTAAACATGATATTTTTCAAGAAAATGATTATTTCAAAACTTATCTTGATAATTTAGTTATTAGCTCAACTTCAGATATAATTATAGAAAATATAATTAGAAACTTTAAGTCAAGAAAAAGAGGAATTAAGAACCCTAACTTCTATGATGTAATATTATCTTCAAATAAAAATGAGCCAATTAATATATTTATCGATTCAGAATTAGATGGATTTTCAAAAGAATACTTTAGAACAATTGAATTTTACCCTTTATTTAACACCTCATGGAAAAGTTATGACCTATCTAGGTCAAATTTTGATTTAAGACTAACAGGAATTACAAGGATTAATGATTCAACAATAAGCAAGTTATCTATTCTAAAAAATTTAAATCCCAAATTATTAGAATCAGATAGATTAATTCCAAATACATTTAAATCTTTTTTCAGCATTACAATTTCTGACAGCAATCTATTTTTAAAAAACTATCAAGATTATTTTACTACAAAAAATTCAGAAGATGAATTAAGTATGGTTGAAGATATTAAGATTATTAATGAGATAACTTTTTTACAAGATGAAGAAAAGTCTGTTGTTCTTAATCTTGTTGATGTTGAATTAATTAATCAACTTTCATTTTCAGAAAGCATTAATTCTTCTAATAAAATATTTAATCTAAAAATTCCTAAAGAATTAAATGATCTGTTAGGTTTATTTGACAATAACTTAAATTTAAAATTTGGAATATTAATAGATTCATTTCTTGTATTAAGTAGTTCAAAAAATCAATTAAAAAAAATATTAACAAGTTTTGAAAATAAAAGAACTCTTATTAATAATATATACTACCAAAAAAATAGAGAGAATTCATTAAACAAGTTATCTTTTTTGTGGTTAGCAAATACAAAAAGAATTAATGAAGAGGAAATTTTTAAAAATTCATTAAATAAAAAACTAGATACTAAACTTTATCCTTTTATAAGTTTTGAGGGTATAGTAGATAAAAAATTATCATTACTTAATTTTTATATTGCTAAGATTATAACAAGGGAATCCTCAGGAAATATTTATAATGAATTGATTGTTTCTAATACAAATAAAATAACAATACCACCAAAATGGTTAAAGAATCACAAGACTAATCAATATGATTTTGCATATCAAGATTCTGAAAATTATTTATATCTCTACTCTAATAAAGGTGATTTATTTTGGAAAAAGAAGCTTTCAAGTCAAATTATTGGTGAAATTCAACAAGTAGATCTATATAAAAATGGAAGATTACAAATGGCATTCAGAACTTTTGATAAATTTTTTATAATTGATAGAAATGGTAGTGTGGTTAAGCCTTTTGAAATTTTAATTAAAGATTCAAATGATGTTAATCCTTTATCAATTTTCGATTATGAGAATGACAAGAATTATAGGTTTTTAATTTCTCAAGACAACTTCATGAAAATGTATGATAGTAAAGGAAGAGATGTATCTGGATTTAATCCAGCTAATTTAAATTCTGATATATTAAATCCACCAGTTCATATAAGAATTAAAGGCAAAGACTATATTGTTGTTCAATTAAAAAATGGAGAATTAAAAATTTTGGATAGAAGAGGAAAAGATAGAATATCTATAAAGGAAAATATTAATTTCAGTAATAATAATTTCTTTTCATTTATTAACTTATTTACAACTACAGATATAAATGGAGATCTAATTCAAATTGACATGAATGGAAATATAATAAAAAACCAATATAATTTAGGAGATAACAACACCATAGAAGTTAAAACGGAAAACATATTGGTTCATTCTGGAAATTCAATGAATATAAATGGAAAAATTATTAATCTTCCTTTGGGTAGGTATGGAAAACCTAAATTATATAATTATAAAGATTCATTATATATATCTATTACAGATGAAAAAGAAAGTAAAATCTACCTGTTTGATAAAGAAGGAGATTTAGTTAATGGCTTTCCCTTAAAAGGAATTAATGTTGTAGATATTACTGATGCGGATAATGATGGTAAGATTGAATTAATTTCACAACTAGATGAAAGTTCAGTTATTTCATATGAGATTAATTAATATGAAATAATTCTGCATCAAATAATCTAGCAAAATTTTCATATATTTTTGCCTTAACTATTTTGGTTGTTATTTTTTTATTTAAAGTCTCTTCTATAGAAGTAACACCTTTATCAGAAATTCCACAGGGGACTATATAATCAAAATACTTAAGATCTGTATGAACATTTAGAGCAAAACCATGCATTGTAACCCACCTACTTGCTTTTATTCCAAAAGCACATATCTTCTTTGGTGAATTTGATTTATCCTTAACCCAAACACCTGTTTCTCCATTTATTCGGTATCCTTTAAGTCCAAAAAAACTTATAGTTGAAATTATAACTTCTTCAAGAGTTCTAAGATATTGACCTATATCAGTAAAAAAATTATCTAGATCAAGGATTGGATAACCAACTATTTGACCTAAACCATGAAAAGTTATATCTCCTCCTCTATTAATTTTTTTAAAATCAATATTTTTTGATTTCAGCTGCTTATTATCTAATAGAAGATTTGCGATGTCTCCGCTTTTACCTAGTGTATATATAGGTTTATGTTCAACAATTAGAAGATAATTTTCTGTTTTAATCTTTTTCTTTAAAGTTCTATTTTTAATTTTTTGGGAAATAATATTATCAAATATTGTTTTTTGATGTTCCCAACTATTAGCATAGGACAAAATTCCAAGATCCTTAACAAGGATTTTATTATTTTTCATAAATATTTCAAATATAGAAATTTAGACTTCAATGATAATCTTAATAAACTTATCTTTGTAAAAAAAAAAATTGAAACTTTCAGAACAGGAAAAAATTAGAAGAGAAAAATTGGCTGAATTAATCAAACTTGGAATTAATCCTTATCCAGCTAACTTATATCCTGTTGATCATCTATCTCAAGAAATTAAAACTAAATTTTCTGAAAATAAAAAAGTCGTAATAGCTGGAAGAATAATGTCTCGAAGAATCCAAGGTAACGCATCATTTGCTGAAATTCTTGATAGTCAAGGGAAAATTCAAGTTTATTTTAATAGAGATGTTATATGTGAAGGAGAGAATAAAGATAAATATAACATTATATATAAAAAGCTTCTTGACATAGGAGATATCATTGGAATTGAAGGTGAACTTTTTACTACAAAAGTAGGTGAGAAAACTGTTTTAGTTAAAGATTTTAACTTATTAAATAAATCCCTCCGCCCTTTACCTCTTCCTAAAGAAGATTCAGATGGAAAAACATATGATGAATTTAATGATACTGAGCAAAGGTACCGACAGAGATATGTTGATTTGATTGTAAATCCTCATGTTAAAGAAACATTTATAAAAAGAACTAAAATTATTAATCTTATAAGAGATTTTCTAAATAATAAAGGATACCTTGAAGTTGAAACACCAATTTTACAAACAATTCCTGGTGGAGCTAATGCAAGACCTTTCATTACTCATCACAACACTTTAGATATTCCTCTTTACCTTAGAATTGCTGATGAACTTTTCTTAAAAAGATTAATTGTAGGAGGTTTTGATGCTGTTTATGAGTTTTCAAGAGATTTCAGAAATGAGGGTATGGATAAAAATCATAACCCTGAATTTACAATTCTTGAACTTTATGTTGCTTATAAAGATTATTTCTGGATGATGGAGCTAACTGAATCATTACTTGAAAAAGTATGCATAGAGTTAAATGGGAATTCATCAATTAATTTTGACTCTAAAAAAATTAGTTTCAAGAAACCTTTTAAGCGAATTTCAATATATGATGCTATTAAAAAATATACCGGATATGATATTTCAAATATGCAAGAAGATGAGCTTAGAGATATCTGTAATAAGATGAATATTGAAATAACCGACCAAATGGGTGAGGGTAAATTAATTGATGCAATATTTGGAAACAAATGTGAAAAAGAAATTATCAACCCAACATTTATTACCGACTATCCCAAATCTATGAGTCCTTTAACTAAAGAGCATAGAGATAACTCAAATTTAACAGAAAGATTTGAGTTAATAATAAATGGTATGGAGATAGCAAATGCTTATTCTGAATTAAATGATCCTATTGATCAGCTAACCAGGTTTGAGGAACAACTTGAGTTAAGTAAAAAAGGTGACGAAGAAGCAATGTTTATTGATAAAGATTTTGTAAGATCCCTTGAGTACGGAATGCCTCCAACCTCTGGTATTGGAATTGGTATTGATAGGTTAATTATGCTTATGACTGATAATACATCTATACAAGAGGTATTATTCTTCCCTCAAATGAAACCTGAGAATCCTAGTATCGATGTTTCTGAAGAATCTTCTAAAATTCTTAATGTAATTAAAAATAATAAGGAGTTGAATATAGATGATCTTAAAAGCAAGTTTGATTTCTCTAATAAAAAATGGGATAAATCCCTTAAGGAGCTAAGAGAAAAAGGTTTAATTACAATTATTAAGAATAAGGAAAATAAAATATTAGTCAAGCTCACTTAAACTAAATCTTTCAATAAGGCTAATTAACTTTTGTGAATATTCTGGATCTGTTGCATATCCAGCTTTTTTTAATCCCTCTGCCCAAGATTTATAATCTTTTCTCTTTAAATCAAATAGAAATCTATATCTATCTCTATTGACTAAGAAAAGAGAATGATCTTTATATGATTTTACAGGATTCCTATATGATCTAAAACACTCATTCTCTTCATCATCATCATGATACATTTTTTTTCCTTTCCAATCTTTATGACATTTAATGCCAAAATGGTTATTTCCTTTTTTTGCTAAAGTTGCTTCACCATAACCTGACTCAAGTATTCCCTGAGCCATTGTAATACTTGCAGGAATTTTATATACTTTCATCTGTTTTCTTGCTATTGGAGCATATAACTTTATATATCTCTTTATTTTTTGTTCAACTGTAATATTATTATTTGATTTATTTATTCTATTTATTGTTCCACAAGAGAATATCAGAAGTGAAAGAAGTATTAAAGAAAAAAATTTTATAAATTTGTTCATAACCATTAAAACTAAGTTATGTTTAAATTAAATAAACTAAAAATATTTTTTTTCACAATATTTCTAATTTTTCAATCTTGTGGAGTCTATGTTCAATCAGATTATGATAGAGATGTAGATTTTTCTGAATACAATACGTTTGCATTTTATAAACCTGATATTGATAACGTAAAGATTTCCGATTTAGATAAGAAAAGAATACTTAAGTATATTGATTTAGGCCTTAAACAGAAGGGGTTAACTAGGTCTGATAACCCTGATATTATTGTAACTATTGAGACTGTATCAAGACAAAGGGTATATCTTAGAAATAATTTAGCTTATGGATATTATCCTCCATTTTGGGGATATTATAATCATCCAAGCAGCTCAGTCACCTCAAATACCCAAGGGACTCTATTTATCAATATAATTGATGCTAAAAACAATCAATTAGTATGGCAAGGAAGAGGAGTTGGACTTATAAATGAATTTAGAGAAGATAGAGATGAAATGATTGGTGATTTTGTGAATAAAATTTTTGAAGAATATCCTCCTAAATCTGACTAATTATTTTTTCCGATTGAGATATAACAGATTTGATTCCATCTATATTTTTTCCACCAGCAGTCGCAAAGAATGATTGCCCCCCACCATTTCCATCAATTAATGGGGAAAGCTTTTTAATAATTTCTGAAGCATCTAATTCTTTTTCTTCAACTATATCTTTTGATATAAAACAAGAAATAAAAACCTTTTCATTAGTCTTAGAAAGAATAATAATAAATAGCTTATCAATTTGATCAGATAACATAAAACATAGTTCTTTAATTGATTTTAAATCTAAATCTAATTCACTTAAAAACACATTAACCCCGTTAACTAAACGAATATTTTTAATTATATCCTTTTTCATTGATTGAACCTTGATTTTATTAAGTGATTCATTTTCTTTCTTAAGCAGTTTATTTGCTTCATCAAGTTCTGCCTTTTCTCTAATAGCTTTTTGCTTAAGATTTTCAGCCAATATCTTTTCAGCAGAACTTGTAGCTAAAATTCTTCTAATTCCAAATGCTTGTGAACCCTCAGAAATAATTTTGAAGCTCCCAACATCTATTGTGTTTTTTACATGAGTTCCTCCACATAATTCATAAGAATCATTAAATTTTACAGTCCTGACTTTATCTCCATATTTTTCTGAGAATAGTCCAACAGCACCATTTTTTATAACTTCTTTGTAATCTGCAGATCTATCTTCTACTAAATCTATACTTTCTTTAATTAGACTGTTAACATAATCCTCAACTTTATTAATTTCCTCAGCAGATAATTTTGATTGATGAGAAAAATCAAATCTAAATGATTCTTCTGATATCATTGACCCACTTTGTTCAACATGATTACCTAGTGTTCTTTTTAGAGCTAAATTAAGAAGATGAGTTGCAGTATGATTTGATTCAATTTGAGATCTCCTTTCTTTATCTATAATACCCTTAAAAATAGAATTTTTATTATTTGGGATAGTATCAGTTACATGTATTATATCATCATTATCCTTTATTGTATCTATTATTTTAATAATATCTTTTGATTTAGACTCAATAAATCCAGTATCCCCAATCTGACCTCCTGATTCACCATAAAACGGAGTATTATCAAAAACTAGATGAAAATTTATTCCATTTTCTGTTTCAACTTCTCTATATCTTATCAGATTCATTTTACTCTCTATTTTATCATAACCAACAAATTTAGATTTCACATCTCCATCTATATTATTCCATTCATGATATTTCAATTTAGCTTTTGATGTAGATCTTTCTTTCTGTTTTTTCATATTTTCATCAAACCCATTAATATCAATTTCAAATCCACTTTCAGCAGCAATTAAAGATGTTAAATCAATAGGAAATCCATAGGTGTCATATAGTTTAAAAGCATCTTGCCCCTGTATAATTTTATTTTTAGAACTTTTTATTAATTTATTTAGTAATACTATGCCTTGATCTAAAGTTTTCAAAAAGGCTGACTCTTCATCTTTTATTACACTCTCTATTATTTTATTCTCATCTTTAATATTTGAATAGGCATTTTGCAAATCCTTTGAAACTTTTGAAACTAGTTTGTATATAAATGGAGATTTGATATCTAAATATGTATATCCAAATCTTATTGCTCTTCTTAAGATTCTTCTAATTACATAACCTGAACCTATATTACTTGGATGCTGACCATCTGCAATAGATATAACAACTGCTCTAGTGTGATCTGAGATTACTCTAATTGCTTTATCAACTTTGTCATCTTCTAAGTATTTTAATCCTGAAACCTTTTCAATCTCAGAAATTAAAGATTCAAATATATCTGTTTCGTATGTAGATCTCTTATTTTGAAGAACCATACAAAGTCTTTCGAGCCCCATCCCAGTATCAATATATTTTTTGCTAAGCTTTTTAAGAGAGCCATCATTCAAACGATTATATTGAATAAATACAAGATTCCATATTTCAATTATATGTGGATGATCTTTATTTATTAAATCTCTAGCATCTATTTTATTTTTTTCATCCTGTGATCTAATATCAATATGAATTTCAGAGCATGGCCCACATGGTCCATAATCTCCCATCTCCCAGAAATTATCTTTTTTATCGCAGTAGATTATTTTTTCTTCTGGAAAAAATTTCTTCCAATAATTATATGTCTCATTATCTGCTGGTATATTATCCTCTTTTGATCCATTAAAAACAGTAACATATAGGTCCTTTTTGTCAATTTTATATTGAACAGTCAATAATTCAAATGACCAATCAATAATTTCTTCCTTAAAGTAATCTCCAAAACTCCAGTTACCTAGCATCTCAAAAAAAGTATGATGATATGTGTCTATTCCAACTTCTTCAAGGTCATTATGTTTACCTGAAACTCTAAGACATTTTTGAGAATTTACAATTCTTAAATTATTAGGTTCCTGAGTACCTAAAAAAATATTTTTAAACTGATTCATCCCAGCATTTGTAAACATAAGGTTTTCATCATAATTGTTTAATATAGATGCTGACGGTATTTGTTTATGACCTTTTGATCTAAAGAAATCGATAAATTTTTGTCGAACTTGAAATGATTTCATTTTTTTTATATTTGTATATAAAAACTGGTATAATCTAGTAGAAAATTACAACAAATTGGCCTATGTCCAAAACTAAATATTATTTTGATAAAGATAACCTAGAGTTTGTTCCAATTAAAAGAACTAACCTTAACAAATTATATAATCTAATTTTATTCTTAATAAGTTCAATAATTTTTGCAGGATTTATAACTGTATTACTATTAAATACGGAATTTATTAATACTCCTCAAGAACTAGTGCAATCAAGAGAAATCAGAAACTATGACCTTCAAATGAAAGTTCTTAATAAAAAACTAGATCAAGTTGAATCAACTTTAGCTAATATTGAAAAAAGGGATAATAATCTTTATAGAGTATATTTTGAAGCCAGTCCAATTCCTCAAGAACAAAGAAGGATGGGATTTGGAGGTATAAATAGATATGATTATTTAAATGGCTATGAAAATTCTGATTTAATTATTAATACAACAGAAAGAATTGATATACTTACAAAAGAACTTGTCATTCAATCAAAATCACTAGATGAGATTGAGCTTCTTGCTAAAAATAATGAGTCACTTCTTTCATCTATTCCTACTATTCAACCAATTAGCAACTCTGATTTAAAAAGAATGGCTTCTGGATTTGGATGGAGAACAGATCCTTTTACAAAAAAAAGGAAAAGACACTGGGGTATGGACTTTTCAGCAGAAAGGGGTTCACCAATATATGCCACTGGTGATGGAAAAATATCTAGAGCTGATAATAGGGCTGCTGGTTTTGGGAATCACATTAGAATTGACCATGGTTTTGGTTATGTAAGTATTTATGCTCATATGGATAAACTTTCTGTAAGAAAAGGTAATAGAGTTAAAAGAGGAGATATTATTGGATATGTTGGAAGTTCTGGACGTTCTGTAGCTCCTCACCTTCATTATGAAATAACAAAAGATGGCAGAAAAATCAACCCCATTAATTTCTACTATGGAAATCTTTCACCAACAGAATTTGAAACTCTTATAAATCAAGCTTCACAGGAAAACCAATCTCTTGACTAGAGTTATGTATTTTGAATTACCTGATAAGAAGTATTTTAGTATAAGTGAGGTATCTAAACTTTTTAATGTAAATAATTCTCTACTTCGATTCTGGGAAAAAGAGTTTGACTTGTTAAACCCAAAAGTTAAACCTTCTAGAATAAGAAAATTTACAAAAGATGATATTGAAAATATTTCTATAATATATAGGCTACTCAAAGAAGAAGGGCTAACTATCCAGGGGGCAAAAAAAAGACTTAGGTCAAAGAATAAATTAAATTCAGATAATTCTTCAATTATAAAAAAACTTGAAAAAATTAAATTTGAACTAAAAAATTTAAAATCAAATATTTGATTATTTTCTTCTAAAGAAGATATCTATTGGTACTCCTTTTAAATCGTACTCTTTCCTTAATTGATTCTCTAAAAATCTTTTATAAGAATCCTTTATGTATTGAGGCAAATTACAGTAAAAGGCAAATTGAGGGTATGGTGTTGGTAACTGTCTAGAAAATTTAATTTTTATATATTTTCCTTTATTACTTGGAGGAGGAGTTTTCTCAATTATAGGTAATATATAATCATTAAGTTTTTTTGTTGCGATTTTTTGTTTTCTTTTCTCATTTACCTCCATTGCTATTTTTATAGCATCAAATATTCTTAGTTTTTCAGTTGATGAGATAAAAACAATAGGAATATCCACAAAAGGTGACGTTTTTTCATGAATTTTTTCTTCAATCAGGAGAGTCGTATTTTGATCTTTTTCTACCAAGTCCCATTTATTTGCAAGAATTACAATTCCTTTCTTATTTTTTGAAGCTAACCAAAATATATTTTGATCCTGTGCATCAAATCCTCTTTGAGCATCATAAATTAAAATACAAATGTCTGATTTTTCAATAGCTCTTATAGATCTCAGAATAGAATAGAACTCTATGTTTTCAGTTATTTTAGCTTTCTTTCTTATACCTGCAGTATCTATTAAATCAAATTCAAAGCCAAATTGATTATACCTAGTATATAAACTATCTCTAGTTGTACCAGCAATATCTGTAACAATAAATCTATCCTCTCCAATTAATGCATTAATAAATGAAGATTTCCCAGCATTAGGCCTTCCAATTACAGAAAATTTTGGAACAGGACTCTCAGTAGATTCTTTTACAGGTAAAAGTTTAACTAAAGAATCTAATACTTCTCCTGAGCCTTGACCATTTATTGATGAAATGCAAAAAAGTTTATCAAAACCTAGAGAATAAAATTCATTTGAACTTTTTATTAGCTTTGAATTATCAACCTTATTAACTAAAACAAGAACTGGTTTTGAAGTTTTGTGAAGAATTTTAGCTATTGTCTCATCAATTCCATTAACACCATCCTTAACATCTACAATAAATAAAATCACATCAGATTCTTCAATTGCAAGAATAACCTGCTTATCAATTTCTTTTTGAAAAACATCATCTCCTACCTTAAGATATCCACCTGTATCAATTACAGTAAATTCTTTACCATTCCAATCCGACTTTCCATAATGCCTATCTCTGGTTACACCACTCAATTCATCAACAATAGCATCTTTTTTCTCTATAAGTCGATTAAATAGTGTTGATTTTCCAACATTCGGTCTTCCAACTATAGCAACAATTCCTCCCATTTAAAATTATTTATCTATAAATTATATCCAAACCTTTTTAGAGACAATTTATCATTTCTCCAATTCTTTTTTACTTTAATATAAACCTCTAAAAAAATCTTTTTATTAAAAAATTTTTCTAAATTTTTTCTCGCATTTGATGCAACCTTTTTTATTGCTGCTCCCTTATGACCAATTAATATCTTTTTTTGGGAGTCTCTTTCTGTGAAAATAACAGACCTTATTTTAATTATTTTGTTTGTCTCCTTAAACTCTTCTGTTATAACTTCAACTGAGTATGGAATTTCTTTATCATAATTAAGCAATATCTGTTCTCTTAAAGATTCATTAACGAAAAATCTTTCGGATTTATCCGTAAACTGGTCTTTCGGGAAAAAAGGTGGTGACTCAGGAATACTATTAATAAAGATTTCTTTTAATTCATTAACAAAAAAACCTTCTTTCGCAGATATTGGATATATTTTTATTTCGGGGAAAATTTTTTCCCAATATGACAAAGAGCTTATTAATTTTTCTTGATTAAAAAGATCAATCTTGTTAAGTAGAACCATCTTAGGGACTTTCAGGTTATTAATTTTTTTGATTAATGAATCATTCTTAAAATCCTTACTACCTACTTCATCAATAAAAACTAATACATCCGAATCTATTAAAGTCTCATTTATGAACTTCATCATAGCTTCTTGAAGTTGATAATTAGGATCTAGTATACCTGGAGTATCTGATATAACTATCTGATAATCATCACCATTGATAATCCCCCTTATTCTATGTCTGGTTGTTTGTGCTTTTGAAGTAATAATAGATAGCTTGTCCTCCATTAAAGCATTTATTAATGTTGATTTCCCTACATTAGGTCTTCCAATTATAGAGACAAACCCAGATTTATGATTTTTCTTACTCATTTTTCGCAAATATAGTTACTAAAATTTAATGGTTTGCCTATAGTTACTAAAGTTTATATATTTGCATTCTATATCGCGAGGTAGAGCAGTAGGTAGCTCGTTGGGCTCATAACCCAAAGGTCGCAGGTTCGAGTCCTGCCCTCGCTACTAAAAACCCACTATTTTAGGTGGGTTTTATCTTTTATAATAACTTGAAACTGTACCTTCCCAGTCAGGATCTGCAGAACCAATCCATAGTTTTTTTAATGAGTCTAAAGCTACCGCGTGTACTCGACCAAAATAAGCTTTATGAGGTATTCTCTTAACATTATATACACTTGAAAATAACTGTGCATTAATTCTATTAATACCAAGATGATCTTCAATATAAAGAATACCATCATCTTTGTAATACCTTGGCAAGTAAAGAGCATCATATAATGGGGTATTTTGCGCTAAATACCTATATGCAACTTGAGTAATGGCAGTTATAATTCTTTGTCCACCTGCAGCACCAAGTGCTAAAACTACTTCATCTCCATTTGTGAATAAAGTAGGGGAAATATGAGAAGAAGCTCTATCACCTGGCTTATCTTCACCTAGATACCCTCCCAGATATGGACCCATTGTAACATTATATAAAAAACCTAAACCTTTTGTTGCAACTTTAGAACCCATATTTGGTCCCAAAGTTTGAGTAATTGCTACTACATTACCATGCTGATCAGCAGTCGTTAAATGTGTAGTATGTCCAACCGCAAGATCTGATTCTAAAGTTTCATCAGATTCATTTTTTAATGCAAGTAATGAATCATCGTTATTTATTTTATTAGCAATTTTCCTTGCCAAATCATAAGACAATATACTCTTTAATGAGTCTGGATTATTTTGATAATAACGATACTTATAGGCACGTTCAGAAGCACTAGAAATTTTAATTGCCAATTCATTTTCAGTCTGAATATTTAAATTATCAAGAATCTGGAGAATTTGAATGGTTATAGCCCCATATGAAGGGAGATATAATGAATGTATTTTATAACCTTGAAAATTTCCAGTTAAAACTTTTGAATCAAGAGCTGAATAATTTTTTAAATCATCTAATGTTAAAAGTCCACCATTAGATTGGATATCATTCACTATTTTTTCAGCAACCTCACCTTCATAAAAGCCTGCCTTTCCATTTTCAGAAATAATTCTTAAAGTATTTGCTAAATCTTTTTGGACTACTATATCTCCAGCTATAAATGAATTCCCTTCGGAATTTAAAAAATAAAGTTTTGTGCCTTCAAAACTTTCAATTATACTCTTAGCGCTTGCTTGCCTTTTTGCTTCACCAGGAAAAATCATATATCCTTCTTCAGCATGTCTAATTGATGATGCCATTACAGTTTTTAAATCAAGGTCACCATGCTCTTCATGTAATTTAATAAGTCCTGCAACTACACCTGGAATTCCAATAGTTTTATAACCATAACTATCTGATGAGCTATTTTTACTATCATAATTAAATGGAATTTGTGTTGTAGCATCTACTCCTGCAATATTACCATCTTTAGTTTTATATATTGACTGAAGTCTACCACCAATTCCACTCATACTTGGCTCAACAACTGATAATGTAAAAGCAGCTGCCACAGCAGCATCAAATGCATTACCTCCAATAGAAAAAATATCTTTTCCAGCTTGAGATGCTAGAGGATGAGGTGCTGATATTATATCATTCTTATGTTGATTTTTAACACTACAACCTATACCTAATAGGCATACAATTAAGTATATATATCTTTTTTTAAATAAAGGCATAGAAATAAAAAAAGGGCTTATTTAAATAAGCCCTTTTTTAGTAATAATTATTGATTTACTTGAGTTTTAGTAAAAATACCTGGATCATCTGCAGGTGCATTTGCATTTGAATTTAATTCATTTGCAGAATACGGCATTCTCTCCGGATAAGGAGCACCAGGACCTTCTACAAGAACAAATGGAACACTTATAGCGCTGTCATTTTTTCTTAGTCTTCTTGCATCATTAAAAGGCATATGCATTCCAAATCCACTAACATATCTTTCCTCAATAACTTCTCTTAAGAAAGCTGATTTTGGATCGATACCATCAGTATTTTCAATTCCTCCAGAACTAAAATCTGCGGCATCAAAAGCAGCATAATTATAAGAATCCGTAATGTGATTATCATTTAAACCTCCTCCTGAGTTTAGCCAAGATCTAACATTATTAAGGTGAGGTAATCCACTAGATATACCTCCTGATCTTCCTTTAGCTTCAGCAAGAATTAATTGATTTTCAAAATAAGTAACCATATTTTGAGGTTCAGTTTCTGCAATTACACCAGTATTTGCAGATCCACTTGATGAATTAATTTTATAATAACCATATCTAGCAGTCTCATCTGTTTTAGAATGATTTCTATTAATTGAATAAGAATTGCTTAAAAGTTGTAATAAATAACTTTCATTTCCTGCAGATGAATTACCAAGATCTCCCGCTCTTGATCCATTAAGGATAGTAGCGAAAAGGTTTACATCACCTGAATTCTGAGATGCTGGCGGATTATAAGTCATATCACCAGATGCAGAACTAATTCCATTGTTAGCAGCAGAAGCTGCAGCACCATAATCTTTCTTATGAAGATTAAAACGTGCTTTCAAAGTATATGCAGCAGCTATCCATTTACTTGTATCTCCACCATAAAGGATGTCTTGAGATAAACCTCCTGATCCAGCAGCTGATAGTGTTTGAATACCTTGGTCTAGTTTAGCTATTGCAGCATTGTAAACCGATACTTGTCCGTCAAAAACAGGATCTTCAATTTCAGGATTTCCAGCTTCACTATATGGAATATCTCCCCAAAGGGAAGCAGCTGTTCCAAAAGCATGACCTTCAATTATCTGAGCTATCCCCACTAATTGAGAATTAGATGAGTTTTCTTGCAGATATCTCATGTTAGTTAAAATACCAACATAAAGTTGACCCCACTCATCGTTTGCCTCTACAGTTGATAAGCTATATCCATATATGTTTGCATATAGAGAACTAAAACCTATCAATTGTCCAGAATACATTCCACTGATTCTGTTTAAATGTCCAAGGTTAAGTTGGATATTTGCTAACTGTGAACCTGTTAAAAATAGCTTGTCTTCAACATCTGATATTAATATATCATTAGGATTTGAATTAATGTCTTCATTTATGTCCTCACAAGAAAATGAGAATAGAAGAATTAAAGCTAAAATTGATTTTGTGTATAATTTTTTCATTTTTTTAATAATTTATAGTTAGACTAAACAGAAAACCTTTTGTCTGAGGGTTGGTAAAGTATTCCACACCTTGTGCTACACTTACACCTTTTGTATTTATCTCAGGATCAATCCCATCAACTTCATTGATGTTAATTAGGTCTCTTCCAGTAAAAGTTAAAATCACATCACTTAAACCAAGAGATTTAATGCGTGAGTTATCTAGAACATAGCTAAGAGATAAGTCTCTTAACTTTGTCCATGTCGCGTCGGCAATAGAGAAGTTATACGCTTGGTTGTCACCAAATCCTCCACCGATTCCTGTTCTATACCAGTTTTCATCTAAAAGAACTGGACCACCTCCGAAATCTTTTATATTACCTCTTACAGTTGTACCTGCAGCTATTGTGTTTCCTTTATAGTTAACCAAAGGTTGGTCTAATGTAAGTCTATTTGATGTTTCTGTTGTAGTTCCAAATCTATTTAACACCCATAGAGTTCTAGGTGAAAACACACCACCATGAGAGTGTTCAAGGACTGCATTAAGTCTCCACTTTTTATATCTCATATTAAGCGATACACCAGCTCTCCAGTCTGGATTTGGATCTCCAAGAACAATTGGACTAGATGTAATTTGAGGGAATCCATTTGAATTTAATTCAAAGTTTCCAGCTGCATCAGTTTTTGAACCTGTTCCATATAGAGTTCCTAAAGGATGACCAACAATTGCTCTTGAGCTAACAGAAGCTCCAGGAGACAAGTTAATAGTTTCCGTTCCATATAAATCTGTTACTTCATTTTCATTAGTAGACCAGTTTATAGCAGTTGAAAGACCAAAATCAGACTCATCAATTATATCATATCCAAAATCGATTTCCATCCCATTGTTTGTCATTTCTCCATAATTTCCATATTGAGTTGAAAACCCTGAAGAAGGAGATAATGTAACATCTAGAAGAATACCTTCTATTATGTTATCATAATATGTGAATGATAAAGACATTCTATCATCAAGGAATCTAAGATCTGCTCCAATTTCCCACTCTGTTTTAATTTCAGGTTCTAGATTAGGGTTACCTAAGTTATTATCCAATCTGAATCCACCTCCAAATAAGTTACTATCTAGTGGATCACTATAAGTTGAATAACCAAAGCCTCCTTCAGCTAAAGTTTCAAATTTATGAGCTGATGGTTGAACACCTACCTGACCCCATGAACCTCTTAGCTTTGCAAAAGAGATTGCATCAGACTGCATAGCACTTTCAGTAAGTACCCATGCAACATCAGCAGCAGGATAGAAAAATGATCCATCAATTGTAGATGCAGCTTCTAGTGCACCAGACACATTAACGAATAACTCATTAGCAACATCAAGGTTAAGTACTCCATAACCTCTATTTGATCTTCTAAAGCTTCTATAGTTTTCAAAACTAGATGCCTCAGCAGAAGTATTCAATGCTGTAGTTTGTTTTGATGAATTTACAAGAAAACCTGTAATGTTTCCAGAAACTCTATTATACTTTCTATCATTATAACTCCAACCAGCTGTTGCGGTAAGATTTATATTATCGGCAAGATCAAAGTTAGCCTTTCCAATAATATCTAATGAAGAATTTCTAATATCAAGTACATCCTCCTGGAATTGCCCATTTGCTCTTGAACTAGCATCCCCCATCGGGAAGAAGTAAGTTCTTTTATCATCAGCAACATCTACATTTCCTCTTGCAATTACTGAAAACCAGTTAGTTGGTTTAATAGTTAATTGAGGAGTAACAGTTATCCTATTTACTTTGGTAAGTGATGTTTGTTCATTAACTGTCCAAAGTGGGTTTGTATAAGATTGATTTGAACTTTGACCTAATTGCTTTCTATAAGATCTACCTCTATTAACGTATTCTGATCCTCCAGAACTAGTATATGTACCCTTATAATCTCTTCCATCAAAATCAGGAGGAGTTCTTAAAAGTCCAAGCATTAATCCTGACACATTTGAACTTTGCTGAATTCTATTTGAATTTGTATAAGTATATGCCATCTTAGATGATAAAGTAATTTTATCATTTAATTTTGCTTCGTAGTTCAAACGAACATTTGTTCTTTCATAAGTAGCATTTTTTATCATTCCATCTTGATCTAGGTGACCTAGACTAAAGAAATAGGTGCTATTATCACCACCTCCACTTATAGTTAAATCATTTTGTAAAGAATGACCTGTTCCGAAAACTGAATCAAAGTTTTCATCAACAAAAGTTTCTTGTGAGTTTTTGTCATCAATCGCTTTGTATACTGTTCCATTTGCAGCTGTAAAAAATGCTCCTGATTTAAATGTATCCGAAAGACCAGATCTTCCAGGAATCCAATCACCCCATGACTCAGCTCTGTTTGTTCCAAATACTCCACTACGACCTTGACCCCACTCATCTTGCATTTGTATTCTTTCTGATATTTCATCAAAAGAATATGCAGATTTAAATGTAATCTTAGCCTCTCCTCTAGATCCTTTTTTTGTAGTTATAACTACAACTCCATTCGCAGCTTTACTTCCATATAAAGCACCAGCTGATGCTCCTTTTAAAACCTGAACAGATTCAATATCATTAGGATTGATATCATTAAGACGAGAACCTTGTGTTACACCTCCATTACTTCCTGTGATATTGTTACCACCAGAATATGAGGTTGTATTATCCATAGGTACACCATCTACAATTATAAGTGGTTGTATAGAACCATCAATTGTATTTGCACCACGAATTCTAATTGTACTTCCAGCACCTGGATCTCCATTAGATCTTGTAATTCTAACTCCGGATGCTTTACCACTAAGTGCATTAACTACTGTGGGTTCAGCAGATCTTATAACATCGTCAGTTGCAATTACAGATGAAGTTGATCCTTGTTGATCACGAACTGCAGCAAAACCAAGTGCAGTTACTACAACTTCTTCTAGTTCATTGTCAAGTTGAAGTGATACTGTAATACTATCTTGGTTACCAACAGTTATAAATTCACTAGTATAACC
>Ga0206683_10000996_pt1 | contig 19955 bp, 15 predicted proteins | sample M280m12015metaG_FD_155483 | JGI IMG/M metagenome (GOLD analysis project Ga0206683, IMG submission 155483) | Ammonia-oxidizing marine archaeal communities from Monterey Bay, California, United States - M2 80m 12015 | ecosystem: Environmental > Aquatic > Marine > Intertidal zone | place: USA...
AGTTGAAGACGGGGGAGGATCTGCGTCCGGTGTGGATTTTGTTGTGGGCACGGATGGGAGGAGCATCTCCATTTATCCAACTTTATCGGGAACCTATGAGGTCAAATTGTCCATTGCGGACCAAGCAGGCAATATAGGTAGTAATTCTCAAATATTTGAAGTCCAGAATATTGCCCCAATTGTCAGGCTGACAATCGATGGCGTTCCAATTTCGAATAATGATGAATTTACACTCCCGAGGGGTTCCACATGTCTTATCGATGCATCGGGTTCTTTTGATACCCCCAATGATGCAGACAATTTGCGATATGTCTGGAGAGTCAATAACATCCCCACTTACGAAGGTGAGTCTAGGGAGTTTTCTTGGCCGGAGGGGGTTGATGATGAATTCATTCTAACCATCGAAGTGATTGACGATGACTCGAACTCGTCAATGTTTTCAATATTGGTAAAGGATACCGGCACGAGTGGTGCATTACCACTGTCGATAATTGCATTAATTCTATCGGCAGTATTCTTGACCTATTCCGCTGTCAAATTCCGGAATCAGATCAGCGAATCTGAAATTCCTAAATGGTCTTAGTCGTAGAAAGACCAAAAGGCAGAATCAGGAGGGAGTCACATGGTCTTGCCTTTCAAATCATCAGAGTACATCAACCGGCAAGAAAGGCTTTTTGCAGAATTACCCGAATCTAGTGTACTAATCATCCCGGCCAATGACAGAAAAATCAGATCTAACGATGTTGGCTATCCTTACAGGGCCAATTCCTACATTCTGTACTTATGTGGCTGGGAGGAGGCGGAAGGCGTATTTGTTGCCAATAACAAATCTGGCAACTGGGAAACCATGCTATTCGTAGCGCCAAGCGATACTAAGAAGGAGATATGGGAGGGAAAAAGGATAGGCGTTGATGGTGCAACAACCTGGCCAGTAAATGCTACAGATTCCATAGAAAGTGCCGAATCATACATCTCAGAATATATATCTGATTCTCATAACATATTTACTACGCTAGGAGTTTCTAGTATCATAGATGATATGCTAAACGGTCATGATGACATATCTGATCCACGGGGCATACTGGATCCAATGCGGCGAATAAAATCGCTTAGAGAGATTGAACACATGCAAGAAGCTGCAAGAATAGGCTCAGAAGCACATATTCATGCTATGAAGGTAGCATTTCCCGGCATAGGTGAGTGGAGGATTCAATCTGCTGTAGAGGGATATTTCAGGAATTGCAAGAGTCAATGGAGTTACCCATCGATTGTCGGTGGTGGCGAGAATGGTACTATTTTGCATTACAATACTAATATGTCTGAAGTGAATGATGGAGAACTAGTTCTCGTTGATGCTGGATGTGAAGTACACGGTTACGCATCTGATATCACTAGGACTTGGCCGGTTAATGGTAAGTTCACGGATCCTCAGAAGGAAATTTACGAGTTGGTCCTCAAGGCAGAGCTTGCTGGGATTGAGGCATGTCAAAATGGGTCTACTTGGGTTTCTATTCACACAGCGACATCCCAAGTTCTTGCCACGGGCCTAATCGAACTTGGTGTCTTAGATTGCACTCTAGAAGAAGCAATAGGAGATCCAGTAAAATTCGATGGCCCGTATAGGAACTTCTTCATGCATGGAACTGGGCATTTCCTAGGCCTGGATGTCCACGACGTTGGTGGAGGTAGGCAAGGAGATGATGACAAAGGTCCCATATTGGAGCCTGGAATGGTCTTAACAGTAGAACCTGGACTATACTTTGGTGGTTGGAGAACTGACGTTGAGATTCCAGACAGATACTCAGGCATAGGGATTCGCATAGAAGATGACATACTCATTACTGAAGATGGTCCAGTGGTTCTATCGTCATCATGCCCCAAAGAGATCCAAGAAATAGAGAAGATTGTTGGCACTGGTGTGTAATATGGCAAACTGGCGGGATATTCTGGAGAATCAACTTAGGACATTTCCCCCTCCCATCTCTGTAGAAGAAGCCACCATCCTATATTCTGATGCTTCATTAAATGACCTAATGTTTGTTGCAATGGAAAGGAGACATGCACAAGTACCCGGAAACTTAGTCACATTCTTAATTGATCGAAATATCAATTACACAAACGTTTGTACAATAAATTGCCACTTCTGTTCCTTCTACAGAACTCCTGGTCATGAGGAAAGTTATACCCAGACAGTAGATGAGATTAGTGAGCGCATTGAGGAACTAGAAAGTCTGGGCGGTAGCAGGATATTGATGCAGGGCGGTGTGAACCCGGAACTCCCATTTGAGTGGTATACTGACCTCCTATCTGAACTGTCAATTAGGCATCCCAGCATCTCATTGGATTGTTTCTCACCCATAGAGATTGAGGGAATTGCAGAAGTATCAGGGTTCTCTACTCTTGAAGTTCTTTCTAAATTTCGAGACTCCGGCTTACATGGCTTGCCAGGTGGAGGCGCTGAGATGCTGGTTGATAGCGTTCGTAGTGGTATTTCTCCACGCAAAGGATCTTCCGAAAATTGGCTCAAAGTCATGGGTGAGGCCCAGTCTCTAGGGCTAATTACTTCTGCAACGAATGTATTTGGATTCGGAGAAAGCCACTTCCAACGTGTGGAACATATGGAGAAAATCAGAACCCTCCAGGATAACTCGATATCATCTGGATATCCCGGTTTTACCTCCTTCATCTCGTGGCCTGTGATGCTGGAAAACAACGCCTTCGGAAAAATCGCACGTCGGAGAAATGCAACTGGTCTTGGGGCTGGGGCAGTAGAATATCTGCGACATGTGGCCATTTCGAGGATATTCATGAGTAATATTGACCATATTCAATCTTCATGGCCCACAATGGGCCTAGGGGTAGCTCAGATTGCATTGTCTGCTGGTGCCGACGATATTGGCTCAACGATGATGGAGGAGAACGTTGTTTCTACTTCTGGGGCTACGAAGACCATGGCTTCTGTAGACGAACTGAAGGATTCGATAATTGCCAGTGGATTCACCCCGGCACTTCGTGATTCGGAGTATAATTTACTGAATCTGTTTGGTGTAAAAGAAGTTGCACTAGAAGTTTGAAAGCTCGGCCCTGCCGCTTATCACAGGCGCAATCTCAATCACTGTGTCCGTTTTTGAATTTGGTACAGAAACAGGCGAAACCCACTTGATCATTCTACCATCAGAACCAACGAACTCGAGAATTATCTCCCAATGTATCGCGATAAGTGATGAGTAAACTGAACCGGGCCATTGTCCTTCAGGAAAGGCTAGTTTGAATGGTGAGCCAACATCAATATCGGTTGTCCATGGGCCGTGGCTCATGATTCTAAGTGGCTCAAGAATAACTGATTTCTTTGATGTGGATTGCATTGGAGTGGATTCGCCTACGCCAGCACCCACCTCATCACCCGGTGAAACACGTTTATCAGGGAATTTTGTGGACATTCCCGGTGATGGCTGACCCCCTTCATGCCTACCCAGTGAAGCTTGCAAAGCACTCCTCTCGGGAATTGGCACTCCGACCTGGATCCTAGCTCGTGATATCGAAATACCAGTATCGATTTCTTCGATCATAACTTCCGAAGTATCCCTATCGGTATGGATAGAAAACTTAGGATCTTGGTAGGGTGTCCTATTGATTGATGATTGCCTAGAAATATCCCTGAAATTTGCAATAGTTCGGAAAAGGAGAGGAAGGAGGAAAAGAGGGAATGTGTAGAATAGGAGTCTGGGGTATTCCAAAGGGCCAAAGGATACTGAACCTGCTACGATAGTGCCAATAATTCCATATTCCACAAGTCCGGGTTCTATGGCATGAACAAATAGTGAAACAATAAGAAGCACTACTGTGGGTTTAATCAACTTCCTAGAGATATTGTGAAGAGGGTCGGGATCTACAAACCAACCCTTGCGAGATCTGGTCAGAAAACCCGGTGCAGTATTACGAATTTCACAATCCAAGTGGAACTTGTCGGCATCTTCGTCAATGCAATCCATCCATTGAACGAACCACCCATCATCGGTTCCAATTTTGAAATTCCTTAGGCTGTCGTCATGGACATCGACTATAATCTCTGAAACTGGTACATTTCTGGGTTCCATATTCCCTAGTTCGAATGGTGGATACCTGATTCTCTGGAGTGTTCGACGCATTATTTGCCCCACAGAATGGCCTTTGCTGCCCGGCCAGAAAGCCTCCTGAATTCAGGAATCTCTCTGAGCATTTTTATTCCCAGTGGAATCGGATTCTCAATGTCACCAAATTCATTGATCAGGTGTGTTACTTCGGGCCTGGCCCAAATAGAAAAAATTCTTTCTAGCTCTGAGTCATCCATCTCAGTGAGGAAAGCATCTCTAAGTGCTCTCTTCTTCCTCTGCCCCCTCTTCATTTCTTTGAGAGTACCGGATAACTTCTGCATCCTTCCATCGCTCAGATCATTATCAATTATCGACTTGCTTAACAATGGGACCAACATGTCAACTTGTTTGAATCCCGGCCCGATGCCACCTCCAGTAGTAGGTTTGCAGATTCCTGCAGCATCACCGAACAGCGCCACCCTCTCCCTCATTGGTCGCCCAACAATTCCACTTGGAATCGGGCCGCAGAAACGTCCAACTTCCGAGCAAAGCGAGAATCGAGCATTTAGGGAATCGTCGTCCATTAAACGAGACATGTATTCTTCACTAGAAGCCCCATCCATCAGTTGTGCCTTTGTCCATGTCCCTATTCTTGTTGTCTCACCCGTGGGTATCGCCCAGCTGAAAAATCCTGGAGCAATTCCCTTTCCAGTGTACATGTCGAGCATTCCATCGTCACCAGCGTACCCAGTAACCTCGATTTGAAACCCTATCATCGTCTCAGTTGGAGTGCCCATTCTGAATTTCCTCCGAACCCACGAGTGCGCCCCATCGGCACCACAGAGTAGTTTACATCGGATTGTCTCGGAGCCATTTGATCCGTCAATCTTCACTTCAACGAAATCTGTATCGATATTTGCCGAGATCGGTTTTGTAGAAAGCATAATTTCCGTACCAGAGGCAATTGACTGCATGACAACGGCCTCGTCGAAAATCTTCCTACATACGGAATAGGTTCTGGGAACGTCAGGGTCCCCTATAGTGACCATTTTTCCAGAAGGACTGTGGATATTTGCACCCCAGATAGTTGTTAGAATTGAATTCTCTAGGCCGATAGTTTCCATAACAACAGGATTTACGAGACCGGCGCACTGGAATGGCCGACCAATTTCATTATGTTCCTCTAAAAGAAGGACGCTGTGGCCGTGTTCATTGAGTTTTTTAGAGAGGTAGCCGCCTATTGGGCCGGCCCCAACTACAACGACATCGAATTCTTGGACCATGGTCCTCGCAACACTAGCTACTTTTTGGTTCGTCGCTTAGAATTTATTGTTTTCTTTAGATTTCCAATGAGAATACTTGCTTCGGACTTGGTAATGGTGTGAATTGATTCTGTTTTGATAGCATCCATGGCTTCTTCGATTGGCATTTCTAGCGAATCGGTCATGGAGATTATTGTAGCAACCTGCTTTTCCGTGGCAGGAGAATTTTTGTCTAACTCGATTAGAGCCCCGATTGCATCGCTTGCAGAGCCCCCTCTTCCGCCTGTTAACTCACTAATATCCGATTCTCCCATTTCATTCAAGAAGTTACTCAAGTCTATATTTAGTCGATCAGATAGTTTCAGAATAGTAGCAATTTGCTTTTCGCTAGGAGGGATATTTGATTGCACCGAGTCACTGAGGCCATCAATTATGGTTCTTACTTCCTCCCCAGTCAGTTCTTCGACTGATTTATCTCCAATGGTACCAATTCGATCTTCTTCAGACATCCTATTCAATATCGCCTGTAGATACTGAATCTGCCTTACTGTTGGTTTTTCTCGACGCTTCTCCAGTGCTATGTTGTGCATGTCCCTGAATGTATCAACAAATTGTGACCACTGATCAGGTGCGCTTGCTTCTCCTGCCTCAATTTGGTCTAATTTTTTTTCCATATTGGAAGTGAAGTCATATGAAAACAAGCCTTGCTCGTAAACATCGGTCTCATTGTAAAAGGGTGCCACTTCAATCCATAGGGTTCTGCCATTAATTGTTGGGATCAAGGACGAACCATCCTTTTCGACGTACTTGCGGTCAACTAACTTAGTCACAGTCGATACGTATGTTGAGGGCCGCCCAATTCCATCTTTCTTCATTTGCTGAATAATCGAGCTTTCGGAGAATCTTCTTGGGGGTTTAGTGAAATCCGTAGTCATATTTGCATCGTCATCGATAACCCATGGGGTACCGACGGTGAAACCGATTCCTGGAGGCTGTGTTTGGACTGCATTAGATGACCATGAGAAAACCTCTTCCCATCCCGAGTGTGTTCGCCATGAGGAGGTCCCAGTTACAGGTACCTCCAATCCGTTACACGAAAATGACATACTACGCCTTTCTCGAATAGAGTTGGACATCTGGCTAGCAGCAAATCGAGACCATATCAGTGTATAGAGGGCCTTTTCGTCGAGATCATCTCCAGCAATTTCCATAATTGGATTCGTAGGCCTAATTGCTTCGTGCGCGTCCTGCACGTTGCCCTTCTTTTTTCCGGATTCTCCGACCCCAGCCCCTAGGTAATCCTTGCCAAATTTTGATTCTATGTGTTTTCTAATATCATTTCTAGCTGATTTGTTCGTTCTTGTTGAGTCGGTTCTAATGTATGTTATGTGCCCAGATTGGTATAGTGTTGAGGCAATTTTACTGGTTTTTGATATGGACCAACCTAGTGTTGAGCTGGAAGTCTGTAGCATTGTATCAGTGGTAAAAGGGGCCTTCGGGCGTCTATTAACGGTGCCATCCTTGACAGATTCTAGATTCAGTGATCGTTCAGAGTTTATTACTTCTAATGCGGCCATTGCTTGACCTGTATTGGAAGTTCTATCGGGGAAATGCTTCCCATCGCCATCGAACCATGCCTCGGGATCATCAGATTCATGAAACCTAACCTTGAGTTCAATGTCATTTGAAAATGCGCTAACTGAGTTGTACTCCTTGGGGACGTGAGCTTCTCTTTCTAGTTCTCTTTCGACGATATAGCCTAATGTTGGAGTTTGAACCCTGCCCATAGACCTGAGTTTCCACGAGCGGCAAAATTTAGAACACCTAAATCCAACAAGCCTATCCATTAGCCTCCTTACAATTGCAGCATCGACTAAATCCATATCCAGATCTTGTGGATTGGAAATTGCCGAAATCACAGCATCCTTGGTGATTTCATTAAATGAAACCCTGTGCACTGGACCGAAGTCAGACATTATCTCAGTCAAACGCCATGCAATGAACTCGCCTTCACGATCAGGATCCGTTGCGATGTATACTTCATCTACGCCAGATTTTTTAGCCTTAGAAGTGATTTTCGACATTACTCTCTCAGCCCTATCTGTCCACGACCAAGGTGGTTTTGGCAATTCTCCAGGATTCGAAGCCCACATTGCTTTGGAGCTATCCTTGCTCTTCCTGTTCGAAGGCAGATCTTGGACGTGACCATTACATGCGTCTACTATCCAACCCTTGCCAAGATACTTTTTGATGGTTCGAGCCTTAGCGCCGGACTCAAGAATTACTAGTTTCAATATTACTCCTCAGGATTTGAATCGCCGCAACATGCCCTGTATAAACATGAGTGATGAGATGGTACTGCAACGCGCGCGCTCGCGCGCCCGCGCGTGTAACCGAATGTATTTGGGCTACAAAAATTAGATTTTTCAATATTTCATGCGTAACGATTGAAGAATAGATTCGATTGGCAACATTGATGGGAGTAGCATGGAGGCTTTTCGGAAATCCGGCACTTCGTCTTATTGACTCAGAAAATGCCCATTCAATCTCCATGAAAGCTCTGAAGACATTCGGCGAGACTCGATCGGGGCAATCATTGCTTAATGCGTTATACAAGTCTCCCGAGGTTCCGATTGAAGTGTTCGGCAAGTTATTCCACCATCCTCTTGGATTAGCTGCCGGTTTTGATAAAGGTGCAGAGGCACTTTTGTCGTGGTCAGCAATGGGTTTCTCGTGGTGCGAATATGGTGGTGTCACTAGGTATCCGCAGAATGGTAATGCCAAGCCCAGGATGTTTCGGGCTAACAAACACCGTGCACTAGTAAACAAAATGGGTTTCAATAACCCCGGTGCTTCGGAGATGCGCAAAAGGCTTAGTGCAAGGAAGTCCGCAAACCGATGGCCGAAGTCCCCGGTTGCCGCGAATATTGGCCGTTCTAAGAAGGTCCCAAATGAGCATGCGGCTGATGACTATGCAGCTACACTAGAGTTACTATGGGAACATGCGGATATGTTTGTACTGAACATTTCTTCACCAAATACTCCCGGACTTAGGGATCTCCAGGGCCATGAATACCTCGAGTCGATATTAAAATCCTGTAATTCCATTAGATCCATGAAGGGCCACTCAAAACCAATCCTATTGAAACTGTCTCCGGATACCAATGATGATGATATTAGGGATACTGTTTCGTTTTCGCAACAAATGGGAATTGATGGCATAGTCGCCACCAATACCACGATCAAAAGACCAATTCCCCTATCAACTCAATCGCGCAAAGCATTCTCAAGCGACGGTGGCCTGTCTGGTCAACCATTGAATTCCCGAGCCTTAGAAGTAATCAATATGGTGTATGAAGAAACCGACGGAAAGTTGCCAATCGTTGGGGTGGGTGGAATTGACTCAAAGGACTCTGCTTGGGAGGCAATAGTCTCTGGGGCGTCGCTAATTCAGCTTTATTCTGCACTTGTGTTCAATGGCCCTACAGTAGTGTCATCTATCGTTAAGGGCCTGAAGAAGAGGGTCCGTGAGTCTGGCTTCTCTTCTATTAGCGAAGCCGTGGGATACAAACACATTTAGCGAAGGGTCGTGAGTATATGTCGTGGCTCTAACTAGGATCGCACGACTTGCAATAGTATTCGGCTCATCAATGGCCATACTGGGACTAATGATGGCAAGCGTGGATCCAGAGGTTCAGTATTCAGTAGATGAGATAATGAACGAGCCTGAAAAATTTCAAGATAGCAAGATTTTTGTCAGGGGAGTTGTGTCTCCCGATTCCATGGATAATTCAGATATGAGATTCATCCTTGACGGTATATCCCACGAGATATTGGTCGACTTTGCTGATTCTCCTATACCAGACGGCTTTGACGAAGGTCGCACCATTGCTGTTCGAGGCAATCTAAATTTTCAGAATGAAATATGGATCATTGACTCATACGAAATTCAGACTGGATGCCCTTCGAAATACGAGTCATGACCACTGGTCATGTTCATACGTGACCTCTGTGCGCTAAATATGGGCTAGGGGGGGAGTTGACGTGCTCTATTTTTCACAAATCGTCGAAAATGGTGACCCGAAGTCCGAGGGCGGCGCAAACGAACCTCTGGAATTACTCCAGTTGACTGCGATGTCTCGCCCCCAAGAGATCCAGGTTGGCGGGAGGCAAATCCGGAGGGATTTGCCAAACGTCTTACGCCCGGGAACCAGGTCAGGCGCGGAAGCGAGCAGCCCGACCGGGGATGCTGGATGCCTTGGGACTTCGGGACGGAGAAGACTGGCGTGCAAGTTCCATTGGTGACGAGCGTCCACCGAGGACATGCCCACCAATCGGGACTCAGGACGATAGTCTCGAAAATTCATCGGCTCCCATGCCGCCCATTGAACACACAATTCTGAAGTGTTCTTTGGAAACTGTCTGCACAGACAATCTTTGACCCCTCTGCAATAGAGGCATCCCTTCTAAATCTCCATTGGCTCTCAAATCAGGAAGGCCGATGGCATCGAGAGCCGATATCGGTTCTATATCGACCATCATCCATCGTGGGTTATCCGGTGTTGCCTTGGGGTCAAAATACTTGGAATCTTCATTCTGTGCGGTAAAGTCTGGATATCCCTCCTTGCTGACTTTGGCTACGCCGGCCACGTGTGGTGGTTTGCAATTTGAATGATAGAAAAGAACAAAGTCACCCAAGGCCATTTTGTCCCTCATAATATTCCGTGCTTGGTAGTTCCTAACTCCATCCCAATGTGTCGATCCATCAGTAACGAGTTGCTGCCATGGATAAACATGGGGTTCGCTTTTCATCAGCCAATAATTTACCATGTAAATCGTAGTCATAGGAAGGCAATCAACATTGGCGTCACCATGCATCCCTAGTTTGTTCGAAAACGACTGCGTCTCGCGCGATGTCGGTGGCACCCTTGCTAGTTGCGATATTGTTCAAACCTGCTGTTTTCACCATTGCTGACATCCCCCCAGTGAGCCCAATATTAGAAGTCACCATGAAGGAGTATATGGCTGGTAACAATAGTAATGCGGACAATGCTGCTACAATGAGTAGGATGATGACAACTGTAACGAAGGGAGCAATTGCATCGATTTTTATGCCATAAGCACAGGTCAATCCAGCTGCCGTAACAGTTGTTGCTTCGAAAAGACTCATCCCCGTACTGGCACAGGCTGTGCGAATCGCATCCAACGAACCACCCAATTCCTTCACCCTGTTAGCAATGTGAATAGAAAAGTCAATTCCAACACCAACAAGAATTGAGCCAATCATCACAGTCACGAGCGATAGGGTGACGCCCCCGGTGTCCATAACTAGCCATTGCATTGCAACCGTGAAGCCAACAGGAATTGTAGTTAAAAGTGCGAATCTGATATCTCTGAATACCAGTGCTAGTGTGATCACAGTGAAACCCAAGGCGAAGGCAAGAGATGACCATTGAGATTCGACAATCAGTTTATTCACCTCGATTGTGATGGAGGCAACTCCGATTAGGGTGTCCCCTAGTACAGAAATTGGATTCTCTGAGTCTCCGGCGGCCTTGGCCCAATTATTGATCTGTTCAGCGGTCACGGCAGTAGATTTGACATCCATGAATGGCATATCGATGTAAATCAGGGTTCTCTGGTAATCTGATGAAATGAAGAGCTCTCGCATTTCCTCTGTCATGCTGTTGTAAAATACGTATATCAGGAAATTCTGAACCTGCCTCCCGCCATCGTCCTCTTGGGCGTCCAAAGTATCTAGAATGGTCCAGAATGATACGTTTCCAGACTGTTCGCGGTCGAATATCAGCTCTGCTACCTCCTTAATTGGCTCTGGCAGAGGGGTATCGTCAATGATGTCGTTTATTGGTGATCCAGAGACGTTTACGCCTACGGCAATTGCCTTCATTAGGAAGACTATTGACACAGCAGTGGCGTTTTCTACGTCATTGCATTTAGCTTCTAGATTCTCGATTCCCTCGAGATTAGCATAGGGGTGCTCCGCAGTAATCGATCCTATGCCTAATTCTGGTTCTGCCTGGATGTTGGCCTCAACGAGCAAGAATCCAGGTTGACCTGCATCGAACTCATCTGAGTAGACACCCATTTTCTTGACTGCCTCGACCTCATTGGGAGCCATTTTCAGGAGATCGATATTTTCCTCTACGTTCTCTCGGTTATATCCAGCTGAGATTAGCATCAGTGTTAGGAATAATGTGAGTGTGACTCGAGACCACTTTACTGGCATGTTAACTGCTGCAACGAAGACTTTCGGAGGAGGGTGAGAGGGCTTTTTCAGATCGAGTAGAATTGTTAGGTTAGGAACCATTATCATAGTCATGAAGTAGACCACGACAATCCCTCCCGCCAATGCCCAACCAACGGTCTGAATGGGCTTCATGGGTGCAAAGGTGAGCGAAATGAAGCCAATTACCGTGGTCATTGCAGAAAGGAAGACCGCCCGACCGGTGGAGTTCAGAGCAGCGGCCATCTTCTCATGCGGGGTGCCCTTGGATTCCGCATATCTGTTTGTGATGTGAAGCCCATAAGAAACCCCTAGCGAGAGGATTATTGGGCCGACAAGAATCACAGTCATGGTGACTTCATAATCTATCAAACCGATTATTCCCAGAGTAACCCAAACAGCACAAAGAGTAGGTAGGCCAGCGATAATCACGACCTTGATTCCTTGGACGAAACGAATCCGCCCTGTTTGGAGTAAGTCGCAATGGAATATGAACAGCATGGTTGCAACGATAAAACATCCTTGGGGGAAAGCCTCCCAGAACATCTTGAATGACTCCTCTGTTACGGCATTAGTCAGAGGTGCTGGTCCCGTTAGTGTCATCCTGAGGCACAAAGAATCTTCCTCAAAAGTGCATTTGCCCTGGGAATCCGGAGTGCCCCAGTTGTTGTTCACACCGATTTCATCAATCTTTCCTTGTGTTTGGGTAACAATATCTCCAACTGACATGTCCCCGGTATCATCGGCAATTCCTATGATTATCACTGCACGATTCCAACCATACGCGCTCCTTTCCTCCGTGGTCGTCCCGACATCTCTGACCAGTTTGTCTAAGGCGTTCTGGGGCATTTCCTGTAGGATCTGATCGACTCTCTGTTGTTCATCGGGAATCGCATAATTCCCAATTAAATCGCTCTGAGAATCTATCGTCTCATTTATCTCATCCGAGAGTTGCTGGTTCCCCGTAGCTTCTGCAAGACCGGAAAAGAAGGCCTTGACCACACGGCCTCCGCTTGAGTTAACTTCCTTGATTACTGTAGAAATCGATAGTACGTAGATGACGTTGTCATCGGCCCCTTTATCGTTCGTTTGATTATTGATTACCCTCTCGACACTATCGATCTGGTCAAGTATGTTAATCTGGGTGACATTGTAGTTATACGACTCCACGTATATCACCATTACATTGGTAGTCCAGTCTTCCTCCACTTGAGCAATGAGATTCTTTACGCTGTGCGGGTCATCATCGGTCGGTAGGTAAACCTCCAGGTCACCATTCACGTTTAGGGCGGGATCTTCACTGCAGAATGCTGGATTGTCAAAACTATCTCTACAGTCCAAAACCCCAGAGTGGGGCAGTAGTGACAAAGTGAAACCAAGCGATAATAGAACAGCCCAAATTGGGAACATCGTAAGTATGCTGGAGCTATTTGACTCTCGGAATCTCCTTCGGATACGGTTGTTTAACTTAGCAATTGATCCTTTGATCGTCACTGAATCAGTATTAGAAATTCCAGTTCTTGCACCATCTATTATTGAGTTGAATGACGTGCCTAATGAGTCGCCGATACGCTTCTTCGCCATGTCGCTCCTGCTACTACGTGAAACGGCATACCTTCAACCCCTCGGAAGACATGTTTCGTGATGTGTATTTTTGCAATGATATGGCAATGGTCAAGAACGCCAGACTTTTCCAATAATATGGTGACACTGTGAGTGAGCCAAGAATTTCTGATAAGAGATGGAGCGTGGACCTTGAGAAGCGCATACAAGAGTCGCACTTCTCAGAAGAATCATATCGCGAAAGATACAGTTTTGATCCACGTAGCGAAAGAGAGATTTTCGTAATTGATACCCCTCCCCCGTACCCTAGTGGGACATGGCATATTGGCGCCGTAGCTCAGTATAGTATGATCGATGTCATAGCAAGAAGTCAGCGTTTACTGGGCAAGGAAGTCAGATTCCCTTGGGGGGTGGATCGAAACGGCATCAACATCGAGTTCACTGTCGAGAAGAAAACTGGGAAAAAGATGAGGGCATTCGATAGAGCAGAATTCTTGGACATTTGTTCCGAGACTATAGAAGAATACACACAAGCAATGCGCAAGACTGCAAAACGAGTAGGTTTATCTTGTGACTATGATAATGAATACCTAACTGATTCGCCTGACTATCGTGCAGTTTCACAGTCAATTTTTGTTGATTTATTCAAGAGTGGCGATATTGTAGAGGATCTGAGGCCAAATATCTACGATCCAGTGGAAGGTACAACAATTGCAGATGCAGAGGTTCAAAGAATTCAACGCAGAACAAAGTTATGTCATGTGATTTGGACAACTGAAGATGGTGAGGACATTACCATTTCTACAACCAGACCAGAGATGATATGCGCATGTGGCGTCGTAATGGTTCACCCCGAAGATCCAAGATACTCTCACTTAGTTGGGAAGAGGGTAAATCTCCCCCTGCCCGTCTCCGAAAGAGGGAGTAATGTCGAGATTATGGCACACCCATCTGTAAAGATGGATTTTGGCAGCGGGATTCTGATGGTCTGTTCTTTTGGAGATCAGAATGACGTAGCAATATTCAGAGAACTCGGTTTAAGCCCATTCGTAGCAATAAATCTAGAAGGCGAAATGACTGAAATCTCAGGCCCACTTAGGGGAATGAGAGTCAGTGATGCAAGAATCGAGGCGACTATACTACTGCAGAACTCTAACCGCTTGGAGTCCACCGAGGAAAAGGACCAGGAAATTCCAGTGAGTGAGAGGGGTGGAAACCCAATCGAAATCATTCTTCTCAAGGAATGGTATGTCAGGCAAACCCATGTCCTAGATAGACTAATTGATCTATCCAAGGGTAGTCGTTTCATTCCCGAGAGAAATAGGCAGTACCTTCATGATTGGGTTGATGGCATTTCCATTGATTGGCCAATTAGTCGAAGGAGATGGTACCACACAGAGGTCCCAATATGGTACTCTGAAGATGGAACAAAGGTAATCGTACCACCTAAAGGAGTATATGTCCAACCATGGAGGGAGGGGCCACCCCCGGGTTCTGAGGTAATCGAAAGGGAAACGAAGGATCATTTGGGTGAGTTTTCTAAATTAGAGGGAAGCCTAGGGAAAATTTCTGGTGAAGAGAAGGTTTTCGATACATGGATGGACTCATCGAACTCCAACCTATTTGTCTCGGGTTATCTGAACCAACCAGATCTGTTCAATCGATCATTTCCCACATCTATCCGCCCCCAAGGCAAGGAAATTGTCAGAACTTGGTTGTACTACACTCTACTAAAGAGTGCCTTACTATTTGACAAACCTGCTTTTGAGAATATTTGGGTCGATGGACTTGGGATGGACCCATGGGGCAGGAAGATGTCAAAGTCCCTAGGCAATGGGATTGACGCAGATAGCGTTCTAGAATGTGGAGCCGGCGGGCGTACTGGTTCTTGGAAGATCAAGGGGGCCGATGGAAAGCAAGTTACCCTAAAGGCGAATAAGATTGGGAGTGAATGCTTTCGTCTATGGAAGGCGTGTGATGCACAGGTAGGAGATGACTTCCACATCAATCCAGAAGAGATTGAGACCAAGTATTACGGAGTACTAACGAAGATTTTCAATATCGCCAGGTTCGCTAGCCAGTTCGATGCACCGAAAAATTTTGAATCCCCGCCCAAACTAGAAAATGAAGACATCTGGATACTCGCTGAGTTCGACACCACACTTTCTGATGTTCAGTCTGCATGGATGGATATCGACATATACACTGCAGCCCAGTCAATCAAGTCATTTGGTACCGGGATTTTCCCAAGCCACTGGTTGGAGATGTCTAAATCGAGACTCTATGGCGAGGATATATCGGCCACATGGACCCTGCACAGGATTGTTCGAGATCTGATGAGTGCCTTCTCGCCGATATGTCCTTTCTTCACACATTATCTCAGCACGACACTATATGGCAGTAGCTCTGTCGATGTGAGGGACTTCCCACAATTGCCACCCTCATGTGGAGTCGAACGATTCGATGAGTTTCGTTCTCTAACCAATACTCTAGAGAAGTTCAATTCAATGGTCTGGAAGGCAAAGAAGGATCTCGGAATATCTCTGAAATCCCCAATTTCTGGTATTGATATGCCTGAGAAACTAGCACCCTTTGCTAGTGCCCTCACACAAATGCATAACTTGGAATGATGCTCATTTTGCAATGTTAGTTGAGTGAAGTACTAGTTTCACCAGTCTCAAAGAACTCAATCAGCAATTTTGCCATCTCGATACCGATTCTGGCTTGGGCTTCCAACGTGGATGCGGCTATATGGGGGCTTCCATGAAAAGATTCGAAATCAAGAAGGGGGCTATCACCTAGGGGTTCATTATCGAATACATCAAGAGCAAGGGTTCGCAATTGGCCGGTCTCCAAGGCCTTCACAGCATCTTCTTCATCGACAATTCCCCCCCTTGCGCAGCTTACAATGTGGTTTCCACATTCTATGCCATCGGCCCCTATCCCGGGCATCAATGATATCCTATCCAAGTTAACTAAATTTCGAGTTTCATCTGTGAGGTTGCAATGGACCGATACATGAGTACAGTGGCGGAAAATCTCATCCACATCATCGTGCATTATGACCTCACTAATTTCACCACGCACATATGGGTCGTATACATGGACTTCCATTCCAAATGATCTCGCAGGCTGCGCTGCCCCCCGTGAGATTCTTCCGAACCCAAGTAATCCGAGTCTTTTACCACAAATCTCCGAGCCTCTGAGTCTCTTCTTAGCCCAATCGCCAGCACGTAGATTCCTGTCAGCAGTAGCGATATTCCTAGTCGAGGCAATTAGGTGGCCGATTGTGAATTCTACAACGCTTCGAGTTGAAGCACCCGGTGTGTTACAAACAACAATTCCATTTTTTGTAGCTTCATCGATGTCTATGTTGTCGACCCCTACGCCAGCCCTACCAATGAAGCGAATACCCCCTTCCGTAGTTAACGATGATGAAATTTGTTGGGCTGTTAGCTTTGTAGCACTTCTAATTACAACGGCATCAAAAAGAGCAAGTGAACCGTTAGAAATCTCCTCTTGTTCATGATGCCTCACTACGACTTCATGACCTTCATTCTCGAGCATTGCGATCGCTTTGGGGGACATGCCGTCCGTCACTGCTATGCGAGCCATGATACAACCTGGGGGAAGATGTGCATCAACATTGTGAGATTTGGTTCCGGTGGATTGATATCCAACACCCCTAATTCGGCATTAGATACCATGGGATTTGAATTACCTGAGCTTGAATATGATTATGACGCACTAGAGCCTTACATTGATGCAGAGACAATGGAGTTACACCATTCCAAGCATCATGCTGGATATACCTCCAAACTGAATGCAGCAATAGAGGGGACTGAAATGGATGGATTGGGCATAGAGGAACTTATGACTGGTCATTTCGATAATACAGCAGTCAGGAATAACGGTGGGGGATACTGGAATCACCAGATGTTCTGGAAAACCATGGGCCCTAATGGTGGAGGGGAGCCTAGTGGCGACCTTGCTAATGCAATTGCCGACACATTTGGATCATTTGACTCAATGAAAGAGCAATTTGCTAATTCTGCAATGACTCGATTTGGTAGTGGTTGGTCATGGCTATGTGTAGCAAATGGCAAATTATGTATTTGTTCTACGCCAAACCAGGATAACCCCTTGATGACTGGTGAAGGCATCCCAATTCTCGGTGTTGATGTTTGGGAGCACGCTTACTACAAGAGCTACGGGCCCGGAAGAGCAAACTACATCCAAGCATGGTGGAATGTAGTCGATTGGAAGACGGTCGCTACTAATTATGAAGGTGCAATTTAAGCAAATTTTTTTAGTATAATTACAATTTCATTATAGTGGCGAAACTGCACGCGAAGACGTGACCGATGAATACGAGGCGTTGCTCACATCTGTTCTAATTCTCGTTTCTCCCGTATTTTTTGCTCTTCCAGTATCTATAGCATGGAGATGGTGGGTTGGAATCGAACCTGAACACGAGCATTACAGGGAGAAAGTGCGTAGAGTATTGGATGCAGGGATGCCGCTAGTTCGATACCGGGGTGAGTTAGATTCCGAAGCTAGAAGGGTTCACCTGTCGTCAGAAAGACAGGCTAGGATTGAGTCAGATCTGCTGCATAGACTAAGAGTTCAGCACTTCCTACTTTTCCCGAGTCTGATTCTATGGCCATTGGTGGGTATTTTCGCAGCTATCATCAGTATACCAATGATGCCATTCTTGAGGCTAGTAGAGTGGATACTAATTGACAAGAGGATGCTATCTGCTGTAGCAATAGTGATTCAGAAGTATACTCGCTGGGAGATAATTGGCATTCCCAGGCTGGATGACGGTTCGAAGCAGTTTGGAAAGGCACTAGCTTCAATTCATAGAATGCCAACTACTGTTTTTCTTGGCCTGTTTGCGTATCTGATAGTTTCATACTCGCCCATGAGTTCTTTCCACGTGCTACTGCTTAGTGCTTTAGTTTACATCATATTAGTTTCAGCAATTTCTGTCATCAGAGCCGCAACAGAAAGCACACTTACATTCGCTGATCCAACTAACAGAAGAATCATCCCTATGGAGTCTTATGTCGATGAGAAGCTTGGCCCCTGGGTAGGGGTGGGTCTGTTATTTCTACTATCTAGGCAAATGATGTATGGTTCAAAGATACGTACCGGGGAACTACTGATTGATCCAGTCCCATTTTCTATTAGCGTACTACTGGTCCTTTACACGGCAACAATAATTGGGATAACCGTAGAGATTCTATTCTTTAGGAATAGGGGCAATGGAGTAAGAATGGCATTCCAAAAACAGATGGTTGAAGTTTTCAATCCAGATGTATATCTGTTCAATAGGAATATGGGCTCTCTAAGACTAATTCCATTGATGCCACTATCCGTCTGGATTGAATCAGATGAGGATTATGATGCAATAGTCACGGATAACTGAGTAGCTCCATTGAGAAGTCTACCCCATCAATATGTACTACTTCTGTTGGCGATTCCCCTAATCGTATCATTGCAAGTGCATGAGTGATCCCCCCTATGGAAATTGAAGAGCTTACCGAAATTGAACCGAAATCAGTAATGGAATGCTTGCCAACCCCGAGGGGAGAATTCCCAGTGAGTCTGCAAAAATTCTTGACAGTCCTGCCTCGGCTCTCTATTCTAGCATGAACTTCTTGGCCCGGATAGCATCCCTTATCGTTGCTAACAAGGGTTCCCATGCCCATCTCTTCCGGAAGATTTCCAAATGCATCTTTTATGGTAGGGTCGCCAAGCATAATTCTGCATATTTCCCATCTTTCTGAGTCCATTTCCACAAAATCTAATCCACTAAGAAGTGATTTGATAGAATTTATATTGTCCGATTTTACAAGAATATCGAGTCGGTCACAAAATGATGATTCTCGCTTTACGAAAAGATGGTCCCCCGACTCAATTAACTGATTGGCTTCTGTGGCACGGAAATTTATTCCTAATTCTGAGAACTTGTCATCGGGATCAGTAGAGAATATGGATATGCGGAAAATTGCATTATCGGCAATCAATATTTCGCAATCTTCATCCCATGATGTTCCATCTACTAGTGTTCTACGTGTGATATCATTATGTGCAGCAGAAGAGATTAGCAGGACTTTACCAGAAATGGTATACACCGTACCATAGTCGCATATCCGGCCATTATAATCGCAGAATAATGCATCTCTACTGGCCAAGTCTGGCATGTCTAATATATTGGTTGATACCATTCTGTCTAGAACACTGAGAGAATCGTCTCCCTGGATCAAGGTAACCGCATCAGCACGGACAAAATATTCCGATCGTGGGTTGGATATTGACAAAAAACGACCTCAGCCGAATGACTGCCCACAGCCACAGGATCGATCTGCATTGGGATTCTCTATTTGGAATCCGCCCCCCATTAGAGTTTCCTTGAAATCAATATTTATCCCATTCAACATTGAGCTATCCTTGTTGTGTACTAAGATATCAAAATCGCCTATATCGATTCTCTGAAATCCATCATCACCGGGATCCTCAATGATTTTCATATCATAAAGATAGCCCGAGCAGCCGCCCGATTGTGCACTAATCACCAATACATGAGATTCTTCGTCTCCAGACATGTTTTGCCGGAGTGCTACTATTGCTGCTTTGGTAAAGTTGAGCTTGACGTCTACTACTTCAGTTTCGGTGACTACTGGGAGGGAAAAACCTTCACCACCTAGTATGCCCATGAATTGCTGTTGAAATGGTTCTATTTCAACGGTTCCTATAATCACTCGTCACACATATCAATCATGCTCATCTCCAGAGGTCATGGAGGGA
>Ga0206683_10000998_pt1 | contig 19945 bp, 16 predicted proteins | sample M280m12015metaG_FD_155483 | JGI IMG/M metagenome (GOLD analysis project Ga0206683, IMG submission 155483) | Ammonia-oxidizing marine archaeal communities from Monterey Bay, California, United States - M2 80m 12015 | ecosystem: Environmental > Aquatic > Marine > Intertidal zone | place: USA...
TGTCGGTTTCTCGGTAAGTGAATTAGATAATGAGTATGGCCTTCCTCCTGGCACCCACTCTCATGGCCATCATGAAGAAGATCACGACGACGATCACGACGACGATCACGACGACGATCACGAGGAAGGCCACGAGGAAGGTCACGAAGAAGTGGAGTTCGTTCGACTGGATCTTGAACAGACTCGCTATGATTTCAAGAGCGGATTAAGTTTTACTAGTGGCTGGGTCGAAAGCTTAAGCGCCGATATCGCTTTGACCGATTACCAGCACGGCGAGATTGAATATTTTGAAGACGGGGGTAGTGAGGTAGGGACGCTTTACGAATCTAAGGGTTACGATAGTCGGTTTACTCTTACCCACGCACCCGTGGGAGATTGGACTGGTGTCTGGGGGCTGCAATTGTCAGATACAGAATTTAGCGCCACTGGAGAGGAAGCTTTCATCCCAAAATCAGACATAACTTCAGTTGGGCTATTTGCCTTGGAGCGATTCAGCGGCACGAATTACACTTTTGAGATAGGCGCACGTTATGAAGATAACGAAGTTGATGCAGGGTTGGCTTGTGATTATGACGACTCATCATCTAGCATCAGCAGCAGCGTACTTTATGATGTGAACGACGAGTCAAATTTCTTGGTTGGTATTTCCCGTTCCGAAAGAGCCCCTCGGACTGAGGAGCTATTTTCAAATGCCGCTAACGTTGAAAGTCCATGTGCTCTCATTGATCACGACGATCATAATGACGAGTTGGTCTTGCATGCAGCGACTAACCTGTTGGAGATCGGAAATGCAAATCTTGACTCAGAAACATCTAATAACTTCGAGATTGGCTATCGAAAGCACTCAGGATCATGGACCGGCGAGATAAGCGCTTACTATAACAATATAGATGACTTCATCTTTTTGGATATTACCGGCGAAGAAGTCGAAGAGCAGATGGTTGCTCGGTATACCGCGCGCGATGCAACATTTAAGGGAATTGAGGCACAAGTTAGCTATAACATATTTGAGTCTTCGGAAACTAATGCAGTGCTGACTGTTTTTGGTGATATGGTAGAAGCAGAATTTGACAAAGGCGGCAACGTTCCAAGGATACCCTCATCGAAATTAGGTGCAGAGATTCGTTATTTTGGTAACGATTGGAGCGCACATGTGCATGTAACTCGTCACGGAGAGCAAAATGATGTCGGTCGTCTAGAACTGGAAACGGATGGCTATACCCTTCTTTCAGTCTATGCGGATTATCACTTGCAAGTTGGAGCTCAGAGCGAGGTAAAACTTTTCGTTCGAGGTGACAATTTACTTGACGAGGAGATTAGAAATCATACTTCGTTGCTTAAAAACTATGCGCCAGACCCTGGAAGAGCGATAACGCTAGGATTGCGTTACGAGTTTTAGTTAGTGGTTTCCTCTTCTTGACTCCCGCCTGCGGTTGCGTCTGCAACCGCGGACGGGATGAAGTCGCCTTCGAAGCTAACTAATTGGTCATCGATGAAAAATACAGAGAGGCGTTCCTGTCCACGTTCACCGCCACCGGGTTGAAAGCTGTAGATGTAATCCCACCGATCTTGATGGAATGGGTCTCGAACAAGCGGAGTGCCCATGACGAAAGTAACCTGCCGTTTCGACATACCAGGACGTAATTGGTCGACCATTTCTTGAGTGATGACGTTCCCCTGAGGGATGGATATTTTGTAAACGCCGGGAAAATCCATTGATCCAATATTATTGCAGCCCAGTAATGCGCTGCATAATGAGATAGCTAGTATTTGCTGGATCAGTTTTTCCATATTGCCGAAAGACTTGTTTGGGTCTCGCTTTCCTAAGTGCTCTTATCTGGGCATAATACCTTACCTAAATAGGTAGGAAAACTGCGCATTTCTTGATGATTGAACTAATTCGGTTCAAAGTACGAATCCTAAACTTAGTTTTCTATAGTGTTAAAAACCTACAATCTTGAATTCTAAAGCTTATCCCTGATATTTGAGAGCCTGATATGACGACTGAAAACCAGGAATTACGTAAAGCGGGCTTAAAGGTCACTTTACCCAGAGTAAAGATTCTTCAAATTCTGGAAAATTCCGTTAATAAACACATGAGCGCTGAAGACGTTTATAAGGCGCTGATTGAAGCCGACGAAGATGTGGGCTTGGCAACGGTATATCGAGTACTTACACAGTTTGAAACAGCGGGTTTAGTCATGCGCCATCATTTTGAAGGTGGTCATTCCGTATTTGAGTTGACCCCAGTAGACCATCACGATCATATTGTTTGCAATAAGTGCGGTCGCGTCGAAGAATTTTATGATGAAATTATTGAAGCGCAACAAGATAAGATCGCTGAGAAATATGATTTTGAGATTACTGACCACAGTATGTATCTGTATGGGATTTGCGGCAGTTGTCAAAAGAACGATGCTTAAGCTGTATCTCTAATTTGCGTCATTAAATTAGCAAAAATCTAACTCGAAGCTACCATCTTTTCTGCATGCGCAAGCGATTCCTCACTAAAGTCATTACCACCTAACATTCGAGCAATTTCTTTCACTAGTCGGTCACCATGTAATTCTTCTATCTGAGTCAGCGTCGATTGCTTCTCACTACTTTTGCTGACAAAGAAGTGATGATGACCTTGGCCCGCAACTTGAGCTTGATGGGTTACGCAGAGAATCTGTGTTTTCTCACCGAGGCCTCGCAATAATTCACCTACAACTATCGCAACACCGCCCCCGATGCCCACATCGACTTCGTCGAAAACTAAACTGGGTATTTGCGACGTTTGCGCGGTAATTACTTGTATCGCGAGGCTGATCCGAGACAACTCACCACCAGAAGCAATTTTCGCCAGTGGTTTTGCATCTTGCCCTGGGTTGGTGCTGACCAGGAATTCGATAGTCTCCAGCCCACTTATGGATGGATCACTGCCTTCTGTGGCGGCAAGACTAACTTCTAATAGGGCATGAGGCATTTCCAATTCTTGCAGCTGTTTGTTAATTTGATTGGCAAGTTCTCTTGCACCTTTGTGGCGTTGCTCACTTATTTGTTTGGCGATAGTAGCGAACTGTGCCCTCAATAAGCTGTCATTGGCAGAGAGTTTCTCTAGCTCTTCATCAGAGTTTTGAAAGCGACTCAATTGTGCCCTGAGGTCAGCAATGATTTTAGTGAGTTCGGCAGGTTTTACTTTGTGCTTACGGGCAATAGTGTGAAGATCGCTTAGACGCATATTAACTTGTTCCAACCTTTCAGGGTTGGCTTCAAATTCGTTCTGAAATGAACATAAATCAGACACGGCCTCGCCTAGTTGAATTTCTGAAGATTCTAGTAACCCAATGATGGCGTCAATGCGACTAGTCTTGCTAGGTAATTCTCGTAAAGCAGCAAGTGCGGAGTGAACAAGGGACAGAACGGACTGATCTTCATTCTCCTGGCAAAGTGTTAATGCAGTGCTGACACCTGATAAAGTTTCATCGGCACTGTTCAAACTCTTAAACTCAGCTTCCAGTGAGGCAACTTCATTCTCACCGAGGTTTAATTCATCCAGTTCATAGAGTTGATAGGCTAGCAGTTGGGTTTGGGCTGAATATTCCTCAGACTGGTTGGTCAGCTCATGCATCTCTCGAAAGTTCTGTTGCCACTGTTTAAAAGTAGACGACAACTTGTCGCGGATTTTTTTATCGACACTGAATTCGTCCAACAGTCGTTGGTGCGTCAGCCGTTGTAATAGTGATTGGTGTTCGTGCTGGCTGTGAATATCTAACAGCATTTCTCCAAGAGTCTTCAGGTTTGCCATAGTTACCGAAGAGTCGTTTATATAGCCTTTAGAGCGTCCATCAGCATTTACTACACGACGTAAGATGCAGTTTTTAGAGTCATCTAATGTGAGATCATTCTCTTGCAACCACTGTTTTGCTTCTTCAATGTGACTAGTGTCGAATTCAGCACAGATGTCTGTTTTGTTGGCACCGCTGCGAATCACAGTCTTGTCCGCGCGATCACCAAGAGTAAGGCCAAGTGCACCCAAAATGATCGATTTTCCTGCACCAGTCTCACCAGTTATCACTGACATACCAGGTTGGAACTCTATTTCGAGTCGATCAACGGTGGCGTAATTCTGTATGGAAAGCTGCTGCAGCATAGGTATAAAGTATATTGGATCAATCTTCGGATGACAGCCAAATTATCTTGAGAAAAAACCTCATTGGGGTGCTTGAAATTGGCGGCCCCAGCCCCATATCGGGGACAGTGAAAAGAGACACTTCATAATTTGGGAAGCCGGATAGGCAAGCCTTTGAAAGTATTATAAAAAATATTAACCAATCTCAGAGGGTAGTATGAGTAAAACCACTCCAGAAGATAGGGCTGAAGCGGATCAGGATAACGAGATTCAGACTCCAGTTCAGTCAGAGTCAGCTATAACCGAGGATCTGGTTGATAGTGGCGATCCACAAAACTCGGAACAAAGCGGTTCCTCAGAAGATTTAAGCGTGGAACAGGCTCTGGAGAAACTGGCTGCAGCCCAACTAACAGCGGAAAATGCCAAAGATGACCTGCTGCGAGTGCAGGCAGAAATGCAAAATCTGCGCAGGCGCACAGAGCAGGATATCGAAAAAGCCCATAAATATGGGCAAGAAAAATTCAGTATTGAACTGCTCTCCGTCATGGATAACTTGGAGCGGGCACTTACCGCGGCATCAGAGCATGAAGACGATTCTGTGAAAGCGATTTATGATGGCGTTGATCTGACCCTAAAGAGTTTTGTTGACTGCTTCAGCAAGTTCAATATCGAAACCCTGGATCCGCTAGGAGAACCGTTTGACCCACAAATCCATCAAGCCATGGGCATGCAGGAAAACCCTGATGTTGAACCAAACACCGTGATAGCAGTAATGCAGAAAGGTTACACACTGTTTGGCCGAGTGATCCGACCTGCAATGGTAATGGTGGCTAAGGAACCAAGTTTGAAGGTCGACGAGGAAGAATAGAGCGGTGGGTTGGTCAGCCTCGATACAAGCACATAATTTTGCAGGAAATTTGCCTGAGCCGCTTGAAATACGTGGAATCGGGCCAATATTCACAACCAAGGCATTAGTAAGACGAAAGTAGGGCCCATGAGAGGCCAAAGCGAATTAAAAGTTGAGAGAAAACACTACTTTTAAGCCAGGAATTAAGTGGAGAAATGAATAATGGGTAAGATAATCGGTATCGACTTGGGAACTACTAACTCCTGCGTCGCAGTGATGGACGCTGGCGAAGCCAAAGTCATTGAAAATGTAGAAGGAGATCGAACCACTCCCTCAATTATTGCTTACAGCAGTGATGGTGAAACGTTGGTTGGGCAGCCAGCCAAACGTCAGGCTGTAACAAATCCTGATAATACGCTGTTTGCGATCAAGCGATTGATTGGACGCCAGTTCGATGATGATGTTGTACAAAAAGACATCAAGATGGTGCCCTACAAAATTATCAAAGCTGATAACGGTGATGCTTGGGTAGAAGTAAATGGCGACAAGATGTCCCCGCCACAAATAGCTGCACAGATCTTAATGAAGATGAAGAAGACTGCTGAGGATTTTCTTGGTGAGGAAATCAAGGAAGCAGTAGTTACTGTACCTGCCTATTTTAATGATTCGCAGCGGCAGGCAACAAAAGATGCCGGCAGGATTGCAGGCCTGGATGTAAAACGAATTATCAATGAGCCGACCGCAGCGGCTCTTGCTTACGGCATGGACAAAAAAGCCGGTGACTCTACTGTTGCAGTGTATGACTTAGGTGGTGGTACTTTTGATATCTCTATTATTGAAATTGCAGAGACCGATGGCGAGCACACTTTCGAAGTGCTTTCGACCAATGGTGATACTTTCCTTGGAGGAGAAGATTTTGATCTTCGCTTAATCGACTATCTGGCGGAAGAATTTAAGAAAGAATCCGGCATGGATTTGCATAATGACCCTTTAGCACTACAACGACTTAAAGAAGCGGCAGAGAAAGCAAAAATCGAACTTTCTTCTGCGCAACAAACGGAAGTGAATCTTCCGTATATTACTGCTGATGCGTCGGGCCCTAAACACTTGGTGCAAAAACTAACCCGTGCAAAATTTGAGTCTCTAGTTGAAGAACTAGTTGAACGAACTTTGGCGCCACTAAAGATTGCGATACAAGATGCTGATCTCGATGTCTCCAAGATTGATGATGTTATCTTGGTCGGAGGTCAGACTCGGATGCCACTGGTGCAAAAGAAAGTTACTGAGTTCTTTGGTAAAGAATCTCGAAAAGACGTTAATCCGGACGAAGCTGTTGCAGTAGGTGCGGCAATTCAGGCGGCTGTACTTTCTGGCGATGTTAATGATGTATTGTTGCTAGACGTAACTCCATTGTCTTTAGGTATTGAAACCCTGGGTGGGGTTGCTAGTAACTTAATAGACAAGAACACCACGATTCCAACTAAGAAAACACAAGTATTTTCTACCGCAGACGATAATCAGACGGCTGTGACAATTCATGTTGTTCAGGGTGAGCGCAAACAAGCTGCGCAGAATAAATCACTAGGCAGGTTTGATCTAACTGATATTCCGCCATCTCCTCGAGGCATGCCTCAAATTGAAGTGGCATTCGACCTGGATGCTAACGGCATTTTAAATGTCTCAGCAAAAGATAAGGCGACAGGCAAAGAACAGTCTATCGTAATTAAAGCATCCAGCGGATTATCAGATGAAGAAATAGATCAAATGGTGAAAGACGCAGAAGCACATTCTGCAGATGACAAGAAATTTGAGGAGCTCATAACGGCGCGCAATACAGCTGATGGCTTGATTCATGCTACCAAGAAAACTTTAGAGGAAGCAGGCGATAAGGCTACTGATGAAGAAAAAGATGCAATTAACAATGCTGTAAGTGCTTTGGAAGAAGCAGTTAAGAGTGATGACCTCGCAGAAATCGAAGCTAAGACTAAAGATCTTACTGATGCCTCAACGGGCTTGGCTCAGAAACTGTATGCAGAGCAGGCTCAAGCAGAAGGCGCCGCTGGTGCTGAAGCAGAAGCCGGTGAAGCAGGACAGTCGACAAATGAAGATGCTGTAGATGCTGAGTTTGAAGAAGTTGAAGAAGATAAATAAGCAAGGAAGTAGGCGGTAGCAGCACAGCATACACCTTATTCCATCACTAACATAAATGCAGAAAACTAAGTCATCACGATGACTTAGTTTTTTTGCGTAAAGAGAATGATTGTTTAATTCAAGGGTAAAACGGCAGACCAAGTGTCTAAACGCGATTATTACGAAGTCTTAGGTGTGGATAGGGGTGCGTCCGGAGCTGACATTAAAAAAGCTTACCGCCGCATCGCTATGAAGAATCATCCAGACCGTAATCCGGATAATCAGGAAGCAGAAGATACATTCAAAGAAGCGAATGAAGCCTTTGAAGTGCTTTCTGATTCAGAAAAGAGATCTCGTTACGATCAATATGGTCATTCTGGCGTAGAGGGTCAAACGAGTCAGGGTTATGCAGACTTTAGTGATATTTTCGGTGATATTTTCGGTGATATTTTCGGTGGTGGTCGAGGTGGTGGCCGCAGTCATGTAAGAAAAGGTTCTGATCTGCGTTATAACCTGGATCTAAGTTTAGAAAATGCGGTCAAAGGTAAGACTGTAAAGATTAAAATTCCAACTACTGTAAGTTGTGAGCCTTGTGATGGCTCTGGGGCTAAACCAGGCACGAAGCCTGTAGACTGCACTACCTGCAATGGGCATGGTCAAGTACGCATGCAGCAGGGGTTTTTCTCAGTACAGCAAACCTGTCCCCGTTGTCAGGGTGCAGGTAAACAAATTAAAGATCCTTGTAATTCCTGCCATGGTCGAGGCAGCATTGATGAAACAAAAACGCTTTCAGTTAAAGTGCCCGCGGGAGTCGATACTGGTGACCGAATTCGACTGACTGGCGAAGGGCAAGCCGGCGTTCACGGAGGCCCTCCCGGTGACCTGTATGTTGAGATGATAGTTCAACGTCACCATATATTTGATCGTGATGGGAAAGATCTGCATTGCGAAATTCCAATTAGTTTTACCGATGCCGCAGTCGGTGGCGAATTAGAAGTGCCAACACTTGATGGTCGTGTAAAACTAAAAATTCCAGCGGAAACTCAAACAGGTAAACTTTTTCGGCTGCGGAATAAAGGCGTGACTCCGATTCGTGGAGGCAGTGTCGGTGATTTGCTCTGTCGCGTAGTTATTGAAACACCAGTTAACTTGACGAAAAGGCAGAAAGAAATTTTGGAAGAGTTCCAAACTATTTACGAAGCAGAGGGCGAGAGGCAATCGCCGCGGAGATCGTCTTGGTTTGACGGTGTTAAAAAATTCGTCGATGGTCTTAGAGCTTAGCCTCGTTTATTAACTAGTCCAAAGCCCGTTTGGCAATATCTCTATGTTGTTCTGCTTTTAGCCGCGGCCCGAAAACCGTGACTACTTCAGACGAGGCCAAGCTCGCGAGCTTGCCAGCAGTTTCAAAATTCTTGCCTTGAGAAATCGCATAGAGAAAAGCTCCGGCAAACATATCACCGGCACCGTTTGTATCTATGGCCTGAACCGGGTTGCCTGCTATTGAGATATACGTTTCTCCATCAAAAAGTATCGCTCCCTTTGGGCCTCGAGTAACTGCGAATTGATTAGCAATACTCTCCATTGTTTTGCAGGCTTCATTGAAATCTTCGTTATCAGCCCACAACTTGAGTTCTTGTTCGTTACAGAAAAGGAGGTCTACTCCGTCACCAAGGACTTCATTTACCGAATCCTTAAAATACTCGAGCATAGACGGATCAGAAAAAGTAAACGCTGTTTTAATTTCATTCTTATTAGCGAATTCTTTTAGATCGACAATCGCTGATTTGGCACTAGGAGAAGTAACTAAGTAACCTTCTATATAAATGAAATTGGATTGATTCACCGCTTCAAAATCAATTTCACTTATAGATAAGGTTTCGGATACACCCAAAAAAGTATTCATGGTTCGCTCTGCGTCGGGGCTAACCATTATCAAACACTGCCCCGAGGTTCCTTCTTCGCGCTCGTTAACACTGGTATCTATGTTGTGATCTCCTAACTGTTCAAGGAAAAAATCTCCAGTTTCATCATTCGCGACTTTACAAGCATAGTAGGCTTTGCCACCAAATTGAGTTAGAGCGTACATAGTATTGCCTGCTGAACCACCTCCAGATTGTTTCTTTACATGGTATTTCTGCATCAGTAGGTTAGCCAGAAACTTCTGTTGTTCATAACTCACTAATGTCATGAATCCCTTTTGAATATTGTGCTCAGCAAAAAAACTATCAGGCACTTCAAATTCCGTATCAACAAGCGCGTTGCCCACACCATACACATCATATTTGGCCATACTCGACTACAATTCCGTATTGAAAATTAATTAATAGCTGTAAATGCTTGTTCTGCAGCGTCTAGAGTTGTTGTAATTTCTTCATCGCCATGGGCTGCAGATACAAACCCAGCTTCGAAAGCGGATGGCGCTATGTAGACGCCATTCTGTAACATCGTGTGAAAATAACTTTGGAAGTGATCCATATTCGATGCCATAACTTGAGAAAACATAGATACTTTTTCTTCGTCACTAAAGAAACAACCAAACATGCCTCCCAATTGATTTGTTGTAAACGGGATACCTGCTGCTGTTGCCCTTTCTTCTAATCCGGTTAAAAGAGTTTTGGTCTTCGCGCTCAGCTCTGTATAGAAGTTAGTTTCACTAACAGTTTCAAGCATAGCTATTCCGGCAGCCACAGCTAACGGACTGCCAGACAGTGTTCCTGCTTGATAAACAGCGCCTATGGGTGCAATTCTTCCCATGATTTCTTTATTTCCTCCGAAAGCACCAATTGGCAATCCTCCACCAATGACTTTGCCCAAAGTAGTTAGATCTGGCAGAACGCCGAAGATTGATTGAGCTCCACCGAGGGCGACTCTGAAGCCGGTCATGACTTCATCAAATATCAACACTGCACCATGCAATGTGCATTGTTCTCTTAAGGATTCCAAAAATTCAGGAATAGGAAGGACGCAGTTCATGTTGCCTGCTACAGGTTCTACGATAACGCAGGCAATTTCACTGCCATGTACAGCAAAAAATTCTTCAACTGCAGCAACATCGTTATAAGGTAAGACATGGGTTAAGTCGGTATAGGCTTTTGGTACACCCATGGAGTCAGGCTCCCCTAGAGTGAGGGCTCCTGATCCCGCCTTAACTAATAAGCCATCGACATGACCATGATAGCAGCCTTCAAATTTCACCACTATATCGCGTTGCGTATAACCACGTGCAAGGCGAATCGCACTCATCGTTGCTTCAGTGCCAGAAGTAACGAGTCGCACCTGTTCTATTGAGTGCACTAAATTACAGATTTTCTTAGCAATCTCAACTTCGGCTTCCGTGGAAGCACCGTAACCAATACCAGTTTGCAATTGCGTTTCTATGGCAGCGATAACCTTTTGATGGCTGTGCCCAAGAATAAGGGGACCCCATGCGCCAACATAATCAACATAGCGATTATTATCGGCGTCGATCAGGTAAGCTCCTTCTCCACCCTTAAAAAAAAGTGGATTTCCACCGACACCTTTAAATGCTCTTACGGGAGAGTTTACCCCGCCTGGAATGTATTTAACTGCCTGTTCGTAGAGTGCTTTTGATTGATTTTGATTCATGGTTTGTTTGTATAAATTCTCGGTAAGTTAAAAGCTGCGTCAATTTAGTTTTAGACTTGTTGACAATCATGACTTATTAAAGAGTAGGTTTTACGACGATAAGAACCACTATCCCGGCTAGAATAAATACGGGGAATTCATTAAAAAATCGGAAGAACACGTGTGTTTTAAATCTTGAGTCTACTCGCAATTTTATCATGTACCACCAACAATAGACTTGATAGACAACGAGTAATGCAACTAAGCTCAGCTTTGCATACATCCACCACCACGCCATAAAGTAACTCCAGTTGGCGATTAGTAGCCATGCACCAGACAGCATTGCGGCAATTGCTGATGGGGTAGTTATTCCCCACAATAGCTTACGCTCCATTATCACGAAACGGTTTTTACTAATCTGGTCTTCGCTCATGGCATGATAGACAAAAAGTCGAGGCAAATAGAACAGACCACTAAACCAGCAAACTATGAAAATAATATGAAAAGACTTAAGCCAAAGCATGATTGCTCCTAACGGGGAAATCAGAAGCTATCACAGCTCTAGATTGATGTCTTGGCGTACTGGCTAATACGTCTAAGTTGTTGATTTTAGTCGATGAAATGGCTGAGCTTATTGCATTCTTAGGAAGATCGTCTAAGATACTGCCCCCGATTCTTTATAGTCACCTAGGGAATGAGTTTTGATTAAAGCAGGAATAGTTGGAGCTACAGGTTATACCGGCGCTGAGCTTTTGCGCTTACTAGGTCAGCGGGACGATGTTGAGCTGACCGTGGTGACTTCGCGTGAGCTTGAAGGCACCCCCGTATCGAAGTATTTTCCAAACTTGCGTGGGCACATTGAAATTGATTTCAGTTCACCTGATAGTAAGAAACTTTTCGATTGTGATGTTATTTTTTATGCGACTCCTCATGCCGTTGCGATGAATACAGTGCCAACATTGCTGGATTCTGATATACGGGTAATTGATCTCTCTGCGGATTTTAGGATTCGAGATATTGCAGTTTGGGAGTATTGGTATAAAACTAAACATGCTTGTCCTGAGCTCATATCGAAAGCAGTTTATGGTTTACCTGAGGTAAATCGTGAACAGATTAAATCTGCCCGTTTAATTGCTGTCCCAGGTTGTTATCCCACTGCGATTCAATTGGGATTTCTTCCTTTATTAGAAAATCGATTTATAGATAGCTCTCGACTGATTGCAGATGCCAAGTCTGGTGTTAGTGGAGCTGGAAGAAAAGCAGTTGAGGACTTCTTACTTTGTGAGGCGTCGGAATCGATTAAAGCTTATGGCGTAACTGGCCACCGGCATCATCCCGAGATTAGTGAGCGATTGAATTTAGTAAGCGAAATTGAGGTCGGGCTTACCTTCATCCCACATCTGATCCCGATGAGCAGAGGCATACTGGCCACTCTCTATGCACCCTTAAAAAAGGGGAAAAATGTCACCCAAGAAAAGTTGCAATCAATTTTTGAGGACCGGTATGCTACTGAGCCTTTTGTTGAGGTGCTGTCGACCGATGAATTTCCAGCAACTCGAGATGTAAAAGGGTCAAATAAGTGTCAAATATCAATTACATATCTGAAAGATACGCACACAGTAGTTGTTCTTTCGGCAGAAGATAATTTGGTGAAAGGCGCGTCGGGGCAGGCTATCCAGAACATGAATTTGATGTTTGGATTGGCAGAAACCGCCGGATTGGAAGGAATTGCACTGCTTCCTTAGTTAGTAAGTGGCTCTAAAAAATAGCGGAGTAATCTGAATGCCCAGTGTAGTAAAAGGTAGTAAACAGGAAAGAATGGTCGTTGTACCCTATCGGCCATGGAAAAGCCTGTTCTTCAATTTAGCGTTAGTTGCCGGAGTGGTTGTTAGTGCGTTATTTGGCTTTGCCTATGGCTATTATCAAACTCTACAGACACAACAAATTGTTGAGCCAGATCGGGCCGAACTAGTTGAAGAAATTGAATTATTAAGAATAGGAAATTTTGATTTGAACCGACAGATGGCCATCCTGGATCGAACTAGTGTTATGGATCAGCGAGCAAACGAAGAAGTGCAAGATACGATTAGTAGTCTACGAAATCAGGTCGCTTTATTAGAACAAGACATTACTTATTACCGAAGTGTAGTCTCAGAAGAGACTGAAGATACTGGGCTGATCATTTCGAATTGGGACATTAACTCAACTCGAGAAGATGATCTCTATCGATATAAATTAGTCATGCGCCAACAAGATGCTGATGGCGACACCTTCCTAACAGGTCACGTCAACGTAAGTTTGGTCGGCCGACAAAATGAAGAGTTCGTTACATTTCCATTACATGCAGTGTCAGCAGAACAAGATCAACTGGATATTCGTTTACGTTTTAAGTTTTTCCAAAGTATAGAAGGCGAACTGACTCTTCCTAAAGGATTTGTTCCTAACCTAGTTCAAATTGCTGCAGTAGAGACTTCACCATTTGAAAAAACTTTTGATCAAGATTTCAGTTGGGTAGTGAAACAGTAATTCCCACTATAGTTGTTGAGGAGAAAGTAAGATGTTTGGCAGAGATGATAACAATCGATCACCAAGTGGCCCTGCTAATACTCTGGTGTCGAGAGCCACAGAGATTGTTGGTGATATTCACTTTAGCGGAGAGCTGATCATCGAAGGCCGTATTAAAGGTAATATTTATGCAGAAGATGATTCCACTAGTCTAATCAGAGTTGCAGAAAAAGGCGCAGTCGAAGGTGAAATCTGTGTGCCTTCTGCCATTATCAATGGCTTGGTGCAAGGGGATGTTCGCTCAGCGCATCACATTGAGCTGGCCGCCAAAGCAGTAGTAGTTGGGAATGTTTACTACAACTTGATAGAAATGGTGATGGGTTCTGAAGTGAATGGCAACCTGATGCACATTAGTGCCGGTCAACAAGACACTAAGCGTCTCGCGGTAAACAAGAAAAAGCTGCCATTTGATAGTAAATCTCTTCAGAAAGACTAATGCAGCACGACACTATTTCATTACGAGACTATAAATTAGTTTGCCCCGGTACTATAATACCCGAGTAAATTCCTTGGGTATTTGCTGGTTTTTAAAGTCGCTATTTGACCCAATATGGCAGGAAAGAGAACTAAACGCTTATGTCAGTAGTCCAAACAGCAGAACCGGTCATTATGTCCTTTACGGATAATGCGGCTGATAAGGTACACAGCCTTATCGCCGAGGAAGCTAATGACAACCTAAAGCTGCGCGTTTTTGTTACTGGTGGCGGATGTTCCGGATTTCAGTACGGTTTCGCTTTCGACGAAGCTATTCAAGAAGATGATACTGTGATCGAAAACAAAGGTGCGGAGTTAGTGGTTGACCCATTAAGCTATCAGTACTTAGTGGGAGCCAAGATCGACTATGTTGAAGGCTTAGAAGGTTCGCGTTTCGTGGTCGATAATCCGATGGCGAGCGCTACTTGTGGCTGCGGCTCTTCTTTTTCTATTTAGCTTTTGTCAAACTCAAACTAAGTTCAAGCTTGATAGATCCCGCCTAGAATCATTGGTTCGCTGGCGCCAGTGAATGCTGAAGAATCGATTTTCTTACCTTCAATAGATTGCTTTGCCATCCAGGCGAACGCTACAGCCTCAACCCAATCTGCATCTATTCCCAATCTAGTCGTTGTCGAGACTGAAGATTGAGGATTGGCAAGTGCTAGCTTCCCCATTAACTCTGTGTTGTGTGCTCCACCGCCACAGACGTAAATTTCTTGAGGCCGCGAAAGACCACTGATCGCACTTGATATAGAACTCACCGTGCAATCAAGCAATGTAGCTTGAATGTCAGCTGAATCGATTGTCTTGCCAAGCTCTTTCAATTTTCTCTCCAACCAAGGGCCATTGAATAATTCTCGGCCGGTGCTTTTTGGCGCGCCCCGTGAAAAGTAAGGCTCGCTAAGCAAACAATTCAGCAAGTCGTTATCCGTTGATCCTTTACTTGCCCATTCGCCATTTTTATCAAAGCGTTCTTGTCGGTGTTTACCAATCCAGTAATCCATCAGAACATTGCCTGGACCCGTGTCAAAAGCCAGTGGGACGTTACTAGAAGGAAGCATAGTTACATTGGAGATGCCTCCGATATTAATTACCGCACGATCTATCAACTCTGAATGAAAAACCTCGCGGTGCAGTAAAGGAGCTAGAGGAGCACCTTGCCCGCCTAATGCCATATCTCTTTGTCTAAAATCAGCAACAGTGGTTATACCAGTTAGTTGTGCAATCGTATTTGGGTTGCCAATTTGTAGAGTAAAAGCATTGTCACTAACCGGTTGATGCCAAATAGTTTGGCCGTGACTGCCAATGGCGCGAATGTCAGAAGCGGTTAAGTCTATATCTTTTAACAAGCGGTTCACGGCACAAGCAAAGAATTTACCTATTGCGATATCTGTTTCACCAAGCATTTGCAAACTAATGTTTATCCCTTGGCAGAGGGTCAAAATACTTTCTCGCAACGCAGAAGGAGATTCTTCGAAATGAGTAGCAATAAGGCTGAGTTTGTTGTCAGTAAATGACACCAAAGAGCAATCAACACCATCAATACTGGTGCCAGAAATCAGCCCAATATAAAGTTCATTGTTAGACATAATGGATTAATCAGCGCTGGGCTGATTCAAAGTTACTATTCTTGAATTATTAAGCTCTTCGAAGTGATGAAGTAACGAAGCCGTTTGCTCATTGAACCGCGCCATCTTATCAGGGTCAATCGATTCCGCTTTAGGGAGTTTATCAAGAATAGTACGTGGGTTCTGGTGTACATCATTTACCAGGAATTCGTAGTGTAAATGAGGCCCGGTTGCGCCACCTGTGGAGCCCACGTAACCGATTATCTGGCCTTGTCGGACACGATCCCCACGACTGATGCCATTTGCATAACGTGACAGATGGGCATACTTAGTTTGAAACCCGCCAGCATGCTGAAGGATTACCAAATTACCGAAAGACCCATTTCGAGAGGCCCTTTTCACGCGTCCATCACTAGTTGCTCGAATTGGAGTGCCAGTTGGTGCGGCATAATCTGTGCCTTTATGGGCTCGAATAGTATTCAGAATCGGGTGACGGCGACGAGGGTTAAAATTCGAACTTATGCGAAAGACATCTAAAGGGCTACGTAAAAATGCTTTACGCATGCTTTCCCCTTCAGGAGAGTAGTAACCAATCTCTCCTTCTTCATCTATGTAACGTACAGCTATGAATGATTTACCCTGGTTAACAAATTGAGTCGCAAGAATTTCTCCATTTCCAATAAATTCACCTTCAAGAAATTTTTCTTCATAAAGAATACTGAACTGATCTCCAATGCGCGGATCTAAAATAAAGTCGATGACTCCGCCAAAGATATTTGCCATCTCCATAATATGAACTGCAGGAATTTGTTCTCGTTGCCCTGCCATAAACAGGCTGTCAGAAATCTCCCCAACCTTAAATGCTTGGCTGATTTGTGCTTCTTTTAGTATTTCTTCAACACGGTAATCATTGTTGTTGCGAGTAAACAGGAATCCTTCTAATGGTGATTTTAGAACTCGTAACTGTTCCAATTCGCCTTCAGTGGGTATTAAAAAATCCAGTTGATAGCCAGGGAAAACACGATTGAGTATTTTTGCTTCCTCGCTACTATTCAATACACGAAACAAATCTTGGTCAGTCAGACCCACCATAGTGAAGATGATAGATAAATTATCTCCACTCTTTATCTCAACATTTTTCCAATGGTTCACGTCAGCGGATGGTTCTTTGGCTACGACGAAATCAGACAACTCGAGATTGTTATTAGACAAAACAACTTCATCTGTGGTTGCCTCAAAGGAAATAGGTATAGGAATCTGTCGGATTTTATTGGGGACAGTTGACCCTTTATCATCGACAGGTATGGTTATAAGCAAAAGGAGTAGTATCCCCATAAAACCAGCTATATATAAATGGTTCCGAGGATAATACTCCTGGAAAAACTGTTTAATGATCTGCACAATGTCCATAAGGAACTGCTGCTTTTGGTCCTGGCGCGCGAATTCGCAAAGCTACAACAATCAATTGACCATTTCAAAGGGGTTTTTATCCCTATAAAGTCACTATTCAAGTACTTCAGTAGCCGTCTAGTGTAAAATTTTTGTTTTTTCACCATGACTAATTTGCTGTTTCTCCTGCTTGGGTCGGCAAAAACCATGATTTTCTTAGTTTTGTGACATAGTTAGGATTGCTAAATGGCGGCATCAACCCTAGATATAATCAGCGATTTAGAGAATCGAGAGCTCGTTTCTCAGCTTGCTGGTGGTGATGAATTGAAAGATCACCTTTCCAGTGGGAGTCGCACTGTTTACTGCGGTTTTGATCCAACCGCTGAGAGTCTGCACGTAGGTAGTGTCGTGCCGCTTTTAGTTCTAAAGCGATTTCAGATGGCTGGTCATAAACCCATTGCGTTGGTAGGTGGCGCGACAGGTTTAATTGGCGATCCAAGTTTCAAAGCCGACGAGAGGCAATTAAATTCGAATGAAGTTGTTGAGCAATGGGTTGAGAGATTAAAACTGCAATTGAGTCAGTTCTTGGACTTTGACTGTGGAGAGAATTCAGCAGTATTAGTAAATAACCTTGAGTGGACTCGAGGCTATGACGTGCTTGGATTTATGCGGGATGTAGGCAAGCATTTTTCCGTCAATGCCATGATTCAAAAAGAATCAGTTAAGCAAAGAATAGAGCGTGAAGGTGAGGGTATCTCCTTTACTGAATTCAGCTATATGTTGCTTCAGTCGTATGATTTCGCCCAATTGTATAAGCGACATAACTGCACAGTGCAGGTAGGCGGTAGTGATCAATGGGGAAATATTACTGGCGGCATCGATTTAACTCGACGTATGGAACAGAACCAGGTTTACGGCGTCACGACTCCCTTAGTCACAAAGTCAGATGGAACGAAATTCGGAAAAACTGAAACCGGCACAGTTTGGGTTAGCGCAAATATGACTTCCCCTTACGCGCTTTACCAGTTCTGGCTGAATGTGGCTGATGCTGACGTTTATCGCTACCTGAAGTTCTACTCCTTTCTTTCTGTCAGTGAAATCGAAGAGATAGAGCAGAGCGATAAAAGCTCCCAAGGAAGGCGAGAGGCGCAGGGAATTTTAGCGGCAGAAGTAACTAAACTCTTGCATGGGGTGCCTGGGCTAACCGCGGCGAAAAGAATCAGCGATGCCCTCTTCTCCGGGAATATCGCCCAGCTAACCAACGAAGATTTAGACCAACTGGAATTAGATGGCCTGCCGTGTACAGTGTTTGCAGGAGGGAACAAAGGAATTGTAGAAGTTTTGGTTGATACCGGGTTAGCAAAGTCGAATAAAATGGCACGAGAATTTGTCGGAAATAACGCAATAAATGTAAATGGGCAGCTCGTCGATTCGGTGAATTTTGAGCTCGACGTTAGCAATGCACTTAATGGTAAATACTTCCTCCTTAAAAGGGGTAAGAAATTGTTCCATTTGGCCAAATTTGTATAGCTATTAATGAGCTTATAACTAATTGTTTTTATAGTAGTTATTTAAAAATACAAATTCTTGAAAAATCGCTCCGTTATTCCTTGCTAAAAGGCCCACCGCGCGTATAATGCGTCGGCTCTGTGTCGTTGGGCACTGGGGTTTTTTGGGCTTCTGAAAGTGTAGAATCTCAAAAGTTGGGCTGAAGAGTTTTACTCATGAGTCCTGAATTGAAAGTCACGTCGTGATTCTCAAATTGCGTGTTCCTTCATTAAGCGGTGCTTAACAAGGACCGCATAAATGCTCTTTAAAAAATAGATTAAGCAATAGAGGTGGGTGCTTGCTGGTTAGGCGAGAGATCTAAGCAATTAGGTCTTGTCTTAATTCGCGTCATTTGGCGTGAAAGAAAAGACCCTTTCAAAGTAAGCAACTGCGTTTATTCATTTAAATGAAGAAATAGGCGTTGGTTTGATCCTTCTCTTTATAGAGAGTTCTTCGGGATTCTTTGTGGAGGATGGGAAATAACTAACACAGTAGTTTGTGATCTTTGAGCAATACTTTTGTGGTTGTTGTCTTTGCCAGATTAAGTAGTACTGGTAGTAGTAAGGCGATGGCCACAGTTAGATTAAACTGAAGAGTTTGATCATGGCTCAGATTGAACGCTGGCGGCAGGCCTAATACATGCAAGTCGAGCGGAAACGATGGGAGCTTGCTCCCAGGCGTCGAGCGGCGGACGGGTGAGTAACGCGTAGGAATTTGCCCAATAGAGGGGGATAGCCCGAGGAAACTCGGATTAATACCGCATACGCCCTACGGGGGAAAGGCTGGGATCTTCGGACCAGTCACTATTGGAGAAGCCTGCGTAAGATTAGCTTGTTGGTGGGGTAAAGGCCTACCAAGGCGACGATCTTTAGCTGGTCTGAGAGGATGATCAGCCACACTGGGACTGAGACACGGCCCAGACTCCTACGGGAGGCAGCAGTAGGGAATATTGGACAATGGGGGCAACCCTGATCCAGCCATGCCGCGTGTGTGAAGAAGGCCTTCGGGTTGTAAAGCACTTTCAGTAGGGAGGAAGGCTCTATGGTTAATAGCTATGGGGATTGACGTTACCTACAGAAGCAGCACCGGCTAACTCCGTGCCAGCAGCCGCGGTAATACGGAGGGTGCAAGCGTTAATCGGAATTACTGGGCGTAAAGCGCGCGTAGGCGGTTTGATAAGTTGGATGTGAAAGCCCAGGGCTCAACCTTGGAACTGCATTCAAAACTGTCAGGCTAGAGTACGGTAGAGGGGGGTAGAATTCCACGTGTAGCGGTGAAATGCGTAGAGATGTGGAGGAATACCAGTGGCGAAGGCGGCCCCCTGGATCGATACTGACGCTAAGGTGCGAAAGCGTGGGGAGCAAACAGGATTAGATACCCTGGTAGTCCACGCTGTAAACGATGTCAACTAGCCGTTGGAAGGGTAATCCTTTTAGTGGCGCAGCTAACGCGATAAGTTGACCGCCTGGGGAGTACGGTCGCAAGATTAAAACTCAAATGAATTGACGGGGGCCCGCACAAGCGGTGGGGCATGTGGTTTAATTCGACGCAACGCGAAGAACCTTACCTGGTCTTGACATCCTGCGAACTTTCTAGAGATAGATTGGTGCCTTCGGGAACGCAGTGACAGGTGCTGCATGGCTGTCGTCAGCTCGTGTCGTGAGATGTTGGGTTAAGTCCCGTAACGAGCGCAACCCTTGTCCCTAGTTGCCAGCATTTAGTTGG
>Ga0206683_10001002_pt1 | contig 19910 bp, 19 predicted proteins | sample M280m12015metaG_FD_155483 | JGI IMG/M metagenome (GOLD analysis project Ga0206683, IMG submission 155483) | Ammonia-oxidizing marine archaeal communities from Monterey Bay, California, United States - M2 80m 12015 | ecosystem: Environmental > Aquatic > Marine > Intertidal zone | place: USA...
AACCAAAATTCTTTTCTTGCCGTCATTGCTTTCCCTGAATCAAAAGTGCGTAATCATACGCTGTTGAGACTCAAAACTCAATACGCTTTAGAGTCGAACTTCAATGCCATTTTCCTGCATTGATTGTTTGGCTTCGCTTACGGTATATTCTCCAAAATGAAAAATACTAGCTGCTAAGACTGCATCAGCACCGCCCTCAAGAACTCCTGCTGACAAGTGCGACAAGTTACCAACGCCACCAGAAGCAATTACTGGCACATCCACGGCATCAGATATGGCTCGAGTGAGTGCTATATCAAAACCATCCTTTGTGCCGTCCCTGTCCATAGAGGTTAGCAACACTTCACCAGCGCCACAATCTCCCTTAGTCATCTTTATCGCCCACTCGATAGCGTCAATGCCGGTTGGTTTACGTCCACCGTGAGTATATATTTCCCATTTCGATGGATTATCAGCAACCTGCTTAGCATCAATTGCAATAACGATGCACTGCGAACCAAAACGCTCAGAAAGCTCGTGGATAAGGCTGGGATTCAAAATTGCTGCAGAGTTAACCGCAATCTTATCAGCACCAGCATTTAACATAGCACGTACATCTTCGGCCTTGCGAATGCCGCCGCCAACAGTGAGCGGAATAAATACCTGCTCAGCTATTTTTTCTACCATAAGTATAGTTGTATCACGCCCCTCATGTGAGGCCGTAATGTCGAGGAAAGTAATCTCATCAGCCCCTTCATTATCATATCGCTTTGCAACTTCAATGGGGTCTCCTGCATCCTTAATGTTAATAAATTGAACGCCCTTTACAACACGTCCATCACGTACATCAAGGCATGGAATAATGCGCTTTGCTAAACTCATGGTGAATAATTTTACCGCATAAAGCCCGGCTGAACTGATTTGCTATTCTAGCAAAGCTTATATTTTACTATGATGCCTGAATTGTTCCTAACAGTCTGTTAATGGTAGTGGCACTTTACAGATGGTTTCACAAACCCTGTGGGTATAATTGCGCTCTATGAGTTCTTCTAATAACACGTCAAAAAATAACGTTAAGGCGCCTCCAAAACACATAGCTATTATCATGGATGGCAATGGACGCTGGGCAAAATCAAGAAACCTACCACGCTCTAGTGGACACCAAAAAGGAGTGAACAGTGTTCGTACAATTGTCAAACATTGTGCCAAGATTGGTGTTAACACCCTCACACTCTTTGCCTTCAGTAGTGAGAACATGAGCCGGCCCAGCGAAGAAGTTGGACTGCTATTTAAGTTGTTTCTCACGGTACTAAAGAATGAAACAAAGAAACTAAAGGCTAACAACATCAAACTTGATATCATAGGCGATCTGTCTATATTTACTCCCGAAATTCAAGACCTTGCTGAAAATGCAAAACAACAACTTCAAAACAATACCGGCCTTAATTTAGTGATTGCTGCTAATTATGGAGGTCAATGGGATATTACACAAGCCGCCAAAAAGATTGCTGCAAAAGCAGCCATAGGGCAAATAAACCCTGAAAGCATTGATAATAAAGTATTTAGCACTCATACAACCTTGGGTCAATACCCTAGAGTCGACCTATTGATTAGAACCAGTGGGGAGGTTAGGATTAGCAATTTTTTGCTCTGGGATATTGCTTATAGTGAGCTATACTTTTGCGAAACATTGTGGCCTGATTTTGATGCTAATGAACTGGATATAGCTATCAATAATTTCCATTCGCGTGATCGCCGCTTTGGCAAAAGGAATGGCGAAAAGTAATGCTAATTAAGAGACTATTGACAACAGTCGTTCTAATTCCACTGGTTATTATGGCAGTTCTAAAATTAGACAGCTCACAGTTTCCCTTGGTCATAATGCCTGTTCTTGCCATTGGCTCCTGGGAGTATAGCAGTCTGATGAAAATGAGTCGATGGCTTGCAAAGGCTCTATACGTTTCAGCTTTGATGACAGCTGCTTATTTTTTAAATCAAACGCCATTCTTGTTAATGCCACTTTTAATTGTCACGTTGTTTTGGTGGGTTATTAACTCCTTCTGGGTTATTAGCTTCCCTAGACATACCCACTATTGGAATAGCTACTTAGCAATAAGACTAGTAAATGGCTTTTTCTTTTTTGTTCCATTGTTTATTTCACTATCAGCACTGCATCAAATCGACAGCATGCTTGTTTTATTGCTGCTTGCTCTAATCTGGGCTGCAGATAGTGGCGCTTATTTTGTTGGCCGTACGATTGGAAAAAATAAACTCCTGCCAAAGGCAAGCCCTGGCAAAACCATTGAAGGAGCTGCAGGTGGGGCACTATTCTCACTAGGAGTAATGTTTATATATGTCCGTTTTGGTTTTGAAAACGCTACCTTTGAGCAATATTTTTTCTATGGTATTTTATCTCTAGTTGTCACTCTTGCCTCGATTCTTGGTGATCTTTTTCAAAGCATTAACAAGCGCATTGCAGGCGTCAAAGATAGTGGTATTTTGCTGCCTGGGCATGGTGGCTTTTTTGATAGAATAGATAGCCTAACCGCCTCAGCTCCAATCTTTTTTCTAGCCTACGGTTTTCTCACATGAAAAACATCTGTATTCTAGGGGCCACTGGTTCCATTGGGCTCAACACCTTGGAGGTTGTTTCGCTTCATCCAGAAAAATACAACGTGTTTGCACTTAGCGCAAACACTGACTGGGAAAAAATGCTTAAGCTCTGTGAATCACACAGACCAACTTATGCGGTATTAGTTGATCCAAATGCTGCTGAACATTTACACAAATTGGCGCCTCAAGGTGTAACTGTTTTGTCTGGTGAGGAGGCTCTTGCCAAAATTGCAGCTCACCAAAAAACCGACTATGTCATGGCTGCTATCGTAGGCAGCGCAGGAATGTCTTCTACACTTGCCGCAGCAGAGGCGGGAAAACGCATCATGCTGGCCAACAAGGAGTCTTTGGTACTAGCTGGTAACTTGTTAATAAATGCAGTCAAAAGGTCTGGCGCAGAATTGATACCTGTTGACTCTGAACATAGCGCAATTTTTCAGTGCCTTCAAGGAAGTCATATTGGACTTAGCAAAATTCAGCTAACCGCCTCAGGAGGGCCATTTCTTAATACACCGTTATCAGAGCTTGCCTTGGTAACCCCAAGCCAGGCATACAACCACCCGAACTGGAAAATGGGACGAAAAATATCTGTTGACTCTGCCACCCTGATGAACAAGGGACTTGAAGTAATTGAGGCACATTTTTTATTCGCCCTAAAGCCCAACCAAATTGAGGTCGTCGTTCACCCGCAAAGTATTGTTCATTCGCTTGTTCATTTTGACGATGGCAGTGTTTTATCTCAGCTTGGTCTGCCCGACATGCGAACCGCAATATCCTATGCACTTTCTTATCCAGAGCGACAAAAATCTGGAGTCGCCTCACTGGACTTAACACAACAACCGTCTTTAGAGTTTTTAACACCTGATTTAAAGGCTTTTAGTTGCCTTGGGTTAGCTTACAATGCGCTAAAAATAGGAAAAAACGCCCCTGCCACTCTTAATGCAGCTAATGAGATTGCAGTGGAGGCATTTCTGAATAAAAAAATAGGTTTTCTAGATATTAGCAAAACCACAGAAAGCGTCCTTGATGCCGTTCCTACTTCAAATCTTGACACGCTTGCAAGTGTCATGGAAAATGACCAACTTTCTCGACAAATAGCGCAATCTGTTATTGAATCCAGTGCCTGATAATAAAGTACTATCTTTAAGCAAGCTTCTGTTGCTTGCAATTGCCCTGATGTGCTCTGCCTTTATGCCTACAGCTATGGCAGATGGGAAGCATGACTTTTACTTTGAGGTATCTCGAGGAGATGCCTTCTATAAGTTTTTCAATAGCGCTGGGCTTTCTGGAGCGCTTTTAAAAAAACTCATGGCCTCAGATGAGAGGGCACAAAGGCTAAACCATATTTACCCTGGAGATAAATTTAAGATTGCTCTTGATGATAATCACAATCTCAAAAAAATCGTCTTTGCCCCTCTGAGCGCAAATCCTATGCTGATAAGCTATTCGAAGCAAAAGTTTAATTTTGTTGTCGTTAACATTCAGCCCACGCAAGACATAACGCAATCAACGATCACTATTAATAAGTCTCTTAATTACGACGCTAAGAAGGCAGGCATTGAGGCTAAAGTCATTAAACTGATGGTGGATAATTTTTCTTGGGAGCTTGATTTAAGCAGGGATTTACGCAAGGGTGACAAGTTTATGCTTGCCTGGGATGGCGAAAAAACACCTTGTGCTATGATTTATGTCGGCGATCGAAAAACTATTGCTCTTTTTTCTTACAAGAACTCAGCAGGGCAAAAAAAATACTACACCTCTGAAGGAAAAACCCTTAATGATTCTTTTAGTTTCCCACCATTAAAAAAATATACTCGCATTAGCTCAGGTTACCAAAAAAGTCGCTATCATCCAACTCTTAAAGTATGGCGATCTCATCTAGGAACTGACTTTGCTGCACCAAAGGGTACGCCCGTCTTAGCCTCAGCAAAAGGCGTTGTTAAATACTTGGCTACGTTGACTGGTTATGGCAATGTGGTCTACTTAAAACATGGAAACAAGTATCTCACTGTTTATGCTCACTTAGCAGGCTTCAAAAAAGGCTTACGGTCTGGAGACAAGGTCTCCAAAGGACAGGCAATTGGTTTTGTTGGAAGCACTGGTCAATCAACGGGCCCACATTTGCATTATGAGATTCGTATTAATGGCATCCACCAAGATGCTGAGAAAGTCAAACTTCCGAAGCAGTCTTTTATTCCAAGCGCCGCAATGGCAAGCTTTAAGGAGAAAGCAAACCACGTACTCTCAGAATTAGGGATAAAATTAGCCCTTTTCTGATTGGCTCCTTATCTCAACAGAGTCAAACGCTCAAGACATTCCATTAAAATAAAAACTTTATATAAGGCTGGGGTGCTTATGCAAACCCTCATGAAAACCAAATTAAGCTTGCCACTTCTCCATAGAGGTAAAGTTAGAGATTTATTTGATATTGACGACAACATCATGCTGATTGTTACTACTGACAGACTCTCGGCGTATGATGTTGTGTTTGACCAGCCCATTCCTGAAAAAGGAATGATTCTCAACTCTATAGCTAATTATTGGTTTCAGAAAACCGAACACATCGTTCAGAATCACCTAACTGATATAAGTCTTGAAGAGGTTTTGTCAAAAGATGAAGCTGAAATGCTTGCCGGTAGAGCAATTGTCGTTAAAAAGCTTAGGCCTTTGGCAATAGAGGCCGTTATTAGAGGCTACTTAATTGGCTCAGGATGGAAAGAATACCTTTCATCTGGCATGGTTTGTGGTATTCCACTACCACCAAACATGAGGCTTGCCCAGCAACTCTTAAAGCCTCTCTATACGCCCTCGTCAAAAGCAGGTGTTGGCGAACATGACACCAACATCTCCTTCAAAGAGACAGAAACTATTGTCGGTAGTGCGCTTGCAGCTCAAATCAAGGAAGTGAGTTTAAAAATCTATCAATTTGCTGCAGAACATGCTCTCAATTGTGACATTATTATTGCTGACACAAAGTTCGAATTTGGTCTGGATGAAAACAACCAACTGACCCTAATGGACGAAGTGTTAACGCCTGACTCTTCAAGGTTTTGGCCTGCTGCAGAATATCAACTTGGAATCAGCCCAAAAAGCTACGATAAACAAATTATAAGAGACTATTTAGAAACGCTTGATTGGAATAAGGCGCCGCCTGCCCCTAGATTGCCAGACAACATTATGGCAAAAGCTGCAGAAAAATATCACCAAGTTTATTCAATATTATGCAACTAAATGGACACATAAATAAAATGCAAGCCTCCTTAGAAGAGGGCATGGCTAATTACAAACTCTCGTTTGATAACCAACAGGTCGACATGAGCTCCCTTGTGGGACAACATATTAAGCTTACATTTAACAATACAATACAATGCGCCAATCCAGAATGCAAACGCATTACTCCTAAAAGTTATTCACAGGGCTACTGTTTCCCTTGTGCCCGCTCTCTGGCCAGATGTGACTTGTGCATTATGAGGCCTGAAACTTGTCACTACCACCTTGGTACTTGTAGAGAGCCTGAATGGGGGCTGTCAAATTGCTTTACTCCCCACATTGTATATCTTGCAAATTCCTCAGGAATTAAGGTTGGCATCACCCGCAAAACAAACACACCTAGTCGCTGGATTGATCAAGGTGCAATCAGCGCATTGCCAATGCTTGAAGTAAAAACACGCCTTGAATCAGGCCTTATTGAAAAAGCACTAAAGTCATTTATTACTGATAAAACAAACTGGAGAATAATGCTGAAAAACGAAACAGGGCCTGCAGACCTTGTTGCTACTAAAGCATCTTTATTAGGTGAAGTTTCTAGCCTTGTAGTTGAGCTCGATGCAAAAACCCTCTCCGACGATGTCGTAAATATTGACTACCCTGTGCTAAAATATCCCACCAAGATTATCTCTTTGAGCTTTGACAAAACTACCACCATATCAGGAGTTTTGAATGGGATTAAGGGGCAGTATTTATTACTTGAGGGTGGTGTACTCAATGTGCGAAAGTTTAGCTCATACCATCTTACACTCTCTACTTGATGGCAATGACTAACTATATATGAATCTCACGGCAAAAGAATTTAGAAGTGAAAAAAACAAACGACTAACTCTGTTAGGAATGTCAGGCGTTGGCAAAACACACCTCGCAAAACTTATTGGGGAAAATGGTGGGTGGTACCACTTTTCAGGCGACTACCATATTGGCGCAACCTATTTAAAAGATGAAATCATTAACAACATTTCCAATAAAATGAAACAAGATCCGTGGCTTCAGAATCTGCTAGATAACCAATCTATCAGTGTCAACAGTCAGGTTACCTTTGACAACCTAGAGCCCATTTCTGCATTCCTTGGAAAAGTGGGTAACCCAGAAGAAGGTGGCCTTGCGATTGACGAATTCATTCGCCGTCAAGGGCTTTTTTTGGAAGCAGAAATTAAGGCTATGTATGACGTTCCAAGCTTTATCAAACAATCCCAACAATCGGGATATGACAATTTCATTAACGACGCAGGTGGTAGTTTGTGTGAATTGGGGGACAAAAAACTGTACCAGCTTTTGGCTAAAAACACACTGATTGTCTACATTAAAACAAACAAAGTTGCCGAAAGATTGCTTATAGAACGATCTAAAAACCAGCCTAAACCAGTGTACTATCACCCCGATTTTTTTGAATCTGCTCTGCAGGCCTTTCTTGAAAAAAACAACTTGGACTATGCTGCCCAAATAAGTCCTGATGCATTTGTTCGTTGGGTTTTTCCAAGGCTGGTTGAAGACCGTCTAGAAAAATACCAGGCGCTTGCTGACCAATATGGCTGCACTATAAAAGGCGATGATCTTTATCATTGCCATTCTGCAGACGATGTTATTAATCTTATTGCTGAAGCTCTAGACTGATATGCCATTAATAGCCCATTCCGAACTGCCCTCATTTCAGCGCCTTAAAAAACAGGGAGAAACAATTCTTTCAAAAGATAGGGCGGAGCATCAGACCATACGAGAGCTTCATATTGGCCTATTAAACATGATGCCTGATGCCGCTCTTGAGGCCACTGAGCGGCAATTTTTTCGCCTGGTTGGACACTCAAATCAGATTGCACAATTCTATATGCACCCCTTCTCTATTTCAAACATTAAAAGAGGAGCGAAAGCAACAAAGCATCTAAAAAAGCACTACAAAACTTTTGATGAAATTAAGTCTCAGGGACTTGATGCGCTGATTATTTCTGGCGCCAATGTTTCCCAGCCCAGCCTTAAGCTTGAGCCCTTTTATGATCAACTGAGAGAGGTGGTAGACTGGTCTTATGAAAACGTCACTTCAACACTATGCTCTTGCCTAGCAACTCATGCTGTCTTGGAATTCAAGTATGGCCAAAAGCGCCAACCTGTCGGAAAAAAGCATTGGGGAGTTTTCCCTCATCAAGTGATTGACAGAGACCACCCCTTAATCACTGGAGTTAGTACTCGCTTTGACATTCCTCATTCTCGTTTTAATGAGATCTCTGAGTCTCAGTTTGATAAAGCAGGTGTAAAGATTTTAGCCAAAAGTTCAATTGGCGTCCATCTGGCCGTAAGCCCTGACTTGTTTAGAATTGTATTCTTTCAAGGCCACCCTGAATATGACACTATAAGCCTTCTCAAAGAATACAAAAGAGAGGTTGCGCTTTACCTTGAAAACAGGGCCTTAAGCTATCCACCAATGCCTAGCAATTACTTGTCTATACAAAGCCAGGATATATTAAATGAGTACCGCACCAACCTTGACTCCGGAAAAATGTCAATTACAGACTTCCCTGAGTCGCTTATTTCCACGACACTTGACAACACTTGGCACGATAGCGCTAACGCAATTATTAATAACTGGATTGGTTGCGTATATCAAGTAACTCACGAAAGAGTCGGCAAGCCTTTTATGAGTGGTATCAACCTGGACGACCCCCTTAGCCTTAAGAAGTGACAAGTTTCGCCAAAGACTTGTTGGCTTGGTTCCAAGAACATGGAAGAAAGGGCCTGCCTTGGCAGTCCAGCCCACCTGATATTTATCATGTTTGGCTGTCCGAAGTTATGTTGCAGCAAACACAAGTCACTACTGTCGTTGACTATTTTAATAAATTTGTTGTTAGCTTCCCAACAGTGGTTGCGCTGGCAAATGCAGATGAGGAAGAAGTTTTGGCTAGCTGGGCAGGACTTGGATACTATAGTCGTGCGAGGAACTTACACAAAAGCGCTAAAATTATTTTATCGGAATATCGTGGTAATTTTCCAACCAGCTATTCTGAATTAATAAGCCTTCCTGGGATTGGTGAATCTACTGCAGGTGCTATCTTGTCTCTAGCCTGTAACCAGTCTCGACCAATTCTTGACGGTAACGTTAAACGCGTCCTAAGCAGATTCCATAGAGTGGCTGGGGATTATAGCGATTCTAATGTTTTAAAAGAGTTCTGGCGACTTGCAAAATATCACACGCCTGCTAAACAAAACGCAAACTATACTCAGGCGATTATGGATCTAGGCGCTACTATCTGTTTGCCTCGCAAGCCCCTTTGTCCAAGTTGCCCAGTTTCCAGTCACTGTAAGGCAAACCTTTGCAACGATCAGGCGTCATTTCCTCAAAAGAAACCAAGGACAATTAGGCCTGAAAAATCACTTGCATTTTTAGCATATCATAACGACAAGGGTGCTATTTATCTAGTAAAAAGACCCAACAAGGGTGTTTGGGGTGGGTTATGGAGCTTTGAAGAGTGCGAGGACACAGAGGCCGCTATTACTGCCGCTATTAAAGAACACAACTTAGAAGCGAGTATTGTTTCTTCGCTTCCGAAATTTAAGCATAGTTTTACTCACTATCATCTATGGATCCATCCAATTATTATCAACTCTCCAGGCCTAGAAAAAGACTACTACAATATTAATAAATTGGCACTAGGCGTCCCTACGCCTGTTAAAAAAATAATCTCGATGCTTGATTCTCTTAACTCCGCCGAAAGCAATGAGTAAAATATGCCTATGCAATTAATTCGTGGCCTTCACAACCTAAAAAAACAGTCCGGCTGTGTGCTTACCGTTGGAAACTTTGACGGCGTTCATATGGGCCATCAGAAAATTATTAAAAGGATGGTGGAAAAGGCCAATGGGCTAAAGATGCCTTCCCTTGTTATTTCTTTTTCTGTCACCCCAGAATCTTATTTTGGTCGACCAAAGGCAAGGCTGAGCAGCTTTAGAGACAAGCACTTATTTCTAAAATCGATGGGTGTAGACAAGCACTTACTAATCCGCTTTAACGATTCTTTTTCTCAAACAAGCGCAACATCTTTTGTAGAAAATATTTTGGTTAAAAAGCTTAGAGTTAGACACTGCTTTATTGGTGACGACTTTCGTTTTGGCAAAGACCGCCTAGGCAACTACGAACTACTTGAAAAGCTCTCTAAACCAAACAACTTTATCGCAGAAAAGGTAGAAAAAGTAAGCTTAGAAAACAAACGAGTTAGCAGTTCAGCAGTTAGGCGATACCTCGCCTCTGGTAATTTTTCAATGGCAAAAAAACTTCTTGGCAGGCCTTTTGCAATTAGCGGAAGGGTTTCTCATGGAGACAAAAAAGGCAGAACTATCGGCTTTCCCACAATCAACGTTGGCATTAGTCGTAGACTTAGCCCCGTTCTTGGGGTTTTTAATGTCTTAGTTGAAATAAACAAAGAAGCCTACCAAGGCGTGTGCAACGTTGGCAAACGACCGACAGTGGGCGGCGAAAAGACTCTTTTAGAGGTATTTATATTTGACTTTGATAGTGAAATATATGGTGAGCGCGTTAACATTATCTTTAAATATAAATCCCGAGAAGAAATGAAATTTGACTCCTTTGAAGAATTAAAACAACAAATTGCCAAAGATGTTGAAATCGGCAAACAGTATTTTAAAGCAGCGCTATATTAGGATAAAAGCCTCCATGAAAGTTCAGCGCCTGCAAAAAACGGTGTTAATTTTGATCCTGCCAACTCATAATGATCTGGCACTTTCCAAGACGACTTCCCTAGAATAATTTTTTCTCGATTGTGGGGCAAGCCATAAAAATCTGGTCCATAAATAGAAGCAAACCCCTCAAGTTTGTCTATCGCCCCTTCGCTATCAAAGGCTTCAGCATAAAGCTCAATGGCTGCGTGTGCACTAAAGATTCCCGCACAGCCACAAGCTGATTCTTTTTTGTCTCGATCATGCGGAGCGGAATCAGTCCCTAAGAAGAATTTTGGATTGCCAGAGATAGCGGCTTTTAGTAGCGCTCTCTGATCAGGATTTTGTCGCTTCAAGACTGGCATACAATAATAGTGGGGTTTAATTCCTCCTACAAGCATATGGTTTCTGTTTGCTAGTAAATGGTGCGGTGTTATTGTTGCCGCTATATTGTCTGCACATCCCAGCACATAATCAACAGCGTCTTTAGTTGTGATATGTTCAAGCACAGTTTTGAGGCCAGGAAAATCTTTAACAACTCTATCAAGGACTGTTTCAATAAAGACCGACTCTCTATCAAAAACATCGACTTCAGGGTCTGTCACTTCGCCATGAACTAGCAACGGCATCCCTTCCTTTTGAATGGCTTCAAGCACTGGATAAATATTAGTTATATTTGTTACTCCGTTACTGGAATTAGTTGTTGTGCCAGCAGGGTATAGCTTTGCAGCATAAATTTCGGGCGCGGCTCCAGCCATAGCTATCTCTTTTGGGTCGGTGTCGTCTGTTAGGTAAAGCACCATAAGCGGATTGAAATCGCTGTTTGTTGGAAGCGCTTTCATAATTTCCTTTCGATAGGCCTGAGCTTGACGAACACTTTTTACTGGCGGTGAAAGGTTGGGCATAATGATAGCCCTGCCCATTTGTGCCGCACTCATGCCAACGACTGATTTCATGGACTCTCCACTTCGAAGGTGAAGGTGCCAGTCATCAGGTTTAATTAAGCTTATTCTAGTCATCTATTGTTCCATAGTGTTTTCAAGCTAGGCGCTCCTTGATTATATTGCCAGGAAACATAATCCACATCAACCATGGCAGTGTTTGTATTTTTTTCCAGAACCACAAGGACAAGGGTTGTTCCTTCCGATTTTTTTAGCTCTGGTTGGTTGTTGAAAATCATTCAGCCTTGAGGCAGGTTTCACTTGTTGTTCTCTGGGCTGAGCTGTCTGTGTTTTTTCTGCTGCTGTGTCTTCATCAGTAACGCTCTTATTTTGATCTATGCTTACACTACACAAGGCCTTAACCATTTCAATGTTAATAGTTTCTAGCAATAGGGTAAACATTGTAAATGACTCACGTTTATACTCCTGAACTGGGCTTTTTTGAGCATAGCCTCGTAAACTAACGCTTTGTCTCAAGTGGTCCATTAGAGCTAAGTGCTCCTTCCAATGATGATCTAGAGCTCTGAGCATTACCGCTTTTTCAAAGGTTCTCATGGTTTCACTTCCAACCGCCTTTTCTTTGACATCATGAAATGACTCCAGAGCCTGTAAAACTACTTTTAATATTTCATCAACGTCGAGGCCTTCTTCAATACTTTTTTGTATTGGTACATCGGCTGCATACTCTGTTTTTAGGGCGCTCTGAAGACCCCCAACGTCCCAGTCCTCCTCAAGCACTTGTGGCGAAATATATTCAGCAAACAAGTCGCTAATTACATCTTCTCTTATGGCAATATAACGATCCTTAACATCCTCAGTGCCCGTTAATGCATCTCTAAGCTGGTAGATTACTTTCCGTTGATCATTAGCTACGTCATCAAACTCAAGAAGTTGTTTGCGGGCATCATAATGCATTCCTTCAACTTTTTTCTGGGCATTTGCGATAGTTCGGTTTAGCCAGCTGTGCTCAAGCGCCTCCCCCTCTTTCATACCAAGTTTTTGCATCATGCTGGCTGTTTTTTCAGAGGCAAAAATTTTCATAAGGCTGTCCTCTAGGGACAAATAAAAGCGAGTAGACCCAACATCTCCTTGGCGACCAGAGCGCCCACGCAGCTGGTTGTCTACACGTCTAGACTCGTTTCGCTCAGTTCCAACAATATGCAGCCCTCCTGCCCCTATGACAGCCTCGTGCTTTGCTTTCCATGCCAGTTTTTCAGCATCAGAGACTTCTTCAGGCAAGCGGCCGCCCAAGACAATGTCGGTCCCCCTTCCTGCCATATTGGTTGCAATGGTTACAGAGCCAGGAGCACCAGCATTAGCAATAATTTCTGCTTCACGCTGATGCTGCTTGGCGTTAAGAACTTCGTGACTAATGTTGTCTTTCTTAAGCAACAAAGAGATGCTCTCTGAGCTTTCAATACTGCTTGTGCCAACCAAAACAGGCTGTTTCATCTTCTGACAAGCTTTAACGTCGCCTACAATAGCATCAAGTTTTTCATCCAACGTGCCGTATATTAAGTCTGATAGGTCGCTTCGACAAGATTTTGCATTGGGTGGAACTACAACCACCTCAAGACCATAAATATCTAGGAGCTCTGGCGCCTCTGTTTCGGCGGTGCCCGTCATCCCTGATAGCTTGTTGTATAGCCTAAAGTAGTTTTGATAAGTAATAGAAGCCAAGGTTTGATTCTCTTGTTTTACGCTGACTCTCTCTTTGGCTTCAATAGCCTGATGGAGGCCCGCAGACCATCTTCTGCCTGGCATTGTTCTTCCTGTAAACTCATCAACTATAACCACTTCATCGTCTTTCACAATATAGTCAACGTTTTTTTGAAATAACACATGTGCGCGTAAAGCAGATATTAGGTGTTGCAACAATATAATGTTGCTTGCGTCATACAAACTAGACCCTTCTTGTAAGGCGCCTGCGTTTATTAGCAGCTCTTCTGCCTTGATATGGCCGTCATCCGTTAAATACACTTGCTTTTGTTTTTGGTCAAGTGTGTAGTCGCCAGGAATATTCACAACAACCTCTTTTCCTTCGCCAGTTTCGGTTTGAAGTGTAAAAAGGGGAATTATCTTGTCTATAGCAGTATAGACTTCAGCGTGATCACCCATTGGGCCTGAGATTACTAAAGGCGTTCTCGCCTCGTCAATTAAAATAGAGTCGACTTCGTCAATAATTGCATAGTTAAGTGTTTTTTGTGTTTTTTGGTCTTGTGAAAATGCCATATTGTCGCGCAAGTAATCAAACCCAAGCTCGTTGTTGGTTGCATAGGTAACATCACAGCTATATGCCGCCTTTTTTTCCTCATTGGACATTCCTGAAATTGCCACTCCAACCTCAAGGCCTAAAAAGTTAAACACTTTACCCATCCACTCAGCATCTCTTTTTGCCAAATAGTCGTTGACTGTTACAATGTGAACGCCCTTGCCGCTCAAGGCATTTATGTAGGCCGGCAGCGTCGCCACCAAGGTTTTTCCTTCCCCTGTGCCCATTTCAGAAATACAGCCCTCATTGAGCACCATGCCGCCAATGAGCTGAACATCATAATGCCTCTCCCCAAGAACCCTTTGGCTTGCCTCCCTAACAACTGCAAAGGCCTCTGGCAAAATGCTTTCTAGAGAGCCTTCTTGGTCTAGTCTTTCACGAAACTGTTGCGTTTTAGTTCTTAGTTCATCGTCGCCAAGAGCTTGCATGTCCTTCTCAAAAGAGTTAATCTGAGTAACAAGCTTTGTGAATTTTTTTATCACTCTATCATGGCGTGAGCCAACAACTTTTGATAAAACATTATTTATAATACTCATATAACAACAAAACAATAATTAGACAAAACGTTGGTATTTTCTCATAGATGAAAGATAAAACAACAGCAAACCTTACAAATTTTAAACCTAGTGGTGGCCTAGGCGAGCTGTTTGAAAAAGCAAAAAAACACAACCATTTTAATTCCTTATTACAGGACTTGCTGCCTTCTCAATTTAAAGGCATTGCTTTGTGTTTGGTTAAGGATCAGAATGTAACTCTTTTGGCGCCCAACCCTTCAATTGCATATCGAGCTGAAAAACAACGGCCAGCGCTGTTGGCTATCATTCAACGGATAGATGGGTTGTCTTCAATTAACACAGTAACAATCAAGTTAGACAAAAACGGCTCATAGGCCGCATTTGTTCGTTTTTATTGCTTTTAAATAGGAGCCATTTACTTTATAATGGTGCGGTTTTTACTTAAATACTGAACAAATTCCTTATGCCAGAACAAACAATAGACCTAAAGAAAAGGCGCTTTTTAACTCAAGCAACTAGTGTGGTTGGTGCTGTTGGGGTTGGTTTTGTTGCTTGGCCTTTTTTGTCAACATGGAAGCCTTCAGCAAGAACAAAGGCTGCAGGCGCCCCAGTTGATGTAGACATTTCAAAGCTCCAGACTGGCCAGTTAGTTCGTGTTTTGTGGCGTAAAAAACCAGTATGGATTTTCAAGCGTGGCGCTGAAGCTCTTGCGGCGCTTGAGTCAGACGCTGTTATTAAGAATTTGTCTGACCCAGACGGCTCTGGTTACTCTAAAAACCAGCAGCCTAAATATGTGACCACTAATTATCGATCTATTAAAAACAGAGAAGAAGTTGCAGTTATTGTAGCCGTTTGTACTCACCTTGGCTGCTCTCCAACTTATCGCCCCGAGCCGGGCGCAGCGGACCTTGGCGGCGACAGCTGGAAAGGTGGTTTTTATTGTCCTTGTCATGGCTCAAAGTTTGACCTTGCTGGTAGAGTATATGCCGGTGTGCCTGCTCCAACCAATTTGGTGATTCCGCCATATCATTATGTTTCTGATACACTTATTCGTATTGGGGTTGATCCAGAAATCTCATAAGAGGAAATTATGAAAAACAAACAAAGCTGGATAGACCAAAGATTTCCTCTCACTAAGGTTTGGAATGAGCATTTAGCCGAATATTACACACCAAGAAATTTTAATTTTTGGTACTTTTTTGGTAGCCTTGCTATTCTGATGCTGGTCATGCAGTTGGCTACTGGAATTTTTCTAACCATGCACTTTAAGCCCGACTCTGCGAATGCTTTTGCATCAGTTGAATACATTATGCGTGACGTCGAATGGGGCTGGCTAGTTCGTTATCTTCACTCAGTTGGGGCTTCTGCATTTTTTGTGGTAATTTATCTCCACATGTATCGTGGTCTTCTTTACGGCTCCTATAAGGGCCCAAGAGAGTTGATTTGGGTTCTTGGGATGTTGCTCTACATCGTCTTAATGGCGGAAGCCTTTATGGGCTACGTTTTGCCCTGGGGACAGATGTCTTACTGGGGCGCTCAAGTTATAATCTCTTTGTTTGGCTCTGTACCGGTTATTGGGCCAGACCTACTGGTTTGGATTTTAGGCGATTATGCTGTAGGGGACGCCGCATTAAACCGCTTTTTTTCTTTACATGTAATTGCCTTGCCCCTTATTTTAGTTGTGCTTGTTTTCTTGCATATTGTTGCTCTTCATACGGTTGGTTCAAACAATCCAGATGGCATCGAGATAAAGAAAAACAAAGGCAAGGACGGCATTCCCAAAGATGGTATCCCGTTCCACCCTTATTTCACCGTTAAAGACACTATGGGTGCTGTCGCATTTTTGTGGATCTTTTGTGCTGTGGTTTTCTACGCCCCGGCCCTTAACGGCTACTTTCTTGAGCACGCAAATTTTATTGAGGCCAACCCCCTTCAAACACCAGAACATATTGCGCCACTATGGTACCTAACCCCTTTCTATTCAGTGTTGAGGGCGGTTCCTCCAATGCTTGGCTCACAATTCCCAGGCGTATTGGCGATGGGCGCATCTCTTTTTATCTTGTTTTTCCTTCCTTGGTTGGACAGAAGCCCGGTTAAGTCTATTCGTTATCGTAGTCCAATTTATAAGTGGGTGCTTGGTATTTTTGTTATTAGCTTTATTATGCTGGGGTGGCTTGGCATGCAGTCAGTTACTCCGCTTAATGTCTTCCTTGCTCGTGTTTTCACTGTCCTTTATTTTGCATTTTTTATTTTGATGCCTTGGTATACCTCTATAGGAAAAACCAAAGAAGTCCCAGAAAGGCTGACGGTATAGTCCATGAAGGCACACATAAAAATAAAACTGGCTTTAGCGTCAACTTTACTTTCATTTAACGTGTTTGCCGCTGGCGATCTTCATTTAGACCACGCCAATACCGACATCTCAGACACGGCCTCATTACAAAACGGTGCCAAGCTTTTTATGAATTATTGTTCTGGTTGTCATGCCATAAGCTTTATGCGCTACAATCGTATTGCTCAAGATTTAAATCTTAGCGACTCGTTGGTCTCTGAGCACTTAATGTTTGCCGGAGAAAAGCCTGGTGAAACAATCACAACAGCTATGCCAAAAGAAGGTGCAGCAAAATGGTTTGGCGTCACTCCACCAGATTTGTCGCTGGTTGCGAGATCCAAAGGCACTGATTGGATTTATACCTACTTAAGAGGTTTTTATAAAGACGACTCTAAAGTCTTTGGTGTCAACAATAAAGTGCTTGAAAACGCCTCTATGCCTGACGTATTATGGTCTCTGAAAGAGGGCAAATCTGAAGCAGGCTTTAATCAAGATGTTAGAGATATAACCAACTTCTTAGACTATGTTGGCGAGCCAGCAAAATTAATTCGTACAAGCCTTGGTGTTTGGGTGTTATTGTTCTTAAGTGTTCTGCTTGTCTTAACCTACCTATTAAAGAAAGAGTATTGGAAAGACGTCAAATATGGCATATGGCGCCCAAGAGAGTAAATTCTGATACAATTTACATTTGCCACGGCGCCCCTAACTAAGCGGCGCAATTTTTTTATTTATTTGGTATACAACTATGTTATCTAAACCTAATCCAGCCTCAACCACCCTATACTCAGCCCCAAAGGAATTAGAGTCTCACGCTGTGCGTTTTGTCATGGCACATAAATCTATTGAGCGCGAGGTTTTGGAGCTTAAGTTTGATGAAATGCCCGAAGAGATTTTAGAGCTGAACCCTTTTCAGACCTTGCCAACACTATTTGACAGGGGCATGGTTTTATATGACTTGTCGGTTATCATGGAGTATCTAGACGAGCGCTTTCCCTTTCCTCCACTTTTACCAGTCGATCCGATTGAAAAGGCTGAAAAAAGGTTGTTGCTTTACCGTTTTACGCGGGCAAAAGGTTGCTGGTATGAGCTGGTTAACACCATTCTAAACGGCAATAAAAAAGACGCTGATGCGGCAAGAAAAACACTCAATGGAAATCTTATTGAGCTTTTGCCTTTGTTTGCCCACAAGCTCTATTTTAAGAGTGACTCACTCACTCTGGTTGATGCTTGTATTGCTCCAATATTATGGCGTTTAGACTTATTAGGAATCACATTAGGAGAGAAGGCTAAGCCAATCAGCGCATACGCTAATAGGCTTTTTGAAAAAGAAGGGTTTCATGAGAGCCTTACTTTTGCTGAAAAGGACTTTAACCAGTAGTCAACATGAGTGACGTTGTTCCTTATCTGATTCGCGCCTATTGTGATTGGATTGAGGACTCAAATCTTACTCCCCATGTTTTAGTTGATTGCGAAAAGACTGGCGTTATTGTTCCAGAGGGCTTTGCAAAAGAAGGAAAAATTGTTCTTAATATAGGCTCTTCGGCTACAGAAGGAAGACTAATAACAAACAACACTATAAGCTTTAAAGCAAGATTCAGTGGAAGGCCTCAAAAAATCATTATTCCTTGCGAAGCAGTTCTCACTATTTATGCACAGGAAAACGGAGAAGGCATGTTTTTTGACAAAAAGCTTGAAACCAAAAGCGACAAAAACAAGAAGCCAAGCCTGTCCATCCTAGACTAGTTTTTCAATCGATGAACAAAAAGCCCCTATGCCGCCTTGAGAGAAAGACACAACTGGCGTTTCGGTATAGGAGGCAAGCGCTTCTTTGTTAGACAGGCTATTGCTCTCAACTACATTTAAAACAACACACGCTACTTTCAGATTATTGTTTTTTGCAGCCTCTAGTGTTAAAAGAGCCTGACTAATTGCACCAAGTTCGTCACGAATCACAATTAACAGTGGCAATTGTAGCTCAATCGCAAGATCAACGTTAAGGGCTGCTTCAGCTATTGGGGAGTAAAGTCCGCCAGCCCCTTCAACAACCACAAAGCTCTCGCCAATGTTGCTCCTACAGGCAAGCACCAACTCATCAAGAGTAAGTTTTTTGCCGCTCTCAGTGCTGGCCATTTCTGCACTAGCCTCTATCTCAAAACAATATGGGCAAACCTTTTCTAGATCCTCTTGTTGTTGACATGCGGCAGACAGGGCGATTGCATCTTTAGGCATGTAGTTTTGTCCACTAAATTCACAGCTTGTTTCAACCGGCTTTCTAACTTTAACATCTCTCGTTTGAGATATGTGTCGCACAATTTCAATTGCAACAGTAGTTTTCCCTACGCCCGTATTGCTGCCAGTAACAAAAACACCTTTCATGTCAATATTTTAGCCCAAGTTGGTGGATGCAAAGTCGTCATAAAAGTATAATGACGTCAATGCAAAACAATCTACACACAAGTTTTTGTGGGATGTCACTAAACTCCCCTATTATTTTGCTTTCAGGCTGCGTTGGATTTGGCGAAGAGTACACTCGAATTAAAGGCTTTTCAAATGCCGATGTTGGGGCTGTCTGCCTAAAGGGGACGACACTTGAGCCTCGCCTAGGGAATAGGCCTCATCGAATAGCTGAAACTCCCAATGGGATGCTTAACTCTATCGGACTGCAAAACCCTGGCACAGAGGCTGTTATTAATGGCATTATGCCTTCTCTCAAAAAAAATGAAACAAAGTTTATCATTAATATTTCTGGCTCAAGCGTTGAAGAGTACGGCGAGATTGCAAAACATTTTGATGACACCGATATTGACGCCGTTGAAATTAACATTTCTTGTCCTAACGTCAAAGAAGGCGGTGTTGCTTTTGGAAACGACCCTGAAATGTCTTTTAGAGTTGTCGAAATTTGTCGCAAAAACACAACAAAACCAATCATCACAAAACTCTCTCCCAACCAAACTGACATTGCAAAAAATGCAGCTCGCTGTATTGATGCTGGAAGTGACGGTCTGGCTGTGATCAACACAGTGACGGGAATGGCGGTTGACATTAAAACGCGCGCGCCTGTTATTGGCAACAACCGAGGCGGCCTTTCAGGGCCCTCTATCAAGCCAATTGCTTTATTAAGGGTACACCAAGTTTATCAAGTAAGCAAAAAACATAGCGTTCCTATCATAGGTCAAGGCGGCATTACTTCAGCAAACGACGCACTAGAGTTTATTATTGCAGGAGCAGCAACTATTGGGGTTGGCACAGCGCTTTTTTATGATCCTCTTGTTTGTGAGAAAATAAATAAAGGGATTAGTCAGCACCTGTCAGATCAAAAACTTAGC
>Ga0206683_10001008_pt1 | contig 19868 bp, 11 predicted proteins | sample M280m12015metaG_FD_155483 | JGI IMG/M metagenome (GOLD analysis project Ga0206683, IMG submission 155483) | Ammonia-oxidizing marine archaeal communities from Monterey Bay, California, United States - M2 80m 12015 | ecosystem: Environmental > Aquatic > Marine > Intertidal zone | place: USA...
TCGATCATTTGTATACGAGGAGGCACGGGGTTTCTCTGGGTTTGACGACGACGAAGAATACACGTGCCACTCTATACTTAAAGACATCGACCCGGAAAAAGAACCACAAGAATTTGAAGAGGCCCTGATGGAATATGGTTCTCCTGCCCTTATAAAGCGTAGTATTATCAATAGTGAGGGAGAATTTAAAAAATACGTAGACCCTAGAGAATACCTAAGAAGATATTTTGAACGTCCTTTAGGAAAACCTTTGTACTTCAACATGAACAATAACGTTGTGGATATGGAGTCTCGTGGAGGTGGTAAGTCCTATTGGAAGTCTGTTCTAGTTGGACATAACTTTTTGTTCGATGGCGCTCTAGATTACGACGACTACCTGGAGTCTAAATCCGGGGATGATCCGCTATCGTCCGAATCTTTAGTAGGCGCGATCCAGTCTAAATATTCTGATGACTTAATTAACAAAATTAAACTGGGATTTGAGAACTTACCAGGTTCTGTCACTATCGGAGACACTGTATACCCTTCTCCTTTTTCTAGGAGAACCTACGGATCTTGGGACTCAGGTAAGACTTTGATTGCGGGATACGATAAAAAAGTAGGTGGACAATGGAAGAAAGTAGGTACATTCTCTAAGATACAGCACCGATCTTTTCTAGACAACCACACAGCAGCGAACGGTACCCGTCCTAGTTTCTCGGTAATTGATGAGGTAGGATTCATGGGAAATCTGCTAGCTGCATTAGGGCAAATGAAGGAAGCCGCCGCCGATGGGGCCGTAAAGTCTGGGGTAATCTGGATGACGGGTACCGGGGGAGATATGGACGGAGGAGCTACCCACCAGGTAAAAGCGGTGTTCTACAGTCCATCGAGTTATGACTGCCTAGGATTTAAAGATGATTTTGAGAACTATCAATCTAATGTAGGGTTCTTTGTCCCTGCGTTCATGACACTTAACCAGTTTAAAGACGAGCTAGGTAACACTAACTGGAAGCTAGCTCTTAAGTACTTAATGAAAGTACGCCAAAAACTTAGAAAAAATACCAAAGAAAAAACAGCCTATGACAACGAAATTGTACAAAGGCCAGTAAAACACTCCGAGGTTTTCTTAATAAATAACCAGTCTATTTTACCTGTAATGGATCTCAAAGAGCATAGAGATTCTCTAATGCCAATGCAAGATGACCCAGGTATCGCCGGGCTTCACGGGTGGATGATGATCGATGTAGAAGGAAAAGCAGAATTCCGACTGGATCCAGATACCTTTAAACCTAACCCTTTTCCGATGTCACCCGACGCGGATAAGCAGGGAGCTGTGGTTATTTGGGAAGAACCTGATCCTGAAGCAGAGTACGGATGGTATGTAGCGGGAAATGACCCTTATGACTTTGACGTTGCTCCAGATTCTGTATCATTAGGTTCTGTTATAGTAATACAAAGAGGTACGCCATTCAATGGTGGCTTTGATAGGATAGTCGCGGAGTACACCGGAAGACCTCAACTAGCTTCAGATTTTTACGAGCAGGTAAGAAGACTCTTAATGTATTTTGGGGATGCAGTTTGCTTGTATGAGAATGAAAAGCAACAGATAAAAGAGCACTTCAAAAAGATGTATTCTATAGGGTTGCTTGCATATACTCCTGGAGTTTTGAAGGCAAATGAGACGTCCAAAACAGCTAAAGTAAGACAGTACGGACAGCACATGAGCGTAGTAGTTAAAAGGGAATTGGAGATATATCTGAGAGACTGGCTACTTACTCCTATTGGTGATGGTAAATTACAATTGCATACAATTAAATCCATACCTTTGCTAGATGAATTAATTAGTTATAACTTAGACGGTAACTTTGATAGAGTTATCGCTTTGATGCTAGCTGTTCTACAGACTATTCAAATGAGAACTATAATCATAGAAGAGAAAACAGAAAACGATAAGAAGGATCAATTTGACGACTTCTTCTCAAGAAAACTATTTTAAGAATGAAAGAGATCACCAAACATTCCGGAGGGTTTCCTCCTCAGTATATTTCAGATTCACAAAAAACTAAGTCTTGGGCCATCAAGTGTGTACAGGCTATTTGTAACATGTCATCTGAGAATGGAACTCAAAGAAGGTCCACTAGGCAGAACAAGCTAGCTAATTATGACCTCCTTAACTCAGTGTTTTCGGAAGAGGATTTTGATCATGTAGTAATGCCTTATGGAGCTCAAATGAAGCAATTTGGAGGTTCTCCTACTAAAATGCAGAACTTAAATATCTTGAGGAGTGCCATCGAGACGCTACGGGGCGAGGAGATGAACACTGATTTAGACTTTTTTGTAAAAGGAATTCGCGGTGACTGCGTCACCGAGAAACAAAAAGAAAGGAATGAAGCCATTAAAGAAGCTATGGCAGCTAAGATTCGTCAAAGTTTACAGTTAGATGATGAGATTGCCCAGATTAGTGAGCAGACTCAGATGATACAGCAACAGCTACAAACTGTAGAAGATAAAGAAAATTTACAACAACTACAGCAAGAACTTCAGAAATTACAGGAGACTAGGAATAATATGCCAGACATGCGTCAGGTTATTAAGAATTTTGACTCCGAATATGTCCACCCTCTTGAGCAGACTAATAACTTCCTTCTTAAGTTCTACATCAAGAATGACAGGCTTCCAATGAAGTTTAACCAGGGGTGGCTACACGCCATGACCTCTGCAGAAGAAGTATACAAACTGTCTAAAGGGAGAATTCACCCTACTGTTCGAGTAGTAAATCCGGTTAATTTTGATTTTGACAAGGGTACAGATACTACTTTCATACACAAAGGGGAATGGGCCAGAGAAGAGTTCTGGTTACCGATCGGGGAAGTTGTGGATAAGTATGGTAGATACCTCAGCAAAACAGACATAAAAAGAATAGAAAACGGACAATGCGCGTACACTCCGATGTCGGACGGTACCATGGCGGGGTTCGCATATTCTTTCGATCAAGGTCAGACTAGAAGCTTAGATGTTTCCCGAACAGGTAGCGGTACTCACGTGTACGTTATGGAATGTTCTTGGAGATCTTATTCTAAAGTAGGATATCTAAAGTACCTTGACCCTAAAACAAATACATGGGAGACAGTAGAAGTAGATGACACTTACAAACTTTCCCCGGATCTTAAAGCCCAGGGCGCTACTCTCACCTGGGAGTATGACACAGAGATATGGCATGGTGTTCAAATTGGTAATGACATCTTCCCTATCATAGAGCCGTGGCCTACTCAAACAGGTAACCTACCTTACGTAGGATATGTTTATAACAATGTTAACTCCGTCGCTACTTCCATGGTGGACCTGGCAAAGCCCATCCAATACTCATTTATAGTTGTCTGGTATCGTCTTGAGAACGAATTAGCTAAGGCTAAGGGTAAAAAGTTTGTCATGGATATGGCGCAGTTACCTAAATCAATGGGGTGGGATGTAGACAAATGGCTGTATTATTTCGAAAATATGGGTGTTGTTTGGATCAACTCTAGAGAAGAAGGTAGAAAAGGAGACCCACAATCTGTAGCTAATTTCAATCAATTTAGTGATGTGGACATGTCCCTAGGGAATGTAGTGCCTCAATATATGGAAGTTCTGAATTACCTAGAACAGAGACTTGAGAATATCTTAGGTACCCCACCGCAACGTAGAGGGGATATAGGTAAAAACGAAACAGCAACCGGAGCTCAAACATCAATTGCTCGATCTACTAATGTTACCAGGTCTTGGTATTATTTCCATGACATAGTAAAGGAAGAAGTTCTAGGAGAGATGTTAGAATTGGCTAAAGACTGTTACGACGACGAAGAGCAAGTGGAACTAGTTCTATCTAAATACGAGACAGCATCGCTAAAGTTAAACGCCGAAGAAATGAACGGATCTCAAATGGGCGTATTTGTCACAGATTCATTTGAAGATAGGGTTAACCTAGAGAAAATGGAGAACCTAATGAACGCTGCTGTCCAGCAAGGTCAAGCCACTTTAGCAGACGCGTCTAGAATACTAGGTAGAAAATCAATGTCGTTCATCCAAGGGCAGATAGAGAAGTCTACTAAAGAGGCTCAGGAAAGAGAATCAGAAGCTAACAGGTCTAACTCAGAAGCTATCCAACAGAAAACTCAACAAGAGGCTAAGGATAAAGCTCTAGATAGACAGTTAGATCTTCAGATAAACAGAGAGACTCTAGCTTCCCAAGAGAAGATAGCTGCTATGAACAACGCTACTGATGATACTATGCAATCGATAGAGACTCTCGAGAATATTAAACTCAACGCAGAAAGACTTGCTTTAGATAAATCTAAGCTAGCTCACGACATTTCTGTAGATAAGAAAGAACAAGAGTTCAAATCCCGAGAACTGGAGATTAAAAATAAAGAAGTAGCTATTAAAAAGACGCAAGCAAATAAACCTAAAACTACATCTTAAATTCATAAACACCTAATGACCTATACCTTAAAGTTCTGGTTATTAGGTGTTTACAAAAAAGTTCATAATAATTTTTGTTATGAGGCATAATTTGTAACTACTTTTACAATAACACAAAATAAATAGATATGAAAGCATTTCCTACTTTTTGGGATAAGTTTGAAAACCCAGAGTCAAATGAAGAAATTACACAAGATCCGAAAGACCCTACACCTCCAGCTCCTGCGGAAACGGATCCAAAGAATCCTGAAGGAGGGGAAGAAGGAGATGATACAGGGGCGCCAGAACAAGGAGGACAGGTAGAAGATGATACCTTAGACCCAAAGCCTTCAGAAGATTCAGGAGATCCTGTAGAGTTCGGAGAAACAGAATTAGAAAGTACCTTAGTTTTATTTGAAGAACTAGGATACGAAGTTCCAGATGACGTAGAGACTACAGAAGATGGAGTAAAGGATTTTATCGCGGAGACAGTTAGAGCTAAAGTAATTAAAGAACTAAGTTCTGCTCCTTCAGAAGTTGTTGAGTTGTATCAGCATTTACAAGCTGGTAAAGATTTCTCAGAATTCGTACCTAATTCAGTTTCTAATGACTGGACTAAAGTAGATCTAGAATCAGAAGCCACTCAAGAAAGAACTTTAAGGGAGCATTTAATATTACAAGGGCTAGACTCTGAAGATATTGAAGAAGAAGTAGCCGATGTAAAAGAAGCGGGTACTTTAGCAAAGAGAGCTAGTACGGCCCAAAAAGCTTTGATAAAAAAGCAAGAGGCAGACGAGCAGGCTAGAGACCAAGCTAAAGCGGACCGAGAAGAGGAGGATAGAAAAGCTGCTGCTAAAGAGAAGGATAGAATATCTGCAAAGATAGATTCCATGGATAAAATATCTGATTTCGAATTAGATAAAGACATGAAATCCAAATTTAAAGATTTTATCTATAAGAAGAATCCTAGAACAGGATTGAGTAAAATGGAAGAGAACTTCCAGGACGAAGAGAGAAGGTTAAAAATTGCATTCTTAGATTTCGTAGATTACTCTAAAGATGATATTGAAAAGAAAGCCACTACAAAAGTAGCTAGTAAAAGAAGAAAACAAATAAAAGAGAGACGTTCTAATTTAGGAACTAACAGTAGAAGATCTGTAACTCCTAGTAAATCAGTCCCTCTTAAACGCCTGAACACTCACCCAATGTTTGGAGGAGGTTCTAGAGATTTAGAAGATTAACTTTAATATAAACAATTATGTTTCAAACCGAGAATTCACCGTTACAATTGCATAAATTGCGTGTGCTTCCAAGTGGAATGACTGAGTCAGACCACCTATCTGCTGCTTACCTTACTGAGCCAGAAAAAATGGATGCAGTGCTTGCGTATGCATTCGGTACACAAAACGAGACCACTTTATCAATGTTGACAGGTGGTATCGGAAACACTCGTTACATCTCTAACAGAGAGTATCAGTGGGAACTACACGGACAGGTAGAAAGAGCTGTCGTAGTAACAAAAGCAATCACTTCAGGTTCTACTGTAGGACAAGGAGGTAGATCTTTCAAATTTGCTATGGAAGAAGGAATCTATGAGGTTTCTGACAACTTAGTATCTGATGATGGTTCTCAGTTGAGAATTTCTGGAAAGGATTACGATTCTTACCAGTGGATTTACACAGCTGAACTTACTGATCCAGATCAAGCTGCTCTTGATGGAAGTCAAATTGCTGCTGGAGCTCGTATGTCTAAAGACTACTCTACAGTAGAGGAATTCTCTGACAGAGGAGGTTCTACGGATTTCCAAGCGCCAATGACACTTACTAACCAATTGACTACTTTACGTAAGCAATATTCAGTTACGCGTTCTGCTGCTACTGATGTAATGGTTGTTGAGTTATTTGACCCTGCAAATCCAGCTAACACTACTAAAATGTGGACTAAGCTCGCTGAGTGGACTGCATTGGCACAGTGGTACAAAGAAATTGATCGTTCTTTAGTGTATACTAAGTACAACAAGAACGCGCAAGGTGTCGTTAAATTGAGAGGAAAGAACAACAGACCTGTATACCACGGAGCTGGAGTTCGCCAACAAATCTCTCCTTCTAACAAAATTCACACATCTTCTTACACTTACGAGATGTTAGATGAGTTCCTATTGGATCTTTCTTACAACGCGGACCGTAATGGAGGTAACCATAACTTTGTAGGTCTTACAGGTAAAATGGGTATCCGTGAATTTAACCGTGCGATTATTGAAAAAATTAACGCAAACGGTATTTCTGTAACAAACTCTGGTACATTCATCTCAGGTTCTGGTGATGACTTAGTATTCAAAGGACACTACAAGACTGTAGAATTCTTGAACGGTATTTCCCTTACTGTAAAAGAATTTCATCCTTATGATGACATTGTACGTAACAGAAAGAACCACCCAGTTAGTGGTAAACCATTAGAATCTTACCGTATGACAATTCTGAATTTCGGAACTGTAAATGGTAAAGCTAACATCCGCAAAGTTGCTAAGGAGAAATCTGAAAATGCAATGTGGTATGTAGGAGGTTCTACTGACCCTATGGGTAATGTAGCGACAAGTATGTCAGCTATGCGTTCAAGTGGCCTAGATGGATATGAAGTTCACTTATTGGCGGAAATTGGAATTCAGATCCAAGATCCAACATCTTGTGGAGAAATTATCTTCGAAGTAGCTGCTTAGTACAATAACGTTTGATTTGGGAAAGTCAAATGCTATTTATCTTTTGTTGTGTTTATGGGGAGTTTCGGCTCCCCTAACAACAAAAAATTTCCTATCACAACAACAATTTAAATACATAAAACATGAAAAAATCTAGACCAGTAATTGCAAGTCTAAAAAATTTTGATAGAAACCGTATCATAACTTTTAAAAAGATACGATCAGAAAGTTTTGTAAACCTTAAAGCTTTCGATCAGACTAACGTAACTTTTTATCCGTTACGAGATAACAACAATAATGTTGTAACCGGACTTACTGAAGATGTAATCGTCAGAGAAAAAGGAAAGGTAAAGAGTACCACTATGGGTACTAGAAAAGTTCTTGAAAAAGAGTTGTTTTTAAAGGAAGGGGAATTGTTACCGAACTCTCCTTATTGGGATAGTTATAACGTCATCTTATCTACATTACCAGGTAAAGAGGCAGTTATAAATTTAGATCTTACACAAGGGTATGATCTTTTAAAATATTTATTCCTGTACGGAAGAGGAGCTACTATTGCTACTAGCCTGAAGGAAGTTAGAGAAAGCGCTTACGCTAAGTATGTGTTGTTCTCAGAACAAGAAGAAAGTAAGGTTAAGAATGAGTCTAGAAGAAGTATGCGAGAAGCTTACAGAGCAATAGACCAAATGGGAGTTCAAGAAAGAATTGACGCCCTGGCCTTATTCGGATTGGTAGCTGACTCTAATGATGGGGACACTATCGAGGATAAACTGGCTGAGAAAGCTGAGGAAAGTCCTACTACGTTCTTAGAAGTTATCGAAAGCTCTAATGTAAAGTACTTAGGTATTTTAGCAAGAGCTATGACTGCGGGAGTTATTACAGTAGGCCCGAATGGTTATGCTTACGGAGAAGTAGAACTAGGAGAAACTAAAGAAGACGCTGCTACATATCTTATGGAACATGCCACTATTACGGAGGCAATTCGAAAAGAAGGAGCAGAAAAAGCTAATGCTAATATTTAATTAAATGACTGCAACAGAATTAATACAAAGAGTAAAAGTCAGACTTAATAGGTTAGACACATCATTCAACGCGGACATGCGAAATGAGGAAGTTCTTCTTTACATTAACTCTGCACTGCAATCTTTAGTAAATAAAATATACAATGGTAGAATAGATAACGCGGCCTCTGTGGATGCGTTGTCTATCTATCTAAGTACTTTGAAAGTCTTGGAAGGAGAAACGCCACTGACAAATAATGGTGTATCTTTGGAGGACGTATTAGTTTTTATTGGAGCTGAGGTTTATGTATCGATAGGAGAATTTAGCGCCTGGGTCCCAGGAGTAGAAGGTATCAAGGGCATTAGTATCGCAGAAAGGGAGAGCAACCCATTCACTAAAAGCACAGTAGATAATCCTACTTATGATCTTTTAAATAATAAATGTATATTTGTATCTGAAGGGTTCACTTGTACTAAAGTAAAAAGAGAATTTATCAAAAAACCAGAAGAGATTTTAGAGAGTTCTACTGTCGATTTTCGCTTCTTAAATGAATTGGAGGAAGAGGCCACTACCTTAATTCTTGAGAATATTCAAGACCCTAGGATAAGCTCTCAACCTCAAATATCAAAATCGTAACATTTAAAAATTAATAAAAATGAGAAACCAAGTTTCACCCGTATTTTCCGGGACTGCCGCAAGTTTAGAGTCTGGTGCTGCTGACTTTGCTGCCCTAGCTGTAAACGAAGTTTTAGCTTTTGATGCTGACAGTGACACAGCAATCTCTAGTTCTACTTCAAAAATCGGAATCGTAAAAAGGTTTGGTCCAAATGACCAGGGCCTTATGTTTGTTGAACTAGATGTAGATAAGATTACTTTAGCTAAGTCTAATTCTAAATCAAACTATACAGCTAAAGCAATGTCTTTAACTGTAAGTGAATTGCCTGATGCATCTGCTATTGGACAAGGTATCGTATTTAAGGTAATGCTAAAGCAGAACTTAAGTATTGTTCCTAACCAGCAAAAGTTCATCTTAGCTCCTGTACAAGTTACTGAGTCTAACATTGCTACAACTACTGCTTTTGCTGCTGCTATTGCAGACGCAATCTCTCTAGCTGACAATAACAAAGCTTTCCAATATGTAAGCGCAAGCGCTTCTGGAGCTAAAGTTACTGTTACAGCTTTGCCAGTATTCACTGCTACTCCAGAAGGGTATAACCACATTAACAAACCAGAATATCTAGATTTTGAGTTAAACGCTCCGGATCCAGATCTAGGAAGCCCAGAAGACTACGGTTCCTATACTATAGCTGTTGAGACTGCTCAGGTTCTTCCTGTAGGTGCTGGTCCAGATGTAGTGTACATGGAAGAAATGGCTCAAGGTCGTTTAGGGTTTACTGACAGACGTTCTTGGAATGTTAAAAAGTATGAGGCTTCTGCAGACTTATCTAAGTCTTACGACATCCTTACTATTAACGCTGAGAAAGTTGTTGAAGGAGATTTACAAGGTCTTCGTTCTAACCCAGTTGGTGTAACTCTAGCTTTAGAAGTTGCTGCTGATGTTATTACGGATATCGAAAGATCTGCAGTAAAGTTTGTATAAACCTTACTAAAATACATTAAGAAAAAGCCTGATTATATTTATCAGGCTTTTTTATTATCTTTACTGTTATGAAAGCAAAAGAAGTTATAGACAATCTTAGAACTATGTTCATTAACACAGGTTCTAAGCTAGGTGAAGAACTAAGAGATCAGCATCTGATGTTCTTAATAGATTCTGCAAGATCGATAATTGCAGAGAGAAGTGTTATGTCTAAAAGCAAGACTTTGGACTCTATGTTACAGTCTATTTCCATAAAACCCAATAGGACAAATAAATCTGAAGTAGGGTTCATAGGAGATTCGTATCCATACAGGTTAGATTTACCGGATAGGATTGACACCTCTATTTTTACTAATGGAATATTCTACATGGGGGATTCTCAAGGGGAGACAGTTGTAACTCCTTCTAGCTTTAAGTCTATAAATATGAGTATAAGAAGAAAGTATACAGGGAGTGGTCCAATGTATTTCATGCTGAATGATTCGGTTTACATTGCACAATTGCCTATGGAACTTCAAAGATCCGTAAAGGTTCGGGCTTTGTTCGAAACTCCTAGCGATATAGCAAAAATGGATCCAAATTACAACCCTATATTTCCTTACGATTTTAAGTATCCGTTTCCACAAAAAGAACTCTCTATGCTATATCAAGTAGCAATGTCCGGAGAATTAGGTTTTGGAGACGAAGCAGTATCAGCAATAAACCAAAGAAGAGCAAAACAAAACAAAGATTCAGAAATAGTAAACGCGTTAAAAGGACTTACAAATGCCCAAGTACAACAAGAACCAGGTAACTCTTGAGGATACCTACAAAAGATATAGTAAAAGAGTAAAAGACCCTGTGGACTATAAAACCCACAAACAAGTGTTAGAGCTTTTTGGGGAAGCTACCCGCGCTGCAATAGTAGCAGGTGCAGACGTTAAATTGTTCCAAGGACTGTCTAGCATATCCGTTAGGAAAAGACCTAAGAGAACAGTTGTGGATCATCAGGCCAGCAAGCAGAAGCAGAAGCAGGTTCTAATGCTAAACACCCATTCAGACTTTTTTGGTGCATTCATGCATTGGAAAAAATTTGCTGTTATACATAAGCACGTAGGCTGGAAGCTAGAGCCGTGTAAAAAAGTATCAAAAGCAATAAGTGAGGTGATGTTGAAACCAGGGGGACACAAGAGATACTTTAGACCTATAGATCGATACTCTTTAAGTTCTAATGTAAAAGCTAAAATTGAAAACTTTAAACTAAATATATAATGAATTTTGATATTATAGAGGTTGTATTAGATAAGTACATATCTACCTTCAGACTAAAAGAAGAGGAGTATGATAAAGATATTCTTATAGAGCATTGTGCAGACGCCTTAAAACATATAGGCGCTGCTAAAATATATTCTAAAAAAGTCGAGGAGATAGAGGTGCAAAATAGAATAGCCAAGCTCCCTCTAGATTGTGAGCATATAATGTCATTAGAACCCGTAACTCAAAAGTACTTTGAGAATGGTCCAAACTTCATTACAATTGACGTCCCTAACGGAACTAAGCTAAATCTAGTTTATCAGGCTATTCCTATGGATTCCAGAGGGTATCCTTTAATACCCGGTAGCGTAGAAGTATCTACTGCTGTTATGTGGTATTTAGCTTACATGCAATCTTTAGGTGGTCTACATAGAAACCTGAGTGTCCAGTATACCGAAAGCCAGTGGCAGTGGTATTGTGGGGCAGCCAGAGCAGCCTTAAACGTTCTAAACATAAATCAAACTCAAAACGTATATAACGATTTTGTTAGATTGAACCCTTTAAAGGATCAATACTACAAGGAATTCGCAGGACTAGGAAAACCTAACTCTTTCGACCCTACAAAATTGTTGTACTCACATAGAAGATAATTATGAATATAGATTTTTCAAAAGGAATATTTACTAAAGTAGACGTTGCCTCTACTCCTTTAGGGTTCTATCGAGATGCTCAATGTCTTGTAAGGCAAGCAAACACTCTAGTTAGTGATAAGGGTACAGAGAAGGTATCTGGTACTGATCCCATTATAGTCTTAGGATATTGCGTTATTGACTCTGAGATTATAATAGTAGGGAAATCTTCAGGAACTATTTTAGGAGCTATACGACAAGACGGTACGTACTACACCATAGTAGAAGCTAGGCAAGTAGATGTATTAAAAGTAACAGAACCTGTAGATGTAGTAGGTAAGAAGGATTGGCAAGGTAACCGTGTTATATATTTCTCTACAGAAGAGAAGGCTCGTAGGATAGATTTAGGGCCTATAGGGACAACTAAATCTTTTTCTAATTCTGATGCTACCTTTGACAAGACTACCTCGTTATTTGTAGACTATGAGATTCCAGTAGCAGAGTACACTCGAGAAACTACAGGAGGAGATTTACCTACTGGAGTGTATCAGTTTTTTCCTAGACTGTCCACAGACTCAGGAGCTAGCACCTCTTTTGGGGTATCGTCTCCCGTAATTCCAGTAGTAGTAGCTAATACTAACACTTCAGAGGTTCAAACTATAACCGGGGATGAGCCACAATCAGATAGTAATAAAGCAATTGAAATACTAGTTACAAATATAGATACTACATTTAAGTACCTAGAGGTAGCAGTTCTAACCTATGTAGGGTTTGAAAATACTGAAGTAGTGACCCTTACACGTAAAGTAGAGATTGCAGGTAGATCTGAAATCACACTTACCTACAGGGGGACTATAGACAACACCTCTACAATAAGCCTAGAAGAGTTGATATCTTCTGGAGTTTCCTATACTGCTGGTAAATATTTTGAGCAGAAAGATAATTCCTTACTTATTGCGGGAGTTAGAGAATCAGAAGTGCCTGATGTAGACTGGTTTAAAGTAGCAGAGAATATTGATGTAAGATATACGGTACATAAAATACCTTACGGGGAGTCCTTGGCGTTTCAAAAAACCGGGATGGATAAGCCCGACACGAGGAACATGAATGTATCAATAACAATAAATTCACCTAATTATTATGGTAATCCAAAAACAGCAGCTGAAAAGCCAGGATATAGAAGAGAAGAAGTATATGGGTTCTCCCTCACCCCAGTTTATAAATCTGGTGTTCTGGGTCCAACGGTTCATATACCATCTACTACTGACGATCCTCTAGCTACTGTAAACTTTGGTAATTTAGACGAGGGAGGAGTTCCGGGAACTTATATATCGGAAGAACGATACCCTAGTGACTACCCAAGTCAGTACGCTAATACAGGTATACGATTACATAAATTTCCCACCCCTATTCAACAGCCTATAGTGGAGGGGAATCCTGTCACTAATATAAGAGTTTTAGGAGTCAAATTCTCTAACATAAAGTTGTCTCAAGAAGAAGTAGATAGGGGAGAACAAGATAAGATACAAGGCTATATTATTGGAAGGCTAAATAGAAGAGGATATGAGACTCAGTTAGCTCAGGGTATAGTACGACCTGTATTTAAAAATAGATACGGGGATCAAGATAGTATCCAAGATTTTAATAAATGGCCTAACTATGTATCTACTTTTGGTGATGGGTATGCTACTTACCGATTAAAGAAGAGCTCTAGTAGACAAGTTCAAGTACCTGTATACGATCCAGGTAATTACGACGACATGGTTTCTTTTACTTTTATAGCCCCAGATATTATACACCGTTTCCACACACCCGGAGAAGCTACCCATATAGCTCAGCACGATATGTTTGTATGTGACCCATACGCTGATGGGGGAACTGGGGATGGTTTCGATGCTCTGATAAAGCAAGATGAAGGTGAGGATAGTAGAGAATTCACTTACCCTATGGGATTTTTTAAGAATGTGACTGGTTCTACCTCTGGGGTAGTTAATTTAGACTATTCTAAAATAACTATGGACAGGTCTAGAATAAAATTAAATTCTAAGTTTGTAAACGTAAGTCCATTTGGAGTTCCTTGGAGAGGAGTAGACGGAGGAGGTAAGAAGAATACCGTTATACAAAAAGGAGATGAAACTATGTACATGGCTTCTACAGACGGATTTGTTTGGTATGGAACCGAGTCAGAAGTTTTACCGTTTTACGCCCCAAAACTCCCTATGAATGATAATGCTAGGACAGGCGGAATAGGCGCATCATCCAATGGGGTTATTTATACAAATTCAGAAGTAGCTGCTGAAAATAGATCTTACTACCAAATGAGCCAATACTCGGATGAAAGTGGGGGAGGCCCTACAGGAGATGGTGGAGGAGGAAGCGGTCCAGATAAATCCGTTAATTACATAGCAGATTTATCTGGAAACAAAGCAGGATTTGCAGTATACTCTACGGTAAGAGAGGATCTAAAGCAGTACGGGTCCTTATCCCAATTTATATACATGGGTATAGGGTATACTAAATACCAGAATGATACTGAAATAGAATGTTTTGGTGGGGATACTTTTATAAATAAGTATGGGTTGACTATTAACGATGAGGCTATTTATATGTGGGAAACCTCAGAAGGCGATGGAAAGAAGATATTTCCTCCGGGTCTTTCTGGTATAGTTTATATGTGGATAGAATCTAGTAATAATTATGCGTACAGAAATTACATCCAACCAGAATCTTTTCAAACAGATAACCTGTCTGCATCTAACGGATCTGTACCATTTTTCCCTGCTTACACTAAATTAATAAATTCGGGAGAAGACGCTTCTTTTGGTATCCTATCTCTATCGGCAGATAACTGGGTTAGACCCGGGTATGCAAGTAGGTACAATAACCAATACTCAGCGCAAAACAGTATTAAACCTTATGCTGAAACACCTCTTGAGGATGTGAGTTCTGATACCACAGAGCTACTTAAGAATAGAATAGTATACTCTTCTACAGCAGTTGAAGGGGAGAAGCTAGATTCTTATCAATTTTTTGGAGTCAATAACTATTACGATGTTCCTAGAAATTTTGGGGATATTACAGATCTATACGTTAACCGAGAACTCTATGCAAGTACTGCGCAAGTACAGTGGGCTTTATTCTTTAACACTCTAGCTACACAAGCAACTAATGTGGGTGAAGTAGTTCTGGGTACAGGTGGGGCATTTAACAGGCCCGCGTCTCCTCTCACCAACATCACAGGAGGGTATTCCGGAACTTCTCACTTTCTACATAGGGTTAGCACTCCGTATGGAGATGTGTTTGTAGACAAGCTAAACGGAGCTATTTACCACACTACTCCGGAGGGAGTAAAAGAAGTATCTGCTATACTGGATATAAAGGATAAAAACTCTTGGAAGTTCTTATTAGATTCTGAAATACGCCTAGGTCTAGATATTGATAACAACCGGGTATTGATAAGACTTGGAGACTACTGTTTATCTTATTCTTATGAGAACAGTAGTATAGATTCTTACTACAAAATTACTCCTGATATGATGGTGTCTTCTGGGGATTCTCTATACCTAACTAGTAAAACTAATAACCCTGGGATATACAAATACGGTAATGGTCCTGCAGGTCTGTTTTTAGGTAATAAGCTAGAATCTAGTATAACTGTAGTCATAAACCCTGACCTTTATGAAACTTTAGTGTTCAGAGTTCTAAATATCAACTCCTACATTAAAGGATCTCAAAGATACCCTAATAACACATTTACGGGACTTAAAGTTTGGGGAGGCTCTAGGAACTCCGGAGATATAGAAATACTCCCTAAACCTAGCGCATTTGCTAGTCCTGGAGACTTACAAGTATTCTCAGATAAAGTAGGCGATAAGTTTAGAGTATTTATACCTAGAGATAGAGTTATAAACCCTTCAGGAGATATCATGTCAGAGAATAACCTGCAACAGCCTCCGTTAAAATGGTTGCCTAGGATGTCAGGAAATCATATATTAGTACAGTTAAAATTCGATAATTTAAAAGGTCAAATAGTTTTAAATAAACTTGACATTGACTTAAGTTCAAAATCTATTTAATATGAACCAAGAACCAAAGAAAGCATACGAGATCTGGAATCAAGCAGGAAATGAAAAAGGTGCTAAATTAGGGGCTGTTAAGGATATCCTAAACGATACAAATATGGTCGGAGATGTGATGTCTGGAGGGGCTCAGTTAGCTTCTGTATTCAAAGGAGGAGGCTCTACTGCAGAAAGGATGGATGAAAGAGGTAATACTACTCATGACCCTCAAGTAGGTCAGAAGGCTTTGACAGGCGTAGGAGCAGGTGCAAGTATAGGAAAAAACTTTGGACCTTGGGGAGCCGCTATTGGCGGAGTAGCAGGAGGGTTGACGGGACTAATCTCAGGCTTGTTTGATAAAAAGAATCAACCTACTTCTGCAGAAAAAATAGCTAAGAATAACAACTTCCTAACTGAACAGAGTACTAAGAACTTACTTCCTGAGTCAGCTTTTGGACAGTCTATGAAACTTAGGGATGGTATGTCTATGGAAAACCCTGGCCATAAAATGGTAGAGGTAGAAGCAGATGAACTAGTTCTACGTAAAGTAGGAAACCGTTACAAGAAAGTAGCTGATTTTGTAGGGGGTAAATCTCATGAGCAAGGGGGAGAGCCTTATGTCGCAAAAGAAGGTGACATCATTGTACCTGGTAAAAACAGAAAAGCCACTCTTAAAAATATCAAAAACAGAAACTGGAGAGCAGTAAGTTCTTTAGTTCAATCTTTACCAAAGGATACTGATCAAAGAGAGATGCGAGAAGGTACTCGATATGTTAAAACTTACGAAGAGGGTACTAGTGGAGTATCTACAAATCCTCCAGGTAAAATCCCTAAGTACTCAAAAGAACAACAAGATAGAATTACCCAAGCTATAGAAGGAATAAAATTAGCTTATCCTGAAATAGATTCTAAAGGTTTATCTAACTTTTTAGGTAACTTACATATAGAGACCCTCCAACAGGGTGACGTTTACGAAAGACCTTGGAGTTCTAAGAGAATTACAAAAGCGGATAAGACATATAGAAGTATAAAAAACAATTTTGCTAAGTGGAAAGAATCCACAGGAAAGTCAGATTCGGACTACAGTAAACTGACTGATAAGGAAAAGAGATCTGTAATGTACTTTGGGGATACAGATCATTCTTTTGCGGGGGGTGTAGGGGCAATCCAACTTACATCAGCTAATTATGGGGGGCTAGAAGCTACTTCAGATAATCTAGATAACTTAGCTAGGAGCTATGGAATGAGTCCAGACGAGATGGCAACGAAGATGGAAAATGACTATTCGTTTAGTGCTCAGGTATCCGCAGATTATTATAAAAAATACAATAATGTAAGTGCAGAAGATCTAAACTCTATGGAAAGTCCTGCTGAATTTAGAAAACTGGTTAACCCGTGGGAAGATGAGAATAATTTAGGGGCGTACTCTAAGGCTGGATTAGACTACTGGGCAACAGACAATGCTGTAGATCTTGTTGGGGATATGACTTATAAAAGAGAACCTGTAGCGGAGAATGTAGTTGCTGATCAGGAATTTAAAACACCTGAAGATGCTTTTAGGCATTGGTATAAAACACAAAACAAGTTTACTACCCCAGGTACTGACTCCGGCGCAAAATCTGCAGAAGCTAGAGCTACGATGCAAAACTACAATAAAAACCGAAGCCTTATGCAAGGGGGAGGGTTCGACACTATTCCTGATGCGGAAGCAGAAGAACTTTATGACAAAGGAGAAATGGGGTTCTTTTCTTATTGGGGTAATTACTTTGGGGAGAAGTTTAACAATGTACAATCTTCTGGGCAAGATGCCCTTGTAGGAGGATTAGCTAGAGCGGTCTATGGGGAAGAAAATATGCCAGATAACTGGAAAATAGATCCATTTGGGGTAGAGGATAAAGGGATGATTAATTCATTACAAAACGTTATTCTGCCTTACTTAGACGGTCAAAGTGTGTGGGATGCTACAGACTCAGGTAAAGTTTTAAGTAAGTTTACAACCAACGCGTTTATGGGAGAGGAATTTGTAGGTTCTGATTTGGATAGGGCAGCTAGTTTTATACGGGATATGGATTCTGCTCAAAGGAAGAAGTTCTTAAAAGATATGGAAGGAAAGCTGGATGGAGACAATTTTAAGTTTGCTAGAGCTATGGTCGATTTTAATGACGAGTTTGTTTCTAAAGATATCCAAGCGGCATCTGATGTTGACATGGCCATGTTGCTTGCAAACCCTAAACAATTGGCAGTTACCTTCGGTAAAGGGGCAATGGGAGCAGCTAGGATAGCTACTGCACTTATAAAGCAAGGTCCCAAAGGTATAAAGGGGTTAATGAAAGCTTTAAAGAGTGGTAAAGTAGCTCTTAGTACAATCAAATCCCTAGCTAAGGATGCTAAGATGACAGTATCAAATTACCTTACAAATGTAGTATCTGGTTCTAGGTTTAAAGATAACGAGGACATACTTGGAATGTTAGACGAGGTAGCAGATGTAGCTAAAAAATCTGGAGACGCCAAAGGTTTTGAAAACATTCAGGGATTGAAACAGTGGGGTAGAGCCGTAGGTAAGAACTTCTACAAGAACTTGTATGGTAAGTCCGCAGAAGATTTAAATAAGATGGCGCAATCTATACAAGATGTTACAGGGAAGTCTTTTGATGAACTAGCTAAAATGTCTGATACAGACATAGTGAAACTGTTTAAAACTACTACAGAGACTAAGCTAAATAACTTTAAGGGCCTAGATAAGAAAGCAACATCAGCTTATCAGAAGTACCAGGATGCTTTAGATACCTATAGGCAGAATATTATTAAGTCTGAAGGAGCTAATTCCCAGAGACTTCTTGACATTGACGAAGCTGTTAAGAATAAAGGAGAAGCATTCGAGGCACTTAGAAAACAGGATAAAGCTATTGACGACGCTGCAAAAGCTATTGAAGAGGTAAACATGGATGCTGAAGCTATGTCCCAGTTCTTTAAAGACTCTGGAATGACTATGGATGAGGCAGCAGAAATGTTTAAAGGAGACCCAGGAGTAACTAAACTAATTGAGGATGTAAGAACTGCCCACACAAATTTTATTAATGAAGCTAACAAATTAGATAAGGCTCAAGATCTTGCATGGGCTGCTGAGGATGCGGTAGAGGTTGCCAATAAGGTTCCTGTACAAGTCCCTAAAGATGCGGGACAAAAAGAAGCATTTGATGCATTTGCTGATTTACAAGGGCAGAAAGGAGTGGCTCTAAAAGACATAGCAAACTGGGATGATTTTAAATCTAATTTCCCTAAAATGTATAACGCATTAGAGAAACAAGGAAAAATAACATCTCAGATAAAATCTATTCCTAAATCCTATGCCGATATTATAAGGATAGCCAAGTCTCAAGATCTAGGGGAGTTTAAATCAGATTTTACCGAACCGGAATTATTTGATGAAGCGGTAGAAAGTAGCTCTGATATACTAGGTACTGAAGTAGATGGATCTGATGGAGTAGATATGACAGAAAAAAGACCAGAAGCAGAGCTTTATGATACAGGAGATCCGGAAGTAGACGAGAGCATTTTTCAAGAGGATTCTATAGTAGAGGAGAAAGAGATGACTCCGGGAGCAACCTTTGGTCAGAAGCTTAACTACTACGGAGGTATAGCGGCGGGAGCAGCTGGGGATGTATTCAAAGATGTATCTAAATATGGACCCGCTTTTTATAACTTGTCTAGAGGGTTCGAAGATCCTACCAAGACTACTAGAAGAACTATAAACCCTATACTTCAGACATACCAAGATAGGAGCCAACCGATAAGACAAGAAATAGACAACGCCACTAAGACTAATATGGGCAATGCTAGGAACCTATCTGGAGGTTTGAGTTCTAACTACAGGTCCAATGTAGAAAAAGCGTTCGCTGACAACATACGGAACAAAACCGTAGTCGATGCGCAAGAAGCCGGTAGGGCGGATCAGATAGCCAGTCAGAATAGGCAATCTATATCACAAGCCAATCAGTACAATGCTCAAGTAAATCAGCAAGCCGATATGATGGATATGAAAGCGAAAGCTAACCAGAATTCTTTCATGGCTCAAGGTCTACAAGACTTCGCTAACATTTCTAATGTATCTGCACAAGATAAAGAAGCTAGAAGGCGTGACGATCTTTTGATGAAATTATATGGGAATAAATAAAAACAAAATAGTAACTTAGACAAAAATATTTATAATGGCCGTTAATCCTTTCGAAACT
>Ga0206683_10001009_pt1 | contig 19847 bp, 21 predicted proteins | sample M280m12015metaG_FD_155483 | JGI IMG/M metagenome (GOLD analysis project Ga0206683, IMG submission 155483) | Ammonia-oxidizing marine archaeal communities from Monterey Bay, California, United States - M2 80m 12015 | ecosystem: Environmental > Aquatic > Marine > Intertidal zone | place: USA...
TTCGTTTTCACGCATTTAATTTTCCTAACTTAAAATGAACGCCTTGTATTTTTTTTATCATTAAGATTATCTTCAATAGCTTTTAACAACTCTTCTTCAGTCATTTGCTTTTGATCAACTTCTTCTATGTCAGATTCAGCATCTCCAGCATTAGAATCTAATGAATTATCATCTTTCGGGCTCAAAGGAATGTAATCTTCATCTGGCTCGTCTACATCAATTTGCGTTTGAAGGCTTTCGATTAAATCTTCTTCTAATTTAGAAGACTTCAATTTATCTTCAGCTATTTCTCTAAGGGCAACAACAGGATTTTTATCATTCTCTCTTTCTACATGCAATTCTGCACCTTCGGTCATTTCTCTCGACCTAAAAGCAGAATAAAGAACTAGATCAAATCTACTCTCAACCTTATCTACACAATCTTCTACAGTAACTCTTGCCATAATTTAATTCCTAAAAAACCTTATTAATCATTAAAGTGCTAATAATTCAAGTTCTTTATAGTTTATTTAATATAATTATATGTTTTAAAATATTATAAATTAATTATGCAAAATTTAACAGAACCTAAAAAAGATTGTTCAATTTGTCCTAGATTAGTTAATTTTCGTAAGGATAATAAAGAAAAGAATCCTAGCTGGTTTAACTCGCCTGTACCTAGTTTTGGAGAAATTTCATCTGAAATTATTATAGTAGGTTTAGCTCCTGGTTTAAAAGGGGCAAACAAAACTGGTCGGCCATTTACTGGAGATTTTGCTGGAGACTTGCTTTATCAAACATTAGAAAAATTCGAATTATCAAATGGAACATATATGGCAACTAAAGATGATAATTTGGAACTTAAGAATTGTACGATAACTAACTCTGTGAGATGCGTTCCTCCTAAAAATAAACCATCTACTGAAGAAATAAATAACTGTAAAAAATTTCTGTTAAATACAATTAAAAGTCATAAAAATTTAAAGGTCATCATAGCTTTAGGTCATATAGCTCATAGAAGCGTAGTATCAATTTACAAGCAAAAACAGAGTAAATACCCATTCTCTCATGGTAAAGTTCATTCCTTAAAAAATTTTCTTCTTATAGATAGCTATCACTGCTCTCGATATAACACCAATACAAGAAGATTAACTGAAGATATGTTTGAAAAAGTTTTCGAAAAAGCAAAATCACATTTAAAATAATTATTTATTTTTTAAAAGTCGGGATTTTTGCCTTTCCCAATCTCTTGTTTTCTTAACCTCTCTTTTATCATGCATTTTTTTACCCTTTCCTACTCCTATTTCAATTTTTGCTAGACCTTTTTTATTAAAATACATTTTTGTAGGAACAATTGTCATACCTTTTTTTTTGGTTGCCGCAAAAAGCTTATTAATTTCTTTCTTATTCAATAATAACTTTCTTTTTCTTTTAGGATTATAATTTTCAACAATTGAATTTTGGTATTTGGGAATATTTGAATTAATCAAAAAGATTTCGCCGAATTCAGGGCTTACATAAGATTCTTTAATATTAATTTTATTTTGCCTTACACTTTTAATTTCTGATCCAGTTAAAACTATACCAGCGTCAAAAAAATCTTCTATTTCATACAAAAAACCTGCCTTCCTGTTGTCGGCAATTGTCCTATTTCCTTCTTGAGACCTTTTTCTACCGCCAGATTTGGACGACATTATAAAATCCCAAGATCTTTGATAACATTATCGATGATTTCTTTTGTATTATTTCTAATTTTCACTAACGGCAATCTTATTTCATAATTGATCAAATTCATTTTATCTAAAATATATTTAACCGGCGAAGGACTCGTTTCAATAAATATTGCTTTGTGTAACGGCATTAAAGAATCATTTAACTTTTTTGCCTCTTCAAAATTTTCTGAAGAAAATAACTTATGCATTTCTGAGCATATTTTAGGAACAATATTTGCTGTTACTGAAATACACCCATGACCACCATTATTCATATAATCAAAAATTGTTTCATCCTCACCTGATAATTGAATAAAGTCCCTATTACATAAATTATTATGCTCAGAAATTCTTGAAATTTCGCTTGTAGCATCCTTAACTCCAATTATAGACTCTAAATTAGAAAGCTTACCCATTAAGTCTGGCTGGATATCGATAACGGATCTAGAAGGAATATTATATACAATTATTGGTAATTTTTTAGATGCATTATCTAAAGCCTCATAATGGGCATAAATTCCTTCTGGTGTAGGCTTATTATAATATGGCGTTACGATAAGGGCTGCATCCGCCCCAGCATCCTCGGCATGCTCTAATAAATTTATTGCTTCTGAGGTAGAATTGGAACCTGCCCCCGCAATTATTGGAATTCTTTTATTACATTGATCAATAACTATCTCTACAACCTTTTTATGCTCTGAATGATCTAATGTTGGGCTTTCACCGGTAGTTCCTACAGGCACTATACCGTCAGTTCCCTCAGAAACATGCCAATCAACAAGATTTCTTAGAGAATCTTCATCTATTTTGCCTTCTTTAAAAGGAGTTACTAAAGCTACAATTGACCCTTTAAACATAAGTTCCTACCTGAAATTATTATTTATTACTTCTATATAATAAATATTATCTATATGCACCAATGATAACATCATATTTGTTTTTTATAGAATAGATATAATTCTTCATTGCTTCATCTTTTAAACTATTATTGTAACTATTAATCACAGATTTTTTAACTTCTTCATAAGGTAAAATCTCTTCAGGTAGAAATTTTAAAATAAAAATTAAGTGATCTCCATAAATAGATTCAAAAGGTCCATACCATTTATTATTTGCTATCCCGATAAAATTATTTGAAAAACCTCTACCAAAATCAGCATCTATTTCTATAGAATTTTTTTCTACAAAACTATCGCCATGAATAAATGGGTCACCATAGGAATTTTGAGGAATTCCTGAAATAGATTGAATCGGAGAATTGTTTTCTAATTCTGATAATATCAGATTAATTTTTTTATCATTGTTTTCTGACTTAGAAAAAAAAATATGCTGAAAGGAATATCTTTTGTCCCGTTTGTAAAGATCTAGATTTTCTTCATAAAAATTTATCAAATCTTTTTCATTAAAATTTTCAATAAATTCTCCTTCTTTAAAAAATTCAAGTTTTTGAATTAATCTTCTTTTAATTATTTTATCATTTTTTTCTAAACCTAGCTTTAAAGATTCCTTATATAAAATTTCTTCTTCGACTAGGCTGTCAATTATCATATCTATTTCATCTATATTTGGAGCTCTTCCGGTTTGATTTTCCCAAACATTTAAAAGATTATTAATTTCTGAATCCGATATATAAATTGTTTCCTTTTGAGATAGATTTATTCCAAAAAAGAGAACCAGACAGCCTAGTAAAACACCAGAAAATATTAAATACCTTTTTCTCACTCTGCTAAGATGGAATATACCAAATAGGGGAAGACCAAGCTCTTTCTTGGATAGTTGGTTTTAATTCTGGCCTTGGACTCTTTCCGGCTCGAAGAGCATCCCATGTTGACCATCGACAAGTAGGATTTTCTAAAACCCTCACATAATAAAAAGCCTTTACCTCAGGATCAAAGTCTGGATCAGACCATGAGATTTTTAACTCTTCACTGCCTACATTATCTGTAATAGAACAATCACTTATATTAACTTTAGCACCATTATCTGGGCATCTATTTGTTACCGGATCAACCTCTAAACCATCAGAACAAATAATATCATAATCTTGCTCGGAAGGTTCTGATGACCATTTATCAACCCAGCCTTTGATAATTTGCACCCTTTGAAGATTTGCTCCATTACTAGCTTTTTTTGCCCAGACGATAAAATTAGGTATATCATTATTTGAATTAATAAGATTACCCCCCATTGGCACTCCTCTATTATATAATTCATTAATAATAGAAGAAGAGTTTATGTCTATTTCACTTAAGCTAAAACCACCAAAAAATCTTAGAAGAATTCTGTTTCCCGTTGTTGCATAAGTTTCTTTTCTTTTAAGGGCAGAAAAAATTGACTCTCTTGTATTTTCTTCAGCCCAAACAGCAGCTATCCCAGAAGCGCCCCATTGACTAAATCCTGTTTCAAGATATTTCTCTCCTTGCTCTTCCGAATACCTAAAAACTCTTTGATCTTCTGGTACATTTATAAAAATATCTAATTCCTCCTGAGAAAGACCCACTGAACCCCTCCCTTGCGGAATTCCATCTAAAATCCCTACCTTTGAGAAATAATTACTTTCATCAAATGAAGAAGCTCCCGTATGGGTATCGCTAGAGCCAATTAAACCAAAAGTATAAGGATTTCCTCTATTTAACTGTTCAAGTGCTAAGCCTTTTAAGAGCGCATCTCTTACATAACTTCCATCTGGTCTACTGTATGTTGGTGGAACGCTACCTACTCTTGAATTCATTATTTCAAAATCTGCCCATTCATCATTTGGTGATAAAATGGGGTGTGTATCCGAAGTGCCCTTAACTTGGGTAACTTCAACAATAGGTTCATTTCTCATTCTCTGAGCTGAATACTCCTCATCTATAGCTTCTCCGTTTGATTTATGCATTTCAAACATTCGTCCATTAGAACCGTTACTGTTATGAGGTATTGCAAGTGAATCTATTCCCTTTTTTCTCCATTTATCCATAGTACTCCATAAATCTTCAGGATTCAGAGAATCTATTCTTGAATATGGTCTAATAGGAGCCTTCGAAGACCTAAAAATCACATTTCTATGAAGGTTTTCATTATCTATATCAGTTGAGGCGGTATACTCATATGCTATAAAAGTAGTAAATTTACCAGGATCATTGTGTTCTTCCGCTGCTCTTGCGACATCAGACCAAGCTGATTTATGCGTCTCATAATCGAATGCATCTACAGCTAAAGTGTTATTATTGGTTAAGTAAGCTTTTAATAAGGAAAACCAACCCCCTAATTGTGCCCCAGCTCCGCTTCTTACTTGATCTCTAAAAAAAGTTATTCTTTCCAGACCACTTTCAACTGTTAGATTTTCTTTTCTATTTAAATTGTGAAAAGGTTCGGCACCCGGATGTTTTCCTGCTTTTGAATTTGGATCAGCCCAACCATCCATCATTCCCATAAAAAAACCATGATCAGTTACTGCATAAAAATCTAATGGTTGTCTCAAAGTCATATCAAATCCTAATGGATGCTGAATTGTTCCTCCTTTAGCATATTTATAAGCATCGTCAGGAGAGTTAGTTGTTCCAAATATAAATGCATCGAAAGAATATTTTGTATGAACATGAGTATCTCCAAAGTAAACATTTCTGTCTTCACTATAATCTTTACTTTTAGTATATTCTCTTGGTTCACCTAAACTATAATCTTTAACCTCTTGAGATGAGTCTGAACAACCAATCATAAAAAGTAAGAAAAACGATAATACTAATCTCATATATTCCCCTATCTTAAATAGTCTTTATAGCCTAGATATTGATATCCATGATGTCAATCTTGTGGCGGAGAGAGAGGGATTCGAACCCTCGATACGGTTGCCCGCATACTCCCTTAGCAGGGGAGCGCCTTCGACCACTCGGCCACCTCTCCATAATATTTATATAAAATGCCCATTTTACATATCAATGTAAAGTTATTAAAATAGGAGTGTTGAGGAAATAAAAATGAATGATAAAATAACTGCTGAGCAAGAAGAAATACTGTATTCATGTGGAACAGAAGTTCCGGGAACAAGCGAACTTTTAAATGAAAAAAGAATTGGCGTTTATGTAACTGCTGATAAAGGGCTACCTGTCTTTAGGTCTGAACATAAATTTGAATCCGGAACGGGTTGGCCAAGTTTTTATGATGTAAATCATGAAAATATAGAATTAAAAGAAGATCGGTCACATGGCATGATTAGAACTGAAGTCATTTCTAAGGCAGGTGAACATTTAGGTCATGTTTTTAATGATGGACCACAGCCAACAGGATTGAGGTATTGTATCAATGGATTATCCTTAAAGTTTATTCCTGATGAAGGATTGTAACCTTAAGATAGCTATTCATAATTAGTTTTTATAATATAAAAGGAAATTAGAGGACAAAAAACTATTGAAAGTCCACTAATTCCAAATAAAAGAGCAATTTGTCGAAAGTAAAGCTCTTCAAAGCCGCTAAAAAGAATAATTGAAATAGCGCCAGAACCAAATATTAAAATAGGAATAAATAAAGGAAGAATAATTATTGGCATTATCAAACCATGCCGTTTAATTGATAAAGTTAAACTTGCTCCCATACAACCAATAAAACTTAAAGCAGGGGTTCCAATTAATAATGTAGTGATTATAGGTATTATTACATCATTACTAAGATTAATAAATATACCTAATATTGGTGTTAAAATAATAATAGGTAAACAATTTGTTAGCCAATGAGAAAAGCTTTTGATAAAGGAAAAATTATATAATGATAAACCTTCAACAAGATATAAGTCCAAAGTTCCGTCATTATAATCTTCATAATAAACATCTTCAAAGGACAAAAAACAAACCAAAATAATTGCAACCCAAATTAAGCCAGGTGCAATACTCGCCAAAATATCTCTTTCGCCACCAACTCCAATTGATATAAGAAAAAGAATTGAAGCATAGAATAACAAACAAAAAATGAAGTTAGCCCGAAAAGAAAAACTTTTTTTCAGCTCTTTTAATAATATTAACTTAAACATTTTCATCGTAAATTATTCCAAATTAACAACTAAGTTTGGATCCCTAATTAAATCATTATGTGAGGCAATAAGAACAATTCCACCTTTTGCGCAGTTATTATTTATCTCAAAAATAAGATTCTTTGAGGCCTCATTATCCAAGAAAGAAAATGGCTCATCAAGCAGCCAAATTTTTTTATTTGAACAAATTAATCGAGAAAGGGCTAATTTTTGTTTTTGACCTTGCGATAAATACTTGCACTGAGTATTTAATTCATTAGATAAAAATAATCTTTTTGATAATTCATTATTAAATTTTTGGTTATATAAATTTGACCAAAAAATTAAATCCTCTTTTACTGTGAAATCTTGTTTAATAGCTTGATTATGTCCAAGCAAAAATATATCTGCTTTATTGTTAATCTTAATTGAACCAGAACTAATAGGTAAGATTCCAGCTATAGATCTTAGTAGAGTAGATTTACCTGATCCATTTGACCCTTGTATTATACCCTTTTCACCACTATTTAATGTAAGATCAATGCCTTCAAATATTTTAACTCCTGAGCGTTCACAAGTTATATTTTTTAATTCGATTTCCAACTAATTATCTCTAAATCTAATATTAAAAATTTTAAAAATGATAAATATTCCAAAGATAAAAAATCCTAATGGCGCGAACCATAAAAAATAAGTACTCAATTGTACAGGAGGTTTCATCAAAATATAATCGCCATATCTACTACTTAAATAATCAAATATTTCATCATCTGTTTTACCTTCTATAACTTTTTTTCTTACCAATTCTCTAAGATCTTTAGCTAAAGGCGCATCAGAATCATCGATAGTTTGGCTTTGACAGACCATACATCTTATTTGAAGATTTATTGAATGAATCCTTTCTTCTAAACCTGAATCTAATGATTTAGCGCTTATTGAAGAAGTAAATGCTAAAAAGCATATTAAAAGAAAAAGCTTAAGCGACTTTTCCATTTTAAAATGTCTAAAAAATGATAGCAGTCCAGCTATAGCCATCATGATACCCCCGATCCAAATTAATAATATCATTGGCTTGTACCAAACTCTTACGACCCAAGATTTTTCATTAATTTTTTCTCCTAAAACTAAATATATTTGAGATAGATTGTTTGTTATTATTGCCGCTTCAGTAGTATGAGATTGCTCTATCGGGTAAAATCTTTTCTCTGGAAAAAGTTCATTTACTTTTCCAGATTTTATAATTGTGAATTTTCCAAAAGTACTAATATAATTATCTTCAACTTTTTCATCAATATTATCAAAGGTTAATTCATAGCCTGAAAAATTAATTTTAGTTTCAATATCAAGTATATTTTCAAATTCTTTTTGAAATACACTTGAAAACGTAACCCCAAGTATAAGGACAGCAAAACCTGAATGCGCGATAGCTGTTGACCAATTACTTAAACCTCTAAATCTTGATAAAGCTATATTCTGCATAGAATTCATAATTATCCATATTGATAAGACAAATCCTATTATGAAGAGTGTAGATCCGACAAAATTGAAATAAAAAAAACTTGAGACTAAAATTAATGTCAAAATAGAAGGCACTATTAATCTTTTTAATACTCTCATAACATCATTTGTATGCCATGCAAGAGAAGGTCCTACAGCCGCAAAAGCTGATAGTAATAATGCAAAGGGTATTACCGTTATATTATAAAAAGGAGGGCCCACAGAAATTCTTTCGTCGTTAAGCACTTCAATTAATAATGGGTAAAGTGTTCCTAAAAAGATTGTAAACGCTATAACGCTCAACAGAAGATTATTAACTATAATAAATACTTCTTTACTAAAAAAGTTTAGTTGAGAATTATTTTCAATTATTTTAAAATTTCTAGCGTATATCATTAAACTCATAACTGTATAAATAGTTAATAAAGCAAGTATAAATATACCTCGTGTTGGATCAGACGCAAATGCATGAACAGAGGTAATCAATCCAGATCGAACAATAAAAGTGCCAATTATTGAAAGAATAAAAGCTAATAAAGAAAGAAGCACGCTCCAATTAACTAAAATATTCTTTCTCTCTAAGGCCATCAAATTATGAAGTAATGCCGTTGTTATTATCCAAGGAATTAGAGATACATTTTCAACCGGATCCCAAAACCAATAACCCCCCCATCCCAACTCATAATATGCCCACCAAGAACCCAAAGAAATTCCAATTGTCAAAAATACCCAGGATATTAATGCCCAAAATTTAACATTTTTAGCCCATTCTTCATCTATTTTACCCATAACTAATCCCGATAGAGCAAATGACCATACAATTGATAATCCAACATACCCCAAATATAAAAAAGGTGGATGCATAGCTAAACCAGGATCTTGTAAAAGAGGATTTAATCCATTTCCTTCATTTGAAGGTGTGATATTGCTTTGAAGAGGGTTAGATAGAAAAAATAAGTATGCTGTAAAACCTAAAGATAGAAATCCTTGAAAAATTAATATAAGACTTTTATTTTTTTCTTTAAGTAATTGATAATTAAAGGATATTAGTAAACCATATAAAGCTATAACCCAACACCATAAAAGCATTGATCCTTCATGACTGCCCCATGATCCAGAAATTTTATAAATTAATGGTTTTAAGGTATGGCTATTTTCCCATACATTTTGAACGGTAAAATCAGAAATAACAAAAGCGTAAATTAAAATAAGAAAAGCAAATGACATAGAAAAAAAATGAATAATAGAAAAAGCAGTTATAATATTAGGTAAATTTTTATATAGTTTTGTCAGGAAAAAATAAGAAATTTGCAGAAAAGATGCTGATAAACCAAGGGCTATAAAGAAATTACCTAACTGAGATAGCATTATCTTCTTCTTTAATATTTTTATCTAAAATATGAATAACTTCTGGAGGCATATAATTTTCATCATGCTTAGCTAAAATTGAGGATGCAGAAAAATTAATCCCATCTTTTAATCTTCCTTCAGCAATCACTCCTTGCCCTTCCCTAAATAGATCTGGAATTATACCAGAATAATTAACCTCAATTTCTCTTTTATAATCAGTAACCAAAAAACTTATCGATCCATCTTTTGATTTAATAATAGAATTTTCCTTAACCATTCCTCCTAATCTTAAAAAAGATTCATTAGTAATTTCGTTTGAATAAATTTTTTGATGAACTTCACTTGGGGAATAAAAAAATACAATATTATCTCTTAAAGCCCACATAATTAAGTAAACAGAAATCGCAGTTAGGCTAATTAAGGCGCTAATTAAAATTACTCTTTTTTTTCTTCTAACCATCGTTATCTTTTATTGAATTATATATTTTTTTAGATTTCTTATAAAATATTAAAGAGATAATTATTAAAATAGTCAGCAAAATAGCTGCAACAATATATGCATAAAATACGAATATATTATGATCTTCCAACATAACTTTATATTAACTATCTAGAGTTTAAAGTATATGTAACAAAACGTCTTAGATTTAATTCAGCAACAAATCTTAAAGAAAAAATATACAAAAAAATTAAGAAAAAAGATAAAAACATTAACATTAAAGGTACTAACATATCTGGATGAATCGATGGAGCCCCTAACTTAGATATGCTTGCTGGTTGATGTAATGTATTCCAAAAATCAACTGAAAATTTTATTATCGGAATATTGATAAATCCTATAATAGCTAATATAGAAGATATTTTATCCCCTTTTGTAGGATCATTAAAAGATTTAGAAAAAATTATAAATCCAATATAAAAAAAGAATAATATAAATACAGATGTTAATCTAGCATCCCAAACCCACCAAGTTCCCCACATTGGCTTTCCCCATAAAGAGCCTGTAATAAGACAAATTAAAGTAAATACCGCGCCAATTGGAGCTACAGCTTTAGCAAATATATAAGCTACTAAATGACCATAAATTAGACCAATTACGCTAGAAACAGCTATAGATGAGTATATAAGCATTGCCATCCATGCGGAAGGCACATGTATATACATAATTCTTACAGTTTCACCTTGCTGATAATCAGGAGGAGAATTAAAGATAGAAAACCAAAGACCAATTATCAAAAAACAAAATGATAAAAAGCCAATCCAAGGAGATAAGGCATTTACATACCGCTCTAAGACGCCAGGATTAATTAAATTTGTTTGCAATTATATTTCCTAAATTTATTACTCGAATAGCATTTTATATAAATTATTTCTATTATATGAAATTATTTTCTTTATATTTAAACTATCATAAGTATTTTGTTATAAAATCATATGGATAAAAATCTTCAAAAATATTTACTCTCCTCTCCTTCATCATTAGATGAATGGAAAGATATAGCGAATAAATCTTTAAAAGATAAATCAATAGAGGATTTACAAAAGATATTAGATAAAGATTTAAAAAAACAAATTCTTTATTCAGATGAAGATCTCCCTAAGAGTTCATTGTCCCTTACATCCAGAGGGATAAAAGAAAATCATAACGAACATTTACCTTGGCATATTTGTTCAATTGTTGATCCATCAAAAGATAACAAATTATACAATTCAAGAATCCTTAATGAATTAGAAAGAGGCGCATCTTCAATAGAAATTTCTTATATGCCAAATAATAATTTTGATGAACTATTTAATAATATTGATCTATCAATTGCCCCAATATTTCTAAGAAATCATAAAGATCCAATTAAAAGTTCTAAGAAATTTTTAGATTTATTAGAAGATTGGAAAGGAGTAAACAAAAAAGAACCTTTAGGAGGAATCGATATTGATCCAATAGCGGTTAAAGCTAAACATAGCTCTTCCCTAAACACTCAATTAAATGATCATAATAATTTTGAGGATTTATATGAAGATTATAAAGGTATAATAAAAGATAAAGACCAAACTAACTTGTCACTTATAAATTTTGATGGCTCGATTTGGAATGAACTAGGTTCTACATTAATTGAGGAAATCTCTCTTTTAATATCAAGCTTTATAGAGGGAGTTAAAAAAGGAACAATAAAAAGAGAAACAGCAGTAAATTTTACAATTTCACTTGATACTGATTTCTTTTTAAATATTGCAAAAATTAGAGCACTAAGACTAATTATTAATGATTTAAAAAATCATTTTGAAATCGAACCTAAAATTACACTTACGGGAAAAACATCTAAAAATATAATTTTTAAAGAAAGTCCATGGGTAAATCAATTAAGGATAACTAATGCTGCACTGTCTGGAGCTATTGCAAATATAGATAGATTAATTTGCCATCATATCACTAATCCACTAGGTCAAGCCCCTGAATTTGTGAAAAGATTAACGCGTAACACTCATATTATTCTTCAAGAAGAATCAAATATAGGGAAAATTCAAGATCCATCTGGAGGGTCGTTTTATATAGAAAAAATTACATCACAAATTGCTGAAAAATCTTTTCGCTTTATTAAAGAAATTCAAAAGAACGGAGGGTTAATAGAGTTTATTGATACAACTAATTTCATCAAAAATCTTGAAGAAAACCAACTAAAAAATCAGGCGGATCTTAAGTCTGAAAAAGTAAAAAGAATTGGTGTAAATCTCTATCCTGATAAAGAAATAAGAGAAATTAATACAAAACCTTATGAGGAAGTATAAAATTGCTATGGATAAATTTGAAGAAATACAGAATCTGAATCTTTCATATGGTAAAGAGTCAAAAGATTCTAATCTAAATGTAAAAGATTCAATTATAGAAACTTCTGAAAATATTAAGTTAAAATCTTTTTATACAGCAGATGATATAATGGATCTTAATCATCAGAAAACTTTTCCTGGCATGGATCCTTTTATAAGGGGTCCCTACCCAACTATGTATGCAAACAAACCTTGGACTATTAGACAATATGCAGGTTTTTCTACTGCAGAAAAATCAAATGCCTTTTACAAAAGAAACCTTGAAGCTGGTCAAATGGGTTTGTCTATAGCATTCGATTTAGCAACTCACAGAGGTTATGATTCTGATAACCCAATAGTTGCTGATGATGTTGGTATGGCTGGCGTGGCTATAGATTCTATTCTCGATATGCGTATCTTATTTAAAGATATACCTTTAGATAAGATGTCAGTCTCAATGACTATGAATGGTGCAGTAATTCCTATAATGGCCTTATATATAGTAGCGGCTGAAGAGCAAGGAATAGAGCCTGATCAACTAAAAGGAACTATCCAAAATGATGTTTTGAAAGAATTTATGGTAAGGAATACTTATATATATCCACCAAAGCCATCAATGCGAATAATTTCCGATATATTTGAATATACTTCAAAAAATATGCCTAAATTTAATTCAATATCAATTTCTGGCTACCATATGCAAGAAGCTGGTGCATCTGCTGATTTAGAATTAGCCTATACATTATCTGATGGTTTAGAATATATAAAAGCAGGTATAAATGCTGGCCTAGATATTGATGCCTTTGCGCCAAGGCTATCATTTTTTTGGGCAATAGGTATGGATTACTTTATGGAAATTGCCAAATTAAGAGCAGCAAGATTGCTTTGGGCTAATCTAGTAAGAGATTTCAAGCCAAACGATTCAAGATCTTTAGCTCTTAGAACGCACTCTCAAACTTCAGGTTGGTCTTTAACAGCGCAAGATCCTTTAAATAATATTACAAGAACATGCATAGAAGCACTTTCAGCTGTTCATGGTCATACTCAATCTTTGCACACAAATAGTTTTGATGAAGCAATAGCGCTTCCTACTGATTTCTCCGCTCAAATTTCTAGAAATACACAATTATTTATTCAAAATGAAAGCGGTACTTGTGATGTTATTGATCCTTGGGGTGGTTCTTATTTTATCGAAAAACTCACCAATCAGCTTGCTCAAAGAGCACTAGAACATATAAAGGAAATAGAAGATTTTGGAGGAATGACGGAAGCGTTAGAAAAAGGAATCCCAAAAATGAGGATAGAGGAATCTTCAACAAAGATACAGGCTAAGATTGATTCTGGTGAAAAAACTGTTTTAGGGGTAAATAAATTTACTTTATCAGATAATGAAGAAGAAAATATTGAACACCTTAAAGTTGATAATTCAATGGTTTTACAAAATCAAATTACCAGAATTAATAAAATTAAAGAAAAGAGAGATAATAAAGTTACAGAAGAAAAATTAAATGCACTTTCAAAAGGTGCCTCTGAAAACGGAAATGTTCTTGAGCTATCTATTGATGCAGCAAGAAATGGAGCAACGGTAGGTGAAATATCAAATGCAATGGAGAAAGTTTGGAAAAGACATAAAGCCAAAATAAACCTTGTAACCGATATATATGGCGAAAACTTTACCTCAGATAGTATAAATATAGTTAGAAAAAGAGTAAATGACTTCGAAATTAGAGAGAACAGAAAACCTAAAATATATATAGCAAAATTAGGTCAAGATGGTCATGACAGAGGTCAAAAGGTTGTTGGAAGTGCTTTGGCAGATATGGGATTTGATGTTGAAGTTGGCCCTTTATTTCAAACACCTTTAGAATCAGCAAACGAAGCAATAAATTCTAAAGCAGATATAATTGCAGCCTCCTCATTAGCCGCAGGTCATTTAACTTTAATTCCAAAATTACGCGAAGAATTAGATAATCAAGGTTATGATAATATGCATATAATTGTCGGCGGCGTCATACCTAAGGAAGATTACTCTTTATTAATTGATATAGGTGCATCAGCAATATTTTCTACTGGAAGCAATATTGTTAATTCAGCCATGGAGATGTTAGAAATAATTGAAAATTCTAATTCTTAGTAACACGAATTAACCCTTCTTGCGCAACCGAAGCAATAAGATTTCCGTCTTTATCGAATATAGATCCCCTATTAAAGCCTCTTGCCCCAGAAGCCGAAGGGCTGTCTTGTTGGTATAAAAGCCATTCATCGGCTTTAAAAGGCCTATGAAACCACATAGCATGATCTAAGCTTGCAGAATGTAGATTGGGATTCATAAAATTTATACCATGTGGATTAGTACATGTATCAAGCAGAGTCATATCTGACATATATGCAAGGACACATTGTTGTAAAGCAACATCTTTAGGTAACTTAGATCTTGCCCTAAACCAAATACATTGCTTTGCCTCTTTTGGCTTAGGATTCATCATATCTATTGGGTCTATTGCTCGAACTTCAACAGGCCATTCTTTTTTAAATGAATCTCTAAATTCTTCAGGGAGGCTATCAGATATTTTTTTTCGTAACTCATCTTCAGTAATCAATTCATCTGGACTTTCTACATGAGGCATCTCATCCTGATGATTTAAGCCATCTTCTTCAATTTGGAAAGAGGCTGACATATTGAATATTTTTTTACCATGTTGAACAGCAACGACTCTTCTTGATGTAAAAGATCCCCCATCACGAGCTCTATCTACTTCATAAAGAATTGGCACTTTAGGATCGCCAGCTCTTAAAAAATAAGCATGCAATGAGTGACATATTCTATTTTCAACTGTTCTATTTGCAGCAACTAAAGCTTGACCAATAACTTGGCCTCCAAAAACTCTTTGCCACCTATCACTTGGGCTTTGACCTCTAAAAAGATTTACCTCAATCCTTTCAATATCAAGGAGATTAATTAAATCTTCAAGTTTATCATTCATAGTTTATCTAGCCTTTTGATTAAATAATAACGATCGCGCTTTTTTTGCTTCTTTGGTTTTTTCAGAAAGAGCTGATTTAGATGCTTGTGCCAGCATTCGCATAGCTTTACCAACATCTAATCCTTTTTGCACGCCTGGTCTTTCCCCAACTTTCTCGAACCACTTAAAGAGATGCGGAAAATCCTTTAGCTTTTGACCTTGCATCTTCATTGAAATCTTTGAAGGTAATACCCATCCCCAACATGCCATGTCAGCTATAGAATATCTTCCTGCCAAATATTCATTTTTCCTTAACTGTTTATTCATTACTCCATAAAGACGGTTTACTTCATTGGTGTATCTTTTTTTTGAATAAGTTAATTTCTCTTTTGTAAATTGCGGCGCGTACATTCTAAAATGATGAGCCTGTCCAGCCATAGGGCCTAAACCACCCATTTGCCAAAAAAGCCATTGATCAACATTTGATCTTTCTCTTTCATTTTTTGGATAAAATTTTCCTGATTTTCTACCTAAATATTGGAGAATAGCCCCAGATTCAAAAACAGATATTGGTTTACCGCCTGGACCATTAGGATCAACAATTGCAGGAATTCTATTATTAGGAGAAATTTTTAAGAACGAAGGTTTAAATTGATCTCCTTTGCCAATATTTATAGGGATTATTTTGTAAGGTATCTTACACTCTTCAAGCATGATAGAAATTTTCCAGCCATTCGGTGTATCTGCAAAATATAATTCTATAGGTTTTTTTGCCATTTCTTTCCTCTCTTTTAATTTACATTTCTAGTTTATTATTTAAAATTTCATTTACAAGCTTTGGGTTTGCCTTTCCATTGGTTTCTTTCATTACCTGCCCAACAAACCAACCCATTAATTTAGGCTTTTCTTTAACGGCTTCAACTTGATCAGGGTTATTTTCAATAATTTTCATTATAATTTTATCCAATTCACCAGAATCAGAAACCTGTTTCATACCCTCTCTTTCAACAATCTTTTCTGGATCTTCATCATCATTTAACATAATTTCAAAAACATCTTTTGCAATTCTTGTTGAAATTACATTATCTTCTATTAATCCAATTAATCTAGAAAAATTATCTTTATTTATTGGGCTATTAGAAATAGAAAATCCTTCTTTATTCATCGCAGCAAAAAACTCTCCTGTAACCCAATTTGCAACAATTTTTGGATCATGTTCTTTAGCTATATCTTCAAAAAAATCTGCGATATCAATTTCTGAAGTAAGTAAATTGGCGTCGTAATAAGAAAGAAAGTATTCATTTTGAAATCTTATTTTTTTATCATCAGGCAATTCTGGGAGGCTTTTTTTTATTTTATCAACGACTTCTTCTTTAAATGATAAAGGCAAAAGGTCAGGATCAGGAAAATATCTATAGTCGTGAGCCTCTTCTTTACTTCTCATTGATCTTGTTTCGCCTCTTTTAGGATCAAATAATCGAGTTTCTTGACTAATCTGCTTAGAATCTTCTATTAACTCAATTTGTCTTCTTGCTTCATATTCAATAGCTTGGCCTATAAATTTAATAGAATTTACATTTTTTATTTCACATCTTGTACCTAATTCTTCATCAGGTCTCCTAACAGAAACATTGATATCGGCTCTTAAAGAGCCTTCTTCCATATTTCCATCACATGTACCCAAATACCTCATTATACTTCTTAATTTTTTTATATATGCCTGAGCCTCTTCAGAAGACCTAATATCAGGCATTGAAACAATCTCCATTAAGGCAATTCCTGACCGATTAAGATCAACATATGAATAAGATGGATGTTGGTCATGCAAAGATTTTCCTGCGTCTTGTTCAAGATGCAATCTTTCAATTCTTATTTTTTTTGAATCTTTATCATCTAGGTCAATTATTACATGACCTTCACCAACTACTGGCTGCTTAAATTGAGAAATTTGATATCCTTGGGGCAAATCTGGATAAAAATAATTTTTTCTATCAAATATAGAGAAATTATTAATTTTTGCATTTATTCCTAACCCAGTTTTAATAGCCTGTTCAACACAAATCCAGTTAATTACAGGTAACATTCCTGGCATACCTGCATCAACAAAACTAACTTGGGTATTATGTTCTCCGCCAAATTTTGTAGAAGCAGAAGAAAATAATTTAGAATTAGAAATGATTTGAGCATGAATTTCTATCCCGATAACAATTTCCCAATCACCTGTATCACCTTTAATATAATTACTCATTTTTCCACCACCTTTCAGGAGTAGAATTAAAATTTGCAGATTTTTCTATACATCTACCAAAACTAAGTATTGATTCTTCGTCAAAAGCGTTTCCTATTAATTGAAGCCCTATAGGTAATTTATTACTATCTAACCCAACTGGTACAGATAGAGCTGGAAGCCCAGCTAAATTTACAGGTACTGTAAATACATCATTTAAATACATCTCAATTGGATCATCATTTTTTTCTCCAACCTCAAACGCGGTAGTTGGTGTAGATGGCCCAAAAATAACATCTACTTCAGAAAAGACATTTTTAAAATCTTGTGAAATCATTGCTCTAACTTTCTGAGCCTTTAAATAATAAGCATCATAATATCCAGATGATAAAACATAGGTACCTATCATTATTCTTCTTTTTACTTCAGATCCAAAACCTTCTGCTCTGGTGGCTTCATACATATCAATAATATTATCAGAATCAACACGATGAGTATATTTAACTCCATCATATCTAGCTAGATTTGAAGAAGCTTCTGCAGGGGCAATAATATAGTAACAAGGAAGAGCATATTTTATATTGGGTAAAGATACATCAACTAATTCAGCACCAGATTCAACAAGCCATTCTTTACCTTTTTCCCAGTAGCTTATTATTTCCTGTGAAACTCCGTCCATATTGTATTCTTTAGGAATTCCAACCTTTTTTCCTTTAATGCTTTTTTCGATAGATTTTTCAAAATCTGGTAATTTTTTATTCGAGCTAGTAGAATCTTTTTTATCATAACTGCAGATAGAATTTAAAACTAAAGCTGCATCTTCAATATTTTTTGTTATTGGGCCCGCCTGATCTAATGAAGACGCAAAAGCAATAATACCCCATCTAGAACATCTTCCATATGTTGGTTTTAAACCTACAGTGCCTGTAAAAGAAGCAGGCTGTCTAATTGAACCTCCTGTATCTGTTCCTAAAGATGCAATGCCTATATTAGCAGCGATTGATGCCGCTGAACCACCTGAAGAACCACCGGGAACAGTTATATTTTTTTTAGAATTCTTCCAAGGATTTTTAACTGCTCCAAAAAAACTTGTTTCATTTGAAGAGCCCATTGCAAATTCATCATTATTCAATTTTCCTAATAAAATAGCCCCATCATCCCACAAATTTTTAGTTACTGTTGACTCATATGGTGGTACAAAATTTTCTAACATCTTGCTTGAAGCAGTTGTCCTTATATCTTTTGTACAAAACATATCTTTTATACCAAATGGAATGCCCTCTAAAGGCCTGGCTTCGTTTGTATTATAATTTTTCTCAGAACTTAAAGCCGCTTCTCTTGCTAAGTCTGCAGTTTCGGTAATAAAAAGATTTAAACTTCTAGCACCTTCCATTTCATTTATATGAGCATCAATAAGGTCTATTGGGCTAAGTTCTTTTTTATTAAGAAGCAATAAGGCTTCCTTAATAGATAAGTTGATTAATTCATTCATTAATCGATTACCTTTGGAACAAGAAAAAAACCATCTTCTGACATTGGCGCATTTGAAATAACTTTATCCCTATAACCACCATCAGATATTATATCTTCCCTTAGGTTAATATCTCCAGCATCATCGAACGAAGAAAAAATAGGACTAATATCATCGGTATTTATTTCAGATAATTGTTCTACCCAATCTAAGATTTGGCTAAGTTCTAATGATAAATCATTAACTTCATTATCTTCTAGAGAAATTCTTGATAGCTTGGCTATCTTTTCAACTATCTTATTATCAATTGACATTTTTTAGCTCCTCATGAACACTAAATAGCAAAGTCCTTCTTGCATAGCAATTAACAATTTATAATAGAACCATGTTTACTAATGACCCTATAAAATTTAACAAGGAAACAAATATAGATAAAGCACTGCTATGCCTAGACCCAGGAACTAAAAATATTGGTATTGCTATTTCAGATATTAATAAAAAAGTCGCAACCCCTATAGAAGTTATTAAATTTACTAAATATATGGATTTAAAGAATAAAATTAAGGAATTAGCTGATAAAAGAAGCATTCAAGGAATTATCATTGGCTATCCTATAAATATGGATGGATCAATTGGACCAAAGGCACAATCAAGTAATTCACTAGCTGACAATCTTTCGTCTGACTTAAAATTACCTATACTTCTTTGGGATGAAAGGCTTTCAACATCTGGTGCGGAAAGAATCTTAATAAGTTCTGATATTTCAAGAAAAAAAAGAAAGAAAGTAATTGATAAGGTTGCTGCAAGCTATATATTACAAGGGTATTTAGATTTTATTAATAAAAACAATAGTTTGTGA
>Ga0206683_10001010_pt1 | contig 19826 bp, 12 predicted proteins | sample M280m12015metaG_FD_155483 | JGI IMG/M metagenome (GOLD analysis project Ga0206683, IMG submission 155483) | Ammonia-oxidizing marine archaeal communities from Monterey Bay, California, United States - M2 80m 12015 | ecosystem: Environmental > Aquatic > Marine > Intertidal zone | place: USA...
AATCCTGATTTAATCTATTTATCAATTAATGGTATGGGCGAAACTGGTCCATTGTCAGACCAGAAGGTTTACGACTATGTCATTCAGGGGATCTCAGGCATCACCGATGCCCAAGCAGAATTTAACACCGCGAATTATTCGCAGGACGTTGAAAGTCTGAATGGACAGAAGATGGTTAGAAGCATTATCTATGACAAGGTGACAGCCTTGACCGCGGCCCAGAGCATCACCGCGGCCCTGCTCGCTAGGGAACGCGGCGGACCGGGACAGCATGTCCGATTGTCGATGTTGGACACCGGCTTGTATTTCAATTGGCCGGACCTGATGTGGAACCATAGCTTTATAGGCGACGATGTAGAATTATCCGGCGACCTTGCTGACACCTATGATGTGCACAAAACCAATGACGGTGCCGTAGTCGCACATCACCTTGGCGCCGATACAACGCCCTATTCTACTGACCAATTAATGGAAATATTGGCAACAAACGATATTCCAGCCAGCAGAGCGAATAAACGACATGAAGTAATGGAAGACCCACAGGTGGTTGCCAGCGAGATTCTCACAACCTTTGAGCACCCCCGAGGAGGCAAAATGGTCCTTCCGCGAGCACCTGCACGGTTCGAAGGAACACCTCTGACTCAACGGCGCCACTCGCCCGAGGTAGGTCAGCACACCGCAGAAATACTCGAGGAACAAGGGTTGACCAGGGAGCAAATCATTCATCTCGCTCGCTCCGGCGCCATTGGATAACCGTAAATGCTCTTTTTGTGCCTTAAGTCTCGAAATTAAATGATGGGCTTCGTCTCACGGGCATGGGTAAAAAAGTGGCTATCAAAGATCCATGCAGTGTCGCAGTAATCACTCTGGGCGATCAGCAGCGTTGCCTAGCGGTTTTGCAAAAACTCCCTGATGACCCGGTTTACTTCGTCGGGTTGGTCGTAATGGAGCATATGCCCGGCATCGGCAATCACAACCGAACGCGCATCGCCGAATAATTGCACTCGACGGCTCAGTTCCGATTGATACCAGTCTTCGGAAATATCGCGATCGAATCGCCCATTGATCCAATAGGATAATCCATTATCTCCGGTCACTATCAGAGTAGGACAGGTGATAAATTGCATCAGCGTCTCACTTTCCTGATGAGAAAAAGTCTGCCAGACCATATTGACGGTAGGATCCCACTTCCAGCGTATCCCACCATCGGGGTGAGATTTAACACCTTCAGCGACCAACTTTTGAGCCAGTTCATCGCTAAGCCCTGGGTTGTTGCGACACAGCCGTTGCTGCGCTTCTGCTTGATCGACCATCGGTTTCAGCCAGTTAAACTGATCGACCACGGTGTTTAGCCCATCGTGCCAGCGATCGCGAACTTCTAAAGCACTCGGGGGTTCCTGCTCAGACGGCGGCCCCATGCCGTCAAGCAGCACCAGCGCCTCTACTTCTTCCGGGTAACAGGCGGAGTATCGCGAGAGCACATGACCACCAAGGCTGTGACCAATCAGAATCGGCTTCTCAATGTTACACTCGCACACAACCGACCTTATGTCTGCGACAAACTGAATCATGGAGTAACCGCCGCTACTGCTGCTTTCCCCATGTCCCCTCAGGTCCGGCAGAATAATCCGGTATTCCAGATCAAAGTGCTTCGCCAGATCAATCATGCTATGCGCATGGTCTCGCATGCCATGCAGCAATATGACCGCCCTTGCACTTTCATTCCCGGATACCAGTACAGACAAATCGCCATCCGGCCTGGCCACGCTGATTCTTCTGTAATTACGCAATGACACGCTCCTTTTGTATGTGCTCCCTAAGATCTCTGGGCTTGACGTGAAAAGTATAGCCTCCTACTCACGATGTCCCGGGTCTTAACCATAGTAGTAGTGCTTCCGCCGTCACTTATTTCGACACCAGCACTTTTAGTCTGTGCGTGTTGTTGTCATCCTCTTCGGGCTCCAGTCTAATCAGCAAATCCTGTTTACCGTCGCCATTGAGATCTAGAGACTCAACTAAGTCCGGATCACGGGGCATCTCGACAGACACTTTCTTCGCCCTTCGTTCGAATAACTTACCGTTGCTCACACCGTGGAAAATCTCCAATGTATCCCGTCCATCCTGAACGACAAGATCCTCTTGGCCGTCGCCATTGATATCTGAAATCAAGACAGTCGGTAGAAAAACATCCCCGCTCGACATATTAAACGTCGCTGTCACCTCCCGGTGCAGATTAGGCTTTTCAGGATATATCCCATCTGCCATTTGATAAAAATCGAGATTGATCGCAATAGAGCCAGTGAGTAATGCGCGAATTATTTTACCTACGCCAATTTCGACAGATGAAACAATGATATCGAGCTGACCGTCGTTATTAAGGTCCTTCTCCTCGAGGTCAAACTGAATCCCACGACTCCGGATGCTGGATGATGGTTCAACCTGAAAATCCGGCAGCATGTAGGCTAGATCTGACTCCGAGGGGTACATACCCGCACCCGTATGAATGTTATAAGTCGTGCTTTTCTTCAATACGCCCTGACTTTTAACAGCAAGCGTAACAAGCTCAGGGATACCATCACCGGTAAAGTCCTTCAATTGGAAAAGCGCCTGCTGCTGAGCATCGGACTGGTCTTCTTCACCCATTCGCATCGACACGCCTTCATAACCTTCCGCATCGAAAATCACTTTCGGTGAGAACTGAATAGGCTCATCTGTAAATGTCCCGTTCGCCAATTGCTGATAAACCATAAATTTATCAACCACCCAGAAAACCAGATCCGCTCGACCATCGTTGGTGACATCAGCATGGTAAATTTTTCTGGCCTGATACCACGGATTGTCGCGAAAGGAGATATCCATGATTGGCCGTGCGTTAAGGCTTATACCATTACCGAAAGTGCCATCGCGATTTTGGATATAGACCTCATAACCCTTAAAACCCGGAATAATAAAGTCATCCAAGCTATCTCCATTTAGGTCTCGTACCATATCAAGCTTTGGAATCTTTTGATCAACGGGTCCGTTGTAGATAGAACTAAATTCAACCAGATGTCTGGTTGCTCCGGTCCGTGGGTCCAATTGCACTGCAGAACCGGCATAGAAAACCACCAACATATCGCGACCCACGGTCGCCGCTATATCGAGAAAAATAACGTCCTCTGTCAATGCTATTTCGTAAGCGGCATTATCGGGATAAAACCCATCCTGCATTTCGAACAACTGCAAGGACTTTGTATTGTTTTCCGTGGCCGTGGCAACAACCAAATCAGCCGCCGTGGCATCTCTCAAGTAGGCAGGAAGAATTGATTGGTCGAGCCCTGGCTGGGTTTGAAGATTTGATTCGTAGAAGGGGCCGTTTTCACGAAAATTACCTGAAAACGTCTGAGGGTCGGCGACGGCACTTTGATTCAAATCAGCGGCTTTCGCAAATTCAACCGAACTGATGAAGAGACCGAAGTAGACTACTCCGAGCAAGCGGGATGCAAACTGACAGATATTAAGGGGCAAATTCGTAACCATGGTAGCTGGCTATCGCGAGGCCAGCAGCAACACTTGTAAATGGATCATGCTCTGTCACCTTGTCAGGAAAGCGAGACTCAAGTAGTCGTCTTACAGCAGCAATCTGCGAAGAACCTCCGGTGCGGATGACAACATCTATATCTGACGCATCGCAATTCGCACGCGCCAGCACTTGATCCAGAAGCAAATCTATCTCCGCTAACATGCCGGTCATCATTTTTTCAAAAAGACTGCGGTTGAAGGGTATCGAGATATCCAATTCGGGCACATCCAGAACCGTTTCTTCAACACTCGAAAGCGCTGCCTTTGCATCCTTGATCGCTTGAAAAACAAGATAACTATGATTGTGTGTAATTAGATCATCTAAGCGTTCAAACTTTGCTGCGGCTGCTCCGCCGGCACCAATACACTCAGCCAACTTTGCCCTGTAGTAGTTTTGATTCAGCGTGTAGGTCACCGCCCAATTAAGCAATTTGTCTTCAAATTCATCGAAGGGAAACTCATTTTCAACCAGTTGCCCATCTCTGATTCTCGACCAAAGCTCTCCTTTACCAAGCAGCGGAAACAACAGTTCCTTAAAAATCAGCTGATCAATATGATCACCACCGAGCGACAATCCTGCGGTAGATAACACTTTAAAATTCAGCCCCTGAAACTCGATTACGCTTAGGTCGAGCGTGCCCCCACCAAAATCAAGGGTGAGCACCTTGCCTTTTTCATTGGAAACGACCGCTATGGTTAAGTCACTTTCGGAAGCGCTGCCAAACCGGTCGTGCAGGTAGCTTAAGGTTGCCGCTACCGGTTCAGGGTAGAAATTGAGCTGCTGATATCCGGCATAATCCGTAGCTTCTTTGAGGCGGGCAAATGCGACATCGTTACGAAATTCATTATTTCCCTCAAACAGCACTGGATGACCGAAATGAACATTCCCCAGCGGTTCTGGCAGCGATATTTCAAGCCTTTGGCGGATATGTAACAAGATTGGGGTGATCAACGCGACCACTCTAAATGGTTTATCAAAAACTAGGAGCCGCTTTATCCCAGGATTTCCTAACAATCGTTTTACGCCTCGAAACAAACGACCAGGCATACCACGATCAATTGTCGCTGCCCCATAAACATTTTGGGTAGCCACGTCCGCTTGAGACTGCGGGTCATTCGCACTCGCCTCATTGATCAGCAATTGACCCTTGCCAATCACTTCCGGAGTGAGCTCTACAATTCGGTCACGGTTATCTTCAATATATTGCTCAACTGCGGATTCACCAATCGATGTCTGAAGATCACGATCGATATGGGTGGCGGTGGGCATAATGTCCCTACCCTCACCGCCTTGGCGAGGTTCAAGCTCAATCAATTGAACACTTACGCCGTCATAACAGGCCGCCGCCGAGTTCGAAGTTCCAAAATCTATTCCTACACCGATCATAGCGTCGTAAGTTCTTTCCGTTTGTTTGTCCACTGCTTAGCCTGATTAGCGTCCCATTGTAGACCACTAAAAATAACCAAACTGCAGAAGATAAGTCTGAAATATATATGGGCGAGGCGCCGTAACGTTGGCCCCTTTTAAAATTTACACTCGGGCACAGGCCAAGGATGAATAGGCAAAAGCCTAATCTTCTGGTTCAATGCCCATTGTTTCAAGCATCCTACCGGTACTTGCAAGCACCCGATACCGGGCTAATTTTTCGGAATACTGTCCTGAAATATAGGCAACTCTCGCCCGTAGAAGCTCATTCTGAATATCAAGTAAGTCGAGCAAAGTACGTTTGCCTAGAGACAACTGCTCGTTATAAACCACCAATACTTCCTCTGTCGACGTTACGTGGGCTTCGAGATACTCGAGACGTTGCAGAATATCTTCCAATTCATTCCAGATCAGCGTCACATTTTCTTCCACGGCTCTGCGTATACTTCTGACGGTTTCTCTCGCTGCAAATTCACGTGCTTCGGCTTCGTTCTCTCTAGCCTTATCCGCCCCGCCTCTGTACAAATTATAAGACATGCGGATCACCGCTGTCTCGTCATTGTTTTCGCCAACAACACCGTCGGTATCCGCATTGCGTGAAGCACCAATCTCAAGGTCAAACCTTGGGTGATAACTTCCCCGCACCTGTTTTTTACCGGCAACCGCGGCTAGCAAATCTGCCTCAGCCGCTTTTAATCCATGATTATTCATCATGGCGCTTTGAATGGCTTCATCTAGCGTGCCGGGCAAACCCTTGACGACCGCCGGTTCACTGATTTCCTGCGGGTATTCACCCACAACTCGGAAGAACTCGGCGTTACCGTTCTTCACGTCGCGTTCTGCCAGTAACAAATTGCTTTTGGATTGAGCACGCCGTCCTCGGGTCTGGACCACATCAACCTTAGTACCTACCCCGCTGCCGAACCGTTCCTCAATTTTACTGAGCGTCTGCTCATGTTGGTTCAGGTTCTCCTGAGTAAGATCTACAATTTTTTTCCGTCGCAACATTTCCAGATAGACCTGAACTGCACGAAGCGAAACATTTTCCTGACTCGAGCCCAAGCGCGCCGCCGCTGAATCAATGAGGGCGCTTTGTTGTTTAATCAGATTGCTCGTCGCAAAACCATCGTAGAGAAGTTGGGTGACCTTAAGACTCTTTTCTTTTTTGGTCAGGTCAATTTCGTTTAGCGGGGTCGCGCGGGTGGTTGTATTATCAGAATTCTCGTAACCGCCAGCAAGCGCCAGATCAACGGATGGCAGATAAGCACCTTTGGCCTGCTTGTGAAGCTGTTGCGCGGCTTCAACGCCATATTTACTAACGAGAATATCCGGATTGGTGCGGAGTGTCATTTCTATCGCATCGGTCAGGGATTGCGCCGCAAGTCCTATAGATATGCTACTGCAAACAAGAAACATACCGGCTTGTCTAATCAATTAACCACTCTCACTTAAGCATTGCTGTATTTTTTTGTAATATTACAACATACGAGTGAATATCAACACTTGGCAAACGGTTATTTAGCTCCCTTAAAGCCAATTAAACCGCTGCATTCAACCAACGCGGCACCAAGAAAGTTATTTTTCGACTATTGGACGGTAAACCCAGCGGATTCGTAACTCCCCACGATCATGAATGCAGACCAAACGTAAGGATATCCCCATTCAGGAGAGTCAAGTAATGCCAATTGAGCATCTCTTAGTGCCTCACGTGCCGGTTGACCGCCTAAGAGTCGATCATAAAAATCTGTCATGAGCGCCTGAGTTCCAGCATCACTCACTTCCCACAGTGAACTGATAACCTCGGCAACACCCGCTTCCTGAAACGATCGTCTCAGGCCATAAACACCCTCCCCCTCATGTATTTCACCAAGACCGGTTTCACAAGCAGAAAGCACGACCAATCTGGTGCCCGAAAGATTTAACCCAAGAACCTCAAGCGCCGTCAACACGCCGTCATTGGCTGTATCGATGTCACCTAAAAATTGCGCGTTAGTGTTGATGCCGGCAAAAGCCAGTCCCGCACGGAGTAATGGATTGTCACCTGGGGGAGGCACCTGCAAGTCGGCTCCTCGTTGTAACTTCAATAGCCGCTTCCGAAGATTGTCATCAGCTTCCAAAAAGAACCCGTGTGTCGCCATGTGCAAAATTCGCGGTGGTTTATCGAGATTCAGAAGCACCTGCTCCTCCGCCTGACGACCAAAGAACACCTCTCTCTCGACATTGTTCTCGGCAACCTGATCAACGATGATCCGACCTTCCAGCTCGGCACCAGGTAACGGCGCAAAATTCAATCCGCGCAAACCAGAACCAGCGCCGCGCAAGCCTTGCTGAAGAGACGAAGCGCGTTTACCCTGAGCTACACTCATTTCCTCTTCACTGACCACGTCTTCGGAATCATAGTCTGGGCCTGCTAGCACTACGTATTGACCGTCAGCCAAGCGGTACTGATTGGGTAAAAGATCGCGCGCGCTAGTCAAAATATGAACATCTAATGCTTGAATTAAATATTCTTCTTCTTCGGTGACCATCGCATTGAAAGGCAGAATGTTCAGTGTGCCATCAGGTATCAGATACACATATTCTGAATCACCTAACACCTCTTGTACGGGTTGCCAGATTAATTCATAAGCGATAAGACCTATTTCAAGCTGTTCATCCTCATCGGCACTGTCATCCTGAATAATCGATCGATATTCGATGATAATGTCTTCAATGGCCTTACGGTTGTCATAAGAAACGAGTTCATACCTGACCTCGTCGCCCTCTTTCACAGCGACACCCGCTACCAGCTTTGCTTCCCCTTCTTCTTCGTAAACCAGAAAGTCCACCAGCGCGTTACTTTCCACCAGTACGCCTTCGAGGGCGGCGGCGCTCACCTGCGCAATCGAAGTTCTATAGCGGACGCTTTCCCTGCCAAGCTGGCCCTGCAGCTCATTGACCTTTTGCTCAAGGTCATAAAGCACCTCGACATGATTGTCCTTCGTTTCAGCTGTTGGGCCAGATAGTGTTCTGGCTGCCAGCTCTTTGCGTGCCATTTCCAGTGCAATCGCAATAGATCTCAATTTGGGATCGTCAGATAGCGTCGCAATTTGCTGAATTTCCGAGGTCACTTTCAACAACAGCCCTTTACGCTGAATGCTCGCATCAATAATTTTCTGGCCACTGTTCGGTGAATCAATTTTGTTGAGTAATGAGATGTAGTCATTGAATTCAGGACGGTGCAAACGAATATATCCTTCGCGTGCATTTTCTCCCGTGACCCATAACATTCGGTCAAGAAACTCGCTGCGTCGTTGAAAACCTTCATCACGAAGATCAACGGCGGATGATAGTTGATTCGCGGCTTCTTTAACGTCAGCGAGCCCGTTCAGCGCTTCGAAGGTATAGTTATGGAGCGTACCAAGGATTTTCTCAGCAAGCGCCAGCGCTTCGGTTAACAACTGATCTGCCTCGGGTAGCCTGCCTTGGTCAAGGTACACTGCACCGAGGTCGATCATTGAACGAATGCTATCCAAATGTTCTTTGCCCAGCACATCCTGACGACTTTGCAACGTTTGACTAATCACTGCCTCGGCTTCATCCAACCGATTCATTTTGTGGTAAACACGGCCGAGGTTATTGTTTGCTTTTAGCGTCTTCTGATGCTGGGCGCCAAGTGTATTTCCCCATCGATCGCTAACATCAGAGAACAGTGGTGCCGACCTTTCAAAATCTTCCATCAACATATAAAGGAAAGCCAAATTATTTTTTACAGCGATCGTATCAGTGTGATTTTCACCATTGAGCTGCGTCATAACGTCCAAAGAACGTTGATAAAGCGGCTCGGCTTCACGGAAATTACCCTGGCTTTCGTGCAAAAGCGCGAGATTGTTTCGAGCACGCAGTGCATTTTGATTTTCTTCACCGTAGGTTGCCAAATACTTCTCGAGTGTCTTTTTCAGTAAGGGCTCTGCGTCATCGTAAAAGCCTGACTTCTCATAAATCTGACCAAGGTTGTTCATCGATACAAGTGTTGAGGGATGTAACTCACCAAAATCTCTCAACAGTCCATGATAGGCTTCTTCAAAAGTAGCTTCTGCATCAGGCAATTTACCTGATGCCTGATAGATAGCGCCTAGCTCAAGCAACAGGTTGTAAATATTGAGCGGCTTGTCAATCCAGTTGATCAGCGCATAGTCGAGCACCTCCTCGGTGATCAGCTCTGCCTCAGTTAACTTGCCTTGACTATTGAAGAGACGGGCGAGATAACCTTTCGCTTGGTTCGCTACTTCCAGATTCTGAGTCTCCAAAGCAGTCTGGATCACACCCGAGAGTAAATTTGCACTGTCCTGAAAACGGCCTTGCTGGTGATACACTTCCGCCAAGTGACTCATACTGCTAAGTAACGCACCATCAATATTCGTCTTAACAGCAGCCATTCGACCCACTGACATCTCAAGGGACTTTTCAGCCTCGGCTAAGACCTGGGCGCTCAACTGGGCAAGGGAGAGAGACGTTAGACAGGTCAATGTTTCATCGTGAAACAACCCATGGCTTGATTCGAGGTCGGTGCAAAGTGCCTCTCGCATCGCAAGTGCCTCAGCATGCTGAACCGCTGCGTCAGCGCCGTTTATCAACCCGTAACGTGCAGAAATGGTGTATTGGTGGCTAGCGCCGAGGGTTGCTTCGAGTGTGCCGGCGATCATTTCCCGCATAAAGGCTGATTCTTCAGATAGCCCAACAGCTGAATAAAGCTCTGCAATCAGCTCCTGTATTTCCAGAGTGTTCGGATGTTCCGCACCTAGTAATAACTCTGCGGTATTCAACGCCTGGGTATAGTACATTTCAGCCTGTTCAGCCGCGCCTGACTGGCGGTAAACAAAACCGAGGTCTCGGTGGGCAGAAATTGTGAACCAATGACTCTGACCAAAAACGTCCGAGACAATGAGCATCGCTGCTTCTTGAGCACCGATGGCGCCTTCAACATCCCCGCTATTAAGTGCCGCCATGGACTCAGATGACATGATTTGCCAGTTTTCGACTGCTGACGCTTGCTCTTCGGTGTACTCGCTAATAGCGGCAAAACGCGCAGCCATTTGCTCCGGTATCTGCCCGTTAATCGCCGAAATCTGCTCGTGCACCTCTCTGGCACCCGCTTTATTGCCTTGGCTCACTAATAGATTTGCTTGCTGAACCAATGAATCCAACGCCAGATCTGACATACCTATGACTGATGCCAGATCCGCTAATCTGCCTAACAACTCAACATTTTCTGGTTCCAGCGCTAACGCCGCCAGATAACTTTCCAGCGCAAGCTCAACATCACCTGTTTCAAGCGCAGATTCCGCCTCTCCCTGTAGTTTGTTTATTGCCTCAGCATCCTGCGCGTGTACATCATGCGACAACGTGATGCCGAGTTGAGCAGCTACTGACAACGCCAGAAAAAAGGCAATAGATTGGAAGCGACTTGTCATATCCGAGATGGTCCTAAATCTAATTAAGTTGGGTATTCATTCGCTCATTGTATGCCTTTTATTAGAAATTGTGCGCTTGTGTTTAGCCGCAGCCGATTAGCGATAGGCTCTTGAAGACAGCTGGTCGCCATAAGTTGGTTTTTAAACTCGTGAATACTGGTAGCAACTCGCGGTCGATGCTACATTGCGTTAATTGTCTCCCGCCTAAAGTGCAAATTTTTGTTAGGAATTACTCATCACCAACTGATTTAATTTCCTTTTTGCAAAAAGAAAGTCCGATTCTGTCAATCCTCGGATTTGTAAACACGGGTGCACCATCTAAACGAAGGGACTCGGGGAAAATACCCTGCGAAACCAATAATTAAGGATAAAGCGCTACATGCATAGAATTCCACCGCAACACCCGGCACAGAAATGCAGCGGGTTCGCATACTATTTTGGGCGATTTCTGATCAAAATATTCGGATGGCGAGTTGAAGGCGGAGTACCTGAGAGCAAACATATGCTGATCATCGCTGCACCTCACACCAGCAACTGGGATGCATTGTTCCTGCTAGGCGCGGCTTATTCCTTTGGCATCAGGGTAAATTGGCTGGTAAAGAACAGTTTTTTTGTCCCTGTTCTGGCGCAAATGATCACGTACTTTGGCGGTGTGCCCGTCGACCGTTCCAGAGCAACAAACATGGTGTCGCGGCTTGCGGATCAAATTCGGAACTCGGACGGAACAAATCTCGTTGTGCCGCCCGCTGGCACGCGTTCTTACACAGAATATTGGAAATCCGGTTTTTACCGCATTGCCCTAGAAGCGAACATTCCAGTTGTTTGCGGCTATCTTGATTACGACCGAAAAGTTGCAGGTCTGGGACTTACCTTTGAGCTTAGCGGAGAAGTGAAAGAGGACATGGCGCGGATTAGGGAATTCTATGAGCCGCTGGTGGGCAAATATCCTGATAAGAAGAGCAGGATTTTACTCAAAGAAGAGGAATAGAAGCGACCTTCATGCGTGCCTATGAAAAGGCACAGGGATGCTCGCTTTAATAGCCGCGCTCGCTTCTTTATATCGGCAAGTCGCGATTGCTAGGTCAACTCAATCTCACCACATCATTGTAGCCAAAGGCCACAAGCATACTAGTCGAATACAATCACGCTTCTTGCAAGTGCACCTGTCTTCATATCAGCAAAGGCTTCGTTAATCTGTTCTAACTGAATTCTTTTAGAAATCATCTGATCGAGATGTAACTTGCCCTGAAGATAGAAATCGATAAATCGGGGCATATCGATTCTGAATCTGTTTGATCCCATAAATGAACCCTGAATCTTGCGTTCCTGAAGAAATGCAGCACCCATGAGTTCGATTTTAGTGCCAACGGGAATCATGCCAATGATGGTTGCCGCACCGCCAGCGCGCAGCATATTAAATGCATCTTCCGCTGTCTGCTTTAAGCCAATCGCCTCGAATGAATATTGAACGCCACCGCCAGTTAATTCAATGACCTGTTGTACTGCATCACCATTGCTACCGTTAACAATATCTGTCGCACCAAATTCTTTTGCCATGGCAAGTTTTGAATCGACCATGTCGATAGCAATGATTCTGCCTGCACCCGCAATTGCAGCACCGTTAATACACGATAAGCCAACGCCACCACAACCTATCACCGCAACGGTGCTACCAGGCTCCACCGCGGCGGTATGAAATACTGAGCCAACACCCGTTGTCACGGCACAGCCCAGCAACGCGGCTCTGTCGAGCGGCATGTCTTCTCTAATTTTGACGAGCGCGTGCTCGTGAATGAGCATTTGTTCCGCAAAAGACGACAGATTAGCAAACTGGTTAACCAAGGTGCCTTCCTGTGCCAATCTTGGTTCTTCATCTTGATCACGGCGAACTTCTGCGCTTGAGCACAACGACATGTGTCCGGTCAGACACTGCTCACAATGACCGCAGAAAACGGAGAGGCAAGTAATGACGTGATCACCCGGCTTGACATAGGTGACGTCTGAGCCTACCTGCTCAACGATCCCTGCGGATTCATGCCCCAACACCATGGGTGTCTGCGCAGGATAAAGTCCTTCAATAAAATGTAAATCACTGTGACATACGCCCGCAGCTGCCGTTCTTACCAGAACTTCCCGGGGTCCGGGCTTGGAGATGCTGATGTTTTCAATCTCTAGCGGTTGCCCTACTTCTCTAAAAATTGCTGCTTTCATTTTCACGTTCCCCTAAATATTAAGTTCAAGTGTCTGTCGATATCAAAATAGTCTCAGAATATGGATCAGGAATCACTCTTTTTCGAGATATTCCAGTGCCGCACGAGTCATGACCTTACCACCCAGGGAGTAATGCACACTCACTCGCTTCGCAGCAAGCTGAATGACGCACTTGCGCACGCGTCGGTGTTATCAATTTTGTCAGCGCTGGACGACCCTTAATTGCTAGCGAAAATATCTGTCACTTTTTGCTGCCATCGACAACAGCAATACCTAAAAGACCATCCCAAACCACTCACCAGCGGACATTTAGTGGATCTCTTTGTCACCTTTCCAGGCCTGTCGCAGCCTGTTGATATCGAATCCGGGCTCCCTCGCCGCAGAGATTATAATTGCTTCCTGTGCCGCAATTTTTTCTGCCGCTGCTTTTACTTTACCTGCAACCTCAATCGGGATGACGACAGCACCATGCTGATCGGCATGAATAAGATCATTGTGTTTGACCTTCATGCCCATCACTGTGACATCAAGATTAAACTCAACGACATGAATATATGCGTGTGACGGGGAAACACTGCCTGCCAACAGTTGAAAGCCAGGGGAGCTATCGGGTAAATCACGGATACTGCCATTGGTAATGACACCGAGAGACCCTAGTCCATGATGAATGCTCGTATTCACCTCTCCCCACCAAGCACCATATCCCACATATTCACCATCAATATCCTCGATGACGTTAATCAGTGGCGCTGGCCCTGTACCCATATACTCGTAATATTGATCATTCAGAATTTTGGCTTCGGCCGCAGAAAGATCCGAGGGTTTTATGGCGCTAACGGTCGCCGTTCTTGCAAATCCTACGATGGGCTCCATCTCTGGTCTTAAGCAGAACAGTGGACGCACGGTATAGCCCTCTCCTCTGCGCTCTGGCACAACCAATTCCAGGGCATTACACACTGTAGGAGTATCTAGGGTCGCAAGTTCTTGCATTACATTTGGCGGTACAGTACTTTCTGTCATAACGGGGCTCGTCGCTTGTTTTCGATGAAAGAATGAACCGTCAGGGTCCAATCGCGGTTAGCTAATACTATATCGCTACCCCAATTTTTATAAAAGATTGATCCGTAACATTTAGAATAACCCGCAAACAAATACGCGAATCAAAAACAATAAATGAGGAATTTTGATGGATTGTCCCAAGTGCAAATCATTCATGGAAGAAAAAACCTTGAGCACGCTGCAAGGCGGAGTGACAGTCGATAGATGTACCGGATGCCAAGGCCTCTGGTTCGATATCGGCGAAGCAGAAACATTGAAAGACAAATGGATGTCTGACTATGTCGATAGCGGGGATCCCGAAGTCGGAAAACAACACAATGAAATCAGGGATATTGACTGCCCACGATGTGGTAAACGCATGGATCAGTTGTCTGATCCTGTGCAGAAACACATCCAATATGAAGCCTGCGCCGAACACGGCATGTACTTTGATGCTGGAGAGTTCACAGACTACAAATACGAGACGTTAATGGATATTTTTCGCGATTTCCTATTCGGTTTAAAAAAATAGAATGTAAAGCAAAAGCGCCACGAACAGGGTTCATGGCGCGCCCCCCACAACGGTTGATACCGTGATCTTCGGGATAAATACCGGAACAACCGAGACAACACCGCCTGCTCGACGACCCGCCCCACGTTTTGCATTCTGATCTCAGGTATGTCAACGGCATGACAGCGGCCAAAGCCATCCGCGAATGATAGTCATTCGCCCACTTTCTGACCACCTATCGTCTCTGGGCGCTATGGGGACAGCACCGCTATACTGTAGAATTACAACTTACCTTATCTACTAGACCAGTGAGACAAGATTGGAAGAGCTTATTTCGAGGCAACTGCGGCACCGGGTACGATTACTCGGAGATTTGCTTGGTGAAACCATGTCAGATCACCGAGGCAAAGAATTTCTAGAAAAAGCCGAGGAGATTCGGGTGTTGGCGAAATTAAGACGCCAGGGCAATGACGTTCGACTTGAACAACTTCACAGTGTACTGGGCGCATTGGACACTGATAATTTTATTCATGTCGCCCGTGCATTCAGCCAGTTTATTAACTTAACCAATATTGCCGAGCAAGCTCAGGCAGCGGAAGATCGAAAAGTACCCTTTCCCGAGGAATCAGAACTTCTGCAGTTAATGCATCATTTTGATGGGAAAGTTGATCGAGAAAAACTCGTTTCTGCTATCACCAACGTCAGTTGTGAACTCCTGCTAACTGCACACCCGACTGAAATCACCCGTCGAACACTCATTCAAAAATACAATCGAATAGCCGATCAACTAGGCAAGGTAGACAGCGACCAACCGCTCTCTCCGAACGACAGAACTGAACTTGAAAGACTCATTGCTGAAGTCTGGCATACGGATGAGATTTCGCATGACAAACCAACCCCTCAAGACGAGGCTAAATGGGGTTTTGCCGTTGTTGAAAATGCTTTTTGGCATGCCATTCCTGTTGTTTGGAAAGGATTGGACCAGCTGTTAACGAAACACACTGGTCAGGGACTGCCAATCACATCAACCCCCATTAAAATCTCATCTTGGATGGGAGGCGACCTAGTTGACAACCCAGAGGTCACCGCAGAGGTTACCCAGGAGGTCATCAGGCTAGCCCGCTGGATGGCTGCTGACTTGTTTCTGCGTGATATTGAAGAATTACTCTCGCAGTTATCTATGGGTGACTGCAACGAGGAAGTGGCTAATCTTTCCAACCATGATGTACAGGAACCCTACCGTGCAATCCTGAGAAGAGTCAGAGCAAGATTAATTGCGACCAAAGACTGGTCTGTCACTGATTCACTCCCGAATCCGGCTGTGCTGCTGAACAACGAGGATCTGTTTGAGCCTCTGTTTGCTTGTTACCAGTCCCTGCATGAATGCGGCATGGGCATCATCGCTGACGGTTTACTCAAAGATACGCTCATTCGTATTTCTACTCTGGGTGTCACGCTCGTCAACATGGACATTAAGCAGGACTCGAGTAAGCACACTGAGTTACTCAATGAACTTACCCAATATCTGGAGGTCGGCAGCTATAACGAATGGTCAGAAAAAGCCAGACAGGACTTTATTGTTGGAGAACTTGAAAGCAAGCGACCATTGATACCCGCGCGCTGGATACTCTCAAACTCAGCCTGGGATACGCTGCAGGTTTTCCAGCTCATCGCGAGTGAGGGTGTCAGTGCGATATCAAGCTATGTGCTTGCCAATGCCAAACACCCGACTGATATTCTTGCTGTCGTACTACTGCTGAACAAATGCGGCCTCGAAGAAGTTCTTCCCGTCGTTCCGCTGTTTGAGTCGCTCGAGGACCTTGAAAGCGCGGCATGGACATTGGAGCGATTGCTGCGAATCTCTTGGTACACGAACTACATCAACGGTCATCAGCAAGTCATGATTGGGTATTCCGATTCCGCAAAGGATGGTGGCCAGATGGCCGCCGCCTGGGCGCAATTTAAAGCGCAGGAAGAACTCGTCGCTGTCGCAGAGAAATATGGCATCAAACTCACCATACTGCATGGTCGCGGGGGCACGGTAGGCCGAGGTGGCGCACCCACCCGGGCAGCCATTTTGTCCCAACCCGCTGGATCGGTTCGTAATAGCATACGATTAACAGAACAGGGTGAAGTCATTCGATTCAAATATGGTTCGGCGCCGCTTGCAATCAAAAATCTTGATATCATCCTGAGTTCAACGATAGAGGCTAGCATTACCTCTCCACCGACGCCTCGCGATAACTGGCGTGGCCTGATGGATAGACTCTCCGAGACGGCTGCTCGCAGCTACAAGGAGTCAATTCAGGAGAACAATCTCTTCGTTGACTATTTTGAGCAAAGCACGCCAGAGAACGAACTTTCCAGCTTGGCATTGGGATATGTAAATAGCGCACAACGGACCCAGCGTCGCAGCATTGAAGAACTTAGAGCAATCCCTTGGGTCTTTGCCTGGACTCAAAAACGTTTAATGATTCCTGCGTGGCTAGGCAGCGACGCGGCTTTCAACCAACAATTTACGGGTAAAGACTCGCACACGCTAAAAGAGATGATTGAGGAGTGGCCGTTTTTTCAATCCTATCTTGGCATGCTTGAAATGGTGCTTAGTAAAGCCGATATTGAAATATCCGAAGACTACGATTCCAGCCTAGTAGACGATTCACTCCAGACAATTGGCCGAGACTTCCACAGTCGTCTAGCCCAATTAATTGAGAGCATCAACAAACTCAAGGGCCAATCATCGCTGTTGGAAAAACATCCGGAAATACAGCGAACAATTGACCTTCGAAACCCATACACGGATCCTCTGCACTTTCTGCAGATAGAATTACTGACCCGCTCAAGGAAAGCCGGCCAAGCAGAACTTGAAAAGATCAACAAGGCATTGCTAGTCACAATCGCGGGTATTGCCGCCAGTATGCGCAATACGGGTTAAACGAGTAAGACAAAAACGAAACTTACGCGACAGGAAATCTTGATCCATCACCCAAGTTTGGGTAATATTCACGCCCTTCAAATGATGAGTTCGTTGTTACAGCGTTTATTGGATAGTTTAACAACGACAGCTTAGCTAATCCGACGGCGCCAACGGCACGAGCATTAGCTAGATTGTATATCATCGGGTTCTTTTGGGGCTATAGCTCAGCTGGGAGAGCGCTACACTGGCAGTGTAGAGGTCGGCGGTTCGATCCCGCCTAGCTCCACCATATTCCACTTCTAAAAGTTGTTAACCCCTTGTCTAGCTTCGGTTTTTTCCGAATGTCCTGAATAGGAGTCGACAAAATTGAAGACACTGAAGCACCCTTCTTACACCTACCGCAAAGGTGGTGTCTATTACTTTTCTATAGAGAGTGTCCAAGATTAAACGAATTTCTATGCTTGACCTAGGATCGTTTAATCATTCCGTACCAAACGCTCAGTCGTGCTAAAAGGGCATCACGAAAACTGCCATCAAGGTTAGAGGACTTCTGGTTGGGTTAATTCGACAAAGTTCGAATGCTCGTGCAGCTCACTTATTAGTTGTTTCAGGTAAGCCGCTAAATTCAAAATTCAAAATTCAAATTTCAAAATTCAAGATTGCAAATTAAGCTTTATTGACGTCGAGGCCATCGATTTCTAATTACCGCCACAAAATCTTAGCTGGCTCAAGTAGCGGAGAAAATATATGCAGAAAATCATCAACTTGTTTCGGTTGATCAAGTTGTGAAACTTAACGGGTTAGGCTTCCCAGAAAGATTTGAGGACAAGCAAGAAGCCGTTATCGAAGGAAATCAACCAGGAGAATAAGGTGGTTGCCGTGACGTCAACACCTAAACATTCACGGTCCGCTATATTGATTGGCTGTTCAGCAAAGGTTACTGAGCCTGCAAACCTGACATTAGGCTACAGACTCAGTATCGAAATGGTGTCAAAGGGCGGAGTCGTCTTCTACCCCAGGCTAGACATTGTGAGACTAAATGATCTTCATTGAAACGACATAATCAATATTGCGCATGTGATGACTACTCCAAAGAGGATGGGAAAAGCCAGACTCACGAACCCGGTGTTCATATTCTTATCAGAGTCCAATGTCTGATCAGGGAACCATATCCGCCCCATACAGCATAAAAAAAGCGCATCTAACATACTGATATATGCAAGGGCCATTGCTGGGCCCAAGGCCTTGGGGTCGTCTAAGTTTGCAAGCATGCCAACGATGCCTATGAGAAAACCGAGTAGACCGATGCCCAAAAACCTGAGGCCCCAACCATTCTTAGACGTGCCGCCAGAAACGCGGTCAAAGATGACCAAAGCAAGTACAGAGAGAAAAAACAATACCAAAACATCAACATATACAAACGCGCCTAGTCCAGCCGCGGAATCCATTCCCCATCCAACTACTCCTAGAAAGACAACCGAACCTACAATTTTCTTAACAAAGGTGCTGTCGACTTCAGACACCTCGCGAGACCGGCCTGAAGCAAGGCCATGAATCACAGAAGCATAAAGAACTGTCAACAAAGAAATCGCAAATGCTGGCCCTAGTGCTTCTGGGTCACTCATATTTTGCAGGATACCTATTAAGCCGATAAATGTGCCTAACAATCCGACCGGATAGGCAAGGTCCACCGCAATCGTTAGACTTGTCTTTGAAAAAGATGCGGTTAGAGCAAGCGCAGCAAGGCCGACTACCACGAACACAAATGAATTTAGGTCAAATATCCCAGAATAGCTCGCTAAAAATTCCGTCATGCTGTTCTCCTACATTACTTGTTAATTTATTTTTTAGTTTTTAGATGGTCAGGAAGAAAACCACACATATTGAATCTTTTACCTCTTACATTACCTCAGGTCTAAGTCCCGAACGCGTCTAACACATCGTAAGTCAAACAACGCTTATTAACAAACCGTGTGGCTTCGCTTTTCTATTGCATGGGCGACCGTGCCTCCAACCCCCTCATGTAGAAAATGGTCAAATGTATTTGCGCGGGGCAAGGTTGTTACGGATAGAGAGGGCGTGAAATTGTGGTGATAGGGTTTTTGTAAAAGCGGCCCAAGAGACCTGAGCCGCTTTTCATTGGCGATTTTCTACATTGGGTAGAATGTCATCTCAAACTCGCCAGTAGACAGGTCAAGAACTGATTTACATAAGTTTTGAGAACCATCTGTAAGATCGTCTAAAGAGTGAAGGGTCAAAGTCGTGCCTTCTCTTGTCCAAACTCCGCGTCTTGCAGCAAACTCTCTATTTCCGTTATCGTCTATTCCCATGCCACGTCCAGTGAATGAACCTTGAGTTTTTGAGTTGGGATTAGTACTCATGTTATAGGTAATAAATACTCTGCCATATTTCCCAGCAATCGCTTTAACAGTTATCACTCCTCCACTATCACTGAGTTCTAGATTCATCATTTCACCCTTTACCGAATACGATTCAGAGGGGACGGTTATAGCGGTGTGTCCATCTGCGAAAGCAGATTGAGTGACAGAGAGCACTATCATTGTTACAGCAAATAATATAGTTCGCATTGGAAACTCCTTTCTGTTGTTGGCCTGACAGTATTGGAAAGTGTGCTTCTGCTGTCAATACATTGTTCTAAGCAGCTGACACAGCGTGACAGAGAATATGTATTTTTTTGTTGAGAAGGAG
>Ga0206683_10001012_pt1 | contig 19819 bp, 16 predicted proteins | sample M280m12015metaG_FD_155483 | JGI IMG/M metagenome (GOLD analysis project Ga0206683, IMG submission 155483) | Ammonia-oxidizing marine archaeal communities from Monterey Bay, California, United States - M2 80m 12015 | ecosystem: Environmental > Aquatic > Marine > Intertidal zone | place: USA...
TCGACGTGGCTGAGCTCAAGTTGGGTGACAGTATTCACATGAGTGAAATCGTGCTGCCTGAAGGCGTTGAGATTCCCGAACTGTCTCACGGTGAAGACCATGACCAGGTTGTTGTCGCGATTAACGCAACGCGTGCAACAGCAGAGGACGACGCAGACGAAGAGACTGGTGAAGAAGCCGCAGAAGGCGATACGCCGGAAGCCACTGAAGACTAGTCAAGATCCTACTTCTGGATAACTAGTTCAAGAGGTGAGTCATGAGTCCACCATTAAAGTTGGTGGTTGGCATTGGAAACCCGGGAGCACAATACGCGAGAACCAGGCACAACGTTGGTGTCTGGTTCGTTTCCCGGTTTGCTGATCAACAAGCGGCAACCTTCAAGGAAGAAAAGAAGTTTTTTGGTCAGGTCGCGACAACCCGTGTTGATGACCAAGAAGTTAAGCTGCTTATTCCTAATACCTACATGAACGAAAGCGGCAAATCTGTCGGCGCGCTGGCGCATTTCTTCAAAATAATGCCAGAAGAAATATTGATCGTGCATGATGAACTTGACCTCGCGACAGGCATCATCAGGTTCAAACAGGGCGGTGGTCTCGCAGGACATAATGGGCTCAGAGACATAGCAAGATCGTTGGGCGGTGCTCAGCATTTTAATCGATTGCGTATTGGCGTCGGACACCCGGGTTCAAAAGAGCAGGTAACCGGCCACGTGCTCGGCACTGTTTCACAAAAAGATGAAGACACCATCTGGCGATGTATAGAGGAAGGGCTTCATCACATACCAATGGTGGTTCGAGGTGACTGGCAACCTGCCATGAACACGCTAAATGGCTTTAGGGTCGAGGAATAAAACAATGGGATTTAACTGTGGCATCGTGGGATTACCCAATGTTGGCAAGTCGACGCTGTTCAATGCGCTGACGAAAGCAGGTGTCGGCGCTGAGAATTTTCCATTCTGCACAATTGAACCGAATTCCGGCGTTGTGCCCATGCCTGACCCAAGGCTGGATCAACTGGCCGAAATCGTGAATCCCCAGCGCGTCGTGCCAACCTCAATGGAGTTTGTTGATATTGCGGGTTTGGTCGAAGGGGCTTCAAAAGGTGAAGGGCTGGGTAATCAGTTTCTCGCCAATATTCGCGAGACAGATGCCATTGCGCACGTGGTTAGATGTTTTGACGACGAGAATGTAACCCATGTATCCGAATCGATTAATCCTGCGCGTGATATCGACATTATCAACACAGAGCTGTTGCTAGCGGATCTCGAGTCACTGGAAAAAGGTATCACCAGGGTAGGTAAAACAGTGAAAAGCGGCGACAAGGTTGCTGCGGCCAAGGTGGCATTTTTCGAAAGAATCCAGGCGCATATTAACGAAGGCAATCCGGCGCGAACCCTCGAATGCACGGCTGAGGAACGCCTAGATGTGCGCGAGTTACATTTGCTGACGATGAAGCCTGTGTTGTATATCGCCAACGTGGATGAGGAAGGATTTGAAAACAATCCCTATCTTGATGCTGTAACCGAGATCGCTGAGGTGGACGGGTCGGAACTGGTTGCGATTTGCAACAAGCTAGAAGCGGAAATTGCCGAACTCGAGGAAGATGAGAAAAAAGAGTTTCTTGCCGACTTGGGAATGTCTGAACCGGGTCTGGACCGAGTGATTCGTGCCGGTTACAAGTTGCTTGGGTTACAAACCTACTTCACAGCGGGTGAGAAAGAAGTTCGTGCCTGGACTGTTCGTCAGCAAGCGACGGCACCTCAGGCAGCAGCGGTGATTCATACAGACTTCGAGAAAGGATTTATTCGCGCTGAGGTGGTTGGTTTTGACGACTACATCACTGGTAACGGTGAGTCAGGCGCGAAAGATGCAGGAAAATGGCGTCTAGAAGGCAAGGAATACCTTGTCAAAGACGGGGATGTCATTCACTTCAGGTTTAATGTTTGACAAAAACCTCAGTAATCGGGAAAATTCGCGTCCTTCTCGAAGACACCATAAAGTTTTAATGTGGCTATGTAGCTCAGCTGGTTAGAGCACAGCATTCATAATGCTGGGGTCGGTGGTTCAAGTCCACCCATAGCTACCACTTCTTTATCCCATCACTTCCCGAAAAGTCCTAAGCATCTTTGTCGTCTGGTGGTGGCTTCTAGGGGTATCGAGCAAGGTATTTGCGTCTTGGGATAGTGGTCGTACAGGGTATAAAGGACACTCGCTGGATGGGCATAGAGTGACCTGTTGGCGCCAAGTTCCGGCATCGGTCTCATCATAGGAGCATTGTTTGCAATACTCATCGATGGGGGCTCGCAAACTTGGATGTTGACCTGACCGTTGACGAAGACTCATTGCTGTCCGCCCTTGCGGCTGGTCGCCACTTTGTACGCTATCCACTCGGACACTTCGGCTTCGATCCAGCCTACAGATCGTCCACCCAGGGAGATGGGTTTTGGAAATAAGCCCTGAGACATTCTGAGGTAGATGGTTGAGCGAGACAGGCCTGTTCGGGCTTTTACATCTCGAAGTCTTAGGATGATCAATGTTTGATTAAGCATATAGCGCTCCTCGTTAGTTCGAAGCCATCCTATTGTTTTCTCAAATTATGTCTGCGGTAAAACCCCTCCGACCTTTTCCCGCAAAGACCTGGCCAGCTCCAGCAGGTCGTCCACCGGTCTTGATTCCATCAGTTTTTTCGCGCCAAAATCGTTGTAGCGGGCGTCATATTCTTTGCGCCTCAATTGGACGAAACGCCTGTCGGCACCTACATTAATTTCGATCCATTCGATTGCTTGCTCCGGCTTGAAGCCAGCATGATCCCTCAGCAGTAAATCCACTGCAGCGACCTCTGTGGGGTCATATTTCTTTGGTCGACCACCGTCTTTTGAGTTCGAATGAATCCCTAGAGCCCGCTCGAGACTCACGCCGTTATCAAGAAATAGTCGAACTTTTGAAACAAAATAATCGATGATTTTTGATTTCTCGTAGCTGTGCTCTATTTCTCTTATTGCCAGTTCAAGGGCAAACAGGGCGGCTTCTTGATTCCCAGATTCTGCTCGTTTAACTGTTTCTTCCTCAAAAGCTCTCGAGACTTCATTTCGCATCTTAAATCCGTTTTTTAGATCTATGGTGATACCATAATGCCCGCTGAAGAATAGGTTTTGAAGTATGAGGGAACCTCATAGCAGAGATGTCTATAGATTGTGTAGGACATCGGACACTGTCGTGTAAGATAATGACCATAAAGCTAGCGATTATCCTTCTAGTGCTGAGTAATCTAGCATTCGGTCATGGCGGCGGGCTTGATTCCCTCCTCATCCTGAATATCAGCAATACAAACGGACCAGCCCTCACTGGCATACTTCTTCGCGAGGGCCAGCCCCAGGCCACTTGCGGCTCCTGTAATAAGAATACGTTTCATCTAAAAAGGCGCTCCGATATTCGTTAAAGAATAAGTTGAACAATCAGGATTAAGGCCTGAAAGATTGCGTTTCGAGTTCTTAACGTCAGACAGCTTGTCGAAACGTCGGCAACCCTGTGAAAAAGGGCTTCACTCAAGGCGATGCCTGCTGCCGATAATCCGCGGGCGTATTCGAATTCCATCGTTGGAAGGCTCTATGGAAGTTGGTGGCTTCTGCGTAGTTCAGGAGGTCTGCTATTTCCACGATGCTGAGTGATGTTTTACGCAGATAGTTCTTGGCAAGCGTGTTCTTGATGTCATCGAAGATTGTCCGAAAATCTGTTCCCTCAACCGCCAAGCGGCGCCTTAGTGTTCGCTCGCTAACGTGTAGTCGTTCTGCGACTTCAGAGATGCTTAGAAAACTCCCGGCGGAATGAATGAGTAAGCGGCGCACGATGGTTGCGGTTTCATCGACCTCTGCCATTCCGTTGACTAATTCCTCGCACTGCTGGCTGAACAGCACGTTGATCGTTGGGTCGCCGGTTCGAACCCGTTGGCGTAACCACTGATCGGGCATGAATATCTGTGTGTGTTCCTGATCAAACTCCATTGGGAATGGCCAGTTCTGTTCATAGACGCCAAAGTGTGCGGGTCTGGGATAACTGAAATGCACTCTGACCCCTTCAACTGGCCTAGCGACCAACAATTTACTTGCCAAGTGTAATTGCGAGAAAGCGAGTTCTGTGACGAGCATTTGCTGGTAACTGGTGCCAGTGTCCTGCTGCAGGCGAAGGATTAACCCATCTTTGCCAACTGATCGATGCCAGCTGGAAGACTGTATAAACGTTTGTCCATAGCGAAGGAAGAGCTCCAGGGCAGTGTCCATGTCAGAGCAGCTCATGAGGGCGAAACCGTAGGTGCCATATCCGGCAAGATCCAGGCCATTGCCTATTTTTATGGCTAGTGTCGTGTCGCCGGACATGGCCACGGCTGTTTCGAGAACCTCATGGGCAGTGGGGGGCGATTGTGCGCTAGCAGTCGCTCCGCGGCCCCGACTGGCGGTCTCAATCACTTCAAGAGGGTCTATGCCCAGGCTTGCCAGCCTGTCTCGAAAGGCCTTGATGACGATGGCGTGCAGTGCGTTAGTGGCCATGGATTCTGGTCCTCAATGCCTGGATCTACACCTACCTGCGAGCCATTATAGCAATCATTTTTTGCGCAGTTTCCATGCCAGAGTTCTGATTCTGCCCGGTAATAAAACGCTGCTCAGCATCAATAGCCACGTGGGTAGCGAAAACATCACGAAAAGCCGTTTGGCTTTCAAATACCGCACCGGCTTTGCGCAGTTCCGTCTCAGGGTGCTGCGGTGTCAGTTCAATTTCCAGCTCTTTGATTTGCTTGTCTGTGACCCCGGTCATCGCACGGCCGGCGATCAGCTTGTTGCCCTCACGGTCTTTTACATTAATCAGACCGAGAGCACCGTGACAGACAGAACCAATCAGCGGTTCTTTAGGACCGTAAAAAGCTTCACCAATTTTATTGGCTAGCACGTCTGAATATCCGAGATCGTAAGCGGCACCCCAACCACCGACAAGGAAAATGACGTCGTATTGGTTGAAGTCTACATCATCTATACGCAAGGAATTTTCCACCTTGGCAATCAGTGCCGGGTCATTGAGGTAACGCTTGTCTTCGGGCGTGATCACGGTACGGCGCAGACCACTCGGATCCACAGGAATCTGGCCGCCTTTAATACTGGCGACATCAATCTTCATGCCCGCATCCAGATAGCTGTAATAGGGGTGCGTTAATTCTGAAATGGCAATGCCTGTCGCCTCGCCCGTTGTTTCACCCGGCGCATTAAGCACTCCGTGACTGGTGGTTACGATAAGAGCGCGTATACCGGCGGGCAACTGGTGGGTCTCCCCGGTATATTCCGGGTGGAGGCCCAGACTGTGCATGACGGTAGGCAATGCCACGATAAAAGCGGCGAGCAGGGCAATGCTCGCTGCTCCTATCTTCAATAGTGTCTTTTTCATCCTGTGATCTCCGATATCAATGGAATTCCAGTTCGCTGTACTTGCTAGGCTTGAGTGTCAAGCTGACAAAGTCTTTGGTGTAGCTGTCGTAATTCTTCCAGGGTTCCCTGTCACCGTTCTTGGGCATGATGTCGCGCGCTCGCAGCACGTAGCCTGCGTCAAAGTCCAGCAATGGCGCTTCATTCATTTCGTCGCGTGGCGTTGGAGTGACGTGACGATATCCCTCGCGCTCCATCTTCTGGAGGAGTCCGCAGACGTAGTTCGCGGTGAGACCGGTTTTCAGTGTATACGAGGAGTTTGTGTAACCGACGCTCATGGCCATATTGGGTACGCCTGAGAGCATCATGCCTCGGTACACAAATCGCTCTGTCAGATCGACTTTCTCACCATCGATGCAGTAGGCAATATCGCCACCGAACTTCAGTTGCAGCCCGGTCGCCACAATGACAATGTCTGCGTCCAGGTGCTTGCCGGACTTAAGTGCGATGCCTGAGCTATTGAAGTGATCGATGTGGTCGGTCACCACTTCGGCTTTGTCTTCACGGATGGCGGTGAACATATCTCCATCGGGCACGGCGCACAGGCGCTGATCCCAGGGGTTGTAGCTGGGCGTGAAGTGAGTGTCCACATCGTAATCCAGGCCCAGCTCTTTGCGCACCTCGTTGAGCAAGTAACGGCGTAAGCCTTGTGGGTTCTTTCTGGAGAGGCGGTAGATGTACTGCTGCATTAGTACTTTCTTCCAGCGAATCGAGCGGAACACCCAGCTGTTTGGCAGGTATTTAGCCAGGGGCTTGAGCCAGGGATCTTCGGCGGGCACTTTGGCGATATAGGTCGGAGAGCGCTGTAGCATCACCAGGCTTGCGGTGTCGCCAGCCATGCTCGGGACCAATGTGACCGCTGTGGCCCCACTGCCAATGATCACCACACGCTTATCTTTGTAATCCAGCCGCTCTGGCCAGAACTGGGGATGGACAATCTCCCCCTGAAAATCATCTATTCCTGCGAATTCAGGGGTATATCCCTTCTCGTAGTCGAAGTAACCGGTGCAACTGAGAATAAATCGGCAGCGAATGGTCAGCGGCTCTTCATTATCGGATTGAGTGTCGGAACGAGTAACGGTAACTGTCCAAAGATTGTCCGTTGAAGACCACTGAGCTGACACGACCTTGTGGTTGTAGCGGATATGTTGATTGAGGTCATACTCGTCTGCCGTTTCACGAATGTACTCGAGAATGGTACCGCCATCAGCGATGGCAGATTTATTTACCCAAGGCTTAAAGCCATAACTGTAGGTGTACATGTCGCTGTCAGAACGAATCCCCGGGTAGCGGAATAAGTCCCATGTACCTCCGCTTACAGCACGAGACTCCAGTATGGTAAAGCTAAGTTCGGGTGACCTGCGGCGCAATTGACAGGCGCTGCCGACACCAGCCAGACCTGCACCGACGATAAGAACGTCGACTAATTCGTTCTCTTCTTTCTTCATGGATATTTGTCTAGCGACTGTGATTCAAGCCCTGCAAGTATAGGTGCCGTTTAAATAATCGGGTATATCATTTTCGGCCGCAGGGCGTTGGGTTAAGCGCAGCGATGAGTTTATAGGGGCCTGAAGTCCTTTGTTGAATGTCCGAACATGATACATGGACGGTTGGATGGGAAGCTATAATTGAATGATTAGAGAAAAATAAAATTCCCCGGTCATGGCCATGGTGTTGGAGGTTATATCCATGCTGAAAAAACTGAGTTTGAGCGTGCTAGCTGTTCTGCTTTTGTGTGGAGGCGTTGTTGCCGTCAAATTTGTGATTCCTATGTATGTCGTTCTCGATAAGGTTGGGCCCGGCACTGCACCTCGCGACCTTGCTCAGCAGGATGATGGCAAGGTGGTGCCACCCTATCTCAACGCCTACGCGGAGCCTGACGGAGAGTTACCGGCTGCCGGTGCTATAGCTACCAGCGAGACGAACCTCTACTGGGGCGAGCTGCATCTGCATACTGCGGAGAGTTTTGATGCCAGTATGATGGGCAATAAAATCAGCATTGAGGATGCCTACCGTTTCGCCAAAGGTGACACTCTGCTAGGCCCCGGAGGTGAGATGATGCAGTTGAGTCGCCCACTGGATTTTGTCGCGATTACCGATCACGCCGAAGGCTTCGGTAGCCGCACGCATTGCGATGATCTAAACCTGTCGCTTCGCGAGCGCGCGACCTGTTGGCTGATGGGGCTGGATAACCCGGCCCTATTCTCTATTTTTGTTGATGGGGCTCGTGGTACAGCCGAACCTGGCGATCCTTCGCTGCCAGCGGGTGTTTATCAGGCCGAGCTCCGTCAGCCTCTCGATTTGAGCCAAATGCCTACCTGTAAAGGGGGCAAGGATGCGGCTCAGCGGTGTTATGGTAATACCTACAGGGATTGGGCGCGTTATGTCCGGCTTGCCGACGACTATTACGACCCCGGCGAGTTAACCACACTGATCGCCTACGAGTTTTCTCCAGGCTTGCCGGATCAGGGTAAGCATCATCGCAATGTTATTTACCGCTCCAATATTGTGCCTGAACGGGCCATTTCCAGCTTTGATGTGCCCAATGCCATTGAGCTGTGGAAGGGACTTGAAGCGACTTGCGCTAAAGAAGACGGCTGTGACTTTTTGACCATCCCCCATAACCCGAACAAAGCCTGGGGGCTAACCTATTCCCGTTATACCTGGGATGGTCAAAAATACAGCGAGGACGACTGGCGCTTGCGCCAAAAACGCGAACCCCTAACCGAAATTTTTCAGATCAAAGGCTCACAGGAATGTGCGCTGGGTGTCGGCGCAACAGATGAAGAGTGCGCTTTTGCGCAGGTTCTGGACCCCTGTCAACCGGGCGAGACGACAGGTTGCGCCTTTCAAACTAGCTTCGTTCGCCAGGGCTTGAAAGTGGGGCTAGAGCTTGAGCAGGAGCTTGGGTTTAATCCTCTACAAAATGGCTTTATCGCGGCCACTGACAGCCATAACTCCAACCCGGGGGATGTTGAGGAGTGGGACTACCGTGGATCGGCAGGCTCTGTTCAATCTCCCGCATTGCGCCGCCTGAGAGAGAACAACCCAGACGGTAAAGCCTACAAGTCCTCGCTGAAATTCAACACCTCGGGTGGCCTGGCCGCAGTTTGGGCACCCGAAAATACCCGCGAAGCCATTTTTGACGCACTCGCACGCCGCGAAACCTATGCCACCTCTGGACCGCGTATTGCGCTGCGCTTTTATGCCGGTTGGGACATCGATGAGGCGATGATCGACGCCCCCGAACTGATTCCACATTTGGAGACTCATGCTGTCCCTATGGGGAGAGTGCTTCCCGCCAGCGAAACCGTCGATGTTAATGTAACCGGCAGCGCGAACGTTCAGGGCCCCGAGTTTTTTGTATGGGCGGTGCGCGATTTCATGGATGCCCCTCTGCAACGCATTCAAATGGTTAAAGGCTGGATTGATGAAACCGGTCAAACCCATGAAAAAGTCGTGGATATCGCCTGTGCTGATGGCTTGCAAGTCGATTCGGCAACCGGTCGTTGCCCCGATAATGGTGCAGTTGTAGATATGGCAACCTGCCAGTTCAGTGCTGGCACCGGTGCCACCGAATTAAAAACGCTTTGGCGTGATTCGGATTACAACCCCGATCAACGTGCCTTTTATTATGTGCGCGTGTTAATGAATCCCACTTGTCGCTGGTCAAGTTTTGATGCCATTCGGCTTGGCAGAGAACCAGATCCGAGTGTACCGGCAACCATTCAGGAAAGGGCCTGGTCTTCGCCAATTTGGACAGGTGCTTAACAATAAATAGTAAAAGATAAATAGCTTTTGAGATTTCTTTACTAACCAAAAAATAGAGTTTTATAGATGAAGATTCAAGGTAAGAATATTGTAGTTACCGGTGGTGCCAGTGGTATTGGAAAAGGATTGGTTAAGCGATTCAAGCAGGAAGGCGCAGCCAATATTTTAATCGCTGATATCAATGCTGAAGAGTTAGATGCGTTTGCACAGGAGATTGGCGCTTCTGCTTGTTTGTGTGATGTTAGCCACGAAGACGATATAAAAAATCTGATTGCTAATGCTGAGAGTCAGTTCGATCATATTGATTTATATTGCGGCAATGCCGGAATTCTTGCTGAAGGAGGGGTAGAGACCCCAAACAATGTTTGGGAGAAAATGTGGGGTGTTAATGTGATGGCACACGTTTACGCAGCTCGACATGCCCTCCCTAAGATGATTGAACGTGGCGAGGGCTATTTCCTTATAACGGCTTCTGCTGCGGGTCTTCTATCTCAAGTGGGGTCGGCCACTTATTCGGTAACGAAACATGCTGCATTGAGTTTGGCCGAGTGGCTGTTGATAACCCATGGTGAGCAAGGTATTGGGGTTTCTGCGCTTTGCCCGCAAGCGGTAGAGTCAAAAATGACGGCACAGGGTGGCGGTGTTGCAGGATTGGATGGCATGTTGAGTGCTGATGCCGTTGCTGAAGATGTGATTAAGGCAATTTCTGCAGAGCGCTTTCTCGTTTTACCTCATCCAGAAGTTGAACAGTATTTCCAGAAAAAAGCGAATGATTACCCACGGTGGATTCGAGGTATGCAGCGATTGCAGCAAAAATTTGGCTTGCCAGATGCTTTCTAGAGAACTCGTCACATGTTGAAGAAAGTTAGTTTAGGTATTGCTGCTGTATTGCTCTTCGGAGTTGGTGTTGTTGCTACCGGTTATCATGTCATTCTAAATAAAGTAGGGTCTGATTCTGCGCTAGAGGACTATGCCCTGCAAGACGATAGCAAGGTTGTGGCTCCGGTCGCTAAACCTGTTGACGTCAGCCCTGTTACAGCAGCCGAGGGCGAAACGAATCTTTATTGGGGCGAATTGCATCTGCATACCGCCGAAAGTTTTGACTCCTCAATGATGGGAAATAAACTGGGTATTGAAGACGCTTACCGTTTCGCTAAGGGCGAACCCTTGATAGGCGCTGGCGGTGAGACCATGCAGTTGAGTCGCCCTCTGGATTTTGTGGCAATTACCGATCACGCCGAAGGCTTTGGTAGTCGTACGCACTGCGATGATCCAAATTTGTCGCTGTTCGAGCGTGCGGCCTGCTGGGTCATGGCTCAGGATAACCCGATATTTTTAGCCCTGATTGTTGAGGGCGCTCGCGGTGAAGATGGACCTGGCGAGCTCTCACTGCCGACCGGTGTCTACCAGCCAAAAGCTCGCAAAGTGCCCGGTGTGGACAGATTTCCTACCTGTAAATGGGGCGATAGCACAGTCGAGCGCTGTTATGACAATGTCAGTACGGATTGGGCACGCTATGTCCAGCTAGCCGATGACTATTACGAACCCGGAGAGCTCACCACGCTGGTAGCCTACGAGTTTTCACCGGGTATGCCGAATCAGGGTAAACACCATCGCAATGTAATTTTCCGTTCTAATAGTGTGCCTGAGCGGGCGATCTCCAGTATTGATGTGCCCAATGCTATTGAACTCTGGAAAGGGCTTGAAGCTACTTGCGATAAAGCAGATGGCTGCGATTTTTTGACCATGCCCCATAACCCCAATAAAGCTTGGGGGCTGACATATTCCCGTTATGCCTATGATGGTAAGCAATACACTGAAGACGATTGGCGCCTGCGTCAGCGACGTGAGCCTTTGACTGAGATTTACCAGAATAAAGGCGCATCAGAATGCGCGTTGGGTGTTGGCGCCACGGATGAAGAGTGCGCTTTTGCGCAGGTTCTGGACCCCTGCCAGCCGGGTGAGACCACTGGCTGTGCCTTTGAAACAGGGTTCGTTCGCGACGGCTTGAAGGTGGGTTTAGCGCTTGAGCAAGAGTTGGGTTTCAACCCTCTACAAATTGGCTTTATTGCTGCCACTGACGGTCACAACGCCAACCCTGGGGATGTTGAGGAGTGGGACTTTCGTGGGACGGTAGGCACAATTTCTTCGCCCGCGTCGCGCCGCCTCAGCGGTACCAACTTGGGTGAAAAAGCGTACCGATCCATGCTCAAGTTTCATAGCCCGGGCGGCTTGGCTGCTGTTTGGGCGCTTGAGAATAATCGAGAAGCTATTTTTGACGCACTCGCACGTCGCGAAACCTATGCCACCTCTGGGCCGCGCGTCGCGCTGCGCTTTCATGCCGGTTGGGGCATTGATGAAGCGATGATCGACGATACGGGTCTGGTGCAGCATTTGGGAGCAACAGCCGTGCCTATGGGGGCCGTTTTTTCTACTAACCAACAGCCACAGTCGCCGGAGTTCCTTGTCTGGGCGGTTAAGGACCCCCTGGATGCCCCCCTACAGCGTATTCAAATGGTCAAGGGCTGGATTGATGATGCGGGCCAGACACATGAAAACGTGGTCGATATTGCTTGCGCCGATGGCCTGCAAGTTGATCCGACCACCGGCCGCTGCCCAGATAATGGAGCCAGCGTTGAGTTGTCCACCTGCCAGTACAGTGCCGGCTCCGGTGCTACAGTATTAAAAACCCTTTGGCGGGACCCTGATTACGATCCGAATCAAAGTGCTTTTTACTATGTGCGTGTGTTAATGAACCCGACCTGTCGCTGGTCCAGCTTTGACGCTATTCGCCTTGGCAGAGAACCTCCCAAGGGTGTGCCTGCAACCATTCAGGAGCGAGCCTGGTCTTCGCCGATTTGGTTACGCAACTAGCGATTGTCTTGTTAACTTTCTAGCAATCAGCAGGATTATCGTTGTGCCCAGAATCAATGTAATCAGTAGTCCGGTGGGGGAACTTACAGAATTCTTAAACCAGGCTTTCAGACCGTTGCGCAGAATCTGTGCTGGCTGGTGATAGTTCTTTGGTACCGGTATCACTCCGTTTTCTCTGGCGTAGGTTTCATACTCGGCGAGCAGGTCGAAAAATACTGTCGTCTCTGCAGTTTCTAGTGCTTCCGTTTCTCCCGGGTCTTTTATGATGTTGTATAAGTGCCAACGACCATCGTTTGGTCTGCCCCGGTTTAAGGTGATTTTATAGTCACCTTTAATGAGCGCCGCGTTTCCACCTATCTCATAGGCGATGATATCTTCATCGGTATAGACGGAATCTGTTTTTGCTGCGATGACAGGCAGCAGATTTTTTCCCGTGCTGGCTTCAATAGCTTCGCCCTTGTACCGCGTGCCAGGATGGCGAGTGCCTGCCAGAGCAAGAATCGTGGGTGCCAGGTCTTTAACAAAGGCTCTGCTGTGGCTGATGCGGCCCCGGTGTGCGCCTGCCACCTGTGGCCCACTGACAATGAGAGGAACCCGAATACCCCCTTCGCCGGAATGAAATTTATAGTGAGCAAGAGGTGAGGCGACCGCGCTGCCGAAACTGGCTCCAATGGTGCCGTAACTGTAGCGCTCGCCCAATGTTTCGTAATCGCGGTTGTATCCCAGAGCTTTTATCCAGAGCAGCGGCACATCACTTGCGGCTGGTCCGTTGTCAGAGGTGAAGATGATGACGGTGTTGTCGTATTGACCGGATTCTTTTAGATATTGAATCAGGCGACCAATGTGATAATCCATAGCATCGACCATGCCTGCATACACGGCCATGCGTTTGTCGTTGTAACGCTTCTTTTCTTCAGATAGGTTATCCCAGTCGTCTGTTGTTGCCATACGTTTCATGGGGACGCTGGCAGGTATTAGCCCCAGATCTTTAACAGCATTCTGGCGATTTTTACGCAGTGCATGCCAGCCCTCTCTATAACTGCCTATGTACTTCTCGGTAAATTCTTCAGGGGCTTGTAGGGGAATATGCACGGCCTGAAAAGAGACATAAGAGAAGAAGGGTTTGCGTTTTCCCTCATGGGTTTTTTGATTGTTGTCTAGCTGCTGGATAGCTTTGTCGACGATAAATTTAGACGAATAAAAACCTTCAGGCACGGAGATCTCTTTACCGTTCTCAAGCCAGAGGGTTTTGTCATAGTGAGGAACATAAGATTGCTGGGTCCAGTTGTCGCCACCGGAAAAAGGCATGGTCACCGTTTGTTTAAAGCCACGGTTTATCGGCAGCAAAGAGGGGTCCGCATACCCCAGATGCCATTTTCCAGACATCGCGGTGTTGTAGCCGGCATCTTTCAACAGCGTCGCGATCGTGATGACATTGTGATTAAGCGTGCCGCGATAAAATGGCGAGTGGGCTTGCTCGGGTGTCAGCGCTTCACTTATGTTAGCGACACCGGCGCGATGGCTGTCCACACCGGTTAACAGCATGGCGCGGGTGGGCGCGCAGCTGGCTGTTGTATAAAAACTGCTGAAGCGCAACCCGTTATTCGCAAGCTGGTCCAGGTTTGGGGTGCTGATTTCACTGCCATAGGAGCCGAGGTCTGAGTAGCCCAGATCGTCAGCAAGGATCAGCAGAACATTGGGTCTGTTATCAAAGCCTGCATCGGCGGCAACGGAGCTTACCCAGCCCAAACTTAACAGTAGGAAGATAGCGCCCCCGTGCCCAGTGAGCCATGACTTAATGCACAAAATTATTGTCATCGGTAGATGCGCTGTACCAAATAGGCGACGACCATGCTCGCTCCTGGATAGTCGCCGGTAAATCCGGGCGAGGTTGTTCTCCAGATCGAATGGCATCCCACGTCGACCAGCGGCACACAGGGTTTTCCAGTACGCGCACGTAATAGAAGGCTTCTTGCCCTGGCACAAAATCAGGATCTTGCCATAATGTTCGGAGCTCACTCGCGCCTACATTGGCGGTTCTTGAACAGTCATCCAGGTTCACTTTTGCGCCGTTATCAGGGCAACGGTGGGTATCTGTATCGACACTCAGGTCGTCAGAGCACGCGACATCATAAACCTGCTCCCGATGTTCACCGTCTTGCTGCCAGCCTTTAATGATTTGAACGCGTTGTAGTTGTGCGGTGTTTGGATCTTGCACCGCCCAGGTTAAAAATGTGGGCCGACGGTCCGCGTCGACATACAATGTGCCGCCCATGGTGACGCCGGTTTTGTATGCGGTACTGATCAAGTCTCGATTGGTTAACGCCACTTTATCGAGCTCGTAACCGGCAAAAAAACGCACCTTGATGCGAGTACCGCTGGTGGCGAAGGTCTCCTTGCGGCGTAGCGCGTCGTAGATGGCTTCACGGGTATTCTCTTCTGCCCATACCCCGGCAATGCCAGAGGCGCCCCAGAACTTGTAACCAGGAAAGTTAAGGTAAGTTTTACCATCAACCTCCTCGACCATATCGGGCATCGCAAGTTGAACCAAGGTGCCGTAGAGAAAGCTTGCGGGAATTGAGCCCCTCATTTCTGGGGTGGCATCCATTATGCTGACTTTGCCGAAGTAATTGTCCTCTTCCAATGGCGCCGCTGCCGTATGTGTATCGCTGGAACCGATGACACCGAACTTGTAGGGGTTGGCGTCAATGTTTGCTGCAGTGGCAAGGCCCCGTTGCCACGCATCGCGTACGTAGCCACCCGGGGCAACGCTGGGCAAGGCTGTGGCGACGCGCAGGGGGTAGATTTCGAAATCGGCCCATTCGTCAGTCGGTGACAGTAATGGGTGAGTGTCGGATGTGCCCTTGACCTGCGTGATTTCGACCAGAGGTTCATTGCGCATGCGCTGTTCGGCGTATTCCCGGTCGATGGTGTTCCCTGCCCAGTCAGTAAACGCGAACATGGCACCGTTGGAACCGTTGCTGTTGTGGGGAATCGCCAAGCTTTCTATGCCTTGCTCGCGCAGGCCGTCCATCCAGTGCCAAAGTCCCTCGGGATTCTTACTGTTCAATCGGGAGAAAGGCACCGCGGGTAACTTGTCTGTACCGCGAAAGACTACATTGCGGTGAAGGTTCCCCGATTCCTCGGTAGAGGTTGTGTATTCATAGGCTGCAAAGGTGGTGAACTGACCAGGCCGATAAGCTTCGTTTGCCGCATAAACGGTTTCGACCCACGCGGATTTGCTGACACTGTTAATAACATCACTGTTGAAGGTTCCATCGAGTAGGTTGGCCACAACATCACTGCGGAAATTGTTGAAGATAAGATTTCTTTTGGCGATATCGAACAAGCCGCCATCGACCGAGTCATTGATACCGTGATAGGACTTTGACAGCTCGTAATCTGAGAACTCCGTGTTGGTGTCTGCGGCCTCGTTAATCAGTCCCAGCATCTGCGCATGGTCCGTCACCGCGTAGAAATCCAGCGGCTGTGCCAGTTGTACTTCAAATCCGCTGGGGTGCATGATTGCCTCGCCCTGCGCGTAGCGATAGGCGTCTGCCGGTGTGGCGGTGGTGCCAAAACCAGCGGCATCAAAGGAGAGAGCCGTATGTACGTGTAGGTCGCCAAAGTAAGCATTTCGATCCGCATTGAACTCTTGGCCATCTGGATTTATCTGAGGCAGGGCGGGAAATGAGATGATTTCATTGTCTGCCGGAATAACTGCGTTCGTAGTGTGAAGATACTGATTGGCCTCATGGCGCTTTTGCGCCTGGTCGCCGGAGCAGGCACTGATTAATGCAATAGCCGTTAACACACCAGTACTGTAAATCACTCGAAACAACATGAAATCCCTCTGCCTGTTTCCCTCTGTTCGTCTATGTGTCGTATCAGTTGGGTACGAATTTCTATTAGGTTCTAAAGTCGTTGCTTTTAAGAAGGGCCTTAGCCTCCGGCTGAGGGCCTATCGCCAGTAGCCCGCACCAGAAACTAGTATATGAGGCTTGGTCTAGCGGCTATGTATCATTTGCGGACGCGGCATCTATCCATCAGGAGTCAAAAGGTGTAGTGGCTAGCAGAAGAGGTGAAACTACGGGATGTCCGTAAATGATACATAGATTTCGGTCCCAGAGATTATAGTTTCTCACTTGTTAGGGATAGGGATAGGGGTAGAGACAAAAATGCAATTAAGGCCGATAAAAGCGCTGATTTCCCTGGTCGTGGTCTTAGCCCTAGCTGGCGGCAGTTACTGGCAGATCAACTTCAATAAAGACTGGCGTGAACAATATGCCTACACCAAAGGTGTGGACGCACTGATTTACGCGTTTCCCTATTATTTGAACACAGTGCTTCGCTATAAGTGGAGTCAGCTTGAAGCGCCAGAGGGTCAGCAAGTGCCGGTGGACGCGGTAAACAAGTTTTGGCATGCGACGTTTGTAGATCCCAAAAATTATCGAGACGGTGGCGCGCCGAATGCCGATACGCTCTATTCGCCAGCCTGGGTATACGCGAAAGAACAGCCGATCATTATTACGGTACCGGAGATTCCGGGTAATCGTTATTTTGCGATTGAATTGGCGGGTTTTGATTCAGACAACTTCGCTTATATCAGCAAGCGCCTCCACGGCAATAGTGGTGGAAACTACGCCATCGTGCCGCCGAATTGGCAGGGAGACTTGCCCGACGATGTGGAGTTTGTAGCTCATAATCCAACCCCCTGGTTTTATGCCATGGCCAGAATTTATGCTGACTTCAATGACCCCAGTGATCAGGCAGCGGTTGCAGCCATACAGTCACAAATGCAGATTGTGGGCTTGAGTGACTGGGGTAAGGAGAATCCCCCCCGACCTGCGCACCCGCCTGTTCCCGAAATCGGTGATCTGAGTGATGTTCTGCTTGAATCCGATGTGGTGAGTTACATTAAAAAAATGGTGATCTCAGATCCGATGTCTTTCTGGCGCACCGTCAATCACGCGATGACCGTCAATGGTGTGCCTGAGCGTGATCAGCGCTATTTGAAAGATTGGGCCGAGCTCCATATTGGACCGGACCAGGATGTATCCCAGGCAGAGGAAAATGAGCAGGCAGGTCTGGCCAAGGCAGTGCTTGATGGCATCATGATCATGCGCGCCTACAGGAGCAGTGAAGATAGAAAGGTCAACGGTTGGGGTGTGCCACCAGTGGGCTTCGGGCGCTCCGGCGTTCACGGAAATTTTTATATGCGCGGAGCCGTTCAGTCGATGCGGGGCATTGTCGCCAATGATGCCGAAGAAGCCATGTATATGGGCAGGGATAAAGATCAGAACCACGACAGCATTACCAACGAGCATACTTACGAACTCCACTTTCCGTCGGGACAAGCTCCGCCAGCCAGGTATTTCTGGTCACTCACAGTTTACGACCAGGACGCCAACCTGATGCTCAACGACTATGACCGCTATGCTATCAGCGGTAACTCAGCGGACTTGATCTACGAAGACGATGGCAGCCTGCGGATTCTGATCGGTGGCAAGCCTCCTGAGGGAATGGTTGGCAACTGGTTACCGGCGGGTGAGTCTTTCACTCGAGTTACATTGAGAGTTTACGGCCCCGAGAAAGCCATGCTTGAACGCACCTGGAAACCGCCTCAGTTGAGGAGGCTTTAACTAAGCCGTGTAAGATAAAGAGTCTCGAGGCCAACAATGAAAACACGGCGCACTGAAAACCCGCAGGGGTACGCCAGGTCATTTACTATCTGGCACAAGCCTCACATCCTCTTCAAGTATTGGAATTATAATGACTGAATTGAGGCTAGTAGGCAGCTCGGTTTCGCCCTATACCCGAAAAGTGCGCGCGCTTTTGCGTTACCGGCGCATTCCTTATCAATTCGTAAGGGCAGGGGGGCGAGAGTCTGAAGCACTTCCGCCTGCACCGCTGCCACTGATTCCCTATGTTGTATTGCCAGATCATAACGGTGAGCTGACAGAGGTGATGGCCGATACAACGCCTATTATTAATCGCCTTGAGGACCGCTATTCGGCGCGTGCTGTGCGGCCAATGGACCCGGCACTGGCCGTGATCGACGCGTTGCTTGAGGAATTCGGCGATGAGTGGCTGGCCAAATGTATGTTTCATTTTCGTTGGTCAAAGCTGGCAGATACAGAGACCTCGTCGTCCTATCTGGCCTATGCCAAGAACATGACGGCGGCACCCGAGCAGGGAGAGACGTTTGCCAAAATGTTTGCCGATCGGCAGATTTCCCGGATTGGTGTGGTGGGGTCAAATGAAACAACGGGGCCACTTATCGAGGAAAGCTGGGAACGCTATCTGGATGTGTTTGATCGTCACCTGCAGAACCAGTCGTTTCTTTTAGGCAGTCGCCCCGGTGCCGGCGATTATGGCTGCTTTGGCCAGATGACTATGCTGGTATTGACCGACCCCACGCCACAATCGGTTTCCCGTCGTATCTCACCTCGTGCTTTTGCCTGGACAGAAGCCATGGAGGACTATTCTGGATTGGAGGTCGATGACGCTGATTGGATTGATCTGGATGCGCCTCCTGAGACACTCAAAGACTTGCTGTGTGAAGTGGGTCGCCTGTTTGTGCCTTTCATGCTTGAAAACGCGAAGGCAGTGGCAAGCGGCGATAAAACGCTCGAATGTGAGCTGGACGGAAGACCCTGGGTGCAAGACGCCTTCGTCTACCAGGCAAAATGCCTGACATGGCTGAAACAGCGCTACGGTAATCTTGGTGAGATCGACAAGGCGCGTCTCGATAATGTCTTGTCTGGGACTGGTTGTGAGGCGCTGTTTGCGAAATAAGACGGGTCGTTGACGTGGTCGCGGCCAAAGCTGATCGCGTCAATTTTTGATGCAAAAGATCGCATGCTCAGTCTCCTGCTGTCTATCCTGCAGTTGCAGGGGAAAAAGTTTCTGAGCTGTGTAAGTCCTTGTGCCGCAAAGACTTTATCGATATTTGGTAGGACCAGGCGGATTCGAACCGCCGACCTCTACCATGTCAATATAGACGGGTGCACAAACGTACACAGCTCGACACGGATATTAACACGGTGAGCGTCTACAGAAAATCACGCTGGTAGTGTTGGCTGTCCTTGCCCTGGGCGTTGGCTTTATTGCCGTCAAACTTTTGATCCCCATGTACACCGTACTCGATAAGGCAGTGCCCGGCAGTGCACCGCGCGACCTCGCACTGCAGGATGACAGTAGGGTAGAAGCGCCATTTGGCAACGCGCATCCGGCGTTAGTCGAAGGGCAGCCTTCTTCCGAAAATATGGCTGCGAGCGAAACGAATCTCTACTGGGGCGAGTTACATTTGCATACCGCAGAGAGTTTTGATGCCAGCATGATGGGCCAGACACGATAGATAACGTACTGTGCCTCTCTCCCAATATGCATGTGCTGCTTGATAAAGGGGCGGTCGCTATTACGGACAACATGAAACTGCTAGGTATTGAAGGCGAACTTGAGCTTCATCCTGATCATCATTTGTCGATTGAATGTGTCCGATATCACAGGGAACATTTCTACGACTCAGAGGATAGTTGAGGTGCATAGAGTGACGCTGCAGTGCTTCATATGTGCAAACTATTTGACCAAAACTTCATCAAAAACATTGTAGCCTCCGGCCTAACCTCCAATTTTGCTGTAGAAAATGGTCTGTAGGGATCAAGTCTTATTTGCTGATTTCACTAAAAAGGGCGTTAATGGTGC
>Ga0206683_10001013_pt1 | contig 19794 bp, 13 predicted proteins | sample M280m12015metaG_FD_155483 | JGI IMG/M metagenome (GOLD analysis project Ga0206683, IMG submission 155483) | Ammonia-oxidizing marine archaeal communities from Monterey Bay, California, United States - M2 80m 12015 | ecosystem: Environmental > Aquatic > Marine > Intertidal zone | place: USA...
ATTCCAACAATGATGGCTTGGGCTACTTCAAAACAAAATGAACGATATGTTAAGCCTGCTCTTCACGGGGAAGAAGTTTGGTGTCAGTTGTTTTCTGAACCTGCAGCTGGTTCTGATGTTGCTGGAGTTAGGACTAAGGCCGAAAAAGATGGTGATGATTGGATCATAAATGGTCAGAAAGTATGGACTTCAGGAGCTCATTTTTCAGACTTTGGAATCATCGTTGTGCGAACTGATCCCAATGTTGCTAAACATAAAGGTCTTTCCTTCTTTTTCCTTGATATGAAATCCGAAGGTATTGAGGTTAAGCCAATTAGACAGATTTCAGGAGGAGCTAATTTTAATGAAGTTTTCTTTACTGATGTAAGAGTTCCAGATTCACAAAGACTTGGAGAAGTTGGAGAAGGGTGGAAAGTTGCTCTTACAACTTTAATGAATGAGAGGCTTGCGATTGGCGTGCCTAAGTCTGCAGATTATTCATCCCTTACAAAAGCAGCTAAAGAAATCGATATCAATGATGAACCTGCTATAAAAAATGATTTAGTGAGATCAAAGATAGCGGATTGGTATATTCAGGCTGAAGGACTTAAGTATACTAAAATGAGAACATTAACATCCTTATCAAAAGGTGAAACACCTGGTCCTGAGAGCTCAATTGGAAAAATAGTTTCCGCTCCAAAGATGCAAGATTTAGCTTCATTTGCAATGGATCTTCAAGGCGCTGCAGGGATTATGAATGATGCTGAAATTACTCTATTACATTCTATATTTCAAAGCCAATGGTTAAGTGCAGCAGGATACAGAATAGCTGGTGGTACAGATGAGATCTTAAGAAATATAGTTGCTGAAAGAGTTCTTGGATTACCTCAGGATGTAAGAGTGGATAAGTCGGTTCCTTTCAATGAATTACCTAGCGGGCGTTAATAATTAAATTGAATCTGATTAATATTTTTTCCTTTAATATCTTTTAAAGAAAGATTAACTATATCGTCTTCGATAAATTCTATTAAGCCATAATTTTCCCAAACATATAATTCATCAACTCTATTAGGTCCCGGCTCAGGGGGTCTGTTTTTATATCTCGAGGCCCAAGCTCCACCAGGTAAGTTTAAAGAACTAGATGTAAGTTCATAAATGTTTTTACCTGATAAAGTTGTATCTTTGTAAATTGCTCCTGCATGTCTATCGCCAGATATAAGGATAGTATTTTTTAAAGAATTACTATCAATTAAATTATACAATTTCTGTTTTTCTAAAGGCAAAAGCCCCCATTTCTCATAACCATGACCCTCAGCGATAATTTGTATGCTTGAAACTATAATCCTCATATCAACAGTTTCCTCAAGTTTCTTACTTAACCAATTCCATTGTTCTTTTCCAAGTATCGTTTTTGAAGCATCTAAATCATTAACATATCGTTCTTTTAAAGGAGCGTTTCTTATGTCTGTTACTTTAAAAGATGATTTAAAATATCTGGTATCAAGAAAGATTATTTGGAGTATTCCTCCTGGAATATTTTTCTTTGTCTCAAAGTAAAGGCCAGAACGCTGTCTCCTTTTATCGTTTGTAGGAATATCCCAGAAATCAAGAAATAATTCTTTTGCCTCATCTTTGTATATATATTCATATCCACCATCATTCTTCCCAAAATCATGATCATCCCAAATTGCCATTACCTCATTAGTTTTTTTTAAATCTTTAAAAGGAATTTCTTTCTTTTGCTTTATATATGATCTTTTTAGTTTTTTAGTATTCCCAGTTTTTTTATCATCCCCGTAAACATTATCACCCATAAAAATGAAGATATCTGATCCCTCGTTTAATATTGGATCCCAAATAGGCTGAGGATTATCTTGACTTAGACATGATCCTAGCGAAATTTTATCTATAGTTTTAGCGCTTATAGGTAATGATAATATTATAAATAGGAATACAATTAGTCTCATAATTATTCATTCAAAAAAAAGGTGCTAAATAGTAGCACCTTTTTTTAATATGTCATTGCAATTAAAATTGGTATTTTACGCCAACTTTAAGTTGCCATACAGATTTTCCAATTTTTCTAACAGGGTCTCCATCAATATCAAATTTGTTATATACATACCTACCTTGATCATCGACTTCTGCTTGAACCACTCCACGGGAATTCATTGTACCTCCTGCGTAGTTTTCAAATCCACCCCAATCAGAATTAATAAGGTTTAAAACATTCTCGATATCAACATAAAATGTTGCCTTACCTTTAATACTACCTGTTGGTAACTGTTGAGCAATTCTTACATCAAAAGTACCTTCCCACGGGCTATTAAAGCTATTTCTAGGTATGGCAGTGCCTCTATAACCAGAGAGTCCAGAGTCTTCAAGAAATTGATTAAACGCATCTAAATCGAAACCGTCAGCATATAATACATTTGGATCATCTAGTGATGGAACATACAATAAATCAATATTTTCACCATCAGTTCTATAGCCACTCAAATCACCTAGGAATGTATAGCTAAAAGGTGTTCCAGATTGTCTAAATCCGTTAAGAGCAATACTTGTTTCAAGATCTCCAAAAATATTTCCTTTCCAGCTTAATTTATAATCAAAAGCATGCTCTACTTCGTAATGTGAAGGAGAGCTTACTGGTGATAAGTGATCAAAAACAGGGAATCTTGTTGCGCTAGAAAAAATAATTGAACTTGTCATAGCATGTGCCATTTCACGCTCTTGATGCGCATAGGAAAGATATAGATCAATTCCATTATCAAAACTTTTCTCAAATGAAACACTATAAATATCACTTTCAGGTTCAACATCCTTAAATGTTGTTAAATAACCAACATAACTACATCCTCCATATAAAGGTCTATTATCAGCGAGAGCATTGCCTCTTGGATCACAGCCGCCAATATATGCGCCAACTGGATCTTCTTCTTTCATGTGCATGTAATTAGCTCTGATTGTAAATGGACCAAGTTTCCCTATATCAAGGTCAGCGGTAACACCTATATGCAATTTAGTAATAGATGGAATTCCAAAATCTTTATCCATCATATTTGTGTACCCGCCTGTATCGCCAACTTCATTTCTTACCAATGCCAATGCTGCGTCTCCAGGATAACTCTCAGGAGTTCCAGGCGTTGGTAAATTTCCACTTCTAGCTCTAAGTTTATTTCCAGGAAGGCCGAGACCTGTGTCTATAAATGGTCCGCCATACCAAACTGGAGGAAGGTTTCCGCTAAACTCACCCCAACCAAAAGTTACTAAAACATTGTCTTGTGCTTGCCAGTCAAGAGAAAGACGAGGCATTAAAATATCTTCTCCATCTAAGTTTACATCATTTTCTGGAGGCGATCTAAATGTATCTCCAGTCCAGTTATACCAAAAAGTATTTTTTTCTGGAACAGAATCCATACCAATTTCTTCATATCTAAAGCCAATTCTAGCAGTAAGATTAGGGGTAATATCCCAAGTGTCTTGAAGATAAATAATTGTAAAGTCCATATTAAATCTTCCTGCTGCATCTAGAGGATTATTGGTGTCAGCATTTCTATAATCCAATTCCTTTAAGTTACCTGCAATAAAATCATCTATGGAATTATAGTCATATTCACCTAAACTATTTCTAGAAAACATATTAAACATATTATTTTCAACAACCTTATAACCTAGCTTAATGGCATGATTGCCTATGTCATAATAGCCTGCAATTTCGTATTGCTTTCTATTTGTTTCGATTTGGTTTGCATGTCTATATTGATCAGGACCAAAGAATACCGTTCCTCCCGATGCAACTCTAATTCCTACTTCACCGATTGTAGTAGCACCTACTGGCGTATTTGGATTGCTCACATCTGTATCAGAAATTAAAATTTTTGTTGAAAAATTATCTGTCCAATCAGAATTCAATTCAAGCTTCATAGATTCATATTCTTTATTAATTCTATACCAATCACTTGATAGTGGCAGGCCCCAAGTACGATTGAAGTAAGCTGACTCAGTAGAGCCTTCAGTTAAATTATAAGTAAATGTTAGATTATGGTTATCGGATAAGTTTGCATCAAGCCTAAGAAATGTTTTCTCATCTTCTTCTTCTCTAGCTTTATTGTAAGTTCCTGCATCATAGCCAATCACATCTTGAGCTGCTTTTATAACGGCATCAGCTTCAGATTTTGTAACAAGTCCTGATTGAAAAGCAAGCATTGAAAGAGGATCTGATGCCTCATATTTTTCGTATCCCAGAGAAAAGAATAATTTGTCTTCTATGATGGGCCCGTTAAAAGTCATTGAGAAAAGTTTAGTATCAGGATCTGGATGATCAGTTTTTTCACCAAAAGGTTCATCTCCACTATCTTGAGATGCCTCTAAAGTAACAGAACCATGAAAATCATTTGTTCCGGCTTTGGTGGTTAAAACAATATTACCACTTAACGCCTCACCTAATTCAGCGTCATAATTAGCAACTTTTACAGAAACCTGCTCTACTAAATCGATAGATATAGGCATTCGATTAGTCGGATAAGCATTACTACTTAAACCATAAGAATCATTTGCACTTACACCATCAATTACAAAACCAATTAAACGAGGCATACCACCGGCAAATGAAAGTCGACCTTCGTTATCAACTGTTACAAAAGGATCTAACCTTGCAATATCTTTAATATCTCTATCAATAGATGGTAATGTTTCTAAATCTTCTGCAGTAAAAGTTGATCCTGGTCCTACTCCAAGTGTATCAAAACTAACTGCTTGTCCAGTAACTATTATTTCTTCTATATTTGAACCACCAAGTTGGATGTTAAGAGTATATTCACCTCCAAGACTTGTATAAATACCTGACCTTAAGGAGCTATCGCCTGCCTTAGTTGCTCTCACATCGAATGGGCCACCTAATCTCAATCCTCTTGAATAGAAAGATCCTGAATTATTGGTAGTTGTGGAAGATTTTGTTCCTGAAGGTGTATGTGTTATTTGTATTGAAGCGCCAGATACAGGATTTCCTGATTCATCAACAACAGAACCTCTTATAATGCCAGTAGTTTGCTCAGCCAGAACATTATTTGGAACAATCAGCCATAAAGAAAAAAGAAGTAAGGAAAAGACAGCAAAAGATTTTGAAATATCTTTAAATTTTATAAGAAACATTTGAGACCCTTTATTTAAATTCGATAGAAATTAATAGTTAAAAAAATAATTAAACCAATTAGTTTTTATCATAAATATTATTCAATTAGGATATTTTTTTTATTAAAATTATTATTTTCTGTGAATAAAAAAAATGGCCCGAATAAAATATTCGAGCCATTTAATTTAATTTACTTGGATTTAAAAAGAAGCTTTAAATGTTACTCCAAGTGTTGAAGGTTCATTCCACCAGCCGCGAGATGTTAGACCGCCAATAGTTGACCATCTTTGCTCTCTCTCATCGGTAAGGTTTCTACCCCAAACAGTTACACTATAATTATCAATAGAATAACTAACAGTAGCATTAACATTATCAATACTATCAAGACTACCTAATGGATTATTTGAAGATTCTGCTTCCATTTCATCTCTGAAGCGATAAGAAACTCTTCCTTTAAGTTCACCATTACCAACTTGCGTAGTGTACGAAGTTGTAAAGCCAAATGTATTTTCTGGAATATTACGAGGAATTAATCCTGAATTATCAGTAATAACTCCATCACCTGTTATGTCAGCACGATAATCCTTGTACTCAGCTTCAAGATAACCATAAGTAACCATAAGGTCCCAAGCCTCAGTAACCTGATACATTAATTCTAATTCTACACCAGTCATCTCCATTGATGCAGCATTACGAATAACCGTAGCAACATTTGCTAAGTTAACAGGTATAAGAATGGATTCCTGTTTATCATCATATTCAGATTTAAAAATAGCACCATTAAAGATTGCTCTTCCATCCTGCAGTGTTGATTTCCAACCAAACTCATAATTTTTAACATATTCTGGTTCATAACCTGGATAGATATCGTAATTAGCTTGACGAGCAAAGAAACCGCCACTTTTAAAGCCTTCACTATAAGTTCCATAGTACATTACATCGTCGTTAGGTTGATACCTGACACCAATTTTTGGTGTAGTTTCATCCCACTTGGCTGAGTATGATGTAGGGTTAAATATTCCTGGCCACGGCTCTCCTCTTAAGGGATAATAACCAGGTGCTGAAGCACCTCCGACAAAGTCTTTTTCTTCTTCAGTCCAGCGGAAGCCTGCAGTTACTGTCCATTGGTCAGTAACAAACCAGTCAACTGATGCAAATACAGCTATGGATTCTGTAATTTGTGTTTGTCCATTATTACCAGCAACATCATCTTCCCATACATCTACATCATCATAACCAGCAACACCTTTTCTACCAAAAGGCCAAGGCGGAACACCTAAACGTGATAATTGATAAAATAAGTCATACACATTCCATCTTTGTGCAAAATCAGCTTCCCAGTCATAAACACCAGCAATGAACTGAAATTTATCTGAGAATTGTGATGTTACTCTGAATTCGTGACTTGTTTGTTCCCAGTCATTAAAGAAATTCATTCTTAATAAACGAGCAGGTGAACCATCAAAGTCTTGCATATTTTGTTCATCCATATCACGATTTGAGTATATGTATGTATATAAGAAATTCTCAGTATCATAATTTGCAGTCACTATGATTGATTCATATTCATTATCACTAAAATTTGATCCATCTGACTCAACTGTATCTGGTCCATCATTTGCATCTTTTTCACAACCATTTCTTGGATCAAAGCCAATTAGAGTAATTGTACATGCTAATTCACCTACACGGTTTCTGTTAACATAAGAACCTTGCTCACTTTTATCTTCCATTACTTCATAATGAAGCTTTAAGCTAAGTTGTTCATTTGGCTCCCAAAGAGCAGTAAATCCATAATTTTTCTTATCATCTCCACCAGCATCTTTTTCAAGGAATGTATTATAAACATGACCATCATGCTCAATTTGTGCAGCAAATAATTTTAGTCCTAGCTTATCTTCAATTATAGGTAATTGAACAACAGCTTTTATGTCTTGTCTGCCAAAATCACCGACAGTTACACTTAAATCCGCACCCATCTCATTTAAAGATACAGGTGTACGTATAACATTAAGAATACCGCCAGTTGTATTTTTACCAAAAAGCGTTCCTTGCGGTCCACGAAGAACCTCAATTCTCTCTATATCAAAATTTTCTAGAAGAACACCACTTGATGTACCTAAGAACATACCATCCATTACAACACCAATGGCAGGTTCATAACTCTTGTCACTTTCAAGAGACGCAACACCCCTAATAGTTATTGCTGCTCCACTACCAATACCAGGAGTTCTGTTAATGTATAGGTTAGGTGCAAAAGCTTGAATATCTTCAATTCTTCTAACACTACTTTCTTCAAGTTGATCGGTTATAGCTGACACAGCCATAGGAACATCTTGAATTGATTCCTCTTTTTTTCTGGCTGTAACAATGATTTCTTCAATTGCATAACTAGGTATGTTTTCTTGAGCGTCTTGAGCAAAAGAAATATTATTTAATGTAACTGATAGTGAAAACACTAAAGCTAACAAAAATAGTTTTTTTGGAAACATGGTTTCTCCCCTTAAATTTAGTAATTTCTTAACTACTATTGATTCTATTTATTATAAAAACAAATAATTTAAAATAACAAATTTGGGGATAAAATAACTATAAATAGTCAAATAACAAGCATTTTATTTATATTTATGATAATAGTTTTTTTTACTTTTAAGAATGAATTATGATTGAAAAGCATAAATTTTTGTGAATAAAAAAAATGGCCCGAATAAAATATTCGAGCCATTTAATTTAAGTTACTTGGGTTTAAAAAGAAGCTTTAAATGTTACTCCAAGTGTTTGAGGTTCATTCCACCAGCCACGAGTTGTAAGGCCGCCAATAGTTGACCATCTTTGCTCTCTCTCATCGGTAAGGTTTCTACCCCAAAGAGTTACACTATAATTATCAATAGAATAATTAATAGTAGCATTAATATTTTCAATACTATCAAGTGTACCTAATGGGTTATTTGAAGAATTTGATTCCATTTCATCTCTGAAGCGATAAGAAACTCTTCCTTTAAGTTCACCATTACCAACTTGTGTAGTGTATGAAGTGGTAATACCAAATGTATTTTCTGGAGTATTTCGAGGAACTAAACCAGAGTTATCAGTAATAATATTATCACCGGTTAGATCAGCAAGATAATCAGCATATTCTGATTTTAAATAACCATAAGTTACCATTAAGTCCCAAGCCTCTGAAACTTGATACATAACTTCTAATTCAACTCCATCCATCTCAAGTGATGACGCGTTACGAACAACCGTAGCAACATTAGTTAAATCAACTGGAATAAGAATAGATTCTTGTTTGTCGTCATATTCTGATCTAAAGATAGCGCCGTTAAGAATCATTCTTCCGTCCATCAATGTTGTTTTCCAGCCAAATTCATAGTTTTTAATATATTCTGGCTCATAAGATGGATCAATATTGAAGTTAGCCTGACGACCAAAGAAACCACCACTTTTAAAACCTTCAGTATAATTAATATAATACATTAAATCATCATTTGGTTGATATCTTAGGCCTATTTTAGGAGTAGTCTCATCCCATTTGGCTTGATACGGTACTGGACTGGCAAGTGGAGGTCTAGCCTCACCTCTAAGTGGATAATAACCAACACCAGCATTACCGCCTAAGAAATCTTTTTCTTCTTCAGTCCATCGGAAACCTGCAGTTAAAGTTAACTGATCAGTAATAAACCAATCCGCAGAGAAGAAAACTGCAATTGATTCAGTCTTTTGTGTTTGCCCATTTGAACTAGCAAGATCACTTCCCCAAGGAAGACCTGTTGGTTCTCGACCAAATCCAGTTAAGGTATCTCCTTGACCCCAAGCACCAACCCCAAGACGAGATAGTTGATAGAAGAGATCGTAAACATCCCAAGCCTGTGTGTAATCCACTTCCCAGTCATAAACGCCAGCAATGAATTGAACTTTTTCAGAAAATTGTGATGTTACTCTGAATTCGTGACTTGTTTGTTCCCAGTCATTAAAATAGTTCATTCTTAAAAGGCGTGCAGCAGATCCATCAAAATCTTGCATATTTTGTTCATCCATATCTCTATTAGAATAGATATAAGTATATAAGAAGTTTTCAGTATCATAATTAGCTGTAACAATCATTGACTCATATTCATTGTCACTAAAATTTGATCCATCAGATTCTACTGTATCTGGTCCATCATTTGCATCTTTTTCACAACCATTATTAGGATCAAAACCAATTAATGTAATTGTGCATGCTAATTCACCAACTACATTTCTATTAACATAAACACCTTGCTCACTTTGATCTTCCATTACTTCGTAATGCACTTTTAAGCTAAGTTGATCAGTTGGTTCCCAAAGAGCAGTAAAACCATAATTTTTCTTATCATCTCCACCAGCGTGAGTATCTAGATAAGTGTTATATACATGACCATCATGCTCAATTTGTGCAGCAAATAATTTTATTCCTAACTTATCTTCAATTATAGGTAGTTGAACAACAGCTTTTATGTCTTGCCTACCAAAATCACCAACAGTTACTTCTAAATCTGCGCCCATTTCATTTAAAGATACAGGTGTACGTATGACATTAAGAATACCGCCAGTTGTATTTTTACCAAAAAGCGTTCCTTGTGGCCCACGAAGAACCTCAATTCTTTCGATATCAAAATTATCAAGAAGAACACCACTAGCTGTTCCTAAAAACATACCGTCCATTACAACACCAATGGCAGGTTCAAAGCTTTTATCAACTTCAGATGATGAAACACCTCTAATTGTTATTGCGGCTCCACTACCTACACCAGGAGTTCTATTAATATATAGATTAGGTGCAAAAGCTTGAATATCTTCAATTCTTCTCACACTACTTTCTCCAAGTTGATCGGTTATAGCTGACACAGCCATAGGAACATCTTGAATTGATTCTTCTTTTTTCCTAGCTGTAACAATGATTTCTTCAATTGCATAACTAGGTATGTTTTCTTGAGCGTCTTGAGCAAAAGAAATATTATTTAATGTAACTGTTAGTGAAAACACTAAAGCTAACAAAAATAGTTTTTTTGGAAACATGGTTTCTCCCCTTAAATTTAATAATTTCTTATCTATTGTTGATTCTTATATATAATTAATAAAATTTTCGTATTCTTATAATATATTTATATAAATAAGTAAATAATTTAATACATTTGTATTAAATATTAATTAGATTATTATTAGACTTATGAATATTGAAATTAAAAATACAATAATTGATAATAAAAGAATTGAATACAGCTCCACTCAGCTAGATATTATGTATGCTGCAGAGGAAGTTATGGGAAAAAAGGGAATTGAGAACACCACTCATAGAGAAATAATCGAACACTCAAATCAAAAAAATATTTCAGCAATAAGTTATCATTTTAAAGGCTTGGAAGGCCTTATAGATGGCATTTTAAATATCAGGATGGATGTTTTGATGTCCGAAAGAAGAGAATTACTAAAGAAAAAAGAAAAAGATAACATCATCAATAATTTTGATCTCGTTGAGGCCTACATATTGCCATTATATAATAGAACTTTTTACGATGATAAATGGAGATATTACATATTTTTTATAAACGATTTATTGCTTAATTATAAATATCAAACAATTGTTAATCTCCTTAAATACAATTTTCCTTCAAGCATAATAGAAAGAAATATAGCCAAAATAAATAATTATCCAAATGATTTAATTTTCAAAGAGAGGATAATGTCTAACGGTAGATTTTATATATCCTCTTTAGCTGCTCGTAAAAGAGAAATTGACAGTGGTAACAGTGATATTTTGGCGGAGAAGGATTATTTAGATTTTTTACTAAAAACTTCTCTTGGGATTATATCAGGCCAGTCATAGAATTCGTTGCGCAATATAGATAACTGTTTAAAGAACAAGATTTTTTTCAATTAATATGTTAATAGCTTTTTTATCTTTTAAAAAAAAATGATTGAAAAACATAAATTTTGTATTGCGCCTATGATTGATTATACGGATAGGCATTGCCGTTATTTTTTTAGACAAATGACTCAAGAAGCTATGCTTTATACTGAAATGGTTGTAGCAGATGCGATAATTTATGGGGATAAAGATTTTTTCTTAAAATTTGATAAAATAGAACACCCTGTTGGGCTTCAAATAGCAGGAAGTGATCCAATAAGGCTATCTGAAGCTGCTAAATTAGGAGAAGAATACGGATATGATGAGATTAACTTAAATTTAGGGTGTCCTTCAAGAAAGGTTCAAGAAGGTAACTTTGGCGCATGTATGATGAAGGATCTAGATTTAGTTGAAAAATGTTTATCAAAAATAAAAGAATCTGTAAAAGTTCCTGTTACCGTTAAGTGCAGAATAGGTCTAGATGATGATGATCCATATCAAGTGTTACCAAATTTTATAGAAAGAATAAAAAAGATAGATATAGATACTTTTATTATTCATGCTAGAAAAGCCATTTTGAATGGGTTGGACCCAAAGAAGAATCGTGAAATACCGCCATTAGATTATGATATTGTTAGGTTATTAAAAAGGAAGTGGCCAGAGTTAAATTTTATTTTAAATGGTGGTTTGAATTCAATAGCGGATGCAAAGAATGAAATATTATCAGGCCGTACTAACCTCGATGGTGTTATGCTAGGGAGAGCAGTATATATAGATCCATTCATTCTTAAAGATGTTGATTATGTTTTTTATAATAAAAATAAAATTGATGTAAATCGTTATCAGATAGCTGAAAAAATGCTTCCGTATATAGAAGAGCAAGTTAAAAGAGGCATACAAGTAAATCATGTAATTCGCCACATGTTAGGTCTTTTTCATGGGTATAGAGGCGCTAAGTTTTGGAGAAGTTATTTATCTAATGAAATTACAAAAAGAAAATTTGATCCAAATGTTCTTAGAGAGGCTCTAGATAAAATGTATGATATTCAAAAAGAGGTGGCTTAATGTATTATAATGGTATTGGTTTGATACCTTTTATTATAGCTTTAGCTTTATCAGGAATATTTTCAGGTTTTTTGGCGGGTTTACTTGGGGTAGGAGGAGGAATAATTGTTGTTCCTGTTTTATATCATGTTCTCTTATCATTAGGTTTTTCTCAAGATATTATAATGCATGTTTCTGTTGCAACATCTTTAGCTATTATAATACCAACGGGTTGGCGTTCTTATGTAGCTCATAAAAAAAACGAAGCTGTAGATAATTTTATTTTAAAGAAATGGTTAATCCCTACTTTAATTGGTTCGGCAATAGGAGCTGTTATTGCAGGTTTAATATCAGGTTTTTATCTTACATTTTTCTTTGCTACTATTGCATTATTAGTCTGTATAAATTTATTTTTATCGAATGAAGATTTTAAACTTGGTAATGAATTACCTTCAGGATTATTTAGTCTTAACATCCCTCTTTTCGTAGGCGCATTTTCATCCATGCTAGGAATTGGTGGTGGAACTTTTAATGTCAGCATTATGTCTTTATATGGCGTACCTATTCATAAGGCAGTTGGAACATCAGCAGGTTTAGGTTTTTTTCTTTCTATTCCAGGAACTTTATTTTTTATTTTAACTGGTTTTCATATTGCCAATCTCCCACCTATGTCTTTAGGTTATGTCAATATTCTTGGTTTATTGCTTATTGCGCCTCTGGCTGCGATTTCTGCACCTTTAGGCGCAAAATACGCTCACTCTCTTCCTAAAAAAATATTAACTAGAGTTTTCGCAATTTTTCTTCTTTTTACTTCAGTGAGAATGTATTTAGAGCTTTTTTAAATTTTTTGATCATAGTCACCAATTTCTGGAAAACTTTTTAATACAGTATTAAGGTAAGAAAAAACTTCTTTCATTCTTTCTTCTGAAACCGGGCTTTCGCAAACAACAACTAGATTTGGTGAATTTGAAGAAGCTCTAATTAATCCCCAACTTCCGTCTTCAAGAATAATCCTTACACCATTTACAGTTAAGAGGGATGATATTTTTTGCTGGGATATTAATTCTTCGTTATCTTTTTTTTCTTGAAATATTTTTTTTATAACTTCAACAATCTTATATTTTTCTTCTTCGGGACATTTTGGCGACATTGTTGGTGTAGAAAAGGTTTTCGGTAGTTCATTGTAAATTTCTGAAATTGTTTTAGTTATATTTTCGTCAAGAATTTTAATAATTTCTATAGCTGACAACACTCCGTCATCATAACCTCTTCCAATTGGCTTACTAAAAAAGAAATGACCAGATCTTTCAAAACCTGCAATAGCGCCAACCTCACTGGTTTTTCTTTTTATGTAACTATGACCAGTTTTCCAATACATAACTTCTGAATTGCTTTCTCTTAATATTTCATCTGAATCAAAAAGCGATGTAGATTTAACATCAATAATAAATTTAGAATTTTTATATTTTTTTGAGATATTCCTAGCAATAAGCAATCCTAATTTGTCAGAAAATATTTCTTTTCCATTGTCATCAACTACTCCTAGCCTATCTCCGTCACCATCAAAAGCAAAACCAATATCCGCTCCATTTTTTAAAACATGTTTTCCCAAATCAGAAAGCATTTTCATATCTTCTGGATTAGGATTATAATTTGGAAAATTACTATCTAAGTCACAATGTAAAGGAATAACCTCTACTCCAATTCGTTTTAAAGCTTCAGGGGCAAATAAACCCGCGGTTCCATTTCCGCATGCAACAACAGCCTTAATTTTTCTATTTACTTTAATCTCAGAAGCGAGGTCTTCGATATATTCATTATTAATATTTCTAAAAATATACTTACCCTGGTTTTTGGGTAAAGATTTTTCTTTACCTACTAAACTTTTAAGTTCGTTAATTTGATTAGGACCAAAAGTTAATGTTTTTTCTATGCCCATTTTTATTCCCGTCCAACCATTAGGGTTATGACTTGCAGTAACCATTGCAACATTATCGCAATCAAGAAAATATTGAGAAAAATAGGCGCCAGGAGAAATTGTTAATCCAACATCATAAACATTAATACCTGAAGCAATAAGTCCCGCAATAAGCGCCTCTTTTATTTTTTCAGAATAAGATCGAAAATCATGACCGACGGATATTTTATTATTATTATCTGAATTTCTTTGAATTATCTCACCTAGGCATAAACCAATTTCTTGAATTCCTGGTAGATTTACTTGTTCAGGATAAAGCCACCGAGCATCATACTCGCGAAAACCTAAATCATATATTTTCTCTTTCTCTTTATAATCTTTAAGAGAGAAATTTATGGGATTTGAATAGTTGATATCCAACTATTTTCCTTTCATTGCTTTTTCTAGAACTTTTCCTGTTTGCTCTCCGCCGTTAAAGAAAGGTTTTGCATTTGTAAAATCAGAAATACTTTCCCAATTTTTTTCTATATCCTCTGCGGTTGCTTCTAGGCCTAAATTAGCTCCATCACTTTCCATAATCTTTGCTAATGAATAAACTCCTGCGCCAGCGCATAAGATTGTTCCTGTAGGAGCGTTTTCGCCTGAAAGATATATAACTGCAGGCGTAACACTGCTAGGTGTAAGAAGCTCTTCAGCTTCTGGAGGCATAAGATTTGCTGTCATTCTTGTGTACGCTACAGGACATAAAACATTGCAATTAATATTATATTTCTGACCTTCAAGTTTTAAAGAATTAACAAATCCAACAACTCCTAATTTTGCTGCTCCATAATTAGTTTGTCCAAAATTCCCATATAATCCTGTAGAAGATGTTGTAACTAATATTCTTCCATAATTTTGTTCCCTCATTATTTCCCAAACCATTTTAGTAGGTTTTACTGAGCCCATTAAATGAATATCTGTTACAATTGTGAAGTCATCAATTCCCATTTTAGAAAATGATTTATCTCTTAAAATTCCTGCATTATTAATTAAGATATCAATTCTACCAAATTCATCTATGGCTTGATCAACCATATTTTTTACGCCGTCATCATCTGTTACTGATGACCCATTTGGTATAGCTATTCCTCCTGAATCAGTGATTTCCTTTACAACATTATTTGCAGATTCTGATGAACCTCCAGATCCGTCAACTTCACCACCTAAATCATTAACAACTACTTTTGCTCCTCTTTTGGCAAATTCTATGGCATGGCTTCTGCCCAATCCTCCGCCTGCGCCAGTAACAATTACAACTTTATCTTCAAAACTTATTGTCATGATTTTCTCCACAAAATTTATAATACTCTTAGTCTTTTGAAAAACTTATGGTCAAGTTTATTTTTAACTATAAAATACACTGATAAGCAATAAATTAAACAAAAAGAGGTAAAAATGATTTTATATGAATTTGCTCAAGCCCCAAATCCGCGCAGGGTAAGAATCTTTTTAAATGAAAAAGGTATAGATATACCTACAGAACAAGTTGATTTAATGAGCGGAGAACATAAAAAAGATGAATATAAAAAAATGAGCCCTCTTTCCCAGGTCCCTACATTGGAATTGGGCGATGGAACATATATTACTGAATCTATAGCAATATGCCGCTATTTCGAAGCATTGTATCCTGAGCCTAATTTATTAGGGAAAGACCCAAAAGAAATAGCAATTATTGAAATGTGGCAAAGAAGAATTGAATTATTGTTAATGATTGGAATTGCCAATACTTACAGACATGGACATCCAGCTATGGCTGCTCTTGAGGATCAGGTAAAAGAATGGTCAGAAGCTAGTAGACCGAGAGTAATTAAAATGTTGCATTGGTTTGACAAGCAGATGGAAAATAAAGAATTTATGTGTCTCGACCGATATACCATTGCAGATATTTCTGCTTTAGTCTGTTTTGATTTTGCGAAGTGGCCTGGAATTGATATTCCAGATGATTGTAATAATCTTAAAAATTATTATAAAAGATTAAATAACCGGGCAAGTGCTTCTGCTTAATATTGCTTGACCAAAGCATTGTTTTTTAATAGAAAAATAATGTCAGATGGTTGGATGATCGCGCCTTTAATGGCGAGGAAAGTCCGGGCTCCAAGAGACACAGTGCCGGGTAATTCCCGGCGAGGGCAACCTTAGGGAAAGTGCCACAGAAATAAACCGCCATTATGGTAAGGGTGAAAAGGTGCGGTAAGAGCGCACCGCATGTTAGGTAACAAGCATGGCTCGGTAAACCCCACTGGGAGCAAGACCAAATAGGAATGGCTTTAGGAATCGTCTCTTTCCTTGCTATTCGGGTAGGTTGCTAGAGATTTATGGTAACATAAATCCCAGATGAATGATCATCGCCACTTTGTGGACACAGAACCCGGCTTATAAGCCATCTGACAAATTCACTCAATTTTTGCCAAAGTTATCCACAAAATAGCTATTTATTGCGTTTTTTTCCAAATAAAACCATTGACTCCCATAAAATCCCATGATAACCCATAATATGCGCCATGCGTATGCCTTTTATAAGGAATTGATGATGAAAATATTTTTGTCTAATACAGAAAACAAGATAGATTCAAAGGGGAGGGTTTCTATACCTTCTCAATTCAGATCTGTTCTTGAATATCAAGGATTTGCAGGCGTTTATTTATATCCTTCATTTACCTCTCAGTCGATTGATGGAGGGGGGCAAAATTTAATCAAACAAATTTCAGAAAGCGTTGAAAGAATGCAATTATTTGCGGAAGAAACAGACGCCTTAACGACTGCTCTTTTCTCAGAAACTTACCAATTGAATTATGATCAAGACGGGAGAATATCTTTACCAGAAAACTTAATAGAGCATGCAAACTTAAAAGATAAGGTTACCTTTGCTGGGTTGGGTCAAAAATTCCAAATGTGGCAACCTTCTGCATTTCAAGATTTTAAAAATAAAGCAAGAATTAAAGCTTTAGAAAATCGAGATCTTATTGGCCCTTCTCTTAGCTTTGCAAATAGTCAAAAGGAAGAAGAATGATGTTAGATAGAGAGCTTCATCACAAGTCGGTTATGATTGAAGAAGTTCTGTCTATTTTAAAACCTTCTGATGGAAAGGTTTATATAGATTGTACTTTGGGGGCGGGGGGTCATACTAAAAAAATCTTAGAAAGTGCAGATTGTAAGGTAATTGGAATTGATAAAGATTCTTTTGCGATAGATTTATGTAAAGACATAAAAGAAATTTATGAAGAAAGATTCTATCCAATGCACGGCGATTTTGGAGATCTAGGAAATTATTTAACATCTCTTGGGTTTAAAACAGTAGACGGTATCTTATTAGATCTTGGTCTATCTTCAATGCAGTTAAGTTCTCCAGATAGAGGCTTTTCGTTTCAACATAATTCTCCTCTAGATATGAGAATGAGTCAAAAGGGAGATAATGCTTATGATTTAATTAACTCTACGAGTGAGAGCTTGCTAGCAGATATTATATATACTTATGGTGAAGAGCGTTCCTCTAGGAAAATTGCCAAAGAGATTATTAATCAAAGAAAAATTAAAAAAATAGAAACTACTTTTGATTTAGTTGAGATAATTTTAAAGGGAAATAAAAGTAAAAGTAAAAGAATACATCCTGCTACGAAAACTTTCCAAGCTATAAGAATTTATATAAATGACGAACTAAGACAACTTTACAATGCGCTTTTATCGTCTGAAAAATTTCTATCAGAAGGCGGAAAGCTTATAGTGATTTCTTTCCATTCGCTCGAAGATAGAATAGTTAAAAATTTTATTAGAGATAATTCTGTTTCTAAAAAAAATTATATTAAAAAAAATGTAAATAAACCTTTTGTTTATGAAAGTAGAAGAGTTCTAAAAGCTAGTAACCTTGAAATAAAAGAAAACAGAAGATCCAGATCAGCTAAATTAAGATGGGTTTATCGCTCAAGCCTTTTACTTGATCTAAATAAAAACAATCACAACTATCAAGAGTATGGAGGTGTAGAATGCTAAAATATATTTCCTATTTATTACTTTTAATATTTCTTTCAATAAATATTTATCATTACACAATTAGTTATGAAGTTATAAAATTAGAAAAGCAAAATAATTATCTAAAAAAAGAAATCTTCTCTGAACTAGATAAAAGAGATCAACTACAAACTGAATGGGCAATTATTGTTAGCCCTGATAATTTAGAGCGGCTAGCAAAAAAGTATTCAGATAGACTAAGGTTAAGACCAATTTCAGGTGATCAAATTACTATTATTCCTCAAAATATTGAGGAGGGCGAATAATGACAAAAGACTTTAAGATAAAAAATAGGATTGTTGCTGGTGATGATATTTCGTATCTATACAAGCAAGAAAAATCTTTAAATAATAATAGTTCAAAAGATAAAAACCCTATTCATGTTGGTAGGGAAAGATTAAAAGTAGCCCTTGTTTTCTTTATTGTATTTTTCTCTATTTTCTCAGCTAGAAATACATTCTTATCAATTTTTCCTGGAGAAGTAATAAGTCAACCAAGGAATTCAATCGCTTTATCCGAAAGTAAGCCACTGCCTGATATTTACGATAGGAGTGGAAAAAATTTACTTACTACAACTGTTCGAACTGTGCGGGCTGCTGTAGTTAAAAGATCAAACGAAAAAGAATTTGATATTCATGAAGCAGCAATTAAATTATCCCCCTATTTAAAGCAAGATCCAGAAGTTATATCAAAAAGATTATCAAAAGGACGTTATATAGAATTGGTCAATGATATTAGCGAAAAAGAACAATATGAATTGCTAAATTCTGGTGTTGCTGAGGTAGAATTTAATAATGTATGGAGAAGAGTTTTTCCCAATAAAAATCTTGCCTCACATATCTTAGGTTTTTCTAATAGAGATTTTGAAGAAAATTCATCTGCTGGTTTTGAGAGATGGATATACAAAAATAACATTAAATCTGAAAGAATTGATTTGTCACTTAATATAAATGTACAAAATCATCTTGAAAAAAAGCTATTTGAAGCTATTGATAAATACGATGCTAAGGCTGGTTTTGGAATTATCTTAAATGCAAATAATGGGGAAATAATAGCCCTTGCCTCATTACCAAATTATGACCCAAACAAAATTAATTATTATTCTTCGGTAAACACTAAAGAGAAAAGATTCAATAGAGCCATTCAGGGCAGTTACGAATTGGGTTCTGTGATGAAAATATTTACATTAGCGATGGCATTGGAGGAAGAAACGATATCACTATCCGATGAATTTGATGTTTGGAAATGTATTAATAAAAGTCGTAAGGGATGTCTCTCAGATTATAAGAAAAGTAAAGTGCAATTTTTAAATGCGGCCGAATGTTTAATAAAATCATCTAATATTTGTATGGCTCAAATAGCTAGAATAACTGGACTAAATACGCAAAAAAGATTTTTATCAGAAACTGGAATTCTTGATGAACAATTCTTAGAACTTTATGAGATGGGTAAACCGTCTTTACCTATGCGATGGGATGATTTGTCGATGGAACAAATTTCTTTTGGACAAGGTATAAGTGTAGTGCCTTTATCATTCGCATCTGCAGCGGCTTCAATCGTCAATGGTGGTTATTTAATTGAACCAACTCTTTATTTAAATAAAAATATAAACAAAAATAATACAAAGCTAATATCATCAGAAGTAAGCGAAACTATGCGGTATGTAATGAGACAAGTGGTTAAGTCTGGGTCAGGGAAAAAAGCTGATGTCGATGGTTATGAGGTTATTGGAAAAACAGGAACAGCCGATAAGCCTTGCTCTACAGGAGGTTACTGCGGACGATTAACTAGTTTTGTAGG
>Ga0206683_10001019_pt1 | contig 19756 bp, 22 predicted proteins | sample M280m12015metaG_FD_155483 | JGI IMG/M metagenome (GOLD analysis project Ga0206683, IMG submission 155483) | Ammonia-oxidizing marine archaeal communities from Monterey Bay, California, United States - M2 80m 12015 | ecosystem: Environmental > Aquatic > Marine > Intertidal zone | place: USA...
AAGGCAGTTGGCGATTGTTTTGTAATACTGCATTGGGCCGGTAGCTCAGTGGTTAGAGCAGACGACTCATAATCGTCCGGTCGCGGGTTCGATCCCCGCTCGGCCCACTTATGAAAGCAGCATTAATAACTGAAAAAGAAACAATAAGTTTTCTGGAATTCGATGACCCTGAACCAGAATCTGATCAAGTCGTTGTTGATATAACATTATGCGGTATTTGCGGAACTGACATACATGGTTTTAACACCCCGGGACCTATGAGGGCGTCGATTTGTGGACATGAATGGACTGGCATTATAAGTAAAACAGGCGATGCTGTAACAAGAATTACGGAAGGAGACCGTGTTGTAGTTGCTGTGCCACCTTCTTGTGGGTCGTGTATTTCTTGCCAGTCGGGTCAAATGGATAAATGTAAGACAGTTTTAGAAGCGACGGTCGCTACGGGTCGATTTGATACACCTCACGGTGGATTTGCTCCCAGGATTGCTGTTAATCATTGGAGAACAGTTATTGCTGATTCAAGACTTAGTGATATCCAAGCTGCTCAAATCGAGCCCACGACCATCTGCTTTCATGCCGTTCGTTCCACACCACCTAAACTTGGCGATGTTGTGGTAGTTCAAGGTGCGGGTCCAATTGGATTAACAACCCTCCAATGGGCTCGAGTAGCTGGAGCCGAGACTTTAATTTCAGTGGAGCCTGACCCAGTTCGGAGGGAAGTTGCCTCGAGTCTTGGAGCTAAATATACGGTAGAGGCAGGTGAGCCTGCTCAAGAATTGATAAAAGAGGTTACTGGGGGACTTGGAGCCGACGTTGTGTATGAATGTGCTGGAGTGGCTCCTGCGCTTCAAAGCGCGGTTGATTTAGCACGCAGAGGCGGAACGGTATCTTTGATAGGCCTCGCAGCTTCGGATGCACTTACTAAGCCTGCAGAGTGGCTGCGTAAAGAAATAAATGTTTTTGCATCATTGGGCTACACACATGAGGAGTTTGAGATGTCCATGTCATATGTGGCGGACAGTAAAATCAACTTGGATGCTATTCATACCGGAACTGTTTCTCTGGAAAATATCGGTAAAGCTTTTTCTGACTTATCAAGCGGTGTCTCCGGAGAACTTAAAATTTTAGTGGATCCTCGTTGAAGCTAGATCCATTCTCCAATTTTCCATCCGGCGATTGAACCCACTGGGACGAGTAATGCAAAAGCCCACCATTCTTCTACTAGTCCTCCGGCGATAATTGCTCCTGCTATTGCGAAGATCGCTCCGAAAAATAGTGGCGCAATTGTTGATTTGCTCATAGTGCTCCCATCTCTAAAAACAACATTACAAGATTAATTCCTACAGGTCTCGGATCAGTTTTAAAATCAATAGTTACCTTTGTAGATGTTAAAAGTGGGATTCAAATCAATTTCTATGACCAATAAAAGTGTGCTTGCATAAAAAATACGAAAGACTCTCACTCTTAGGCACAATATAACCACAGAGAGTAGTAAAGTAATTTTATTAGGAAGGCAGGAATAATTTATGGAACAGGATTCAGAAGATCAAGACAAGGCTTACAGAAGCCTTGTAGGCGAAAGAATCCGTTCTATACGTAAACAGAAGCGTCTTTCATTGCAAGAAGTTGAAGCGAGATCTGAGGCTGAATTCAAAGCATCTGTTCTTGGTGCATATGAAAGAGCAGAAAGAGCAATTTCTGTACCACGCTTACAGAGACTTGCAAATTTTTACAATGTTCCGGTAGACCAACTGCTACCCGGTAAAGATGCATTGAATGAACTGGATGGGATTATGCATCCCTCGGTAGACATTGATACAACTGAACGAAGCATAGTTATGGATCTAACAAAGCTTGGGGAATCTAAAGCCTCAGAAGCTGCAGTAATAGATCGGTATCTAAAAATTATTCAAGTTAAAAGACAAGATTTTAATGGCCGAGTACTAACTATTCGACGTGACGATTTACAGGCATTGGCGGCGATAATGGGCACAACCATAGAGGATGCACCTCAACGTCTCGCTGACTTAAATTTACTTCGAGATGCAATTTCAGGCTAAGACGCCTGATCCCAGCAGATAGTCTTAATCACCATGAGTGCTTTGTCCCGCGTTCTTCGTAGTGGTGAGGGTAAAAAGCTTAAAGCTATTGAATCTCTGGTTCCCGATATAAATTCCCTTGAACCTGAAATCGAGAAACTTTCAGACCACGCACTGCAAGCTAAAACAGGTGCATTTAAACAAAGACTGGAAAAAGGCGAAGACCTTAATGATTTACTAGTTGAAGCATTTGCTGTTGTCAGAGAAGCTGCGCGTAGGGTTATCGGACAACGACACTATGACGTTCAAATGATGGGCGGTATAGCGCTCCACCTTGGGTGGGTGGCTGAAATGAGAACCGGTGAAGGGAAAACTCTTGTTTCAACTCTTGCAGCATATTTGAATGGCTTAACGGGTGGAGGCGTTCATCTCTGCACAGTCAATGATTACCTGGCCACTAGAGACTGCGAGTGGATGGGAGAACTCCATAAATGGCTCGGCTTGTCTGTGGGATTAGTCGTACCTTCTGTTTCTGATCGGATCGAAAAAAGGCAAGCCTATTTGTCCGATATTACTTATGGTACGAATAACGAACTCGGGTTCGATTATCTACGTGACAATATGGCATTGAGTAAAGATGAACTTAGTCAACGAGGCCACGCTTTTTGCATCGTTGATGAAGTGGACTCAATTTTGATTGATGAGGCTAGAACACCTCTGATAATTAGTGGTAAAGCCAGCGATGCCCTGGAGTTGTATCAGAAATTTTCATCAGTAGTTAGAAATCTAAAACGTGACATGCATTACGACGTTGATGAAGAAAAACGTATTATTGCCCCCACCGAAGAGGGTGTAAGAGCAGTTGAAAAAGCTTTAGGAGTTGAAAATCTTTATGATCAAGTTTCTTCAAATCTAGTCCATCAGTTACATGCAGCCATTAAAGCAAAAGAGCTTTATCAAAAAGACCGTGATTATATTGTGGCTGACGGTGAAGTCAGAATCGTCGATGAGTTCACAGGACGAGTCTTAGAGGGACGTAGATGGTCAGATGGAATACATCAGGCCGTCGAAGCAAAAGAGAGAGTTTCTGTAAAGGAAGAAAATCAAACTCTCGCGACGATCACTTTGCAGAATTATTTCCGCATGTATGAAAAACTTTCCGGCATGACTGGAACGGCGTCAACGGAAGCCGCTGAGTTGGCGGGTATTTACGGTTTGCAAGTAGTAACTATTCCGACCAATAAGCCAATGGTTAGAGATGACCGGCCCGACCTTGTATATAAAACCGAAGACGGCAAGTTTAAAGCTTTAGTGAGTGACATAGTAGCGAGACAAACAAAAGGACAACCTGTACTTGTAGGAACCATTTCCGTAGAAAAATCTGAAAAAATCTCACGCGAACTAGAAAAACGAGGAATCAACCATGAAGTTCTAAACGCAAAGCAACACTTTCGAGAGGCTGACATAGTTTCACAAGCCGGACGCCCAGGGGCCGTTACGGTTGCTACGAATATGGCTGGTAGGGGTGTAGACATAACGCTTGGTGGAAATCCTTCAACTTTGGAAGAGAAAGTTCTTGAAAGTGGAGGGTTATACGTTTTAGGTACAGAGCGTCATGAAAGTCGAAGAATAGACAATCAGCTTAGAGGACGTAGTGGTCGACAAGGGGATGCAGGTGAGAGTCGTTTCTATTTGTCACTCGAAGATGAACTTATGAGACTTTTCGCATCTGGAGCTTTAAAGAATGTAATGGACAAAACTCTTCCCGAAGATGTGCCAATCGAATCAAAGATGGTCACAAAAGCTATAGAACGTGCCCAAACTACGGTTGAGCAAAAAAATGCTGAAGCTCGAAAAAATGTCCTGAAGTATGACGAAGTTATGAATGAGCAGAGAAAAGTCATCTACAGGAGACGCAATGAAATACTGAATGGAGCGAATCTCAGAGATTCTGTATTGGAGGCAATCGATGGAGTCGTCGGTGAAACACTCGAAACCTTTTGTACGGAAGAGTTACCTGAAGAATGGGACTTAATAGGATTATTAAATGAAGTAAATGGCTACTGGCCTAACAGTATTACTTTGGATGATTTTGATTCGGTTCAAAATATTTCAGAATTGAAACAATTTTTAACAGAAAGTGCTCTCGAATCTTTCGAATCTAGAGAAAAAGATCTAGGTGTGGAAACTTTACGCGAAGTTGAGAGACAGGTGATGTTGAGAATAATTGACCAAAGGTGGAAAGAACATCTTTATGAAATGGATCATCTACGTGATGGAATTCATTTAAGAGCAATGGCGCAAAAAGACCCGACTACTGAATGGCAACGAGAAGGCTTTGAACTTTTTCATCAATTAACAGAGCTTTTACAAAGAGATTTAGTGCGTTATATTATGCGAGTTCAGTTGTCGTCTTCCGAAAACGAAGACCGAAAACCAGAAGAAGTGACAACAAGTGGTCCGGAAGGTCCTGTGACGGGTGCAGCGGCAGTTGCTATGGCAGCAGGTGCTCCAACTGAAGTGAAAGAAAGCAGACATGTCATCACGGAGCAGAAAGTAAAAGATGAGAAAGAATCAACTCCTAGAAACTCGCCTTGTCATTGTGGATCTGGACGTAAATTTAAACACTGTCACGGCCGTTGATAATAGGGTCAATGAAACGAATTGACCTTCAGTACTTTTAGGAGAAATAATTATAAATGAATGATTTTCCAGAAGAAATTCTACTTCTTCGTCAACGTCTCAGCGAAGCAGAAAAATATCTCAAAATCGATGAACTGAAAGATCAGAAACTTTCTCTAGAAGAAGAATCAGCGGACCCTGAGCTTTGGAATGATCAAGATAAAGGCCGGCAAGTTCAGACTGACCTGTCGCATGTAGTTGAAGATTTGGAGCACTACTACGCTTTAGAATCTCAAATAGAGGATGCAGAGACTCTAATTGAAATGGCAGTAGAAGAAAAAGATCAAAGTTTAGATGAAGAGATTCAAAGATTGATTTCTGAAACGATAATAGATTTTGATGCTCTAGAGGTACAAAGTCTACTTTCGGGAGAATATGACGCGGAAGATGCTGTGTGTCAGATTCAATCAGGAGCTGGTGGCACTGATGCTCAGGACTGGGCTGAAATGTTATTACGCATGTATACAAGGTGGGCTGAAAATAAGGGGCTAAAACTCGAACTAGATTCGGTTTCACCTGGCACAGAAGCAGGAATTAGTTCGGCTGAGTTTATTGTTCGAGGACGCCATTCTTTTGGATTTCTTCAAAGTGAAAGAGGTGTTCATAGATTGGTGCGTATATCGCCATTTAATAAAGAATCTAAAAGACACACTGCTTTTGCTTCTTTTCAGGTAGTTCCTTTTTTTGAAAAAGTTACCGAACAGATAGATATCGATGAAACAGAATTACGTATTGACACTTATAGATCTTCGGGAGCAGGAGGCCAACATGTAAACGTAACTGATTCTGCTGTACGGATAACTCATATTCCTACCGGAATAGTGACCTCGTGCCAAAACGAGAGAAGTCAACATCAAAATCGTGACAGGGCGATGCAAATGTTAGCAGCGAAACTGCTTGATCTTGAGAGGCAACGTCGCGATGAGCAAATTGCTGAAATAAGTGGGAAGCAGTCAAATGTTGACTTTGGAAGTCAAATCCGTTCATATGTCTTACAGCCATATCAAATGGCAAAAGACTTGAGAACAGATTTGGAGATTGGCGATGTCGCTAGAGTGCTTGACGGTGATCTCGATGATTTCATAGAGGCTTACCTGCGGTGGAACAGGGCGAGATAAATTGGATGAAGAGATATCAATGAAATGTATTGTCGCCACCTTTCTGGTACCTTCTCCGCAGTGCAGAAAGTTATTTTTATGAGACGGTCAATGACTGAAATGGATAGTAATCTTCTGATTTTTTATAGTAGAGATGTGACAGGAGGTCAAAATGATTCGATTTGAAACTGTCACGAAGACCTTTAAGGGCGAAGTGGTGGCTCTAAGAGAGGCCTCTGCAGAAATACAAAGAGGCGAGTTTGTATTTTTAGTAGGACCTTCAGGTTCAGGAAAATCAACTTTTATAAGACTGATAAACAGGGAAGAAGTTCCGGACACAGGGCAAGTATTGGTTGCCGGAAAAGACGTAGGTGCTCTTAGCTCATGGAAGGTTCCTTATCTGCGTCGCAATATCGGCTATGTATTTCAGGATTACAAACTTTTGCCAAAAAAGACCGTCACCGAAAACGTTGCCTTTGCTCTGGAGGTTATAGGAAGGCCTAGACCCATAATTAAACGCCAGGTTCCTGCTATTTTAGAACTTGTTGGTCTTTCAAGAAAAGCAGATCGTCTTCCTGAGGAACTTTCTGGTGGTGAACAACAAAGGGTTTCAATTGCTAGAGCTTTTGTAAATAGACCCTTGATACTTTTAGCGGATGAACCAACTGGAAATCTAGACCCCGCAACTTCTGTAGGCATCATGAGACTTCTAGACAGAATAAATCGCAGTGGAACCACTGTTGTTATGGCTACTCATGATCGTGGGATAGTAGACACAATGAGACGTCGAGTAATTGAGTTAGACAGAGGAATGCTCGTTCGTGATGAATCACGCGGAGTGTATGAATGAAGACATGTTGCGTAAATGTAGGGGTCTGTTGAGATGATTTTTCGATTCTGGTATTTCATTCGTGAGACTTTTGTAAGTCTTTGGCGAAATCTCAGCTTAACTCTCGCCGCTATTTTGACTGTAGCTATTTCTTTGGCATTAGTTGGTTCCTCTTTGCTCATCAGGGAAGGCGCAGAACAAGCAACTGCACAATTCCAAGAAGGGGTCGAGTTTATTGTTTTTATGAATGCTGATGCATTGGAAAATCAAAATGAGGCAATCATAAAAGTTCTCGACACTAGTCCTGCAATTAGCGAGTACGTTTATGTCGATAAATTTGCAGCTTACGAAGAGTTTCGCGAACTTTTTGTTGACAAACCTGAATTAGTGGAGAGCGTTACTCCTGAAATAATGCCTCCTTCTTATCGGATTGTTCCAAGCGACCCAGATGCAGACAATGTCACGGAATTGGCCAGACAATTCTCAGAACAACCTGGCGTCAAAGAGGTTGCGACTGCAACAGAAGCAATTCGACAAATAGAAGATTTTTCAACGAGAGTTAGTCAGGCTCTCTTACTGGCGGCAATAGTTCTCGTAGCAGTTTCGGCCGTACTAATATTGAATACTGTTTTCACAGCAATTTCAGGTCGTAAAACTGAAATAGAAGTCATGAAACTCGTTGGTGCAACAAATTGGTTTATACGAATACCGTTTATGCTGGAAGGAACCATTCATGGACTAATGGGAGCGGGACTTGCAGTTCCAGCCTTATTTGTTGTTGACAGCAAGGTCCTCGCTTACTTCCAAGAATCAGAAGCAGTCCCTCTTTTTAGAGGTTTTGCAGTTCCAGATGGGTTTGTATGGAATACAAGTATCTGGATACTTGTTATTGGGGCAGCGATTGGAATGATCGGCTCGGCCTTTGCCGTAACAAGATATTTGGATATCTGACTTTTGACAGCAGAAGTTAGCTATCAATTAACTGACATAGAACCACCTAAGTCTGGTCAAATAACTGACGTATCGCTAGATGGACAGGATTTGATTGTATGGCGAACAGAAAAGGGCAAGTTGTGTGCTATGGCGGCGCGATGTCCACACCAGTGGACACATCTTGCTCATGAAGGTGTAATCGTAGGAGAAGAAATCATTTGCACTACTCACTTTTGGCGCTTTTCAACGACGGGGCAGGGTTGCAAAGAGAATGTAAAAGGCAGACGAGACCCTAAAGGGAATATTGAAGTCATGCCTTGTTATGAGAAAGGTGGCAAAATTTGGATTGGCACAGGCGAAGGAGATAACTAAATGAAAGAAAATCTTGATCTAGAAAAATTGTCTAAATACTCGTTAGACACCTGGCTATTTAAACAAGGTGAGATGGTTTCTTTAGTGATACACCTTGGCCACCGTTTGGGTCTCTATGAGGCGATGGACGGAGTTGGAAAGACCACAGCAGATGAGTTGTCCAAATCAACAAAATGTCATGAAAGATGGGTTTTGGAATGGCTTCGGTGTAATGCGGCCGCAGGTCTGATTAAAACTTCTGATGGCAGTAATTTTGAATTAGAACCAGAAGCTGCTGCGGTTTTAGCGCAATCAGATAAACCAACTTACGCAGCTGCAGTTTTTACAAATTTAAAACCAATTGAGGTTATAGATGGGATAGCAGAAGCTTTTAAAACCGGTATCGGATTGAACTATGACGGGCAAGGAGATGGTTCGGAACACGCAGTGGAAGCTATGTGTGGACCAATGTCAAAGGCATTACTCGTATCACAAGTCCTACCTTTGTTAAACGATGTAGAAAATAAAATGAGAACAGGGGCAAGAGTGCTTGACGTAGGTTGCGGAACAGGACTAGCAATAGAACTTCTAGCTGAAGCATTTCCAGCGTCGACTTTCATTGGGTATGACCCATCCAGTAGAGCTATCGCAGTAGCTCGAGAAAGGTTTTCCTCACACAGAAATGTAGAACTTTTTGACCTTGGTGCTGAAAGTATCCCTAATTCAGCTGATTTTGATTTTGCAATGACCTTAGATTGCCTTCACGACATGCCACGACCTGATATTGCACTTAGAGCAATCCGTGGTGCTTTAAAAGACGATGGAACTCTTCTCATTAAAGAAATTAAATCTTCCGCTACGTGGACTGATAATTTAAGAAACCCAGTTCTTGCATTAATGTATGCGACTTCGATAATGACATGTCTATCTTCAGCAATGTCAGATGCAGACACACTTGGGTTAGGAACATTAGGTTTGAATCCGGAATTACTATCAGGAATGGTAAAGGAATCTGGATTCACCTCTTTTCTTCAACATAAAGTTGAAGATCCAACAAACCTTTATTACGAAATTCGGCCTTAAATCAGTTTGTAAAAATATTTTTTGGGGAATTAACAGGAATAATGCAACCTGAAGAATTTTGACTTTCGCTTTCTTCTTTAAGAACACAGGGAAACTTGTATTCCATCTGTTGGATAGATTCAGGTCTAGTCGCCTTAGTCAAAGTGAACGAACCGAAAGAGATACCGGGACTATCTACATCTCCAAGATCAGATAATGATTCGTGGATTTTACGTCGACTTGGATTCACCCCCGAGTCATATAGAGCTCGTGCAACATAGCGAGAAATCGAGCAAATTTTCAAAACCGTTTCAATTCTTCGAGGGTCGATTAGATGTTGATCCAGATCAGAAACACGCGAATACTCTGCTATACACATCTTCTCGAAAGGTGAAAATTGGTTCTCACTTATTCTGTTATTTTCCACATAGGGATAGGAAAAAATGATAGTTCCGTTGTAGTAGCTGGCAACTTCACTTCCCCCGTAGTTGAAGATGTGATTAGTGGATTGTTCGTCATCTTGCTGATTAAAAGCAGACTGAATTATTTGTGGTTTTGGTATATCATTCTGAAGCATCTGAGCCAAGAGTTCGGGTAGCGAAACAGGATTCAGTGTGGGGAAGAGTACATCGGGTGGATTTTCGGTAAATGCGTCAATAATGCTTCCTATTCCTGCATCACAAATGATTCCACCTTCACAGTTGAGGAAATGAAACTCAGGATCATAATTAAGTTCGCGAAGAGGCTCCATGAGTCCTGTGATGACAGATTCGTAATTACCTAATGAATCATCAGCAACTATAGCTATGGATTGATTTGTCAACAGTCCTTTATCTTCAGTAAAAGCGAGCATCAAAGAGAGAGCTTGTTCGGTGCTGAAAGAATCAACCAGAAGTCGGTTGTTGGAATTATCTACATTTTGGTTAGGTACAACTTTTGTTGTTATCAAAGCTGTTTTTTGTTCTTTAACAACGCAATTCTCCAGAGGTCCAGAGAATTCAGAAATATCAATCACTATTACAGATGGAATATCTTTGGTCGCGTTTAGGCAAGCAATATTTCCTAAAGTGGAAATATCGATATCGAAGGCTTTCAGTGGAAAAGTAGTTACTTCTTGTAGGTCAATTTTTCTGCCATGAAAACCCCCACAATCTTCATTTAGGATTTTTACAAAAGAAGAAAAAATTTCTGACGTATCACCGCTGAAATTTTCGAAACTCAAAGCTTGCAGTCCGTCGTTTGATGTACTTATGCTGCTTATAGTCACTGAATTTTCAGTTATTCCTCTACCCGTAGCTTGAGGGCCAAGCCCTATTTGAAGCTCTTCCCCAATACGAATCTCTTGACCGACAAAAATTAAATTTGGATTAGAGATCTCATTGATCTCTAGTATTTCTTCAATGGTCAGATTATGTTCAGAGGCTATTTTTGCAAGAGAGTCACCTCTTTTCACTTCAACAGTTGCAGGAACTCTTTCCTCTTTAACAGGTGGGTAAGTGGTGCAAAATGTCTCCAAGGTTTGAAACGGGTGAGTTCTGTCGATTTGAGGGTTGTCTTCAGAGAAATTTAAAGAAAAATCTTTAAAGTATTCAGTATTTTTAAAAAACTCACCGATTTCTTCTTCAGTATTTGTTATTTGATCAGAAGATTTATTATCGCTATTTTCATTAATTGTGCTTGCAGTGATTGAATTTATTAACGTGCTTGTTGTTTCGTTTGAAATAGTTGTTTCCATTGTTTGTCTGCTAGCAGTGGAACAGGCAGATGCAACTAAAGACATTAGAAGAATGAATCTGATGCCTCTCTTTCTCATAAACGAATCTCCTGAAATCTTTAAAATGTTGACCGTCGGACGAGACTAATGCCTAGTATTGCGCTTGAAGTGTCAAGTTAAGAATTGTAAATAAAAACTTCTAAGTGACTCACTTCAAGAGTGTCTATTGCGTAGCCTCTTGATCAGGCACCAGAGGACAAAAATGGACGATACGGATCGTGAAAATCAACTAGACGGAGAAAGTTTAAACCAAGATATTGACGAATTGGTAAAAGAACCAAATCAAGAAACAGAAGCTCCTGAAGAAGAAACGCGTGCTAGAAGGCAAACTTTTTTCCGTGCTAGAAAATTTTCCAATTCACCGGTAGCTGCGTATCAGTTTTCCCCAGGAGCTAAATGGTCGCCGAAGGAAGCCGATGAGGAGATAAAGAAGTTTTTAACACGTTTAGCGGGAGAGCGCGATCTGGTCGAAGTGCCGGATCCAGTTAAATTTGCTCAAGAAAATGATTTGTTATTACTTTTCGGACCAGATGAAGAAGAAGAATTTGCTCGTTTAGCTCTACGTTTTCCTGAAGAAACCGTAAATAGTTGGGCTACTATTTTGAGTGGAGGCAGCAGGTCGGAAGCTTTCGGACCAAGATCCAGGGCCGAAAAACGCAGTGAAGCGACAATTGCCTCAGAACTTCAGAGCGCTGTTTTCAGACGTTTGATAGCAGTAGGGATAGGTGTTGGTTTAATTCTGGTTGCTTTCTTTGTACTTAAATCTTTGATAGGAAACTCTGAAGAGGAAGTTGGTTTAGGTTTACGTTTTTCTGAAGTGGTAAATACGGAGAGCGTCGAATTTAATAACAATCTTTTTGATTTATTTAACCCAATAACTGAACCCGCTCTGGTTGCTACTGCAGAACGAGTTGTTGCAGTTAAACAGGGGGAAGAACAATTGATGGATCGGATCAAAGTGGATGTTTCCGATGCGATACTCCCAATTCGTCCTGGTGTTTTGAGTGCTACTGTTTTTCAATATGGGGAAGGGCAAATTGCCCTAGTGGGACCTGATGGGTGGGTTGCAAAATCATGCACGATGGTATCGGTAACAACGAGCAATCTAAGACCTTTGGACGTGCTTCACTATGCTGGTTCAAATGCTAGTTGCCCTTCACAGATTCAAGGCACTAAGACTAAGCCCACGTGTTTAGGGGATTCAGTACTTATTCTTCCAATAACGATTCCTCAAAAGAATAATCCTCAAAAACTTCCTGAAGGTGGTGTCGGTTGGGCTGAGAAAGTTAGATTTGCTATTGAAAGCCCTACAGCAGAATTAGATGGATGGGAAGTACTTTCGGTGAGAGGAACAATTGAAGTTCCAAAAGGTGTTGAAAATGTAGTAATACCAAAATTTGGTGGTGCTCCAGGAGACAAACTTGAAATAGATTTGGGTATGCGTTCTGATGGTCCAATATTGGGGTCGTGTGTAATTGAATAGGAAAAAGTTCCTTTTTGATCAAGATGGTGCGTTTGGCGCTAAGAGTTTAGAACGCACCAGTGAACAAGTTGCAACGACTATGGTTACTCTCCGTAGAAAAGCAGATATAACATTTTTGCGATGGCAGGCACATTTTGATTCCCCAATAGCTGACCGCTTTATTCCTTGGTTTGGGGCATTTCTACTCAGTTTGTCACTCATACTTCTTTCTTTATCACGATTTAGGGATCTAAGTATGGGCGAACAACTTGGATACTATATACAGGCCTCACATCTCATGGAGATAGGTGAATCGCCAGAGATAACCCAATTGGGCTTAAATATCTTTGCACTTCAAGCAGCATGGTTGTTTTGGCCAATAGCATTAATTGCTCGATTATTTCCAGCAGGAGAGTTTCTGTTGATGGTTCAGTCTCTCTCGTTGGGACTTGCTGTAGTCCCGATATGGCGGATAGCAAGAGGTCCCGCGAATTTAAGAACTGGGGGTGCAACAACTCTCGTTTTTGCTTACTCTCTCCATCCTTCTATACATAATTTAAATCTTGCAGGTTTTCATCCTGAAGCAATAGCTGTTCCTGCTCTACTGGCTGCATATCTAGCTGGATATTATGAAAAATGGTGGATCAGCTCGGGTTTAATTATTCTCGTTTTAACTTCACGCGCAGATCTAGGATTGGCAGTAGCAGCTATCGGTGTTATTTTTTTCTTAGAAAACAAAAAGACTGCTGGAAGGGTTGTTTCCTTTTGCGGTTTGGCGTGGTTTCTACTAATGGCATTTTGGGTACAACCTGCAATCGGCTCTGGTCATTACCCACATATTGTCGCTTTTAAACATTTTGGAGGAAGCCCTCTGGATGTAATTTTTGGAATGTTGTCTGATCCTTTTGGTCTGTTTAAGGATTTGTTGGTCCGTAGCAACTTCGAACAAATAATTCTTATTATTGCTCCTGTATTATTTTTACCCCTTATTTATTTGCGGTATCTTTTGCCGACAATTCCTTTACTTGTCTTTTATTTGATAGCCGATGTCCCTGTTGGAGTATTAGGAAATCCGCAGCAAGATGTAGCTGTACTAGCGGCGGTTTTCATTGCGGCGACCTATGCACTTATGAAAATGGGATCCTCAGGTGTTAGTCGAATTCTCGTAGGGAGAAGAATTTTAACTATTCTTTTATTAACAGCGACTGTTTTTTTCATTCGCGACTCAGCTTCTTCTCCATTCGAAAAACCTTGGGAATGGGGAAGAAGGGATGAGACTGATATTGCCAGAGTTACATCTGTTTTTTGGCTTGGACAAGATGCGAGCGTTACTGCTCCGGCTAACTTGTATCCGCAAATAGCAGATCGTAAAAGTGCTTTCGTTTTAGAAGTCGACATTCCTTTTATTCCTAACCGTGAACAGTTTAAGCATTTAGATGCAGTAATTTTTGATGAAAATATTGCAGACTGGTCGAATGAACACTTGGGTAAATTCGAAGAGAAAATGAAAGAACTCGGATTTGACAGACGTTATAACTCGAAAGGAATTCATACCTGGATTCGGAAACCTGGATCAGGTTAATTTTTTAATTGTCATTATTCTTTTTATGCAGAATAGTTTTTAGCCGATCTAAGTCTGATATTAATTCGTCATCTGAAATACTGGGATTAGCATTAGCGAAATCAAGATGACTCATATCATTTATCGGTATTACGTGTAAATGAACATGCGAAACTTCGAATCCTGCGATCATTAGTCCGACACGTTTTGGTTTGTATGCCTCCATTTGAGCTTTCCCAATCTTGCGTGCAACTTTCATGCAATGAGATGCTGTCTCTTCGGGTAAGTCGGTCCACATATCGATTTCCTGGATTGGTACAACCAGAGTATGACCGCGATTTATCGGTCGTATATCAAGAAATGCGAAACACTTTGAATCTTCCCAAAGGATATGCCCCGGGATCTCCCTCGCGAGGATTCGAGTAAAAATAGATGACATGCAAACTAGCTTTTCAACTATTACTCCTTTGGTCAAACGCGGCTAGACAGGGATCTAGATATTCTGTATTTGACGATAGGTAGGTTGAAATCATGAACGACAGAATTTTTACTGTTCCCAATTTGATAAGCATGCTACGTCTTCTTTGTATTCCTCTTTTTGTTTGGATTCTTTTTGGAGCTGAAAACAGATCTGCTGCAGCGATTCTTTTAGCGATACTCGGAGCTACAGACTGGGTTGATGGATGGATAGCTAGGAGGTTTAATCAAATTTCTGAGCTGGGAAAAATCCTTGACCCGACTGCTGACAGGCTTCTACTTATAGTAGCGATTCCTTCATTGATAATTGATGGGTCAATTCCAGTTTGGTTTGCGTTGCTTGCTCTTGTGAGAGAATTACTTGTTGGGGGAGGAACTGTGGCATTGGCTCTTATTGGAGCCAGAAGGATCGATGTCTTATGGTGGGGCAAAACAGGAACTTTTGCAATGTTGTTTGCAGTGCCTTCCTTTTTAGCAGGCGAATCAACAATCTCTATAAGTAATTTTTTCGCTGTACTCGCCTATGTTTCTGGAATTCCAGGATTACTTATTTCTTGGTTCGCTGCATTCATGTACATACCTCTTGCATCTGAAGCCCTCAAGGAAATTCGTAACAACAAGTAGTTCATTTATTAATTTCGTGCTCCCACTATAAAAATGATGTTTTTAGCGCTAGTTTCGAATTTATGAACATCCCAGACGAGCTTATGTATTCTGAAGACCATCAATGGGTCCGAATAGAAGAAAATGGTTTTATCCGAATAGGAGTAACCGATTACGCTCAAGATGCTCTAGGGGAAGTCGTTTTTGTTGATCTTCCAGAAATTGATCTGTTAATAGAAAAGGGAAGTGTTTTAGGCGAAGTGGAGTCGAGCAAGTCAGTTTCAGAAGTATCTGCCCCTTTAACTGGAAGAGTTTTCGAAGTTAATGATGATTTAGAATCAAATCCTATAAAAATAAATGAAGATCCCTATGGAGAGGGTTGGATTTGCCTGATGATTAGAGATGAATCAGATCCGGTAAGCGGACTTCTGGATGCTGATTCTTACCGTTCACTTTTGGAAGGATAATTAAAGAATGGAGGGGTTGAGATTTTTAATGACGACGAGATAACCGATGCAATTGAAATAGATCCAGAAATTCCTCACCGCTTGGATCGAGAAATTTTTGAAACAGATACTGGAATACTTGTTATTGAGTCTGGTCCCAGATCAGGTTCTCGTTATGCACTGGATTCCGAATTGATCTCTATAGGACGTGAAAAGAATGCTGGTATTTTTCTCGATGACGTAACAGTTTCAAGACGACACGCGATCATTGAAAGAGATGGAAGTATTTACACGGTCTCTGATGTTGGTTCATTAAATGGCACTTATCTGAATGCAAAAAGCGTCCGCTCTGAAGAGTTGACAGATGGTGATGTGGTCCAAATTGGACGATTCAAACTTGTCTTTTTTCATGGAATCGCTCATAGCTAATGGAACGTTGACTTGTCGGAACAGGAACTATTCAACATAAGTCAAGTATGTGAAGGTTTGATCGAGGAATTTCCAAAACTCACCGTTTCAAAAATTCGTTACTTGGAATCTCAAGGGTTACTGGATCCGATTCGAACCGAATCAGGTTATCGAAAATTCTCCACTAATGATTTAGAGCAATTGATCTGGATCCTTCGGCAACAAAGAGATTATTTTGTACCGCTCAAAACATTAAAAGAACGACTAAACCATATCGGTGTTGATTTTAAGTCAGAGAATCAAAGTAAAAAGTCGACCTCAAAAGTAAAGGACGACAAGAACCGTATAGTTGCAGGAATCAGTTTAGATGTTGAGGGATTGTCTGGAGCCTCAGGTGTTTCAATAGAGAAAATTGAAGAATTGATTGAATTGGGAGTAGTTAAAGGTCGACAGGTTGGGAATAAAAAAATCTTCGATGGAGACTCCTTGTTAACAATAAAATCAGCGAAACGTCTTTTTGAGCTCGGAATGGAAACTCGACATTTGAGGATGTATCTAGTTGCAGCTCAAAGAGAAGCAGGGGTTATAGAGCAGTTATTTTCCGCCAAAACTAAAAGTGGAGATGTCGAATCCAGAATTGAAGCTAGGAGTGAATTGGATGAAGTTATTGTCCTGGGCAGAGAAATTCACAAGTGTCTACTAAAACTCTCTCTAGATGGACTAGAAACTTGGTGAGATGGATTTTCCGAAACTATTACAAAACCAGCAAGAAATTGACAGCAGGGTCACAGAACTGGCTCATGAGCTTGACGACTACCTAGGTGAAGGGGATGTGGTTGTAGGTGTGCTAAAAGGATGTTTGCCTTTCCTCGCCGATTTAGTGCGGAAACTCAATCATGAAATAGAGACAGACTTTTTGGCCTTAACCTCTTTTCAGGAAAATACGGGAAGAGTCCGACTGACAAGAGATTTAGGTATTGATGTTTCAGGTCGTAATGTCCTGTTGGTCGAAGATGTAGTGGACACAGGTTTTAGGCTAGATTTTCTTAGACGTCACTTAGAGACTCATGAGCCGGCAGAGGTCAGAGTTTGCACACTTTTCGACCGTTCCGACCGCAGAGTGCTCCCTGTCAAGGTTGAGTATTCTGGGTTTGTCCTACAAGAAGGTTTTATTGTTGGATATGGAATTGACCACTTAGGTATGTTTAGAAATCTCCCATCTGTTGTATCGGCCAATCAGGCACTTCTTGATCAAGAATTCGCAAAAGGCGAATCTGTACTGGCGAATGAGATAGTCAAAATCGCACGCGGTAAAGAAACAGTTGAATGTTAGTTAACAGTTTTGGAGGCAGTAATGAATGAAATGGTAGTAATCGGAGTCCAGCAGGTTTTACCTTCCAATACACCTGTAATACTTCTTCGCGAAAAAGAAGGAGAAAGACTTCTGCCGATATTCATTGGTTTACCTGAAGCGACTGCTATTGGTTTAACTCTTGCTGGTCAAGAAGCACCGAGGCCGATGACACACGATCTTTTTGTTACGGTTCTGGAGACTTTCTCTGCAACCCTCGAAAGGGTAGTGATAACACAACTACGGGACCGAACCTTTTATTCCGACATATACCTTAGAGGACCCGCAGGCGTCGATGCGCTTTCAGCGCGACCTTCTGATGCAATAGCGTTGGCAGTTCGTATGGGGGCTGGTGTTTTCGTGGAAGAGGAAGTATTAGAAGAAGCCGGATATATCGCACCTCCTGAACAGGAGGAACCAATTACGGACGTCCAAGTAGAAGAATTTCGTGAATTTCTTGACAATGTAAATCCTGATGATTTCGCTGGTTAAAGGTGCTTGCTCTAGAGCGAGACACTAAAAATGAGACCTTTATTAACACTGGATTGTTGACCTAGAGCTTGTTACGATCTAACCTGTTGAATAACATCAATGTAGTTCTCTGAGCGAAATACAAGGTTGCAACCTGTCTTTCGCGCGAGAGAGGGAAGAACATGGTTAAAGAACAAGGTTATAGCGGTGACGAAGCCAGAAAAATTGTTGGCATCACATACAGACAATTGGACTATTGGGCAAGAACGGAACTTATAAGACCATCTCTTACGGATGCTAGCGGAAGTGGAACAAGGCGAAGATACACCTATCGAGATTTACTAAAATTGAAAGCTGTGAAAGCTCTAATAGATGCAGGTATACGTCTGGCTCTGATTAGAAAAGTTTTCGAGTTCCTTGAAGAGAAACTCGATGAAGATGTTGTGCAAGTCAATTTAGTTATTCAAGGAGCATCTGTCATGATGGAACGTGGCGAAGATGAGATAATTGACCTTTTACACAATGGACAAGGTGTATTAAATATTTTGCCATTGGCTGTAGTCAAAGAAGATCTCGATGCAAAAATCGTCGAACTTTTCCCAGGAGATGAACGGTCGAGTACGGAAATCGACCACAAAGCAGTTGGTCAATAGTGACTTCAAGGGTCGGGAGAAGTTGCTTCAATGAGTGAACTCCACGAACTCTCTGAACATAATTCTTCATCTCCATTTGCCCATGAATCTGAAGAGCGAATAGCGGGACTGTTGGATTTCTATGGAATCGAATGGGAATATGAACCTACAACTTTTGTTTTGGAACGAGACTCTCAAGGTCAGCCAAGATCAGCATTCACACCAGATTTTTTCTTACCTGAACACAATCTGTACTTAGAAGTCACAACGCTTAAGCAGTCACTTGTAACAAGAAAGAATCGGAAAGTTAGAAGATTGCAGGCACAAAGACCTGACTTGAGTATTCGGATTCTCTATAGAAGTGATATTGAAAGACTTTTCTTGTCAGATGCTGCCTGATTGTATCTACTCGAGTAGATCGGGTTCATCAGCTAATATTTTGTCAAATAAAGGTTGAGCACTGAACCAACCTGAAAAAGCATTGCCCACTTGCTTGTGAGTTAGTGCCGCTGTTTCATCGTCTATAGGGATGGTAGTTCCAGCAGCTTCTGCGAGTAACTGAGCTTGGCAAGTTCTTTCCATTGTCACAAAAAGCCAAAGTGCCTCTTCAACAGTCTCGCCCAATGTGAGAAGACCATGATTTTTTAGTATTGCTGCCTTGCAGTGGCCCAGAGCTGCTGCAATTCTTTTGCCTTCGAGAGGATCAAGCACTACGCCTGTGTAGTTGTCAAATAAAACATGATTATTGTAAAATATGCAACTGTCCTGCGTTAGAGGGTCGAGAGTTTTCCCAAGTGAAGAGAATGCCTTTCCGAAAATAGAATGAGAATGCGCAGCTGCTTGGATTTCAGGTCTTTCCATATGAATACCGGAATGAATGGCGAACGCTGCCTGGTTAACAGCGTAATCACCTTCAATTACATCACCATTATGATTGACTAAGAGAAGGTCAGAAACTGATATGTGACTGAAATTCATTCCGAAGGGATTAACCCAAAAGCACTCTGTTTCCTCTGGATCTCTTACAGTGATATGTCCCGCCACTCCTTCGCTGAAGCCGTAGCGTCCAAAAATTCTAAAAGCTGCAGCTAGTCGCTCTTTTCTGTGCTGTCTCTCTTCTGCATAGTTTTCGAAAGTGGGTACTTGGTGCCACAGCGGTAGATCTGTTTGGAATCGCTGCGAAGCTTCCACATCTTTATCATTGTTCATTTGTACCCCCTATAGCAGTTTAATCGGCTTGAAGAAAGAATTCATTTACTCGGAATTTGTGCAGATTTATTTCTAAGCCAGTGGTCAGCCATTACAAGAAGAGTCATAGCTTCGACCATAGGGACAGCTCTTGGTAAAACACAAGGGTCGTGTCTGCCCTTAGCTTCTAGAGTTATGGGGTTGTTATCATTATCCACTGTCTCTTGAGGGGTAGAAATTGTTGCAGTGGGTTTGAACGCTACACGAAAGACAATTTCAGAACCATTTGTAATTCCACCCTGAACGCCACCCGAATGATTAGAGGTGGTGACTGGCGTAGCAGCACCTGGCTCAAAAGCGTCGTTATGTTCACTTCCTGTCATTTCTACT